>Ga0209050_1000253_pt1 | contig 114525 bp, 90 predicted proteins | sample Araplavi_mTSA_r2_FD_184276 | JGI IMG/M metagenome (GOLD analysis project Ga0209050, IMG submission 184276) | Arabidopsis root microbial communities from North Carolina, USA - plate scrape MF_Cvi_mTSA_r2 (SPAdes) (version 2) | ecosystem: Host-associated > Plants > Roots > Endosphere | place...
CCCTCGTGATCCAGTACCATCCGGATCGCCCGCTGCCGAACCTCAGGGGCAAACTTGTTCGTCGTCTTGCTCATCGTAGACCCTCACTCTCAGGAGTTAGGGCCTCCGGCAATCCCGGTGCGGTTCACCGCTTCCCCATAACCCGGGCTGCACCGATAGATCACAGCACTCTCCAAACTCTGACGTCCAATCCCGTGTGAAAGGGATGAGTCCGCCCTTCCAGAAAGGGTGGCCTTATCGCCGTAGCGGGAGAAAGTCCGTTGCCGAGCCTGCTTGGTCAACCACTCCCGAGGCGAGTTGCGCCCTCCTAAGGTAATTCAATCGCCCCTGCAGCAAGCACCAAAAGCCGGGCAGCACTCCTTTGAAATTGCATCTCAGTGAGACCTGAAAAAGCGACACCGCGCAGCACGTCCCCATCGGCATGGCGTAAGTCGCCCGGATTTGTCCTGCGGGAACGCGTCTGGCCGGTTAGCGCTCTCGCCTATTGGGCAAAGTTCCCGGATTATGCGCCTCTCAGCAGTTCGCGGGCGCGGCGAGGCGAGCGGCAAGGCCGGTGCTGTAAAGCCACGAGGGTAATGCCCGATGATCTTTTCACTCACCCGTGGCAGAATGGCACTATTTGACAGCCGCATGACTCTCGTGGGCACGGCGTTCTCTGATCCGGAAGAAGTGGAGGCCGCCCGCTAAAGTGGGCGGCCTCTGCACGGTGCGGTTCGGGGCACGATCTATCACCGAGGCAACGCGCTAAGCGCTGCCCAATTGATCTTTAGCAAAGAATAGCGTCTCTCGGCCTTAATCTGAATAAATTTCGATGGATTCTGTACTGCCTTGCAGGAAACCCCACGGTCCCGGATATCTCTCCTGTCCAGATCGAATTGAGAGAAGTCCTTGGCGCGAGATAGTTTGCAAACACTTGGGGAAGAGCTGAACGGGTACTCGGTGGAGAAAGGCCTGGGACCCCGTTTTCAAGGCTCCGGGGCGTAGTTCAAGTTGCGACGCGCTGAGGCTCGCATCGAGTCTCATCAGAACGGAGGGTATTCCGCGACGGACCGCTGACCTGCCTTGCCAGGCGAGCAAGAAAGTACCGCGCGTTGCAACTAGTTAATCCTGCCGAAAGCCAGTATCGGGGTAGGTCATGCTCGCAGCCACCTCTCAATGGCCGCACCTCTAACCCACGCTACGGCGCCGTCGCTCTCGATCGAACACCTAAGGCGAAAGATCACCCTCTACCATCTTTGAGGAGCGATGATGATGAGCCGGGTTGCAGCCTCCGGCTCATCATCGACTTATGCGGCTAACATCAATTGGTCAGGATCGTTGCCGTAGAGGTCTCGCATCCATGAGCAGATCTGCTCGTTCACGAGCCTATGCAGCGCCTTTAGGCGCTTCACATCCGAGGGGCTTGCGTTTTCCGCTTCTGCCTTCGCTATCGCGACTTCCAAGCGTTCGCGCTCTTGGCGCAGGAGTGTGAATAACCTTTCCGACATAATCATGCCTCTCCAGCATCAAGGCTGCGCATGGCAGACATTATGTCGTCTAGCCGAATTGGACGAGACGAACCCGGTGGCCGCCTAAGATCGGGACGATTTTCACCTGCGCGGGCGTCGGAAGCCCAAGACGCCAAAATTGCGCGTTTGACCTCCGGCTCGAGCTGGGGATGCCCTACAAACTCGAACGGATGATGAAATTTGGAGAGGGACATTGTGCTGCCTCCTTTCTTCCAACTCTCCTCACATTGGCGGTGATTCCGCGACGGAAATATTTGCATTCCTATCCTCTAGGTCAAGAGGCTGCGCGTGGTTCCCGTAAAACTCAGATGCCATCCAAACCCTGGATAACTTATGTTAATGGAAATTCGCGGCGGAAATGTCATGCGTTGCCCGGAAAAGGAATGGCATTTGTAAGGTAGGGAAATGCAGGGGAACAATCCTGTTTGGCTGATCGCTTCCGTCGCGGTTGGGATGGCTCTGGCGACATTCGGGATCCTAGCAGACAGTTCACGTAGCCGAAGGATGCGTATCGGCTTGGTTTTCCTTGGATGTTGCTTAATAATGCTTGGCTGCTCGTTTCTTTGATAAGGCCGGACTTGCCCCGCTGTGAGCGATGCCCATCCGCTGAATATATACTCGATGCTTCTATTTTCGAAGGTAACGGCCCCATTCCGCTAGGGCATATCCCTCGAATCACGCGCACTTCGCGAAAGGGCGCCCCATTCGCGGGCGCAGCGCCCACGGCCATTATCAACTCCACTACCAAAGAGCGCATCGGTCAGATCACGGAGGCCGGCGGCTAGGCCGTCGTCAACTCTCAACATGCCAACAAGACGCGGCTGTATCCATCGAGATCTACGAGGACCCGCCGGCCCTGCCGGAGCGCTGCGGTCTCCTTGCGCCGTCCTCAGGCGAGGGAACATATGATGTCTTCCGCTGGGGAGCGGGGCCACCGCAATCGCAGATGCTCTGCTCTCCAATGGTTTCTGCCTGGTGACCGGCGCTATGTCGCCAAGGCAAATCGAGGCAATCGACCGTGCTTTTGCGCCTTCATTCGGGCACACGCCGTTCTGTGCCGGCCATTTCTATGGCGACCACACCCTGCGGTTCGGGCGTTTGCTGCTGCGTTCGGCGCATGCCGAGGCGTTTGCGCGGCACGAGGCGATCCTGCGGGCAGCGGAGCACGTCCTGGCCCCCGCCTGCGACACGGTCCAGCTCAACCTGACGCAAGGTGTAGCCATCCTCCCTGGCGAGTCGGTGCAGATACCGCACCGCGACCGGGACATGTGGCGGCTCGGCCCCGGCGCCGCCGAATGCCTGGTCAAAGTGATATGGCCGTTCACGCCCTTTTACCGGCAAAACGGCGCAACCCGGATCTGGCCGCGCAGTCACGGCCCGGCCGCACGCGAGGATCCGGCGAACGGTGAAGGGCGGACAATCGAAATGGAGCCAGGCGATGCGCTGGTGTTTCTCGGCTCGGCGCTCCACGGCGCGGGCGCCAACACCAGCGGCGAAGTCAGGCGGGCATGATCTCGGGCTGCTGCCTCAGGTGACCAGGGCAAAGCTGCGCACGAGACTGCCGCCGCCAAGCGGATAACTGCCGTAATGACGCAAGAGCGCGTCTACGCTGATGGTAAGGCTACGCTCAAACGGGTCAGACCAGAGAAAAAACCGCTTTGTAGCGGAAACCATCAGGCCGGAATTCGGTCTCAGCAGATCCGCCTTCTGCAGAAGCGATACCGCGAAGATAACGCAGCCCAAAGCCGGCACGGCCTGCGTGATCCGCCGCGATCACATAGTTCTGCTCATCCCAGTCGATCAAGATCTTGCCGTCACCGATCGTTGCATCATGGCCCCACGTCATGGCAATCCGGCCTTGCTGACTCAATGCTCCATGCGAAAGGGCGTTGGCCACAAGCTCATTGAGCACGAGTGCGAGTGAACCGGCTTTTCCCGGGGGGATCGCAACCGCTGGTCCCTTGAAGGTGAACACCTGGAGCTGCCCCGGCGGAAGCGACTTGCCAATAACTGCCATGACCAATCTTTCGAACGATACCGGCTGCCACGAGTTCGAAGCCAGAATCTCGTGAGCAGCTGAGAGCGCAAACAATCGCCCTTCAAATGCGCTTCGGGCTTTTTCCGATCCAGGGATCGAACGGAAAGCCTGATTGGCGATACCCTGAATGACGGCGAGGTTATTTTTGACGCGGTGATTTAGTTCTTCAATCAGTGCGCATTGCCTTTCTTGAGCAGTCACCTGCGCGGTCACGTCATGCCCCTGGACGAAGACGCCGGAAACCGAACCTTCCGGAGCGATTATTGGCTGATAGAAAAGGTCAAAGAAGCGGTTACCCGTGTTTGCTGAAGGTCCCGTACCGAATTTCAATTCGACGCCCGTTCCGATGAATGGTGTGCCGCTCGCCACCACCGCATCTAGCTGCGCTGCGAATCCGGTGCCGCCCCATTCCGGCAACGCGTCCAACAGACGCATGCCGATGAGGTTATGGTCGCCGCGCAACTCGCGGAAAGCTCGATTGGCCAAAATGAAACGATGCTCGGCCCCTTCGAGGATGGCGGTAAAGCCAGGCGCTTGGTCGAAAACGTCCCTCAACCACTCAGTCTCCCGCGCGAGATCGAAATTTTTCGCCTGCACGGCCTTTGCTCGGTCAATCAGTCCAGCTTCGTCGCGAAGCCGGCGTAACCCCTGCAATTCTGTAACATCGACGGTATGTTGAAGGATGTACTTGACCTCGCCGTCCTCATCGAGCTGCGGCGTATGGGTTGCGCTCCAGAAGCGTTGCTCCATTCCTCCATTCGGCGCCTCGATGTCGTACCGGATATGGGCGATCTCGTCGGCTTGCCGGGTCGTCAGGACACGGTCGAAAGATGCCTGCAGCAGCTTATTGCTGTCCGATGATTCGGGGCTTGGAAAGGCCTCGAATATGCCTTTGCCAAGAAGCTGCGAGCGTTCGCGCATCGTGGCCTTGAGATAGGCATCGTTCATCCACGAAATGACCAGATCCCGATCGATCACGATGTAGGGGTTTGGCGAATGGGTGAGCAGGGCTTCGAAGTTCATGGAACGAGAATGCCGCTTGAGGCCTTAAGGTTCTGGTCATCTGCAAAATTTCGCTCCGGCTTGCAATCCGCATCCCGGACGCTGTCGATCACCGGATCGATCCGCATCGATCAAGAAAGGCGCGAACGACATTTACAAGGTCTACGCACCTCATCTGTTGAGAAATCGCCGCCTTGTTCGGCGGCCACCAAAATCATCAATCCTGCGGTCCCTTCAGGGTAGCTTGAGGAATTATCGATCCGGGCCGCGATCAAGTTCATCGCAGACACCCACCGCTCGCAAGCTGACAAAAGGATTTTCCCAGACGGAGCCCAGCGTATCCAGGATCCTGTATCGGCACGATAAGCCCCACGTCCCGTCATCCTCCGGCTTTGGCGCTCTGGCGAGACAAACCAACGCGGGTTCATTGCAGAAATCCGGCACTTGCCAAAACTACCCGCCCCTGAAACAAAACGGCGATGATCCCTGCCGTCACCTACGACTTGCTCTACGATGCCGTGCAGACAGACCGTATGGTCGAGGCAGGGCTGCGATACTTCGAGCAAGGGCGTCTGACAAATTTCGCGATAGACGAGCAGCTCGATATGGTCTCCGCGACGGTGCGGGGCAGCGGCAGAAACCACTATTTCACATCGGTCGTTTTTGACGATGATGACGATTTCGGCGGACTACCTGCAAGCGAATGCACGTGCCCAGTCGGAATGGCCTGCAAACACGTTGCTGCGCTGCTGTTTGCTCTGCGGGCATCAGGTCATGACGGCACGCGAGAGCCGGGAAAGCCGCGCCTGCTGATCGAGGCGGAAGGGGAAACGCGACCGGGTATTGCCGGCCCTCTTGCCGAATGGCTGGACGCCGCCGCAGTCGATGGACTGGCCGCGCGATCCGAGCATGAGGAACTGTGTTTCACGCTCGAACCCGTGCGCCTCTTCAAGCAGGGTAAACGCCCGCCCAAGGGCATGCCCGCGCCGGTGGTGCCGGAGCGCTACGCCTTGCAGGTCCGCGCCTGGCGCCGCTGGAAACATGAAACGACCTGGCGGGCGACCCACCCGTGGGAGATTCAGCAGTCTCGCGGCCGCCTCGCGCCCAATGCCATAAGGCTACTGTCACGAATGACCCACGCCGCAGGCGGCGACTTCACGGCAAATCGCAGTCCAAGCGGACCTCATGGCTGGAGCTGGCTATGGGAGGCGAGTGTCGAAGGTATGTTGCGATGGGAATCGCCAGATGGCCCGACGGCGACAGTCAAGCCAGAACGCTTTTCCGGCAGGCTGTGTTGGGAAACTTTAGCCGACGGCCGGCAGATCATAGGTATCGACACCGCTGGCGGCGCGCCCGGCAGTTTCCTTATTTTTGCCGGTGACCCGCCCCTGCACTTCGCTATCGAGAGCGGCGAACTCCGACTCATCGATGCCTCCTCTTCACCGGCTCTCACCGGGCGCCTTCTGGCGATGCCTCCCATCGCCCTCCACGAAATACCGGAGCTCGCGGTCCGCTGGCCGGAGGTCGGCCAGGGTGCCTTGCCCGCGCCTGAAATCCCCGCATCGGCGTCTCGCTCTGGGATCGCGCCGCGCCCGGTCCTGCGCCTGCTCGTTGATAAGCTGAAGGCACAGGACTACGATTGGGGCTGGCGCGCGCGTTCGAGAATGTTGCAAGTGGAAGTCGCGAGACTGGAATTTGACTACGAGGGGCACCGCGTCGGCGCACAGAATCGGACGGACGAGGTCATCGCAAACGGCCCGGACGGCATTATCCGCCTCGTGCGCGACATTGCGGCCGAGCAATCAGCCGCAGACCGGCTGGCGTTGAGTTCGCTCGCTCCGCTTGCCTTGTCGGACCGGTACGAGACCAGACCGCAGCAAGGCTGGGACCATGGGTTTCTCGATGACGATCCCTGTCAAAGCCCAGGCTTTCCGGAATTTATTGCCAACGAAATGCAGGCCCTCCGCGAGGAAGGCTGGTTGATCGAATTCGCGCCCAAGTGGCCGTACCAGCTGCTGGAACCAGACGAGACGCCGGGCTTCGCGCCAAACATCGAGCTCACGCAGCAGACGGCTTCGAACACAGGGGCCGGGGCGATCGATTGGTTCGATGTGGAACTCGCGGCGCGGCTGGAAGATGGGCAGCGGATCGATGTCCTTCCCGCCCTTCGAAGCCTGCTGGCATCAGGCGGCGGCGATATTCTCGATCGGGATGATCACTACCGAATCCCGCTGACGCTCGGCGGCGGCAAGTTCACCGCCGTGAAGCTGGGTGCGATCCGCCCACTGATCGAGACAATCCTGCGCATGGCGCTTGCTGACCGCAGCGCATCGAAGCTGAGGCTCGACCGCCACGACTTCGGCATGATCCATGAAATTGCCGGCTCCGGCACGCCGTGGGCCACGGGCGAACGCCTTCGCATTCTGGCAGCCAGGCTCAATGCACCGGAGGACAGCGACTTCGCAGCACCACCAAGCCTGAATGCGCAATTGCGAACATATCAGGCGACGGGTTGCGGGTGGCTCGCTGCACTCCATGAAGCAGGAATGGGCGGAATTCTCGCCGATGACATGGGTCTGGGCAAGACGCTTCAGGCCATTTCGCACATGCTCGCGATCCGTCAGGATTCGCCGAGCCGCCGTATGCCGATCCTCGTGGTCGCCCCGACCTCGGTCCTGCCGAACTGGCAGGCTGAAATAGAACGCTTCGCCCCTTCCCTGACCTGCCTGCTATGGCACGGCACCGCACGACACGATCAGCGCGAAGACGGCCTGTCGGGCGCCGATCTGATCCTTACGAGCTATGCTCTGCTTGCTCGGGACAGCGCCTTGATCGGCCGCCTGGATTATGCCCTCGTCGTGCTGGACGAAGCGCACGTCCTGAAGAATCCCAAGACAGCGGGATATCGTGCGGCTGCGACCCTCAGGGCCGACCAGATCGTCGCGCTGACCGGCACCCCGGTCGAGAATAGGCTGACCGACCTCTGGGCCCTTGCCAGCCTGACGAACCCCGGCCTGCTCGGTTCCTACGAGGGCTTTCGCAAGGCCTATCGCATTCCAATCGAGAAACAGGATGATGCGGCTGCCAGAACCGCCCTGGCGCGGCGGCTGCGCCCATTCATGCTGCGCCGGACCAAGGATGCCGTCGCGCGCGATCTGCCTGCAAAGACCATAGTGCCCGAACGGATAGAACTCGCGGCGCAGCAGCTGCGGCTCTACGAAAGCCAACGCCTGTTGATGCACAAGCGCGTGCGCGAGGAGATTGACCGGATCGGACTGATGCGCTCGCAGATCATCGTTCTCGATGCCATGCTCAAGCTGCGGCAGATCTGCTGCGATCCTTCGCTTCTGCCGGGCGGGCTCGGAGCAGGCATCGCTTCCGCAAAACGCGAGCGCTTCCGGGAGATGGTGCCGGAACTGGTAGAGGAAGGACGAAGAATCATCATCTTCAGCCAGTTCACGACGATGCTCGACCTTCTGGCAGGTGATCTCGATCTCCTCGGCTTCTCCTACGAACACCTGCGCGGCTCGACCCGGGACCGGGCGCGACCAATCCGCCGCTTCCAAGCCGGCGAAGTTCCCATCATTCTCGTCAGCCTCAAGGCGGGAGGTGCGGGCGTCAACCTCACGGCCGCCGACACCGTCATCCTTTTCGACCCCTGGTGGAATCCGGCAGTCGAAGCCCAGGCCATCGACCGCGCGCACCGGATCGGCCAGTCCAGACCCGTATTCGTTTATAGACTAATCGCCAACGGCACCATCGAAGAGAAAATCCTCGCATTGCAGGAACGAAAGCAGGGCCTCGCGGACATGCTCTGGGACGAGAACGCGAAAACGGGGCCGACCGGGCTGACCGACGCAGACGTCGATTTCCTGCTCGGCTAACAGCGACCGGCGTTGCCCGCCCGGCGAAGCGCCGCTGCCAGGAAGCGCAGCCGTACCGATGCGGCCAGCGTGGTGCGGAAAGTTGCATTGCCGATATTCATCGTTTTTCCACCCGGAACTCGACAGGCCGGAGCTCGACGAAGCCACCGCTTTGAATTTGAAAGCGGGTATCGGAGACGCAACCAAGACAGTCCTACCATTTACGCCGTCGGCCCGGAGGCTTGCGCGCTATCGATTGTTCCAGGGAAAGGGGGTGTAGCTCACGTCGGCGGTGGCAGATAATCCGACCGTTCCGGCACGCAGACATGTTCACATTACAGGCGGAACGCGTGCCGGACGGGAGGCGGATTGGGGGATTGAGCTGCGTGGGTGTTCGGCACATGTATATGGCGGTGGACGGAGCGGCGCACAGCCTCGCTCCAGCTACTGTTCGGCGTACTCGGACTTGTCGGTTCCCGGCTCCTCGGGGACTTGCCGTGCCCCTTGCGCTCTTCTTTGATGAAACCTGCAGCTTCCTTCATCTCGCCCTGTTGCCATCGATCTCTCCTCTGGAGGATCGCTACGCTGAGCTGTGGCAGCCCTCAACGGCATGAAATAGAAAATGGCTCGAAAGTGCGAAGTGGCCAGCTTCTGGAGGCTTGCTCGGTGCTGAAGGAGAAAGTGCCCCTCCATCAATTCTCGAGCTCACCGCGCCAATCCCCACGCCAGCGCGCATCACCGGATCGACCCGAGAAGCGCCGGGCACCAGATGAGCCGCGCCACGCTCACGACATTCGAAGCCCGACAAGAAAAAGCGGGGCAGGCGCCTGAAATAGCCCGCCCCGCATTGCCTGTCATTGGCAATATTTTCTGTTACTTGAAGCGAACGCCAACGCCGGCCATCACGCGCTGGCGAGCCGAATTGCCGTGATAATTCGAATAGACGTACTGAGCGTTCACATAGACCGGCGCGCGGCTATCCGGGGTCAAGGTATATTCGGCGCCGCCGCCGACCTGGTAGCCATCGGCGCGGTAGTGATCGTAGACCAGAGTTTCGCCGGCCGGGCCGACAAGGCGCTTGCGCTGCTCGCCGTTCACGTAACCGGCCTTGCCGAATACGAGGAACTGCGGACTGACGAGGTAGCCGGCACGCACCGCTGCGCCCCATTCCTCGAAGGCCTTGTGATCCATGGCGTACCCGCCGCCGAGATCGGTCGAATTCTCATTGCCGCTGCCGGGCTTCCAGAAGCTTCCCTCGGCACCGATCACGAAACGTTCACCGATGGTGCCGTCGAAACCGACTGTGCCGCCGAAGCCGAACTTGTTGTTGTGGTTGCCTTCGGACTGGAAGCGGTCGCCGCCGATATTGCCTTCGACGCGGATACCGCGAAACGAAGTACCGTTAGGCGCTACCTCAGCGCTGCCGGTGTCCTGTGCAAACGCGGGCTGCGCAGAAAGGCCGGTGGCCGCGGCCAGCATCGCGAGAGTGAGCATCGTGGACTTCATGTAACGTTCCTTTTCTTCATCGATCGTGGGGCAGATCTGTTCGCACCCGTCGAGACGCAAACCCCCGCCGGAAAAGGAAGGTTTCCGGTAAATGCACCGCAAAGGAGCTTTAGCAACATTGGCGTGTCAAATATGACACGCCAAAAGGCGGCAACTGAAAGGAAACGTCGCTTTTGCACTTCCCGCAGAGCAGCTCATAGGCCTGCCGTGCCAACGCACCTCATTCACTCACTGAATGTTGCCGGCCAATCTCTTCAATCACAGGTCAGCCTGCCGGCGGCCTTCAAACCGGGTTGGGCTCCGTCGCTTATCAAGCCTGCAATCACACGAGCCGCTGTCCGAAAATCGGCGATCGGCCTTGGTCTGGTCGGCATTACGCTAATGCCAAGCGCAGAACCCGGTCGATCTGCCGATCACGGATCCGCGCCTTTCCGCATCTCAACGCCCTCCAATTGGCGGAACTCGCGCGAAACCCTGCGCAGGCTAAACGTTCTTTCATTACCCGTCTTGCACAGAGCCCCAAGGTCCCGACCAAGATCAGAGATCTGGTTGGCCACTGGAAAGCGCCGCGCAGTCCACCCTCACATCACGCCTTGTCACCGCGCCTAGATTGAAATTCCCGCTAACTTGCGGGATGAGTTCGGTGCCACCTCATCGATGGAACAAAAGTGACCCCGCGTTTCACTGGAGGGAAACACGGGGTCAGATCAGGTAAATCGCACACCATGGCCCCTCCATGAGGGTAAAGGGGCCATGACAGCTGTAGAGCATTCAAAAACTGCTAATGTTCCGCGCCACGAAAAGAATTTATCAATGCCTTAGCCTGAAGCGAGCAGGATCATTTCAGAAAGGCTCCGACACACTGCTGCGGCGGAGCCCTTCCTGTTCTGATGCAAAGGGGGACACACATCAGCTTTCCATCGCCGCACCTTCTCGCTGAGATCGACGACACCTGATCAGTAAGCGCGAATCGATGCAGAAAGTTCCTCGTTTTCCCCAGGCAGGGTTTAAGCGGAAGAAGTCTCCTCCCGCCTCGCTGGCCCCGATCGAGCGCAGCCATTACTCACGCGGGTCACCGGCCTGTATAATATGCCTGTGAGCACAAACGTGCGCGAGTCTCCTCACTCCGGGTGGCCGTCGAGGCAGGTGGAAAGGTGCGCCGCGATCGGCTTCCATTTCGCGGCGTGCGCCTTGGGATAAGTGAGGCGGAAACTGGCGAAGCGGACCTTGTCATAACTTGCCCGCTGGTAGAACATCCGGTCGCCCATAGTGCCCGAAAGCACAAGCCAGTCGGCGCGCGCGACCTTGTAGCTGACATTGCCACCATCCTTCTCGATGTACTTCGTCTGGTTCGCCAGCGCCTGCCTCGGTGTGAGATTCTGTGTGTTGAAGGTTCCCCAGACGCGAAGCTCCGTGCCATCCTTCGCCAGAAAGATGCGGCCATCGTCCGATTCCGGCTGCGGCGTCATTAGGTCAGCCGGGAAGCACATGGTGAATTCGAACTTGGCATTGCCCGTGGTCTCCCAGCGATGCCCCTGAGCGGCAGCCGGCAACGCCAGCGCCGAAAGCACGGCGCCCGAGACGGCCAACGCGGCAGAAATCCTACCCATTTCTCTTCCCTTTCCGATCCTGTTGGTCAGCGTCGCGCTGCTATCAGCGGCGTGCGTCCGACGAAATCTCGTCGAGCGGCGGCTGCATTACCGTAAGCCCCGTGAGGCAGTGCGAGCTCCGCTCCTCGCGCGTCGCCGCATGCCCTAACCCTTCCATGTCCAGGATGATCGAGGTGCCACCCTTCGGCGCCCGATAGGTGGGGTTGGCATGTCCGCCATCCCTTGCCGACAGATTGGCGAAAGCGGTGTCATCCCTCCAGCCTGCTCGCTCCAGCGTTCTGGCTGCATCCTCGACACGCATGCATTGCCCGGTGGCCAAGGCGTCTTCGGGTATGATGAGCGCGATATCGTAGCGCACGGAAAGCGCATCGACCTCGACCAGGCGCTTTGGATGAACCCGCCGCACAAAGACGGCCGGTGCGCCGCTCAGAGGATATTTCGCCTCCTGGACAGACAGCTGCATCTTCCAGCCACCTGCCCCGCTCACACCCATGCCGTAGGAGGCGATGCGATCGCTTTCATAATAACTGCTCATCGTCGGCAAGCCGAACCTATACTGCGCCTTCTGGACGTTGAAGCCGCGCCCCTGCGGATTGTCGAGGAGTTCCCCAATTCGCTGGTTGAGCGCTTCCAGATCGTATGGACAGATCGCGGTCGGACGATCGCGCAGTCTGCCAGATATTGATGGCTCGGCACGGCCCGGCCGACACAACACGTGGCGCTTCGGGTCGGGCTTTGGAGCAGAACGGACAGGCTCAGCCCGTGCCCCGGAAGCTGCGGGCACCATCGCCAGGGTCCAGCAAAGGAGCCAATGCGCCAATCTCGTCATCAACCGCCCTCTCAAGCACAACAAACAGCAGGCTATGGACAAATTAATCGATGTGCAATTAAAAATATACACTGATTATTTTCGGCATCTCGGCTTGACGTAACAAAATTGAGCAGTGATCATGTGCCGGAACGAAAGGCCCAGCCATGTCCGCACATTCCGCCCGGCTCCCGATCATGTGCGCCGTCCTCGCCACAGCAGCATCGATGTTCCTGACGACAGTCCCCGCCCATGCAAGCGGCCGCCTTCCTCCGCTTCCGATTACACCGCAGGCATTCCATGATTTCGGCGCTTGTCGCGCCTTTCTCGAGGACACTTACCGGCAGGATATTTCTAGGGCCGAGCCAAATCCGGTTGCGATTGAAGGCGGCGGTACCCGCCAAACGCTGATCGAAAGCAAAGGCCCGATCACACTCGATCCGTCACATGCGAGCTACGAGGTTACCGAAGGGTGGCAGGTTCGCCATCCTGCACCTGAGAAGAGCTATGTCGAAATCTCCTATTCCTACCGGACAACAACCATGGCGTGCGCAGGCGGCGCACTGACCGGCACCTATGAGCAGGGCTATCATTCATCCAGCTACGAAAATCTGCCGCAGGCCAGTCCTGCCCCTTGACGTGAGAACCCGCACCCTTCTTGCGTGCCATGTGCAGACCCGCGGAAACAGCTGGCATCGCGCCCGTAGCATCCGCCTGAAGGACGGTGGCCGTGACACGGAACGCTTTGATGGCTGACTGTCGAAACTGGACCGCGACAGCCCTGCTGGTGCTTTCCGTGACGGCGGCAAATCCGGGCTTCGCCGATACTCGCGCGCGCGAGGATCTGGCCGAAATCCCGCACGGCACCACACGCTGCGACTTCGGTGCCTGGGTTTCATTTCGGGCTGCAGCGCCGGTACCGGTCCGCGCCGCGCCGACAGCCGCTGCAAAATTGATCGGCGAATTGCCGATTGCGCCGGATACAGATGGCGACGTTTCGGCCATTGAATTCGAGATCGTCGAAGCCCGCCCGGGTTGGCTGAAGATTGACCATGCGACCGACCCGGTGGAACTGGACGAAAAGGGCGAGGCGGTTGCGCCGCGTCCGCTGCCCTCCGGTCCGGGCTGGATACCCGACGATGCTGCGCAAATCGGCGTTCAGTCGGCTCTGGGCCACGCCCGTCCTGACACCGCCAGCCCGCTGGTTCTCGACATCGGCGACGACTGGGTGACCGATATGGGCTGGACCGGCGCCATTCGCGGCTGCTCGGGCGATTGGCTACTGATCGACTATCAGATCGAACGTGCGCGAACGCCGACCGGCGCTATGATTGACCTTCCCGAAACTAAGCGACTGACTGGAACCGCATGGTTTCGCGGCATCTGCGCCAACCAGAAGACCACCTGTGACATTGCGTCTGTTGACCGGCGGCAATGACTATTAGGGTCGGCTGCGGCCCACTGGGGGGCCGAGCCGTGAAGCCTTCGCATTTACGATGGCTCTTCGCGCGGCCGATGTTGATCCTCCTCACATTCTCCGGCCCGGATCCTCGAAAGCATTACTCCACCCGACATTGAACGACGCTCACCCCAAAGCGAACGTCATCACCCCTGCACAGACGATGAGAACTGCGACAGGGCGGATTAATCGACATGCAGTGGCGGAAGGTCCGTCTTGAAGAACATCCACCATTTGATTGTTGATGCGAATCGAGTGGTGCCTTCCATGGTCGCAAGCGAGCATCAAGCATGTTGCCCGGGCGATCGCAGATCATCCAACCGAGCCACAGATTCCAAAATCACGATCTTGCGAATAGCGGATCGGAGGTGGAAGAGAATCCCATGTCTGGCCGGCCCGCCAGCAGCCCGTCGAAAAGTTTGCCTTTGGTGCTCTCGATCAAGCATACAATGTGTCATTCCGCTATACAGTTTTCGAGCCGAAGTTGGATCATCTTCTCCCGGCCTCATGGTGCTGAACCGGCACGATCAGATCGAAGGTGACCGTACGAGCATCTCCACGAATGGAACTAGTTGCTCACGGCCCTACCTTAGCGGGACGTAGCGATCTCGCCGTCTGCCGCCATGTCCTCCCCGAGCGGCACCGGACCCAATCGCTTGGATCAATCGCGCCTGGCAGGCAGAGCAGAAAGCCTGGCTCTATAGCGGGGCTACTTTCCGCAGCGAAATGCGGTTTCGCGCCCGTTGCGGCCATGCAGTTCAAGCACCCGGGCGTCCGGGGTAACGCCGATTTCCGCATAGTCGCGGCGGCCGTCCGGCAGGGTATGGATCACCAGAACTTTCTGCACGTCACGGTAACGGTGGGAGGGCAGAACCAATCGGCGCCCGGATTGCAGCATCTCCAACGTGAATGAGGAAGGTAGCGGAACGAAGGTGTTGACGACGGTCATGCGCACCCGCCCGAGCATCTCGGTACCAGTGATTCTCAGGACGCCGTCGGGCGGCAGCATACCCTCCGCTTCGGCAGGGGCCGACGCGCAGAGACCCCGCTTGCCTACCCATAGGCCGACAAGCGGTTTCGGCACGATTGGCTTGTCGAGCGGGATGTAGACCCGCCTACTGTCGAGCGGGCCGGTGACGAGGGCGCCGTTCTCCTCGATCCGGATGCCCGGTATAGCATTGGGGTCCCAGGGAGCGGAGGGCTGCAGCTTTTGCGGCGGCGTTGGGGGCACGATCACCGTCATCGGCTCGAAAGCTGCAGCAAGACCATGCGATGCAAAGGTCATGGCGCCTGCGAGAGCCGCGGCAATGACGGCGCGGCTCCGTCGATGCATCATTGCGCTTCATCCGCGACCGGGAAATAGGCGCCCGAAAGCGATCCATTCAATCCGCAATACTCCGGGGGCATCGGGTTCTCCGTGACTGTCAGCAACGGCCCGTCACGCGTCAGCGCGATACCAGCCGTGTCCGGATCGTCGATTGCCACTTTCCAGGTATTCTGGGAGGCCTGCTTGGCACGGCCCTGCGCTTCGCAGACCCAGCGGCCTGTCGTCGGCTCCGCAGCGTTGCCTTCGAAATTCAAGATTCCCAAAGGGCTGCGCCGGATTACGATCGCACCGGCGACGTTGCGCCACGTGCCGACGATACCTGCCGGAACCGACGGCCGGACGCCGTTCAGGAACTTCAGGCGATATCGCAGGGTATCGGCAAGATCCCGAACTGTCGGAGCAACCGGATCGGCATCGTCCCGCTCGGCGATGAACCACTTCTGATCCTGCTTGAGCCGTTCGGCGGCGGGGCCTCCCAGCTCTGCAAGCAGCGCCTGATAGCGCACCGAAATCTGCTGATCGAGCGTTGCCAGCTGCGGATTGGCGCAGATCATCTTTTCGCTTCGCGAGGACGCCTTGCTGCAATCGAAGGATGGGGAAGCAGCTGACGCAGTAGCTCCCGCTGCCAGCAGTCCCCAAGTCGCAACAAGCAAGCTCCATCCAAGGCGGAGGTTCATCGGCACTCCCTTAACGATTTCGGCTGTCGCGCCGCTGGCGGTGCGGAGCAAATCGGATGTTTTCGCAAGGCCGGTAAAGCAGCATCATACCGATGCCTTACTCTAACTGCTGCCAATTAATGGTCGCTGTTCAATTGCCCGGTGTCAACCATGCTTCGTCAAGAATGATCGATGTAGGACTTAATTTGAAAGCCGATGATTCCTCTTTAATGCCGCCCTTCCAACACACGGGAACGATCCCGATGAGGATGAGAACGATGAAAAGTTGGCCATCTCTACATGTTCGACGTTTGACCATCCATAAGTTCTATCCCGTTTGGCGGCGTTGATCAGCATGCGCTATCCGCAAAGGCGCCAAGTCTTAGCATTCGTTAAGTGCTGGGCTCGTCCCTTGTTATCGTCGCATTTCTCTGCCGCGTTCGAAGCACAATACGGCCAGTTTTGATCTCGACCGACATCTGTCCTGGCGGTTCTTAGTTCTTGCCCGAACGACAGGGATGCTTATAGTCGGAGTAATAAACCTACAGGATCTTGGGGGAGAATGGCATGAAAAAAGCTTTGTTCGCAGGTCTGGCACTAACGATCGAGATCAGTAGCGCGCTGGCTCAGCCCGCTTCGGCACCTGCGGCTCCCCCGCCCGCTCCCGCCGTGATCGAGGATTTCAAGCCTTCCACCCTCAACCAGCCTGGCCAAGCCTACCCTCAGGTTAATTCGCAGGGTTATGTCCGGTTCAAGGTGATCGCACCTGATGCAAAGGCGGTGCGTGCGACGCTGGGCCTTGGCGGCCGCGGCGGGACGGCGCTGACAAAGGCACCCGACGGGTCATGGATGGGCACGTCGGAAGGGCCGCTGGACCAGGGTTTTCACTATTACCATCTGAACGTCGATGGCGGCACCTTCAATGATCCAGGCGCGCTCAATTTCTACGGCAGCGTCCGGTGGGAAAGCGGCATCGAAGTGCCGGCGCACGATGCCGATTTCTACGCGGTCAAGGACGTGCCGCATGGCCGGGTTTCGCAGGTTCTGTTTCCGTCGCCCAGCACGGGCACGCACCGTCGCGCCTTCGTATACACGCCGCCCGGCTATGACGCGAACCAGAAGGAACGCTACCCGGTCCTGTATCTGCAGCATGGCTGGGGCGAGGACGAGACCGCTTGGTCCAATCAGGGCCATGCCAACCTCATCATGGACAATTTGATCGCCGCCGGAAAGACGCGGCCGTTCATCATCGTCATGACATATGGCATGACCAACGATGCGCGGCCTGGCACCTTGCCCAGCTTCGACATAAAGCCGTTCCAGACGGTGCTGGTCAACGAACTGGTCCCCTATGTCGACACGCATTTCCGCACTCTGTCGGACCAGAAGCATCGCGCGCTCGCGGGCTTGTCAATGGGCGGGTTCGAAACGAAGGCGATTGCGCCCGCTAACCTCGACAAATTTTCCCATATCGGCCTGTTTAGCGGTGGTAGCTTCTCACTGGACGACGTCAACAAGACGCCTGGCTTCAAAGACAAGGTGAAGCTGGTTTTCGTCAGCTTCGGCAGCCGGGAACTGGAGGGCGGCCGCGCCTGGGGGCCTGCCGGAACGCCCCGTCCCGACCCGCGCGCGGAATCTGACGCGCTCAATAAGGCGGGCTATCGCAGCGTCTTCTATGTGTCGCAGGACACAGCCCATGAGTTCCTCTCGTGGCGACGCAGCCTGCGCGAATTCGCACCACTCCTCTTCCGCGACTGATGCGAAGGCGGCGTGATTGCCGTTGGGGTGTCGGGCCGATGACTACTGCATCCAGCGGCTTATTCATAAGCACCGACGGAACCCGGCGTTGACGGGCAGCGCAGCAGCGCTGGTACTTCTTTCCCGATCAGCATGTACACGAAACGTTGTGGCAGACCTTGCTGGCTTGGATAGATCTGAGCGTATTTGCGTCACCATCATGCAGCAGTGCTAGCTTTATCATGCCCACGGTCGCACGCGGTAGAAGCTCGGCGTGTTCGTCGCCGAGGGCGTCAGCATCTTTGCGTTCGTCGATCTGCTCGTCTGTTTCGATAAAGCCGACCAGCAGGCCAACGAAGGTTGCTGTCTGCTCGTCGTCTGCCAGATTTGACCAATATTCGGGACGGAGTTTCATAGCTCTGTAGAAGCCTTTCATCCATCCTGGACCCTGCCATGTTCAGCCTTCTGCTCCTTTTCGGATCAGCTGGGTTGATAGCTCGGCCATCCCTTTTGAACATCCGCTTCGATCGCCTTGAACCGTTGAGAACGGCAGCGAGAGCCTGCTCCATTCTGGCTTGATCTGCCACCGGAGGGATCACGGCCCACAGGCCGGTAATTCAGACGGCGATTCTGCCGTCATCAGGACGCCGGTCAAGTAGCCGTCCATCTCCAACGGCGGCAGCAGACCGGGCTCCGAACAGAGAGGTGTGAACAAAGCGGAATGTGACTGCAACGTTTTCATGCAGTCCGCGCAGCATCGCGTACGGCCTGCCAACGCCCGGGCCATCAATTTCCGTCGCGTCGGCATGCTCACTTTTCCGCATCCTTCCCCTCGGCATTGGCGAAGAGCAGTCCAGAAGAGACAATGCGCCTTGGCGATTGACCGTAGTTCGTTAGACGGCTCGAGTACGATTGCGCCCGAGCCGCCGATTAAGGTCAGATCTGGATCAGATTTGCGCGAGGCCCCCATCCGCAAACACTTCGCTGCCGGTCATGAAGCTGCTGTCAGAGGACGCAAGGAACGCTGCCACTGCGCCAATCTCCGAGGGCATTCCGACATGGCCGATCGGCGTGGTCGCTCCCATCTCGATCATGGCGTCGCGTCCAATGGCTTCTTGGGCGAGCTCGGTCAGCGTTGGGCCGGGGGAAAGAACGTTCACGCGGATGCCGGTGCCTCGCAGATCCAGCGCCCAGCTGCGCGCAAAATTACGCACCGCCGCCTTTGTTGCACTGTAGACGCTGAATGCCGGCGTTCCCATCACACCGGTGGTGGAACCAGTAAGAATGATAGAGCCCCCTTCTCGCATGAGTGGCAATCCCGTCTGAACGGTGAACAGCACACCTTTCACATTGACATCGAAGGCCCGATGATACTGTTCTTCGGTGATCTGTCCCAGCGGCACCAGTTCGCCGAACCCGGCATTGGCGACGAGAACATCGAGTTGGCCCCTCTCGGCTTTCACCGTCTCAAACAACGCGATGAGGTCGCCAAGATCTGATACCGATCCCTGAACCGCCCGAGCATTCTCACCGAGTTCTGCGACTGCTCGATCCAGGGGTTCGCGGCGGCGTCCAGTGATATATACGAAAGCGCCTTCTTCGATGAAGCGCTTGGCGGTGGCAAAGCCGATGCCGGTTCCGCCCCCAGTCACCACTGCGGTTTTGCCTTCCAGTCTGTTCATGCTTGTTACTCCAGTTTGAACTGGAACAGAGCTGAGGGTTCGCCTACCTAACCACAAGTATGCACCTTTTGGTAAGTAGGTGAAAATGACGACAGTGCCTTCCGATCCGGTACCCGGTTTTTCCTGCGGCCTGGATGTCACACTCCGTGTGATCGCAGGAAAGTGGAAGCCGCTGATCATTTATTTTCTGCTTCAGGGGCCGAACCGATACGGCGCTCTCAAGCGCGCGGTGCGCGGGGTTAGCGACAAGATGCTGATACAGCAGTTGAAGGAGCTGGAAGCGGACGGGATCATCTTGCGCAAGGACTATCGCGAGGTGCCTCCGCGCGTTGACTACACGCTGACCCCGCTCGGCCACAGCCTGGCGCAGGCGCTGGCACCCCTATGCTCTTGGGGTAGCGACAATATGGAAGCGGTGGCGCGTATCTTCACGGAGCGCGAACAATGGCAACCGGTCAAGACCGCTTCAGCGCCCTGAATGCCCATGCCTGCATCGATCGCTTGAGGCTAGACGATTGACGCTGCAGATTCCCTTTCGAGCATTGGCTTCAGCTCAGGACCGAGAGCATGCTGTCGATGCAGCCGGTAGCTCATCCAATTGATCCACACCGACGCACCCATGTATTGGCAACGGAGCCTTTCCCGCATCAAGACCAGGAATTTCTGCAATCCTATAGACCGTGCGCACACTTCCGTGCCTCTCGAAGACGCCCACATCGGTGCACAGATTGCCTGCAGCCTTTCGGTTTCACCAGTGCAACTTCCATCGCAGCTCGGGTTAGGCGTACTGCCGGCTCCGGCAGTACGCCGGCAATGACGCTGTGCAAGGCGTCAGCGTCCGCGAAGAATGCCAGTGCCGCACACCAGTCGCCGCTGGCTATTCTGACATTTCCGGCACGCGGGTGCAAAGCCGCTCGATTTCGGCCATATCAGTTTCGTCATCGAGCGTCGGCATCTTCCGGACGTTATTCGCTACCTAAGTGAGTTCGACGATGAGACCGTGCGAGAATGTGAAGTTCCTCGTACCGGGATTTTCTCACCGAAACACGCCGTTAAAAACGCAGCAAAAAGAGAAGTTTGTACAAGTCTGGTATTTTCGAACAGGCTGGCAATCCGCACGGCACCTTCGACGGCAATGCATTACTAATCCCTTTTACCAGCTATGAAGTGAACCATTACTGGTGTATTCCGGAGCATAAGCCAAGGCGAAGCTCAGGAATTTCGAGATGGCGTTGACCACCATGCAGCGACCGGTATTTGCACCCGACGCGCGGTTCTTCGCGATTACGGCAATCATTATGGCGTTGATAAACATTAGCGCTTTTTCGTTCTTTGCAGCCATGGGCATATCGTCGTTCAAGGCGCCCGTTTCGGTTCATGTTCACGCGATACTATTCATGGGATGGGTCTTGTTGTTCGTGTCTCAGGTATTGCTTGGAGCGACCGGATCACTCGCCCTTCATCGCAAAGTCGGGTGGCTGGCGGTGGGTTGGGCTGTGGCTATGGTCATCGTCGGCACCTTGTCGACGATATGGAGTGCCCAAAAAGCTGCAGTGCCGTTCTTTTTCTTACCCGCGCAATTTGTGCTGATGAATCCGCTGAGCGTGATCTTGTTCGCAGTGCTATTGATTGGAGCCGTGGTCAAGCGCCGTGATCGCGAATGGCATCCACGCCTGATAATATGCGGAATGGCAGCAATCATGGGGCCGTCTTTCGGGCGCCTGCTACCAGCTCCCGTGCTTATGTATTCGATGCTGACCGCAGTCTTCTTTGGTATGATCGCTTTTCCAGTCGCAGGCATCGTGCGGGACAAGCTGCGCTCCGGCCGCGTTCATCCGGCTTGGTGGCTTGGTTTGGGTTCGCTCTTGCTGTTGCAACTGGCAACCGAGACCCTGGGCCGAAGCGCCATTGCAGGCGCAATCTACGCCCGCACTGTGGTCGGCACACCTGGGGCGCGTATCCCCGGCCTCAGGTATCAGCCCCCGCCGTTTCCAGTCGCCTCTTGATGGGTCGGTCAAGCTGCCAGTGAGACTGATGTTTACACCGCTCGATGCACCGATCCAAGTGAGTCACCGGAATGATGCCCCGGCGCACAAAGCTTCCGGCTTTGTGGCTTGCGCTGATCGTCTTGCCGACGTCGCCGTGGCTAAGAATAAGATTCCGTCCGGTGTCTGGCCTCCAGTCGCCCTTTTTGAGGCCCCCAAACACGGTCGATCGTTAGGCGAAGATTTGTCGGACCGCTCATGCCGGGCTCCAGATCAGACGCCATGCAGCGAATTCCGAAGGGCGGACTTGGTAGCGCGCGAAATTGCCCTCGTGCAGGCCAAGCAACTCTGTCTCTGCAACCTCGATAAACTGCTCCTGATCTGCCGCTGGAATGATCTCGCGCACAATCTCAGCAAGGTGCGCGCGCGCAGCCATTCGGTTCATGGGGCCGCGCACGACATCCCGGATGATGTCTCGCAATCTTTCGCGGTAGCGCAAGCGGAAGGGGTCCGGTTCACCCATCGATTGGCGAATGGCCGCATAGCGTCCTGCTGATCGCTCATAGGCCCAGAGGAATACGTCACGCAGCAGGGACGTATCGTTGCGTTCGTACACGCCAAGCGTAGCGCGAGTGTAGAGATCGCCTGGGACCTCGGTAAACGACAGCGGCGCAAGGTTCGCCCTGATCATCGGAATGTTGGCCGCCAGTCTGGAGACCCGCTTGTTCACATCATCGAAGGGCTGAAGGTAGGGAAGTTGAACCATGACGAAGAAGGCTTGCTCGAACGGATCCGTTATGGCTGCTGCAGTAGCGAGGAGCTGATCAAAGCATTCCTCTATGAGCCCGGGCACTTCCAGCGGATGGAATGTCGAACCGTCGATGCCGACGATAATGTGACGTAGCCGACCAACCGCCGAAGGGTCGGGCAACAGGTTGTTGGCGAGCAAGGCATGCAGATTGAGGATCGTATAGCGATTGAAGCCGATATCGTCGGCGTTGGCGACGAGAAACTCAATCGCGTCTTTGTGGTTAAGGATCATCTGCGCTTCGAGTGGCCCGCGACCCTTGGCAGCCTCCCCGAAATCGAGCAACCGCCGAGTGTCGAGCAGCGAATAGGTGTTGCCTTCGAGCCGGCTGGAATTCCACGCTAAGTCGATCAGCAGCCTGTTCATGATTTGCTTCGCGTAGGTTCCGGCGGCTGCGGCCTCGATCTGCGGTTTGCCGATAGCGGCCAGATGGTCGCGATGCTCTTGGGTGAGATAATATGTTTCGTTCGGTCGGTAGCCATCTAGGAACCCGCGATCATAACCGACTGGCAGTCGAGCCGCGACAGGCTGGCGGACATAGGCCAGGACCGCGTGGCCCTCGGCCGACATCGGGACGATGTCGGCCGCGTCCGGTTCAGCAACAGTATCACCAACAAGATGGTAACGGGCGGCGCGCCCGTCTCCGGCAAGCCTGAGGCGACCTGCATCAACCAGCGCGCGAAGGCGATACTGGAGAGTACGACGGGCACCAGGCGCGGCGAGAACTTCAGTAATCTGCGCAGCTGATGCACCGCCTGGGTATTGCGCTACCGCTGCCTCAATCGCTGCCAGATCGCCTTCGGGAATGGGTCGTGCCACACAAGCTCCTTAGTTGCGCAAAACATGAAACGCGCAACTAAATGAGTCAATGCGCAATTAAGCAGAGATTCGCGCAATCACATCCAGATTCGCGCAACATCAGCCCGCGCAAGGCCTCCGCCGCCCCCCGTGACCTGTTGAACAAGGAATACCTGTTGATCCCCTCGACACAGGTGGTGCGCTCCGAATACCTGGGCGAACCCCGCGTCATCGGCGTCACCGCCGGCGCGAAGTTCTGAACATGGCGCTGGGCAGACGCAGTTTCACCCTGGGCGGCCTTGCCATCGGCAGCCACCCCGCGTTTCCCCCGGCAAAGGGGCATGCGGCGGAAGCAGACAGGCTTCCGCCGTGGACTCCCGGCACTCTCGACATCCATCATATCGATACCGGCGTCGGCAACGCCACGTTCATTCTGGCGCCGGACGGCATCACGATCCTGATCGATTGCGGTGCGACGCGCGGCGGACCGCCCGCTTCCACCGCGCTCCGGCCGGACGACAGCCGTGCCGCTGGCGAATGGGTCGCCCGCTACGCGCTGCGGCACGCGCGCGCGGCGAACCGCACGACGCTGGACTATATCGTCGCCACCCACGTTCACCCCGACCACATCGGCTCGCCGCTGGATGGAGATCCGCGGGCTGCGGCGGGCTATACGCTGACCGGGCTCAGCCAGATCGATGCGCTCATGCCCGCCGATCTGGTCGTCGATCGCGGTTTTCCCGATTACGCGCCGCTGCCGCTGATCGACGCCCCTTTCGCCAGCAATCATCTCGCGTGGCTTAAGGCGCGCCGCAAGGCGGGCAAGCGGGTCGAGCAGGTCAAGGTCGGATCGGAGCGACAGCTTCATGCACGGCGCACGGGCGCCTTCTCAGTCCGCTTCGTGGGCGGCAACGGCCGCGTTTGGACCGGCGAAGGCGAGCAATCGCGCGACCTCCTGCCGCCGCGATCGATCTGGACTGCGGAATCGACGCCGGAAGAAAACCACATGTCGATCGCCCTGGTGTTGTCCTATGGATCGTTCCGATATTTCACCGGCGGCGACCTGATCGGCGATACCCATGACGGCGCCTTTCCATGGCTCGATGTGGAAACGCCGATCCCCCGCGCGGCAGGCCGCGTCGATGTCGCGGCAGCCGATCATCACGGCTATTTCGACGCCGGCTGGCAGGGCTTCACCGACGCGCTCGATGCCGACGCCTATGTGATCCAGGCCTGGCATGCGACCCACCCGGCCATGGCCACCCTGCAGCGCCTGTTGAACGCATGGCGCGGCAGGGAAACCCGCGATGTCTTTCTCACCCGCCTCGACCCCGCCAGCAAGGCCGTCAACGCCCGCTTCCTGTCGAAAGTTAAAAGCACCGAAGGGCATGTCGTCGTGCGCGTCGGCCCGGACGGCACGTATCGCACGTTCGTTACCGACAGCCGCGACGAGGCGGACAGAGTGACTTTCAGCGGCGCCACACGGACACCGAAAGCCAGCCGAGTATAATCAAGCCGCGCCCGGAGCATTTTCCCGTCGGGTGTAATCGCCCGATGACCGGGAAAATGCTGAAAAACCAAACCCCTAAGGCAGTTGATCCGATGCAATCGGATCGGAAACTGCCCTAGAACTTGACGCGCGCGCCGACGCGGAAAACGCGTCCCGAATTGGAATATTGGGTTACGACGGGCTGGTTGGCATAGGCATAACGCTCGCTGGGCTGATTCGTAAGGTTCAACGCCTCTGCCGAAATCGAGAAGCGCTCGTTGATCTGGAAACTGGTGGAAGCATCGACGTTTAGGGTCGAGCGGCTCGACTGGAAGTCGTTGATCAGTGGGCTCCCGCAGTAGGACACCGAAGCATTTGGATTGGTCGGCACCGGCGAGGTGGAAATCCCCGGCGAGCACGAACCGGAGGCGATCGGATAAGTCGTGCTGTAGCCCGCCCGATAGGCCGCCGAGACGCGCCCGCGAAAGCGCTTGCCTTCATAATAGAGCGTCGCGTTGAGGGCCTTGGGAGAAACCCCCAGGAACGGCGCCTTGGCAGTGGTCTGCGGCATCGTCGCCGTGCCGGGATCGAGAATGTATTCGAGCTGGGACTTGATATAGGTGCCGTTGATGAGGATGCCGAAGTTCTTGAACAGCCCCGGCAGGAACGTCAGATCCATCTGGAAGTTGACCTCGATACCGCGGACATAGCCGCCCGGCGCATCGCGGTACTGACGGGCCAGAAATGGATAGTTGCCGTCGATATAGGCGATCTGGGCCGGGTTGGTGTATTGCGCGCGGATCGCCGCGATCGTCTCGGCATCGGCGAAAGCCGAAAGGGGCGCTTCGTAGAGCACGGTCTGGGGAAAGCTTGCGATTTCCTTGTCGAACAGGGCGACGGAAATCAGGCCGCCGGGCGCGAAGTACCACTCCGCGCTGAAGTCGAGATTGGTCGCCTGGAAAGGCGAGAGCTGCGGATTGCCGATCGTCAGCGAACCGCCGGTGGTGTCGCCGGTATTGGGCACGCTGATCGACGAGATCGAAGGCGAAAGGTTGCCCAACAGAGGCCTCGCAATGACTTTGGCCGCCGCGAGACGGACGAGAAGATCGTCGACCGGCTCATAAACCAGATTCAGCGAAGGCAGAAAATCGGTGTAGCGATTGCGCCCCTTGATCGGACGTCCTGCCTGCGTTTCGCCGATGGAGGTCAGATCCGTGCCCGCGACGCGCACACCTGCGTTGCCGCGGAACTCGCGTCCGAACAGCAGCGTGTCGAAATCGGCCTGGACGTAGCCGGAAAGATTTTTCTCCGTCACGCCGAAGCTGGTCGTGCGATTGCGCTTGTTCGAGACGCGCCAGTCGCCCCATTCGTTCACGCAGTTGCAACGGAAGTCGTAGAGCTTTTCGAAAGCCTCGATATCCGGCACCACGAAGCTGGAAACCGAACCTTCCGGCACTTTGAGTCCCTGCCCGAAGTCGATCGTCTTCACCACGTCGGCGATGTTCACGCCCGCTTCCAGCAGAGTGGGATTGAGCAAGTCGTTCACCCGCTCGTACTGGACCGTGGAGAAGGTGTACTTGCGCCAGGCCAGCCCTGCCCTTAGCGTGAACTCACTGTTCATTTGCCACTCGGCGTCCACTTTGCCGGTCGTGTAGGTGTTGTTGGTCTTGCGAACGTAGCGGCGGATCGCGGAGAAGCCCTTGACCGTATCCCAGTTGCTGGCGTCGGCCGGGTCGAAACCGAAGTCGATCGAAGGCATGGAGCCGCCGCCGCGTTCGTCGAACACGAACTGTCCGGGGCTGTTCATGCGGTTGAACTCGACCAGCAACCCTTCGGAATCGTTGCTCGATTCCGAGCGCCCGAAAACACCGTGCACTTTCAGGGTATCGGTAAATTCATGGTCGAGTCGGATTGAACCCTGCTTGAACTCGGTGGTGTAGGTGCTCATGTCCTGGGCCGAGCGGAAGTCTACGTTCTCCAGCACGAGATAGTCGGCGACGCCGTTCGTCACGTTCGCATCCATCACCCGCACGGCCGGTCGGCCGATCAGATTGCCGCGATAGGCGAGCCGGTTCGACGAGGGAATGTATCCCACCGAATTGGGATTGTTGTAATAGTCGTAGGGATCGAGATTGTTGGGGTTGGTGCTGAAGATATTGGCATTGGCCGGGCTCACCGCGCCCGGCACGATCGCGCCGGTTCCCAGCACCGCGTCGACCAGGTTGCCGTTGGCGTCGAGCGCAGTCGAGAATGCCGGGACCGTTCCGTAGGACTGCTGCCCGCAGTCCATCGGCGCGGTCAGGTCGTCCCCCGCCGCCGGAGCGCACAGGCCGGGGTAGAGATTGCGCGCGGCGGTGGGCGTCAGGGTGTTGCCCGCCGTATTGTAGGCGGCATTGGTGTTGTTGCGGTTGAGTCCGACCGGACCGATCTGGTTGTAGACGCTGGTGTTCTTGAAGCGCGAGTAGACGCCGTCGATCGTCAGCAGGGTCCGGTCGCTCATCTGCCATTGATAGGCCGCGGTAAGACCGAGGCGCTGGTTTCGCACGTTCTGCTGCTCGATGCTCGGAAGCGCCGGGATGCGGACCAGAGAATCGTCGTAGCGGCCCGGCGTGTTGTAAGGCGCGCCGGGAAACAGCTTCGCATAAGCCTCGGGATCCGATCCGGTCAGCTGCGCTATTGCATCGGGATTGGTGATCGCGGTTCCGAGGTCGGTGCCGACCGGCGCAGCGAAACCGGCGCGCTGCGGGCTTTCGTTCCCGGCCCAGTCGGAACCGCGATAGAGGTAGTCGGAAGAACCGGCACTGCGCCGATACTGGTCGATCTCGTTCGAGGACTTGCTGTAGGCGCCCGAGATCAGGATACCCATCGTGTTATCGGCAAAGCGGGTGGAGGCAAGACCGGCGATACGGGGCGAGAACTTCTTCGAATTCTCCTGATAGCTCGCCTCGCTCGACAGGGCCAAAGTCGGCTTGTTGTAGTCGAAGGGCTTGCCGGTCTCGAGATCGATGGTAGCGCCCAGCGATCCCTCGTCGGTTTCGGCGGACGAGGTCTTGCGCACTTTCAGCGAACTGAACAGTTCGGAGGCGAACGTGTTATAGTCGAAAGCGCGGCTGCGGTTGGGGCTCGTGCCGGAATCGTTCGACCCGGCCGTGGCCAGGGCTTCCAATCCGTTCAGCCGCGTGCGGTTGAAGTCTCCCCCCAGGCCGCGCACGGAAATCTGCCGCCCTTCGCCGTTGTCCCTGTCGATCGAGACGCCCGGCAGACGTTGCAGCGACTCTGCAAGGTTCGAGTCCGGGAAGTCGGCGATGTCCTCGGCATTGATGGCATCGATCTGCACGTTCTCGGTGCGCTTCTCGTCCAGCGAATTGCGCAAGGAGGCGCGAAAGCCTGTAACGATGATTTCGGCCACTGAGACACCGGTGTCATTTGCAGGTACAGAAGGCGCCTCTTCTGCCGGCAATGCAGTCTCCGTCTGGGCAAACGCCGGCACGCCTGTTCCTGCCAGAGTTATGACGCCGACTGAAACGGTAAGACGCAGATTGGTTCTGGTATTCGACCGATTTTCCGCCACCGCTCTCTTCCTCTCTCCAGCAGCCGCACTATCTGCGTCTGCACCCTCACCGATGGAGGAAAGCCGCCATGCCTTGGAGCCTATTGCGCCTACACCGAGCGCAAGTTCTCCGACCTTCGACCTTTAAGCCTCCCCCGACGTGCCGATCCTTTGCCAGCATCATCGAAACGGTTTCTACATTGTTGCTTTTATATTTGCAACAAACATTCGTATAGAAAATCCGAGAACAGCGTCGCATGCGTGAAAGACCGGCTCCTCGTGCGGAAACGGTCGCTGGCCTGAATGGAAAACGGATGTGGGCAGCGTCAGTCCGGGAAGCGGGGAGGCACCCAGCCGAGCCCTTCTGAAATCCGCAAGGCGGCCTCTCCCAACATCTGCCGGGTCCGGTCGAGGTCTGTCTTCTGAGAGCCGTCGATGGTGACAAGAAAAGGTATCGTCAGCGCGGCACTGACGTGGCCGTCGAAACCGAAGACCGGAAAGCTGATGTCGGTGACGCCTGCGGCGCGGGCACTGGGCTGCATCTCGTAGCCTTGCAGGCGTACCGCTTCGAGCCGCTTTTCCAGTTTCTTCAGCGCGGCGGCACCTGCGTCGCGAAGATCGGCCACTAGCGCATCACGCCGCTGGGCCGCCGTGAACGCAAGCAGGACATGGCCGGAACAGCTCGTCAGGATATCGACGACCGTTCCAAGCCGGATGCCGAAACCGACAGGCCCGATATTCTCCTGCCGGTGAATCACGGTAGCGTTGCCGCCCGTGCGCACGACGAGATGGCACGATTGGTTGGTGTCGCTCGACAACTGGTGCATGACCGGCGCCGCGACATTGCTCAAGGTGTGCGCAGGCGTGGCGCGAAAAGCGACATCGAGCACGCGGTAGGAAACCGTATAGCGATCGTTTGCCGGATCCTTGCGCAGCCACCCCAGGCGTTCCATCACGATGATGATGCGGAACACCTCGCTGATCGAGCGTTCCAGCCGCTGGGCGATTTCACTGATCGTAAGCCCGCTCGGATCCTTCGCGAAAAGTTCGAGAATCTCGATACCTTTCTCGAGTGCGGGAGCGGAATAGGCGCGCTTGCCGGAGGCTTCGCCGCCTTCCTCGTTGACTTCGGACGGGACCATCTATCGGTCATAAACCACGATAAATTCCTCTGCAACAGGACTGCCTCAACGCTCCACGGCCAAGAACCGGACGTCGTCGCCCGCTCTTAATTTTTATATATGATATTTAGTTGCAAACTTGGAACGGCGTGTCTAGCCTTGGGTGAAAGACACCGACAAGCGGGGCCCCCATGGGAAAGGAAACTTCGTTCGCGATCAATCGGCGCATGCTGATCGCCTCGGTCGCCGCGGCGGCGATGCCCTCGCGGCTCCATGCCCGGCCCCGGCCGCGCTGGGACGCCACGATCAGCACCAGCGGTCGGCCCGGCACTCTGCGAACCATCGGCGAGGCGATCGAGCGACTTCGGGGCCTGCAGGCGCCGCGGATATTCCTCGAACCGGGCACTTTCACCGAGAAGCCGCTTATCGATCTTGAGGGCCTCGAGATCGCAGGTTCCGGACCGGACAGCGTGGTGACGTTCGCGGCGGCGGCGGGGCTCAGCGATCCTGCGGGCCGCAAATGGGGCACTTCCGGTTCCGCGACGATGACGGTGACCGCCCCCGGCATCTCGCTCTCGCGTCTCACCATCCGCAACGGGTTCGACTATATCGAGGACCGGCGAACCGGCGCCAGCGGCGGATCGCAGGCGGTGGCCCTGTCCCTGTCGCGCGGCGCCGACCGCATCCGCGTGACCGACTGCGCGATCGAGGGCTACCAGGATACGCTCTACGTTCAGGAGGGCTGCCGTGCTCTGTTCCGGGGCACGACGATCAGCGGGAATGTCGACTTCATCTTCGGCGGCGCCCTGGCCCGTTTCGACCGCTGCGAGATCCGCTCGCGCTTCGTTCCGGGCATGGAAGTGCAAGGCTATGTCGCCGCGCCGAGCACCCGCATGTCGCAGCCGACAGGACTGGTCTTCCACGAGTGCCGCCTGACCCGCGAAGACGGTCTTCCCGGCGGAACCGTCTATCTCGGCCGTCCCTGGCGCGCGGGCAACAACATGGATCTGACCGGTGCCGCCGCCTACATCGATTGCTGGATGGACGCACACGTCGCTCCGGCAGGCTGGGCATCAATGGGCTTCACCGATCCTTCGGGCCAACGTCGGCAACTGACACCGGAGGAGGCCCGGCTGTTCGAATATGCCAGCAACGGCCCCGGAGCGGCGTCTGGCTCCGCTACCCGCCGCTTGCTGACGGACCGACAGGCCCGCACGATGCTCTCGCCTCTCGCTTTCGGCGATTGGCACCCCTGACAGACCGGAGAATGCGTAAGATGCGTAATCTTGCACGCCATGCGATGCCGCTCGTCCTCGGCCTCGCCGCAACGATGCCTGCCCTCCAGCCCGCGCGCGCCGCCGAGCCCGAAGCGCCTGCAAGGATCAGGCCTTCCAAGATCATTCTCGTCGGAGATTCGACCACGGCAGTCGTCGGAGGCTGGGGGCCGAGCTTCTGCGCCTACCACGTCACCTCCTTCGCCACCTGCCTGAACCTTGCCCGCGGCGGTCGCAGTTCCGGCAGCTACCGGGCCGAAGGTTCCTGGGACGTGGTGGAGTCCGAGATGCGCACAAAGGGCTACACCGATACCTGGGTCCTGATCCAGTTCGGGCACAACGATCAGCCCGGAAAGCCCGGCCGATCCACCGATCTTGCCACCGAGTTTCCCCGCAATATCGCCCGCTACGTCGATGATGTCAGGGCCGCAGGCGCGCATCCGGTGCTGTTGACGCCGCTTACCCGGCGCAGCTTCGCGAACGGGCGTCTGGAAAACGACCTCGAACCCTGGTCGGCCGCAATCCGCAAAGTCGCGCAGGAGAAGCAGGTTCCCCTCGTCGACCTCAATGCCCTGAGCGGCGCAGCCGTCCAGCAGATGGGGGAGGCGGCGGCGGATCGCTTCGCCCAGTTGCCCAAGGGCTCGGCGCCCGTCGAATCTCCGCCCGCTTCTACCGAAGTGAACGATCGCCCGATGGGGCGGACCCGCCTTTCGTTCGACCGCACCCATCTCGGTCGTGAAGGCGCCGACTATTTTGCGACGATGGTCACGGCCGGTCTCGCCCGCTCGGTGCCGGACATGCGCATGGTCCTGATCCCGTGAAAGGACCTTCGCTCAGTCGCCGTGCGGTGTTGGGAAGCGGGATGGTCGGGGCGGCGGGGCTCTCGTTCATCCCCTCGACCCACGCGGCGCCGGTCCTGGCCGAAGTACCGGACGAAGGCTGGAAGCTCTGGCCCGACCACGCCGCCAAGTGGGAGGACGACCGTATCTTTCTGCCAGGCGAGGCAGACCTCGGCGCGCTGCCCGTAAACGTGCCCAGCGGCGGCTGGGCCGCGCTCTGGCGCGCCGATGCCCGCGCGGTGACGCTGCCCACCACGGTCGAGGAGCACTTCTGGGGCGCCTTTGGCTCGCGCCCCTACACCGGCGACGAGTATCGCTACGCCGCCGACGATCCGGCGCCCCGGAACGGCGCCTGCCCCGGCGTCTCCTGGTGGTATCGCGAGATCGCCATTCCCGCCGAAGCACGCGGAAAACGGGTATTCCTGCATATTCGCGGGGCGCGGCTGCGCGCCGAAGTCTTTCTCAACGAAACGCTGGTCGGCTATTCGATCCTTTCGGAACTGCCGATCCACTGCGACCTGACCGAGGCCATGCGGCCGGGCGGTTCGAACCGGCTGGCGATCCGCATCACCAATCCCGGCGGCCGCTACGACTGGCGGGATTCCACTACGATGACCTGGGGCGCGGTGCGGCTCTTCGCATCGCACGGCTTCGGCGGGCTCGATCGGGGCATGACGCTCACCATGCATCCCGGAGACGCCCATCTGCGTGACGCCTGGGTGCTAAACACGCCCGATCCGCACGTCGTGACCGCGCACATGGAAGTCGTTTTCGCCAAGCCGCCGCCCCGCATCGAAGCGCTGCGGAAGAAGGTCCAGGCCACCCTGCTGGGGCCGGACGGCAACGAGATCGCCGTGCAGCCCATCCTCGAACGCCTGACCCTGGATGGAAACCTCGCGACCGCCGTGCTGCGCATCGCCGCCCCCGGCGCCGCGCTCTGGAGCCTGGAAGCCCCGCATCTCCACCGGATGCGACTGGCCTGGGGCGACGACAGCCGCACGGTCGAGTTCGGGTTCCGGTGGATCGGCATCGAAGGTGTCGGAACCGACGCCCTGCTGCGGCTGAACGGCCGGCGCATCAGGCTCTATTCGGCTATTTCCTGGGGCTACTGGGGACACAACGGCCTTTGGCCCGACCCCGAACTGGCCGCGCGCGAAGTCGATGCGGCCAAGGCGCTCGGGCTCAACTGCCTCCATTTCCACCGCAATGTCGGCAAGGAGGAAGTCCTGGCCGCCCAGGACCGGCTGGGTCTGCTACGGGTCATGGAGCCGGGCGGCGGCCGCCACGCGATCGCCCGCGACCTCAAGCCGGGCGAGAGCCTGCCCCCCGCCGAAGCCTTCAGCCGCGACTACATGGTGGCAAAATGCGTGGCCATGGCGCGAACTTTCCGCTCCCACCCCAGCCTCGTCCACTACACCTTGCAGAACGAGATCGGCGCCGACCTCGGCAATCCCGATGTCCAGCGCGTCCTGTCGGCAATCCATGAGGCCGATCCGAGCCGCGCGGTGATCCTCAACGACGGCTTCGTCCAGCGCGGCGCCGCCCAGGCGATGTACCTGCCCTACGACACGCATTACTACCGCTCCGACGTCGAGCAATGGGGCGGCTGGTGGGTCAACCACCAGGGGGCGGGCGACCAGTGGTACGACCGCTTCTACCGCTCGCCCCAGGACTATATCCACCGCCAGATCGGCAAACCCTTCATCGTCGAGTTCGGCGAGATGCAGGGCTGCGCCGTCGCCGACAATCACGCCCGCATGGTGCGGGAACTGGAGGCGCGCGGACGCGGTTCCTACGACATTACCGACCACCAGGACATCCTCTACGCGACCGGAGCCTTCCTCGACCGTTGGGGATTTCGCGAGGCATTCCCGACCGACGAGAGCCTGTTCCTCTCGATCGGCCGCAAGTGCTACGAAGCCTGGGAGAACTACCTCGAAAACATCCGCATCGGCGACGAAGTGGATATCGCGGCGATCAGCGGCTGGGAAAGTACGGCGATCGAAAACCATTCCGGCATCGTCGACAGCTTGCGCCGCTTCAAGGCCGATCCGGCGATCGTGCGGCGCAGCCTCCAGCCGGTGCGCCCTTGCGCGAAGCAGAAGCGCCTGGTTCACGATCTGGGCGAAGGGACGCAACTGGACCTCTGGCTGTTCAACGACAGCAGCCAGCCCGCGCCCGGCGAACTCGTCCTCTCGCTGACCGCGCCCGATGGAACGGGTCGGACTCTCGGACGCTACCCCGCACCGGCGCAGAGGCCCGATACCCTGCGCTATCTCCTTGCCGAAAACGTCGCCGTGCCCCCCTTCGACGCTCCCGGACGCTGGCTGGTGCACCTCGCCCATTCGGCCCACCCCGAGGCGACTTTCACGCGCGAGCACTGGGTTGTGGCGCCCGCTCCCGCCCTTCACCGCCGCCCGCGCGTGGCCCTGTCGGGCGTGGCAACCTCCCTGCGCCGCACCTTGACGGCCATGACCGACGCGACTTTCGAGGATTTCCGGCCCGGACGCCGCTACGACGGGATCGTGGCCTCGGGCCTTCGGGCCGAGGAGATCGCGCGCCGCCAGATCGGCGAGGAAACCGGACTGGAAGCCCAGCCTGACGGCAAGGGCAAGCCCGACGGCGTGGTTCCCGGTGCGCTACCCCCCGAAGTGCTTGCCGCCGTGCGCGAGGGTACACCGCTTTTCGCGCTGGTGCCGGAAGACGCTCTGGCAGAAGGCGTCGCCCGCCAGCTGTCCGAACTGGGCCTGTTCGCTTTTTCCGGACAAGTCGGCAATCTCAGGGCGCCGTGGATGGGCAACTGGAACTATCTGCGCACACACCCGCTGTTCGGAGGCATTCCAGCCGACATGGCCACCAGCGTGCTCCACCAGGTCGAAGGCCAGCCGTCGAACGGGCTGATCGTCGAAGGCGAGGGCGTGACGATCATCGCCGGATACAGCCGCGACCATGACCGGCATAACGGCGCCGCCTCGTTCACCGCCACGAAGGACGACATGCGCGTTCTCGTCCATCGCTTGCCCGACATGGTCGCTCCCTTGCAGCGTCGCCTTCTTGCCAACGCGGTGCGCTGGCTCGTTTCCGGAGAACATGCATGAAGCCCACCCGACGCCGGATCGCGATCTTCCTTGCGGGGAGCCTGCTGTCCCCCATCGCCCTATCCGCTCCGGTCCTGGCCAAAGCGATCGGCACGATGACGCCCGCACAGCCCATTACCGCCGAGCGCATCGCTACCCTGCCCACGCCCGAGCAGGCGGCGTGGCGCACTTATCTCGCCCGCTCCCAGGCAGCGATGGCGCGGGACAAGGACGTCCTCGCCGCCGAGCGGCGCGGCCTTGCCGCAGTGCCGGAAGGCCCGGCGGAGGGACGCGCGAACTCCATGCCGCTCGATCGGCCGTCCGCATGGTACGCCGGTCGGGAGGCCCGCGCGATCGCCGACAATATCGTCAGCTTCCAGACACCCGCCGGGGGCTGGGGCAAGAACCAGGAACGAACCGCGCCCATGCGTCAGCGCGGTCAGTCCTTCGTGCCAATCGAACACCTTCCCCCCATGGCCGAAGGCGACATCCAGTCGAGCGACAGGGGCTGGCGTTATGTCGGGACGATCGACAACGACGCCACGACCACGGAACTGCGCTTCCTGGCGAAAGTACAGCGCGGTCTGCCCGGCCAGGACGGTGCACGCTATCGCGATGCTTTCGTCCGGGGTGTGGACTATCTGCTGGAAGCCCAGTTCCCCAACGGCGGCTGGCCGCAGGTCTATCCGCTTCAGGGTGGCTATCACGATGCCCTGACCTTCAACGACAATGCGATCTCGCAAGTCGCGGTGTTTCTTCAGGAGGTGGGCGAACGGGAGGACGTCTACGCCTTCGTTGCTCCGACGCAGGCCACGCTCGCGCGGCAGGCGGCCGGGCGGGCGACCGCCGTGATCCTGCGCAGCCAGGTCAGCGTCCAGGGGACGCGCACGATCTGGGCGCAGCAATACGATCCGCTGACCCTTGAACCGGCCGGCGCCCGCAATTTCGAACCGACCGCGCTTTCCACCGCCGAAACGGTCGACCTGCTCGTCTACCTGCAAGGCCACGTCGCCCCTTCGCCCGCCGTGGATGCGGCGGTACGCGACGCGACGCAGTGGCTGGCGGCCCACGCGCTTATGGACGTGGAGTGGAACCGCAAGGGTACGGCGCCGAACGGTCCGCGCCTGGTTTCCCGGCCCGGCGCCGGTCCGATCTGGGCTCGCTACTACGATATCACCACCGGCAAGCCGATCTTCGGCGATCGCGACCGTTCGATCCACGACGATCCCAACGAGATCAGCCTGGAGCGCCGTACCGGCTATTCGTGGTTCACCACGGCTCCCTTGCGCTTCACGAAGAACGCCCCGCGCTGACGGAATCCTCCATTCTTGCGATCGACCCTGCGCTGCATCGACAAAAAAGTCGGCCGCGGAGGGAGTCGCGCGGCCGACAGGGGGAGGATCCCAAGGCCCGGAAAACCCGATCGGCCATCAGACCGATCGGGTTTTTCGAAAACATCTAGAATTTTACGCGAACACCGCCGGTGAAGCGCCGACCGAAGTCGTATTCGCTGAGGAGAACCCCCTGCAGGGTTTCGCGCTTCAGCGTCGCGCCGGTGACATTGCTGGCGTTGAAGGTCAGGGACAGAAGCGCGCTGACATCATAGTTCGCCGAAATATCGAGCTGGCCGTAAGGCTTCTGACGGTCGCCGTCTCCGAAGGTGCCGGACAGGTTGTTGATCGCGGCGCTGCGGTAGGAATAGTTGGCACGGACACCGAAGCCCGCCTTCTCGTAATAGGCGCCGAGATTGTAGCTGCGCTTGGAAACGCCGGGGATCGGCACTTTCGGACCTCCCGCGGTCGTCGCCACATCGCTCACATCGAGCAGCGTCAGGTTGGAGGTTACGCCCAGCCCGTCGAACGGTGAAGGCAGCATGTCCAGCGGCACTTGCGCGTTCAGCTCAAGCCCCTTGATCTTGCCGCCGTCGCCGTTGTCGGGCCGGAAGGTCCGGAAGTCCAACGTGACGGTGCCGGTCAGGGTCGAGCGGATCGTACGGGTTTCGACCGAGGTGGTGTCGACAATGAAGTTCTTCACGTCCTTGTAGAACACCGCTGCCGAAAGCAGGCCCGCCTTGCCGAAGTAGTATTCGAGCGAAAGGTCCGCCTGATCGGCCAGATAGGGCTTGAGGAACGGGTTCTGCGTGGTGATCGTACGCACGTTGGCGTTGATCGCCACCGACGGGGCAAGGCGATTGAGATCGGGTCTCGTCATGGCCCGTGCCAGACCCGCGCGGATGACGAAACTATCGCTTGCTGCAAAGCGCAAGTTCAAACTGGGCAGCCAGTTCGAGTACGAGTTCCTGAATGAGATCGGCCCGCTGTCCGGCACGATCAGGGTGATGCTGTCGTTCTGCAGCTCCGCATTGGCGATGTCCGCGCCGAAGCCGTCCGAAGTCACCCGCGTATGCACAAAGCGCAGACCGATATTGCCTGAAAGCCGCTCGTCGGCAGTGGCGAAATCGGCGCGGGCGTAGCCGGCCAGCACTTTTTCGCCCACGGTGAACTGGTTGGTACGGTCGATGGTGAGCGTGCCTTTCGCCAGCACCTCGTCGAGATCGACGTCGGCGAACAGCTTCGAATAGTCCGGCACCAGGAAGACGCCCAGACCGTCACCGATGAAGCGCGAGTAATCGACTACCTTGAGCAGGTTCGCCGCCGAGATCGCCCCACCCTCGACGCCCGCAAGATAAGGCGTGCCGTAGATTTCGGAGAGCACCTGCGGGCTCACGAAATAGCGGGGCCGGGCACCGAACTCGATCTCGTCCTCGCCATAGTAGCCGCCGAGCTTGATGCTGCGGACGAAGCCGCCGTCGAAATCGTATTTCAGGTCGAGGCGGCCGCTCTTGTTCGTCTCCGTGGTCTTCTGCCCACGGATGGCGGAGAAGCTGCGGAAGTAGAACGTACTCGGATCGAGCGGATCGTAACCGCGCGTATACGCGATATCCGGCACCCCGCCGAGATCGCCGCCGATGTCGTAGGACGCCGAGGCGCGAGAGATCGGCGCGAAGGAATTGCGGTCGGAGACATTGCGCACCGAACGACCGTAAGTGGCCTCGCCCGAAACGGTCAGTTGGCCGAAAACGACGTCGCCGCCCAGCGCGAAGTTGAGGGTACGGTCCTTCGTCACCCAGTCCAGATTGTTGGACTGGTGATCCACCCCGTCCGCGTCGAGAAACGTGAGCAGGTTGTTCTCGCCGACGGTGCTGCCGCGCACGGCGCCGTTGAGGCCACCGATGTTGGTCCAACGCAACTGATGTTCGAACCGATTGAAGCCATCGGTAAACCAGGTGGCAAGACCATCGGCGTAGAGGTTGACGTTGTCCGCCGGCTTCCACTGCAGGCCGCCGACGATCGCCTTGCGCTCGAAGTCGCCTTCGTCGGAAACGAAAGTGGTCGCGTGGTCGAAGCCATAGGCTGTATCGGACCTGACGCCGTCGAGGTTGTAGTCGTAGCCGCCGGTTGCATTCTCCTTGCGCTGCTCGATGCCGTAGCCGGTGAAGCCCGCCTGGATGACCTTGCGCTTCTCGTAGTTCACGCCGAGATTCACGCCGAAGCTGCCGTCGCCGAACACGCGGTTCACGAAAGCGGAGACATGCGGCGTCACTTTCTTCGGGTTGGTCTCGTAAAGCCCTTCGGCAACCACCGTGACGATGTTCTTGCCCACGTCCGCAGGCCGGTTGATCTTGACGTTGACCGTTGCCGAAAGGCCGCCGTCGATCATGTCGGCCGTGGGCGTCTTGCTCACTTCCACCGTACTGACGAAATCGGTCGGCATCGAGGTGAAGGAAAACCCGCGCGTGCCGTTGGGAGACGTCAGCACACGCCCGTTGTAGAGCGTGCGGGTGAAGTTTTCCGACAGGCCGCGAACACTTACGCCGCTGCCCTCGCCCTTGTTGCGGGTGATCTGCACGCCGGTCACGCGCTGGAGCGATTCCGCCAGGTTGCGATCGGGAAACTTGCCGATGTCCTCGGCCGAGATGGCTTCCACCAGATTGGGCGCGGCGCGCTTGATGTTCACCGCATCCTCAAGGCTGCGGCGAATACCGGTAACGATGATTTCCTGTTCGGTAGCGCTATCAATTTTCGGCGTCGAAGCGCCTTTGGGCTGCGCGGCGTCCTGCGCCAAGGCAGGAACGCCGGCCCCCGTCGCCAGCAGGGCGATCAGCGAAGCGGTCTGGTGCAAATACCTCATTCTTGTCTTCCTCTCCTCGGCCGCCACCGATCTCTGTCAGGGCCGGCCCTCTTGGAAATTACATGGGAGCGACTACCCGCTGGCGCTGCTCGCCCAGCCCGTCGATGCCGAGGCGGACTTCGTTGCCAGGACGCAGGTAACGGGGCGGCTTCAGGCCGAGGCCCACGCCGGCGGGCGTTCCGGTCGAGATCACGTCGCCCGGTTGAAGGCTCATGAACTGGGAAAGATGCGCGATGATCTGCGGCACCGTGAAGATCATGTCGGCGGTCGTGCCGTCCTGATGCCGTTCGCCGTCGACTTCCAGCCAGAGACGGGCCGCCGCGATATCGGGCACTTCGTCGGGGGTGACGAGCCAGGGTCCGGTCGGACCGAAGGTGTCGCAACCCTTGCCTTTGTCCCAGGTGCCGCCGCGATCGAACTGGAAGCTGCGCTCGCTGACATCGTGGACAACGCAGTAACCCGCCACATGGTCGAGCGCGTCGGCTTCCTCGATATAGGATCCGGCCTTGCCGATCACCACGCCGAGTTCGACTTCCCAGTCGAGGCGGTCGGAACCGCGTGGCTGTACCACATCGTCGTTCGGGCCGCAGACGGCACTGGTCCACTTGTTGAAAACAACGGGTTCCGCAGGAATCGCCATACCACTCTCGACCGCATGATCGCGGTAGTTGAGGCCGATGCACACGAATTTGCCGATCCGGCCGACGCAGGCGCCGAGGCGAACCCCGTCCTCGACCACGGGCAACGCCGAAAGGTCGAGCGCGCGCAGTCCGGCAAGTCCCTCGGCGGTCAGGACCGCGCCTGCGATGTCATCGATGTGGCTGGACAGGTCGCGGATGCGCCCCTCTTCATCCAGGGCACCCGGACGTTCCCGCCCTGCTTCGCCGAACCTGAGCAACTTCACGCGATATTCTCCTTCAAAGAACAACCAGGGCCTTGATGACGCCGGCATCCGGCAGCATCAACCGCGCGATCGCCTCGGGAACTTCGGCGAAGGGCAGCCTGTGGCTGATAACGGCATCCAACGGGAATTCCCCTGCGCGCAGCACGCCGATGACATTGGCGAAGTCCTCATGCGTGGCATTGCGGCTGCCCAGCAGGCTCATTTCGCGCTTGTGGAATTCGGGGTCGCTGAACCGGATGTCGGCACTGACGATGGAAACCAGCACATAGCGTCCGCCATGCGCGACATAGGCGAATCCGGTCTCGATCGCCGCGGCATTGCCCGTGGCGTCGAACACGCAGTCGAAGAATTCGCCGTCGGTCAGCGCCGAGAGACGCTGGGCCGTCTCCATGCCCGCAACTTCGCCATGATGTGCGCCGAGCCTGTCGACACAAAGCGCCACACGGGCGGCATTGCCATCCACGACGGTCACTAGCACCCCGGCGCGGGCAGCGAAGAACGCCGTTGCCATGCCGATCGGCCCTGCCCCCACGACCAGAACCCGCTCGCCTGCCCGCAGTGCCGCCCTGCGGACGGCGTGGCGGCCGATCGACAGGAACTCGACCATGGCGATCTCATCCAGAGAAAGGCCATCTGCCGCGATCAGATAGCGCTCGTCGATCGCGAGGTATTCGGCAAGGCCGCCGTCCTTGTGGACACCCAGGACACTGATGTCGGTGCAGCAATTCGTCTTGCCCGCGCGGCAGGCAATGCAAGTGCCGCAGGAATGATAGGGCATGATGCAGACCTGCATTCCGGGCTGCCACAGGCTCCCCCTGGCCGCCGCGACGACTTCTCCCGCAAGTTCATGTCCCGGCACGCGAGGATAAGTGAGATAGGGCTGCGTGCCCCGCACGATGTGGAAATCCGTACCGCAGATACCAACCCGTCGGATCCGCACCAGCACTTCGCCCGGTCCGGCAACCGGCATGTCGCAGCCATCGACGACCAGCTTGCCCGGTTCCACGCAACTGATCCTCACGATGCTCTGCAAAGGGTCTCTCCGAGGTTGCCGATTCTCGCCGGATCGGTAAGGAACCATACCGAGTTTATTATCATATGTGCAAACTATTTTTGCATATGGTAATTCATTCACGGACGGAGCCACGAAGGGGCAACACCGCCCACCTAAGCTCGCATTCGAGGACCAGCGCTTCGCCCTATGAAGGCGAAGTCAGATTTCCGGGCTCCAGTCCCCGAACATGCGGCTGCGGGAGAGCGCTTCCGCCTGCCGATCCGTCAGGGCGAGGCCGCGTCGTTTGCCCAGGGCGCCCGGCCCGCTGTTAGCATATTCCCCGAAGCGCGCGTCTTCGGGTTCGAACCATCGGCGCGGCGTGCCGAACCACATGCGCGTCCAGCCGCTCGGGGCGATGTGACGGCCCATGAGGCAGCGCAAATAGGCTGCCATCCCTACCGAATCCATGTCGGGCACCGACTCGCCTGCCACCCGGCGCGAGGCCCGCCATGGCCTGCCCAGGAAGACGCTGCCGTCCGGTACACCCGCTTCCGCCACCAGCGCACATCGATCGAAGACCAGCCCGGCAGGCCGATCGAGCATCGTGCTGGGCGCGGCGATATAGCCTTCCACCGGCTCGGTTCGCGGGCGCGAGACGATCTCGCAGCGCTCGAAACGCGCTGCCGCGCCGCCGAAGACGAAATCGTAGCTTCCCGACATGCGGCAATCCACGAAAAGCGCCCGTCCGCCTGCGCAGAACAGCGTGTCCTGGTGGCTGATCATACCGCACCGCAGGATCGTCGCGCGGTCGGAAGTATCGCCGAGCGTGAGGGCTATGGCCTGTTGGCTTCCGCCTTCGTCGGCCTTGAGGCCATCCGGCTTGCGCATCTCGCTCCAGGCATCGAAGGCATTCTCGATCGAAAGATCCTGCATGTGGAAGCCCGGCGCGCGCACGTCGAGCACGGCGCTGCGGAAGGTGCCGTAAGGCTTGCCGTCCGGCGCGATAGCGCCTGCATAGGCGCCGGCACGCAGGAACGTCCGGTCCCGGCCATCGCCGAACAGGCGCAGATTGGGCCGTTCCACGATCGTCTGCCCCCAGTGCTCGCCCGCAACTATGCGCACGCTCACCGGCATGTGGGCACGGCCGATGTCGCTGTCGAGAAACGCGCGCAAGCTTGGAAACCGCGGCATGTCGCCGTGTTCTCCGGGACCGATTACAGCATCGAGGCGCGTTTTCGCATGGGCCGGAAAGCAGACCAGCGGCACGCCCGCCAGCCCCAGGGCAAAGTCCCGCCGCGTCGGATTCATGGCATTTCCTTCACCCGAGCAGGCGATCGAGATGGGTGTAGCCGCCATCGGGGAATATCCATTGCCCGGTCGTGTGGCTCGACCGGCCGGACAGCAGGAACAGGACCGTATCGGCGATCTCCCGATCGGTGGTCATACGGCGGCCCAGGGGGATGCGGCGGGAGACTTCCTCGAGCTTGGCCTGCGGATCGTCGAAACTTTCGATCCAGCGGGCATAGAGGGGAGTCATCACTTCGGCCGGCAGCACTGCATTGACGCGTATGCCATCGGCAAGCAGGGCTGCCGCCCATTCCCGCGTCAGGCCGAGTTGAGCCGCCTTGGCTGCCACGTAGCCGCTGGTGCCCCCCTGCCCCGTCACCGCCGTCTTGGACGAGATGTTGACGATCGCGCCCCGGCTCGCGCGCAAGTGCGGCAGGCAATGGTGCGCCATCGCATAGTAATGCGCGAGGTTGGACTCGACCGAGGCCATGAACGCCGCAGTGCCGGCTTCCAGGTCGACGCCGTCGTTGGTCCCGGCATTGTTGACGAGACCGTGAATGCCCCGCCCCGCATCGGCGATCCGCGCCACGGCGTCGCGGCAAGCCCCGTCGTCGCTCACATCAACCTGCACGAAGATCGTCTCGGGCTGCAAGGCACGGATTTCGGCTTCGAAACCCGCCTTCAGCGCGCTGCGTCCCAGAATTGCGGGTATCGCGCCTTCCGCTGCCAGCCCCAGCGAAATCGCACCGCCGATTCCCGCCCCGCCGCCCGTGACCACGACGACTTTGCCTTCCAGTTCCAGATCCATCAGTCCACCCGATATTGCGCTATGGATTGCGGCTTCATCTCGATCGAGAAGCCCGGCCGTTGCGGCGGCATGTATGCGGCGTCCCGGATCACGCAGGGATCGACGAAATGCTCGTGCAGATGATCCACATACTCGATGACCCGATCCTCCAGCGTGCCCGAAAAACACAAGTAGTCTATCATCGACAGATGCTGGACGTACTCGCACAGGCCGACGCCGCCCGCATGCGGACAGACCGGCAGGTCATACTTGGCCGCCATCAGCAATACGGCAAGAATTTCGTTGACGCCGCCGATACGGCAACTGTCGATCTGCACGACATCGATCGCACCGCGCATGATGAACTGCTTGAAGAGCACCCTGTTCTGGCACATCTCGCCCGTCGCGACCCGGATCGGATGGATGGCTTCGCGGATCGCCCGGTGCGCCTCGACGTCGTCGGGGCTGGTGGGCTCCTCGATGAACCAGGGCTCCGCAAAGGCCAGAGCCTTGACCCAATCGATCGCCTGCCCGGTTTCCCAGATCTGGTTGGCGTCGATCATCAGGCGGCAGTCCGCGCCTACCGCCTCGCGCGCGATCCTCAGGCGGCGAATGTCGTCCTCTAGGTCGCGACCGACCTTGAGCTTGACGTGGCGGAACCCCGCCGCGACCGCCTCGCGGGCCAGCCGCCGCAGTTTTTCGTCCGAATAGCCGAGCCAGCCGGCGGACGTGGTGTAGCAGGGATAGCCCGCCTCCAGCAGCCGTTCCCGGCGCTGCGCCTGACCTTGCGCGCGCGCGGTCAGAAGATCGAGCGCTTCTTCGGGGGTTATGCAGTCCGTGATGTAGCGGAAATCGATACAGCCGACGATCTCCTCGGGGCTCATGTCGGCAACAAGCTGCCAGACCGGCTTCCCTTCGGCCTTGGCCCAAAGGTCCCAGACGGCATTCACGACCGCGCCGGTAGCCAGATGCATCGCGCCCTTGTCGGGGCCGATCCAGCGCAACTGGCTGTCTCCGGTAACGTGCCGCCAGAAGCGCGCCGGATTCGCGCGCACCCAGTCGAGATCGAGACCGACGACGAGCGGCTCCAAGGCCTCGATGGCGGCGACGCAGATCTCGTTGCCACGACCGATCGTGAACGTCAGGCCATGGCCTTCCAGACCGGCGTCGGTTTCAAGGATGACGTAAGCGGCCGAATAGTCGGGATCGGGGTTCATCGCATCCGATCCGTCCAGCGCCTGGCTGGTCGGAAAACGGATGTCGGCGGTGCGCAGGGCCGTTATGCGTGTCATTCTACCGTCCATCCCCCGTCGATCACCGCCGTGGTGCCGGTGGTGAAGGCGCTCTCGTCCGAAGCGAGATAGAGCGCGAGCGCCGCGATCTCTTCGGGGCGCCCCAGGCGGCCGATCGGCTGCCGTCCGGCGAACGTCGCGCGGGTATCCTCGAAACTGGCGCCATCGGCTTCGGCCTGCGCCTGCATGCGGGCACGCAGCGAAGGGCTTTCGACGGTGCCGGGACAGATCGCGTTGCAGCGCACCCCCTCGGCGACGAAATCGGCGGCGATCGATTTGGTGAGGCCGATGACCGCCGCCTTGCTCGCGCCATAGGCGAAGCGATTGCGCACGCCGATCAGGGAGGACGCTACCGAGGATATGTTGACGATCGACCCCGCTCTCTGCGCCTTCATTGCCGGGAGATAGGCCTTGGCCAGGCGGAACATGGCCGTAACGTTGAGGTCGAACGAGGCGGCCCACTGCTCCTCGCTGCAATCCAGCAAAGTGCCGGGAAAGACGATCCCGGCGCAGTTCACCAATATATCCACCTCACCCGTCGATGCGGCCAGTCCGGCAGCGGCATTCGGGTCCGTCAGGTCGACCGCGTGCGGCGTCGCGCCCTGAAGCGTCGCCAGGCCGTCTCCGTCGCGATCGACGGCATGGACCGCCGCGCCCTCGGCAAGGAATCGTTCGGCCACGGCGCGGCCGATCCCGGCGGCGGCGGCTGTCACCACCGCCTTCTTTCCGGCAAGTCTCATGATGGCTCCTTTAAACGGTGCGCAGATCCGGACCGGCCAGCACGACCGCCTGGCCCGGCTTGAAATCGATGGTGCGGCGCGCCTTGCCGCAGCGAATCTCGTGGCGGCCGCCGATCGCGGAAACGACGCGGGCTTGCGCGAGGGCGCCGCCCTTCCATGCAAGGTCGACCATGCAGGCACCGCGCGCGCGCAGGCCCCGGATCGCCCCCTCCGGCCATGCGTCCGGCAGGGCGGGGAGCAGATGAATCCCGGTCCCGATGCTCTGCATCAGCATCTCGGAAATGCCGGATGCCCCGCCGAAATTGCCGTCGATCTGAAACGGCGGATGGGCATCGAACATATTGGGATAAGTCCGCTCCGGCCCCAGCAGGAAGCGCAGGATCGAATGGGCATGGTTGCCGTCACGCAGCCGCGCCCAGAGATTGATGCGCCAGGCGGTTGCCCATCCGGTCGCCTTGTCGCCGCGAATTTCCAACGACTTCTTCACCGCGGCGGCAAGGTCCGGCGTATCGTCCGGGTTGATCTGCGCGTCGGGAAACAGGCCGAAGAGATGCGAGACATGGCGATGATGCACGTCCTTCGCGCCTGCGTCCCAATCGTCCTGCCACTCCATCAACTGGCCTTGCGCACCGATGCGGTTGGGAGCCAGCCTGGCGCGCATCGTCTCCAGTTCCGTCACGAACGGAGCGTCGCGCTTCAGCACAGCCGCCGAGGAAGCCGTGGCGGTGAACAGGGCACGGATGATCTGCATGTCCATCGTCGGCCCGGCGCAGAGCGAGCCCTCCCCATGGCCATGGTTGTTTTCCGGCGAAAGCGAAGGATTGGTGACCATCCAGCCGGTTTTCGGATCCTTCACCAGGGTATCCAGGAAGAATTCGCAGGCACCCTTCAGAATCGGATAGACGCCGGCGAGGTACTGCGCGTCCCGGCCGTAGTCGTAGCGATCCCACAAGTGCAGGCAAAGCCACGCGCCGCCCATCGGCCAGAGCCCGAACTGCGGCCCGTCGATCGGCGCGGTGGCGCGCCACAAATCGGTGTTGTGATGGCAGACCCAGCCGCGCGCGCCGTACATGTCCCGCGCGGTGCGCGCGCCGGTCCGGGCGATATCGCGCACCATGGCGATCAGCGGCTCCACCATCTCGGGCATGGCCGTCGGCTCGGCAGGCCAGTAGTTCATCTGGGTATTGATGTTGATCGTGTACTTCGATCCCCAGGGCGGATTGACGCTATCGTTCCAGATGCCCTGAAGGTTCGCCGGCTGCGAGCCGGGACGCGAAGAGGTGATGAGCAGATAGCGCCCATATCTGAAATAGAGCGCGGCCAGGGCCGGATCGTTCGCACTCTCGGACCGGGCGATGCGCTCGTCGGTGGACTTGTCCGCTTCCGCCGTCCGGCCGAGGTCGATCGACACCCGGCGATAGATCGCCCGGTGATCCTGCGCCGTCTTCTCGGCAATGGTGCGGAAAGGCAGCCTCGCCGCAGCGACGATCTGCGCCTTGGTCGTGGCTTCGGGGTCGCCGCCGACATCGGAATAACTGCGATAACTCGTAGCCATCGCGATCAGGATGGTCGCTTCGTCGGCGCCGCGTAGGCTCAGGACTTCCCCCGCGGCGGCGACCTTGCCGCCACTGGCGATCACGCGGGCGCGCGCCTGGAACCGGAGCGCACCGGGAATGCCGAAGCCTTCGTTGTTGTTCCCCGCGAGCAGGATTTCACCACCGGCAAGCACTTGCACCGAATGCTGCTTCTGCGGCGAAGTCAGCTTCAGATCGAAGCCGATCGCACCAGGCTTCGACGCGGTAAGATGCACCGCGATCACCTGCTCGGCAGGAGAGGCGACAAGGGTGCGCGTGTAATCCACGCCGCCTGCCCGGAACCGGGTCGTGGCCCGCGCCGCATCAATATCCAGTTCGCGCCGATAGCTGCCTGCATCGGGCTCACCCAGTCCGGGGAACGACAGCAGCAGGTCGCCCACCGTCTGATAGGACATCTGGCGCAGCGGCACGGCCATGACCTTGTCCTTGGCCAGTTGCTGCGCCTCGTCGTAGCGACCTTCGAAGATCAGCCTGCGAACTTCGGGCAGGGCCGCTTTGGCCTGCGGATTGACCGGATCGTAAGGACCGCCCGCCCACAGGGTATCTTCATTGAGTTGCAGCCGTTCCTCGGCAATGCCGCCGAAGACCATCGCTCCGATGCGGCCGTTGCCGATGGGCAAGGCCTCGGTCCACTGGCTTGCAGGCTGGCGATACCACAGGACATCGTCGCCGCCCTCGTGCGCCGCCGCAGTCTCGGCAGCCTCGGCAGCCGGTCCGCCGATCAGCGAAAGGGCAGCCATTGTGGAACCGCCCGCGACCAGTTCGCGGCGGGAAATGGATAAATCGTCCAGGTTCACTTCGCTACCTCTCCCTGCACCGCCTTGTCGACGTGTGCGTAAATGCGGCGTGCATTGCCGCCCATGATCGCTTCCCGCTCACTTTCCGCGAGGGGTTCGAGAAATTTCTGCGTCAGCGCATGAACGCGCTCGTAAGATCCGGCGAGCAGGCAGACCGGCCAGTCCGATCCGAAGATCAGCCGTTCCGGACCGAAGCAATCGAGAAGATGCTGCATGTATCGCATGACCTCGGCTTCCTGCCACGCGCCGTGGTCCGCTTCGGTCACGAGGCCCGACAGCTTGCAGAAGACCGGATAGTCTCGGGCAATCGCGGCGATGCGCCCCGCCCATGGTTCCCATTCCCCTTCCGCGATGGCCGGTTTCCCGCCATGATCGATCACGATCCTCTCGCCGGCCTCCGGTTCATGGGCCACTGCTTCGAGAAATGCAGGCAGATGCTCCAGTTGCGGCGCCCTCACGAGCACTTCGTAGACCAGACCCGCCGCCAGCACCGCGCGAACGCCGCGCTGAAATGCCCCGCCGAGCAGAAAGCATGGGTCGGGCTCGTCCTGCACGATATGGCGAAAGCCGAGCAGCTTCGCCCTGGAAGAGAGGTCGGCAAGCCGCACTGTCAGATCCGGTGCGCGCAAATCGATCCAGCCGACAACCCCCATGATCCAGGGATTGTCCTCGGCCAGATCCAGCAGCCAGCGCGTTTCCTCGTCGGTCTGCCGCGCCTGGACGGCGATGGTTGCAGCGATATCCGCCGCCGCCAGTCGCGGCATCAGGTCCTGCGGCCCATAGCTTCGAGCCAACACGGACGCGGATGGAATCCACGCGAACTCGTCCGACGAATATCGCCAGAAGTGCTGATGCGCATCGACCCGGCCGTTCATCTCTCTTCCCCTAGCTATCGTATTTGACAGCTCTTTTGATATGTGAAAGTTATCAAGTCATCGGCAGTGGTGCAACCGATAATGTCGAAAGCATTGTCTTTGTCTCTCTGCCGCAACAGGATGCGCATGGGAGAGAGGTGCGTATGGTCATGACAATGCCGCCCGCGTCGCTGGGCGAAGCCGTTCCGGCCGAAGATCGGGAAAGCCTGCCGCAAAGTAACGGCCGTTTCGTGACACCGGGGTTCAGGGCCGGGTTCATTCTGGTCACGAGCGTGTTCTTTGCCTGGGCGCTGGCGAACAACCTCAACGACATTCTGATTCGCCAGTTTCAGAAAGCTCTCGCGCTTTCGCGTGCGGAAGCCGGGTTCATCCAGTTCGTGTTCTACCTGGCCTACTTTTTCTGGGCCTTGCCCGCCGGGCTGCTTCTGCGCCGCTTCGGGTATCGCATGGGCCTTCTGCTGGGCCTGGCACTCTATGCGACCGGCGCCCTGCTGTTCTACCCGGCCGCCGAACTGCACCGCTATGACGGCTTCCTGCTCGCGCTGTTCGTGCTGGCCTCCGGCGCGGCATTCCTCGAAACGGCCGCAAACCCCTTCATCGCCCGCTTCGGCGATCCCGACCGCGCATCGCAGCGGCTGACCATGGCCCAGGCATTCAACGGGCTCGGCGCAGTCGTCGCACCGGTCGTCGGCGGCCTCTTCATCTTCTCGGGCATCGAGCACAGCGCGCTGGACATCGCCCGCATGTCCGCGACGGAACTGCAAAGCTACCGATTATCCGAAGCGGCCATGGTGCAGGCGCCCTACTTGTGTCTGGCCCTGTTCGTGATGGTTCTCGGCCTGGCCATCTCCCGCGTGCGCCTGCCGACCATTCCGCGCGAGGTCGATGCCGCCTCGGGATCGCTCGCAGGCGTCCTGCGCCATCGCCAGCTTCGCGGCGCGGTAATCGCCCAGTTTTTCTACGTTGGCGCGCAAGTTGGAATCTGGAGCTACTTCGTCGATTTCGTGAAGCATCTTGCCCCGCAAACTCCGGAGAAGACGGCCTCCTTCCTCCTTTCGGCCAGCTTGCTTCTCTTCATGCTCGGCCGCTTCGCCGGGGCCGCGATCATGCAGCGGATCAAGCCGACGCGGCTACTGGGAGCATTTGCCGCTGCCAACGTCGTGCTCACGCTGCTCGCCATGGTTTTGCCCGGATATGGAGCCATAGCCGCGCTGGCGCTGACCAGCCTCTTCATGTCGATCATGTTCCCAACCATCTTCGCGCTGGGAATCCGCGATCTGGGCGAAGGTACGGCGCTGGGATCGTCGCTCATCATCATGGCCATCATCGGCGGCGCCGTATTCCCGCCGCTCATGGGCCTGCTGAGCGAACTGCTCGACTTGCAGGCGGCCATGAGCCTGCCGCTCCTGTGCTTTTGTGCGATAGGGTTTTTCGCGAAGAGAGCGAGAGATTAGAGTATTTCCCAATCGGGTAACATCACCCGATGACTCGGAAAATCCGCCAAATCGGAAGCCTGGAGCAGTTGACCCGATGCACTTCGGAAACTGCTCCAAAGCGTAAACTCGTAAATCGCACTATCGGTCGGTCTATTTTTTGGAAGGAATGAAGCCTTGCATGCGCAGCCATGCAGTGAATTCATCGATCAGCAGAGTCGTCGTCGTGTTCGGCTTGCCGAGACCGAATCCATGGCTGCCTTGCTGGTAGCCGTGTATTTCGACCGGTCGCTTTGCCGCCTGCCAGGCCTGGGCGATAGGGAAACCCATTGATGGGAAAAGCGGGTCAAGCGCGGCAGTCAACAGATACCGATGACACCACCCCGTTGGCGCTAAACCTAATCAAAATCAGGCGCTCAAACGGTCCGAAACTGACTTTTTCTGCGGCGTGTTAAACGTCGCACGAGACCGACCAAATGCTCAGCTTCGAAAATGGTTGGCCGATATCGCCCTCCCCTCCTCCTGCCGATGTTTCAACCGGCTCAATGAAGAACGCCATCAGCACGCTCGGCAGATTAGGTGCAGAGCTCGACACGAGCCGCACGCGACCACCTGAGTAGCTGGCGTCCCTGGGACCGAGGTGCTCGATTTGTTCGAAATCCCTGGGCCAACCGTCCCCTATCGGAGGTATGCTTGTCGAGACCGTGTCCATGTCCCAGAGTGGAATGGCCCTCGTTCACCCTCTTAGTACGTCATCGACATACCCAATCGTACGGAGCGAGGCCGCAGCGGCGTCGACTGTCGCTCTACTGCCACCGTAAAGGGTGTCCCAAGAGCGAAGACGTTTCCGCGGGTGTCTAGCAAATTGGCGATATCTAGTGAAAATGCCAGGCTCCCGGTGAGCCACTTCGCAAACGACGACACCGTTACATAGTCACCCTGAGAAATGCCCAATTGCGGGCCCAAGCCCAGGATCGACGGGCCCAGCGCTTGGCCGCGCACGCCAAGATGCAGCTCCGACTTGCCGTGAGTAAGCCATCGTTTTTCGGCGGCGGCGACGAGACCATAACGCGCGACGTTGGGCAGCTGACCTCCCACGATCCCGCCGATGCTCTCACCGTGACTGTTCAGCTTGCTATGGCTGACAAAACCGCTTGCAGAGAGTTGCAGATCGGTTGCTGCGCCAAGACTGAAAGACATAGTCGCCGTTTCCACCCGGCCATTTCCGATGTTGGCGACATGCGGCAAACCAAGCCCATCGAGCATGTCTGCCTGGATGTTCCGCCAGTGGCTCTGTGAGAGAGAGGCATCTGCTCGTAGCGATAGGGTGCATGCGCACTGAAAACGCAGACCTAGTTCGGCGGTCCGGATACGGTCTGGAGAAAACCTCTCCGCGACAGCTCCGAGAGTCAGGCCCCCTGGGCGATAACCGCCCGCGTATCGCGCGTAAGCGGATAGTCCCGCGAGAGGCTGCCAAGTGAGCGAAACCGAAGGAGTCGCGAGCCATTGCGTGCGACCGCGCCGCGGCTGCCCACCCTCGACGGGCTTAGCAATCGCTCCCCGCGCCTTGCCATCGAGGGCTATGCTAGAAATCCGGCCTCCGATCGTTGCGGTCAAATCCCCATCGATCGGCAAGTTTAAATCACCAAAGCCGGTCAGTTCCGTTAGGTCTGACCTCACCGCGCCAAGGCTTGCGAGATCGCTTTCCTCTCCGAGCTCTCTGCGTTCTCGAGTGTCGGAACGCAGCGCAGCCATGCCGACCAACCACGAGGCTCCTCGCGCCGTCCTTCCCGATATCCGCGTTTCGTTGGATAGCAGCGAGACATGGTCGCGCTGGCGAAAGAGCAGCGCCGGGCCCGCCCGCTGTGTTGCATCGAACATCTGACCGTAAAATTGGCGAACCGCCCCGGTCGTCGACCGCAGGGTCGCTTGTCCGAGCCTCCCCTCCACAGTCAGCGACAACGCGCGGTAATCGTGGAAGGATGGCTGGGACACGGCGCTGGAACGCGTCAGGCCTTCTCGATCTCCCTCTGTGTATTGCGCGTCAGCATTGCGGATATTCTGCTCGATTGCGCCTAATTCGAACGACCAGTCTGCCGATAGCCGAGCATGAAGCACGCCCCTGAAACCGATGATGTCGCTATCGTTGACGTTGGCTCTGCCTCGGCGGACGTCATCTATGTATCCTGGGTCATGCTCCGAATAGACAAGGGTTCGAAGTGTCACCCGCTCATCCAGCGGGAGGTTCACGACCGCGCCGCTATCCACACCGGTGCCGCCATGTGCAGTCGTTGAGACACCCAGCCAACCGTTGCCCGAGAAGCTCTCCGCATCCGGCCTCCGCGGCACGATCCGCAGAATGCCGCCTAATGACCCGGCCCCGTAGAGCGTGCCTTGGGGGCCTTCGAGAATTTCGACCTGCTCGACATCGTAGAGGCGCAGGTCGGGGTCCGGCGATGCGTAGGTAAGCCGCAAATCCTCGAAATACTGCCCAACCAGGGCAGGACTTGTTCCGTTGAAACTGCTGTCGGCAATGCCGCGCAAAAACAGCTTGTTGCGCCCTGGTCCTAGTCGCGTCGATGCAAGCGTCGAGTGCACTGCCGAAAGCGCAAGCGTCCCAGCTTCGAGACCGGAAGGATCAAGCTGCGTGCCATTGATGACGGCGGCGCTCCCTGGAAAATTGGATAATTCCAAGGGGACCTTGCTGCCGGTGACGAGGATCGACACATCGGGATCACCCGGTTCTGGTTCGGTCCGGCGTGGCGGCGGCTTCTTGGCCGGCCTACGCGGCTCGGGCACGATACGCCAACTCAAGGGGCCAGTTTGCACGGCGACCAGACCGGTTCCCTGCAAAATGCGCTTCAAGGCGACGTCGACGCGGCCCGTCACGGTGTAGCCTGATGCAGGCCTGCGCAGCCATTCGGGATGATCGGTTCCTATACTGGCACCGCTTTGCCTCGCGATATAGGCAATCGCCTGGCCTAGGGTCCCTCCCCGCAGCTCGAGCCGAACCTGAGGCAGCGTTTGCGACCGGGCTACGGGAATCGAACCGACCGCAGCCGCTGCCACGATCGGAATGCAAAAACGACGACGATGCCTGCGAAGAAATCTCACCGGTAGCGGATCACCTACCCCTCGGTATTTCCATGATCCAACCTCCTGCCTCCCGGCGCGCCGAAAGCCCGAGAGTGGTTTGAAGGTTGGCGATGATGATCGCTTCAGATCCGCCCAGCGAAAGCGTGCCAGCAAATCTGCGGTTCTTCAGGCCGCTTTCGAGCCGTATGGCAATACCTGTGCGGCGCCGCACATCCTCGAAAACTTCCGCGTAGCTGTTGTCTTCGAAGGTCAGCTGTCCGGTCTGCCAACCGGTTGCGCCGCCCGGGCCCCCTGCCTCGGATGGGGTCGGGGAACCGCCTCGGTCAAGCAAGGTTCGGTCCCCCGCGCCAAGCTTGAAGGTTCGGCCGGCCGCCTGGACTTCGACTTCGCCTTCCGACACGGAAACCCGCGTCCCCAGATCATCCACGCGGACGTCGAAACGGGTTCCCACATCGCGGATGACGATGCTTCCTACCCGCACGCTGAAGGGGTGGGCTTCATCATGAACCACCGCGAACTCTGCTTGGCCCTTTTCCAATCGGACCTCGCGTCCGCGGACCACGAGCTTCGTGTCGCCATTGAGTGCAACTTCACTTCGATCCGGCAAAGTGACCGAACGCAGTTCGCCCGCACGTGTGGCGATGACGAGATTCTCGGGGCCAGCCGGTTGCTTCATCAAGGGTTGGGATATCACCGCGATGCCGGCAAGCGCCGCGGAGATCCCCGCCGCAAGCCAGTAGCGCCGCTTCGAAGCGGCCATGGTCGTTTTCGCGCTCGATACAACCGGGTCCACAAGTCGGAGCGAGCGGGAATTGTCGCAGCGGTCCAGTGCGGACGCGGCCTCCTCTACGCGCAGGCAGGCCCGATCGAACAGGACGGCATGACGGCTGTCCGCAGCAAGCCATGATTCTAGGGCTTCCCAGTCGGCGAAAGCCGGATCGTCGGCCAGAATGGCCCAGTCGACAGCTTGGTGTTCGGGCGGCTTCACAGTCCGGCGCTCCCGATCGGATCACGCATCGTCTCGTTCCCCCATCAAGCTGGACAGCACCGTGTAACTGCGACGCAGATCGCTTTCCACGGTACTGATGCTCACCCCGAGCTCTACAGCGATCCGGCGTTGTTCGACACCGTCGATCCGGTAGCGCCTGAAAACGCGGACAGCGCGGGCACCGAGTTTCGAGAGAGTCCGATCGATCCGGTCGAGCTGTTCGCGGGCGATGAGAGCACGCTCGGCCATCGCCGTTTCGGCATCGTCGAGACGCCCCGTTGCAAAGCTCCAGGCATAATCGCGATCGCGCGCGCGCGATGCACCGCGCCGCGAGTCCAGTACGAGGCGGTGGGCCATGCGGTAAATGTAGGGCAGCGCTCTTTCAACGGGCGTATCAACCTGTTGTATCTTGATCCAAAGCTCCTGCATCAGGTCCTCGGCTTCTTCCCCGCATCGCACGGTAATGAAGCGTGCAATCGCCAAACGGTACAGCATGAAAGTCTCGATAAGCGAAAGACTTGCCCCCGCATGCTCGCCGGTGTTGCCCCCCGTCTGCACCGGCTCAGCCCCTCACGCCGCCGGGTTCGACCGCTTGGCCGAAGCCACCGATTACCGTTGGTTTTCGCCCGATCATGCCGCCTCCGAGAAAGATCCAAGTGGACGGATTTCCGGCGAGAAACTGATTGTCCCGCGCATCTCGGCAGTGTCCGGCCCAATGGACATCGGGCATTGGACACCAGGCATCGCCACGACATCGAATAGTTCGGTTATGTGGCCATCGAGCCGAATCCACTCGACCGTATCGCCGGTCTGGAGATTGACGATCAGGATGCCGCACCAAGCCTCCGCATCCCGCTGCTTGAGTTCGGCATCAAGCGAAAGGTGCTTGAACGTGCCATCGCGCGGTTTCGAGACAGTCACGATGGCATGGCCATTGTGGATCGACATGCCGCGCAGGAACCCGGGACAGAAGGCGATGTCACGCTTGGAGCCTGTCGCACGATCAACCTCGACAATCTGACCGCGCCCGCTGTCGAGGACGTACAGCTTCTTGCCTGCCACACGCGGCGAATGCGGCATAGAAAGCTGATCGGTGATCACCCGTCCCGTTGCCACTTCGATCACGACGCCGCCTTCGTGGCGCCTTTCACGCCAACCGGTCAGAACGTCGGACCGGCTGACGGCGGTGACATAAGCCGGAGCGCCCTCGGCCATCGCCATGCCGTTGAGGTGGCAACGGTCCTCAGGCGCAAGCTTGGAAATGAACGGTGGCTTCCAGATCGGCCGGAAGCTGTCGGTGAGATCGAGCGCAGCAAGGCAGCTGTACTTCGTGTTTACAAAGATCACCCGTCCCTGGGCGTCGACACTAAGTTCGTGAATATCGACGTCGCCAGTCGTCTGGGCATTGCGCGGCACCAGGACCGCGTCGAAGGTCTCGTTACCGACCTCTCCGGGCTTCAGCATGTTCTCGAGCCGCCAGACCTGGCAGAGCGAACCCAGATAGAGCCGGCCGCCGGTCCAGGCGAGGCCCATCGCGCGGCTGAAATTCTGCTGGTTGAACGAGATCGTCCCGTTGGGATGGCGCCCGACCAGGAACAGTTGACCGGTCTGATATGATGAAAATGCAAGGCTTGTACGATTGGCGGTCAGCCAGGCGTTGAGCCCGCGCGACACGCTGATCCGCGATGCCCCGGGCTCGGGCGCAGGCGGCGCTTCGCCCGGCGCCGATGCACTTCCGGTCGAGGGCTCGGTGCGCCCCGCGCTTGCAAATGTTTCTGTCGGCGCGGACTGCGCGTTCCGACCCCTGGCCTTCGACATATGTGCTCCCCGGCGGCTCAACGTCCCCCTCAATGCACATTGCGCGCGAGGAACGTCATCAAACTGTAAGACGCCGCCCCTGGGCCAAAACCTTGGAAGAAAATGCGCGGTCGCCGATCTTTCTTCCAACGGTCTTTTCGTCACGAAAAATACATGAAGCGCCCAAGGTTGAGCGCGCTCGCCGGCGTCAAAAAAAAGCGACCACCGACGCCAAACGGGCGCGGTCGGACCGGAGACGCCAGATGACGCCTTACGATTCTGCCTTACCTGCCCCATCCACGCCGCACCCCAGCCGTGCCAAGATTCTGCGCTGGGGCACGAGCCTCGGTGCCATGTCGATGCTGCTTGCTGCAGCGCCTGCTCTGGCAGAACCCCTCTCGGCGTGCGGAACGCCGGTTGAGGGCGTCGTCAACTGCTCTTCGGAAAACGCACCGTTCCCCGGCGGCATTGCGTACTCGGTCGACGCCCCCCTCCCCCAGGATCTGACGCTCGTTCTTCCCGCCGGAACGGCTGTCTCGACTGCAGGCGACGAAGTCAGTGGGATCAGCATCACCAGCAGTGGCGGCGCGATCACGGTCGCTGCAGCTGGCAGCGGGTTAGATACCGCCGGGTCACGGGCCGCAGGTATCCAGGTCTCGGGCTGGGACGGCGATATCAAAGTAGAAGCCGGCAATGTGACCACGACGGGCTACCGATCCGATGGCATTGCAGTGGATGCCGGAATGTCCGGCAACATCGCAATCAATGCGGAAAGCGTATTGACGATGGGTGAGGCCTCGACCGGTATCCGCGCGAACACCGGGGATGGAGATATCGCGGTCCACACGGGCGGGGTCTACAGTTACGGCCTGGGGTCGGACGCGATTCATGCCGAAACAGCCAGCGGCAACGTGAACATCGACACGAAGTACGCTTATGCCTCGGGCGGCTCAGGCCGGGGCATTGTCGCCTATTCCTCGGGGACCACGACCGTGCATGCCAATGTGGTCGGCACGAGCGGCGGCGGCTACGGCACTGAGGACGATGCAACGGGCGTTACCGCCGTGGGTACTGCTGTCAACGTGCAGATTGCCGATACCGTTCGCACCAGCGGTGACAACGCCACCGGTATCTTTGCGCGCACGAACCTCGTCTACAGCGATCCCACGATTGTCCCGGACATCACGATCAGCGCAGATCACGTGGTAACGAATGGGATGTATTCCCATGGCGTCGTCGCGCTCAATTATGCCGATGCCGCCACGACCCATGTCGCCGTCGGCGACGTCAGCACCCGGGGCGACGGGTCCTTCGGCATTTACGCCGGTGGTTATGGCAACGTCGTCGTCGATGCGGACACGGTGATCACGACGGGAACCGGATCAGAAGCAATCCATGCGGTGACATTCAGCGGCGATATCGCGGTGAATGCGGGCACCGTTTCGACCGGCGGCCAGGGCGCCCACGGCATCTATGCCATCAACTACAGCAACGGCACGGTATCGGTCGGTGCCGATGCCGTGAAGACCCGGCGCGACGGCGCCATCGGGATCGGCGCCCTGTCGCTTGGCGACGTCAAGGTCGATGCCGGTTCGATCGAGACCAGCGGGTTCGGAAGCCAGGGGATCGTCGCCTACAGCGTCTACGGCAAGGTTGATGTCACCGCCGGCACCGTCTCCACGACCGGCGGCAATGCCACCGGCATCGGCGCGTACGTCTTCGGCGAAGGTCAGACCGCCCATGTTGCGGCGGGCTCCGTTGATACTCGCGGCGATTACGCGGTCGGCATACTGGCCCAGGCTGCGGCCGGGGCCGTGAATGTGTCGTCCACGGGCACCGTTTCGACCTCGGGCGAACATAGCGACGGTATCGTCGCCATGGGCCTCTCGCTCGACGGCACACCCGCTGTGACGGTCACGGCAGGCACGGTCATCACTACGGGCGGCGGCGCCCGCGGCATTGCGGTCCAGGGTGGCTTGGGCGATGTGTCGGTCACCGTCGACAAAGTCGTCACCAGCGGCGATATCGGCGGCGGACGCCATTCGACGTTTGCCGAAGGTATTCTTGCGAACACCACAGAGGGAACGGTCGCCATCAAGGCGGGCAGCGTCGAAACCTTCGGGCGCGGCGCCGTCGGCATCGATGCCTCCGCCAGCTTCGGCGCAATCGACATCGACGTCGATAGCATCGCGACGACAGGCTACCGTGCACCGGCGATCCTATCCGCTGCCTGGGACAGCTCGACCAGCATCAAGGCAGGGTCTGTCACGACGAGCGGTGACTATGCCGCCGGAATCCAGGCGCTTTCCTTCCAGCTGGATCCTTATTTCGACACCGATCGCAGCATCGCCATCAAGGCCGACAGCATCAAAACGACAGGTGGCTATTCGGACGGAGTCTACGCGGTTGGAACAAGTGGGATCACCGTCAGCGCCGGCTCTGTGGCAACCAGCGGGGTCGGAGCGCGCGGCATCTATGCGGCGAGCCTGTACGGCGATATCGACATCAATGGCGGAAACGTTTCGACGCAAGGCGATCACGCATCCGGCATCTTCGCGCTCGCGCAATACGGCAGCGCGGTCGTCAACGCGGATTCGGTCACAACCAAGGGCGAGCGTTCCGACGGCATTCGCGCAGGTGGGCTAAGCTCGTCTGTGACGGTGAATGCGATCAAGCTGGAAGGCTACGGCTCGACGGGCATCGACAGTCTGGCGGCATATGGCAACGCGGCCGTTCACGCAGGTTCGATTGAAGGTTCGGGCGACGCGCAAACGGCTGTTCTCGCGCGCGCTTTTGGCGGCGACGTGAGCATCGAGGTCGATAAGATCGCCATGGCCGGCTACGGTTCCGCAGGCATCATGGCCTCGAGCGAGCAAGGTGGTATCAGCATCGCGGCAAACACGGTCACGGTCGGCAATAGCGGCGCTGCAGTCGGCGCGGCCGCCTATCAAGGCGACGCCAGCGTGAAGATCGGCACCGTCGTATCGGGCGGTTCGGGAATTACAGCAACCGCAGGAAGAGGCAACGTCGTAGTCGAAGCCGGTCCGATCACCACGACCGGGGAATTCGGCAAGGCTGTCTATACCAATGCCAACGGCGGCCAATCGAGCGTCACACTTTCCGGCAACGTCACTACGAGCGGCGCCTTGGGCTTCGGTGTCCAGGCTACGACAGTCGGCGGCGACAACCTGATCGAGAACCAGAAGGTGGTCAGGACGACGGGTCGCTACGCCTATGGCATCATCGGCAACAGTTTTGTCGGTAATGTTCGCATCAGCGGCGGGTCTGTGTCGACAAGCGGCTATCATGCTGGCGGCATCGTCGCGACGGCTGTCGGGCCATACAGCAGCGCCACCGTCCATGCCGACACGGTGCTGACCAGCGGCGACAAGGCGGATGGAATCTTCGCGCAGTCGCCGCTCGACGTTTCGATCCCGTTCCTGGTTCCGCCCTCGCTCGCCGCGCTCAAGGTGCCGGATGCTCCGGGAGCGGGCGCCGATGATCATTGGGTCTCGATCGCCGCCGGCACCGTCAAGGTTAGCGGCGCCGGATCGAATGCCATTCGCGCGCGTGCCGCAGGCTCGCTGGCGATCGACGTCACCAATGCCAGCGCTGCGGACGGCCGTGCCATCCTCGCAGAGGCCTACGGCAATGCGGCAGTCACGGTACGCGGCGCTGTGTCGTCGCAGACCGAGGCAATCAATCTGAAGGCCGAGAACGCGGCTATCACCATTGCCAAGGGAGGATCGGTCAGCGGCGGCGTCGATGCGCTCGTCCTATCCGCGGTAGGACCTTACGTCCCGCCGCCAAGCGAGGCCGAGGAAGGCGGCGGAATCGGCATCGGCTTCGCTGTCGCTTCCGAGCCGCAAGTCACGATCACCAATGCCGGTACGATCCAGGGCGGCACGGGCTTTGCGGTGAGGATCGGCAACGGCACCGCGAAGATCACCAACAGCGGAACGATCTCCGGTCGCATCCGGTTTGGCGGCGGCGACGATCTCATCACCAACACGGGCACATTTGTCGCAAGCGGCGACAGCGATTTCGGGGCGGGCAGCGACCGCTTCGTCAACAGCGGCGCCGTCAAGGTGCTCGCCGGTGCGGCCAAAGCAGGAACGGTAAGCTTCCACGGTCTCGAGCGCTTCGAAAACGCGGGCGGCACTATCGACATGGTCAACGGCCATGCCGGCGGCCGCCTGGTACTGCCGGGTGATTACTTCGGATCGGGCAAGGCGAAGATCGCGCTTGAAGTGGGCAATGGTCTTTCCGACCATCTCACCGTGCAAGGCGCCGCAACCGGGTCGACGGCTATCGTCCTGACGGATCTCGACAACACGAAGGCAGTGTTGACCGGATCCAAGGTGCTGGCACTGGTGGATGTCGGCGCCGGATCGGCGGCAAACGCTTTCACACTCGATGAAAGCAACTTCGGGTTCGTGCATTACGATCTCGATTACGATGCAGCCAGCAAGCAGTATCAACTTTCGAGTGCTGCCGGTGCACCGGTTTACCGTCTCGCCAAGCTCAACGAGACGATCGCCAACACCTGGAACAAAGGTGTCGCAACGATCACCAGCCACTTCGCAACCCTGCGCGATGGTCCGGCTCTGGGCGGCAAGCGCCTTTGGGGTACGTTTGCCGGCGACGTCAGCCGAACTCGCCAGACGCGCGGCTATCAGAGCCCGGACAGCTCCGGCGATCCGATGCAGGTCGGCTACAACCAGAACGATGTCGAGGCCCGGCTTGGGTACGATATCGGTGACATCCACGACACGGCGGCGCCGATCTTCGGTGCAACCGCGGGCTATGTCTCCTCGACCATCAACTTCGCGGAAACGGCGGCGCGGGTATCGGTCGATAGCTTCGACGTTGCCGTCTACGGTCGCTATAATCGCGGCGCGCTGTTCGTAAATGGGTTGGTGGACGTAGAGTTCCATCACCTAAAGGCGGCAGACCGCGGGCTCGGATATCGCGACGGCTTCTCCGGCACGACGTTCGGCGGATCGCTCGAAGGGGGCGCGCACCTAACGACCGGTCGTTACTTCATCGAGCCATCTGCCCAGCTTGCCTGGTCCCAATCGAGCCTTGGTGACCTCAATGTACTGAACCAGGAAGTGAGCTTCGCGAACGGACACAGCCTTCGCGGCACCTTTGGGGCGCGGTTCGGCGGCTCGAACGGCAGCGCCACGTTCTACGGCGGCCTTCATTACCTGCACGAGTTCGCAGGCAAGAGCGGAGCAACCCTGCTGAGCGCTGGCGTGGACGAGGCACTTGGCAACCGGGCGCTGGGCGATCGGGCGCGCGGCACGCTCGGCGTGAACATCGCCGGTTCGCACGGTCTTTCCGGCTTTGTCGAAGCTAACGGCGAGGTCGGTTCGGGTCGCCGCGGCGGCGGAGGCCGTGCAGGCGTGCGCTTCTCGTTCTAAACGCAGGATCGGTCCATCAGGAAGGGTGGCTTGCTCCGCCCTTCCTGATGACCAATCCAAATCTGCATCATGAAAGGGCTAAGTCCGCCCTGCCCTCGGTTTCAAACCGGTACATTCCGGCGAGTTTCTTGTTCGCTGGCCCGCCGGTCGGTCAACTCGAAGGCTCGCTCCAAAGTCATCCTGTCCTTATCGAACGTGAAATGGATGTTCCCGTTCGCCGGATAATATTGGCGTAGCGCCCCCCGTCCTTCTCGTGCGCGAAGAGGTGCGCCGCGGCGCGACCTGCCGGAACGCTATGGTCCCCACCTGCTACAACCGCTTCGTCCGATGGCTAAAGGCTGGCGCCTGGGACCGGATGATAGATGCCATCACAGCTGCGCATGACGACGACAGACGGATGATCGACAGCACTTCCATCCGGGCGCACCAACAGGCTGCGACGGCAAAAGGGGAATCGAAATCACTGTCTAGGTCGCTCCCGAGGCGGTCTCACGACCAAAATCCACGCGGTCGTTTATGCGTGACGGCATCATCAGCGCAATCAACTTCAAGCTGAAGCTGGAAAGGCGCGAAGACCCTGAAGGCGGCCACCGCGGCGTCATCACGCTCGACGGCAAATACCTGCAGACCAAGACTTTCTGACCGACCGGCAAACTGAAGGGGTTGGGAAGGCGTATTCATTTTCCCCCTGCTTTGAGGCACGAGCCCCTAATGGCGGCCTTTGCTCAGCGCCAACCACATTTTGGCGCCCGCTCGTACACCACAGACAGTGAAAATGCAGCGTCTTCCGCTCGCTGGGCCGGGTGCCGGTAAACCCCGTAAGAAAAGACTTGTACCTATCGGTACAAGGATGTACCGATAGGTACAAGTAAAGCCCCAAAGGGGATTCGAGTGAAACGCCGCACTTTCATAGCTGCTCTTCCTGCTGCGGCCCTTGCGGCCCCGGCGCTTGCCAAGACCATTCACATCTCGAAAGGAAATCAAATGTCCCGTCCTCCTCTGCCCCCGTTCACCCACGAAAGCGCTGTCGAGAAGGTCCGTCTGGCCGAAGATGGCTGGAACACCCGCGACGCCGCCAAGGTCGCACTAGCCTACACTCTCGATACCCGCTGGCGTAACCGGGTCGAGTTCGCGACCAACCGCCAGGAGGCGCAGGCCTTCCTTGAGCGCAAGTGGAACAAGGAACACGAGTACCGGCTTATCAAGGAGCTGTGGGCGTTCACCGGCAACCGTATTGCCGTGCGCTATGCCTACGAGTATCGCGATGACGCCGGACAGTGGTTCCGTGCCTACGGAAACGAAAACTGGCTCTTTGCCGAAGACGGACTGATGTCGAACCGCCACGCCAGCATTAACGAGATGCCGATCAAGGAATCGGAGCGGCTGTTCTTCTGGCCCCTCGGCCGCCGTCCCGATGACCACGCTTCGCTGAGCGACCTCGGCCTTTGAGTACCAAGCGCGCCCTTACCGATCGCGAAAGCGCTCTGCCAGCACTGGCGGAGGCCTTTCGCGAGCATGGGTTTGAGGGCGCAAGCTTGGCCGTGCTGTCGAAGGCGACGGGCCTGGGCAAAGGCAGCCTCTACAACTTCTTCCCCCGCGGGAAGGAGGAGATGATGGAGGCGGTCCTCGAGAACATCGACGGTTGGTTCACCAACGCGATATTCACGCCGCTGGAGAATGTCTCTGATCCGGCGGCGGCTGTTACGGCGATGTTCGACGACGTGACAACGTATTTTCGCTCCGGAAGGCGGGTATGCGTCGTCGGGTGCCTGGGGCTTAACTCCTCTGGCGAAACCTTCGCGGTGAAGGTGAAGGACTACTTCGCTAGGTGGATTTCGGCTCTGGCTCACTGTCTCGAAGTGGCAAAGGTTCCGCCAACGATGGCCGTGGATCTCGCTGAGGAGGCGGTGTCTGGAATACAGGGTGCTATCGTCCTTGCACGAGCGCTCGGTGACGATGTGAGTTTTCAACGGATCGTTCACCGCCTCCGGTTTACCTTGCTCGATGCGATCAGTCGCCACGGCTGACATTCACGGGTCTAAATGTTGACGTCCCGGGGCTTTCTTCCTTCGTTTTGAATGACCGCTTCCAAGCAATGGAATTGAGCCGCTGTCCGGCGACCAAGGAGCCAGTCCGTCAATTAGGGTTGCCACACGAACTTGCCGTGGCTGCGGAGCGAACGTCTGTAAACTTCATTCAGTATCAGCGGCGCTCTGGGTTGCGTCCATTGGGCGTAACCATCTTGGGTGCGCACCATCCGCAATTCTTCGCCAAATTTGCCTGCGAGGACTTTCCCGTCGCATGGGCCACCAACCGATTTTATCCGTCTCAAAATTACTTCTCCGCAAGTAAGATTAATGTTTGTGAGAAGCAATTGCTGTAGTTTCAATTTGCCGCTTCCCTGTAAGCCAACCTTACTGCTTTTCAGGAAACAAGGAGGCGCATTGGTGCCTTCTCGCCACGACCAACATATGCCGTTCCGGACGGCGAGCAGGAGTGGCCGTTCAGGCTGAAAGCCGCCGCGGGCGCCGATGATCAATCTACGGGCAGTTAGTTGCGCGCCGTTGAGGTCCATCGGTCGACACGGGACATCGTTCGCTGATTTAGTATGACTAATAGAGTTCTCCCCGTTAGATCGTCCTCAAAGGTCGAATGAGCGACCGGGATGTCGAGGTGAGGATGCGGATGTTTCGGGTCATGCTGGGGTGCGTGGCAATTCTTGTTGCGCCCGCCGCCACTGCGACGCCACAGGCGCCGATCTCTGCGCCTGCGCCAAAGCAGCGGCTGATCGTGCTGAGCGATATCGAGGCGGACCCCGACGATACGGAGAGCTTCACCCGCCTGTTGCTCTATGCGAGCGAGATCGACCTCGAAGGTCTGATCGCGACCACCTCCGTCCACATGAAGACGGCGATCTACCCCGATTCCATCCGCCGCATCATCCGCGCCTATGCCAAGGTGCAGCCGAACCTCGCGCTGCACGAAACCGGCTATCCGACCGCCGACCGGCTGCTCGGCTTGGTGCAGGACGGGCAGCCGGGATACGGTATGGCGATGGTCGGCGCGGGCAAGGACAGCGCCGGTTCGCGCGCCATCATCGCCGCGCTGGAGCGGCCCGATCCGCGCCCGCTCTGGGTAACGGCATGGGGCGGCGTCAACACGCTGGCGCAGGCGCTCTACACGATCCGCGAGACCCGCACGCCCGATGCGGCGAAGCGGCTGATCGCGAAGCTGCGCGTCTATACGATCTCGGATCAGGACGATAGCGGCGCATGGATCAGGCGCACCTTCCCCGATCTGTTCTACGTGGTCAGCCCCGGCGGTTATGGTGCGGGCACATGGACCGGGATCAACACGCTGATCGATGGCGCCGACAATACGACGATCAGCAACGGCTGGCTGCGCGAACATATCCAGCAGGGCCACGGCCCGCTCGGTGCGATCTATCCCGATGTCGCTTACGGGATGGAGGGCGATACGCCGTCCTGGCTCTCGCTGATCCCCAATGGCCTGAGCGTGCCCGAACATCCCGATTGGGGCGGCTGGGGCGGGCGCTACGAACTCTACACGCCGCCGATCGCCACCGTCGATCCGAGCGGGTTCAGCAATGTGCCGATCGAGCCGGAAACCCGCCCGATCTGGACCAACGCGATCGACAGCTACATGCCGTGGCAGCAGCGGGAGTATGGTCGCGCGCATACGCCGTCGGATCGGCAGATCAAGGATTTCCGTGCCAGCATCTGGCGCTGGCGCGACGATTTCCAGAACGATTTCGCCGCGCGCATGCTGTGGACGACCGAGCCCTTCGCCCACGCCAACCATCCGCCGGCGGTGAAGCTCTCCACGCCGGACCGGATCACGGTCAAATCCGGCACGCGCCTCGTGCTGAGCGCGATCGACAGCATCGATCCCGATGGCGACAGCCTCAGTTTTCAGTGGTTCCATTATGCCGAGGTCGGCCACTGGCGCACGGTGATCCCGAACGGCATCGCCGCCAACATTCATACGGTGGATTTCACCGCTCCGAGCGTCACCGCCTCGCGAGAGGCCCATTTTATCGTCCGCGTGACCGACAAGGGCTCGCCGCCGCTCACCCGCTATGCGCGCGTGATCGTCACCGTCACGCCCTGATTTGGGAGACTCCCGCCATGCCACGCTTCGTCCGCCCACTCGTCGCCGCGCTCGTCGCGGCTGCATCGCCCGTCGCCATGCAGGCGAGCGCGCCGATCGTCCAGACGCGCTTCACCGCCGATCCCGCGCCGATGGTGCATGACGGCGTGGTGTATCTCTACACCAGCCACGACGAGGACGATGCCGAGGGCTTCAGGATGCTCGACTGGCGGCTCTACAGTTCGACCGACATGGCGAACTGGACCGATCGCGGCACGGTCGCCTCGCTCAAGACCTTTGCCTGGGCGAACCAGACTAACGACGCCTGGGCGCCACAGGTGGTCGCGCGCAACGGCAAGTTCTACCTCTATGCGCCGATCACCATGGTGGGATCGCCGCGCAACGTGATTGCGGTCGCGGTCGCCAACAATCCCGCCGGGCCGTTCCGCGACGTGCTCGGCAAGCCGCTGATCGCGCCGGGCGAAGGTTATTTCGACCCGACCGTGTGGATCGACACACACGGCCAGGCCTATCTCTACTGGGGCAACCCGGACCTGTGGTACGTCAAGCTCAACCCCGACATGGTAAGCTATTCCGGCCCGATCACCAAAGTTCAGCCCCGCATCACCGATTATCAGGAGGGACCGTGGTTCTACGGGCGCGGCGGGCATTACTACATGGCCTTTGCCTCGACCTGCTGCTCGGAGGGGATCGGCTATGCGATGAGCGACCGCCCTACGGGTCCATGGACCTACAAGGGGCCGATCATGGACCACGACACCCACGCCACCGGCAACCATCCCGGCATCATCGACTATAAGGGCGGATCGTACCTGTTCGGCTTCAGCTACGAACTGAACTTCGCGCTGACTCCGATCCACCACGAACGCCGCTCGGTCTCGGTCGCGAAGTTTAGCTATAACGCGGACGGCAGCATCCCCAACCTCCACTGGTGGGACAAGACCGCCGCGCCGCAGATCGGCACGCTGAACCCCTATGCCCGCGTCGAAGCGGAGACGATCGCCTGGACCTCGCGGATCGGGCGCGACCGGGACCGGCCCTATTCCTGGACGCCCGGCGTCACCACCGCGCAGGACGATCGCGGCGGCGTGTACGTTACCCGCACCGCCGATCGCAGCTACATCAAGGTCGCAGGCGTCGATTTCGGCGCGGGCGCAAAAGCTTTCCGGGCGCGCGTCGCCAACGGCACGCCGAGCGCGGCGATCGAACTGCGGCTGGATCGCACCGACGGGCCGGTCATCGCCACGCTGCCGGTCGGCGATGTAAGCGGCTGGCAGGAGAAGACCGCCGCCGTCTCGGACGCGCGCGGCGTGCATGATCTCTACTTGATCTTCCGCGGCGCCAACGCGCCGTCGCTGGTGGATATGGATTCCTGGCAATTCGAGCCGACAGGAAAAGGAGCGGACGCATGAAGGCTCACTGGATCGCGGCCGCCGCACTGTGCGCGGCAAATCCCGCGCTCGCACAGGCTCCGACTGGCCTCAACGCGCTCGGGCAGTTGCAGGCGGTCGCGCAGGCGCCGGATGCGGCGTTTCATTTCCACCGCCTGCGCAGCGGCGTGCAGTTCACGCTCGGCGGGGTCACCAAATCGGTGATCTTCTATGCGCCCGGCGTCGTGCGGGTGACCGCCAATCTCGGCCAGTCATATTGGACGGCGCGGAGCCTCGTCGTGATCCGCACGCCGGGCGATGTGCCCTTCACGATCAGCGAAAGCGCCGACACGCTCATCCTCACCGGCGCGAAGATGCGCGTCGCGATCGACAAGCTCAGCGGCGCGGCCAGCTATTACGATGCTACCGGCCGCCTGCTCACCCGTGAAAAGGCGGACGCGCCGCAGACGATCACCAAGCGCACTATCGCCAACGCCCGCACCTACGAGGTCGAGAACCGCTTCACGCTCAAGCCGGATGAAGGCATTTACGGCTTCGGTTTCACCAGCGACGACGATGTGAACCGGCGCGGCAAGGATCTGCTGCTCGTCCAGACTAATGTCGGCATCATCATCCCGATCATGGTGTCGACCGAACGCTACGGCGTACTGTGGGATACCTATTCGCAGATGCGCTTCAAGGACGATGCGAACGGCGCACGGCTGTGGGCGGAAAGCGCGCCGGGCGGTGTCGATTATTACATAATGGCAGGTGACACGATGGACGGCGTGATCGGCGCCTATCGCTGGCTGACCGGCGACGCGCCGATGTTCCCCAAACAGGCATTCGGCCTGTTCATGAGCAAGGAGCGCTACCCCACTGAAGCTCGCCTCCTCGAGGTCGCACGCACCTTCCGCAAGGAGCAGTTTCCGCTCGATTACATCGTGCAGGACTGGCAGTATTGGGGCGGCGACAAGGACGGCACTTGGTCCGGCATGATGTGGGACCCGAAGCGCTATCCCGATCCGGCCGCGATGAGCCGCGAGATCCACAATCTGCACATGAAGCTGATGGTGTCGATCTGGCCGTCGATCGGCAACGACACACCGCTCGCGCATGAGCTTGATCGCTACGATCTGCGCTTCAAGCCGCTGCACTGGATTTCCAAACAGGCGCGCGTGTATGATGCCTACAGCCCGCTGGGCCGCAAAATCTACTTCAAATATGTCAAGTCCGGCCTGCTCGACAAAGGCGTCGACGCGCTCTGGATGGACGGTACCGAGGTCGAGGTCAGCTCGGCGATGTGGAACCCAGTCGACAATGTGCGCGACACCAAGGCGCTGGGCACCAACGCGCTGGGTGACTTCACCCGCTATCTCAACCCATATTCGCTGATGACGACGCAAGGCACCTACGACGGCGAGCGCGCGACCAGCGAAAAGCGCGTCTTCACCCTCACCCGCTCGGCTTGGGCGGGCGCGCAGCGCACCGCTGCCGCATCCTGGTCGGGCGACATCTACGCCAACTGGCGCACCTTCGCGCAGCAGGTATCGGGCGGCGTGAACGTCACCATCACCGGCAATCCCTATTGGACGCAGGATACTGGCGGCTTCTTCGTCAGCGATTTTCCCGGCGGCGAGAAGAACCCGGCCTGGCGCGAGCTGTTCGCGCGCTGGTTCCAATATGCAACATTCAACCCGATCATGCGCGTGCATGGCACCAGCGTGGAACGTGAGCCGTATATCTTCAAGACGCTCGATCCGGCAGTGTACAAGACCCTGCTGGACAGCGTGCACCTGCGCTACCGGCTGCTGCCCTATATCTACAGCCTTGCGGCGAAGGTCACCTCGGACGGCTATACGCTGATGCGGGCGCTGCCCATGGATTTCCCCGACGATCCGGCGGTCAGGAACATCAACGACAGCTTCATGTTCGGATCGTCGCTGCTGGTCCATCCGGTCACGCGCGCGATGTACAATATCCTGCCCTCGGCGGCGAACGTGGTGCCGGCCGACGTGCTACGCAGCGCCGATGGCAAGACTGGGCTCGCAGTCCAGTATTTTGCGGGCGAGAATTTCGAGAAACCGGCAGGAACCGCGCTCGATGCGAAGATCGACCACACCTGGCCCGATCCGCCGCTTGCCGAGCTGCCGCCGGGTCTCACCTCGCTCAGCCATTTCTCTGCGCGCTGGCAGGGCGATCTGATCGCGCCCGAGGATGGCCAATATGAGATTGGCCTGACCGGCAATGACGGGATGCGCCTGTTCCTGAATGACAAGCCCGCGATCGACGACTGGAACCGCAGCGCCACCCGCACGCGCACGGTGCGCTACACGCTGAAGAAGGGCGAGCGGCTGCCGGTGCAGCTCGAATTCTTCCATCCCGAGGGTGGGCGCGTGTTCCGCTTCATCTGGCGCACGCCCGCCGAATTGAAGCGTGACGAGGCGGCGGCGAACGCGCCGCGCGATCTCACCATGCACACCTACCTGCCGCGTGGGCAGGACTGGTACGATTTTTGGAGTAACCAGCGCTATCGCGGCGGCGAGAATGCCGCGCGCGACGCGCCACTGGACGTGATACCGCTCTATGTCCGTGCGGGCACGATCCTGCCGATGGGGCCGGTGCTGCAATATGCGACCGAGCACCCCGATTCGCCCTATGATGTGCGCATCTATCCCGGCGCCGACGGTCGGTTCACGCTGTACGAGGACGATAACGAGACCTACGCCTACGAAAAGGGCCAGTCGGCGCGTTACGATCTGCGCTGGGACGATTCGGCCCGCACGCTTACGATCGGCGCGCGGCAAGGCACATTCGCCGGTATGGTGAAACAGCGAACGCTTAGGGTGCAGGTGATCGACCGCACAGGCGTTGGGGCAGATTTCCGCACCGTCGCTTATGATGGCCGCGCGATCACGCTGCACTTCGACAAGCCGCCTGAGAGGGAGAAGCGCTGAGCTTGGCAGCCCTGCTCGTATCTCGTCGCCGGTGCGATCAAGCGGGGAATGTCCGGTTCTGACTGGAGCCGTCGTTGGCGGAAGCCACCGGGAATAACGGACCTGCTTCGCGATCAGAAACCGACGCATTTCTTTTGTATGGCCCGTGTGCGGTGATCGCCCCACGTCGCGAACCGCTCAACATCGTCCAGATATTCGCGCTCCGCCTCCAAGCCAAACCGGCGCCCTGCTACATCGTCGATTACGCGCTGAAAAGCGCCGCGAAGGCCTGCGCTCGATACGGCCGCCCCGCCTGCGGGCCTGACCCCACGCTACGATTAGACCCAATCCAGGCAACAGGCTCGTACATCGGCCCCGCCAAGCCATTCAACAAAAATCCGGAAAAGCCTGCACCTGCAGCTTCGCTCCTGCTAACGCCAGTTCATGCGCTTCATTCACACCGCCGACTGGCAGCTCGGCAAGCCTTTCGGACGTTTCGACGCGGCGACCCGCACCGCGCTCACCGAAGCACGCTTCGATGCGATCGACGCCATCGGCCAGGCCGCGGCGGAGCATGACGCCGGGCACGTTCTCGTCGCCGGGGACGTGTTCGATACGGAAGGCCCGGACGAGCGTACCGTCGTCCAGGCGGTGACCCGCATGGAACGTTATGCCTGCCGCTGGTGGTTGCTGCCCGGCAACCATGACTTCGCCCGTAACGGCGGTCTGTGGGACCGCGTGCGCAAGCGCGGCGTCGCCAATGTGACCGTGCTGGCGGAAGCCCAGCCGCACGAGATCGCCGACGGCGTCTGGCTGCTGCCTGCGCCCCTGCTCCACCGGCACACCCGCGACGATCCGACCGACGCTTTCGATCGCATGGAAACGCCCGGCTCCACTTTACGTATCGGTCTTGCGCATGGTTCGATCCGCGATTTCGGCACCCAGGGCGAAGCGCCGAACCTGATCGCGCCCGATCGCGTGCGGCGTTCGAACCTCGATTACCTCGCGCTGGGCGACTGGCACGGCCTGCTCTCGGTCGATGCGCGGTGCGGGTATTCCGGCACGCCCGAGACCGATCGCTTCGGCCGTGACGAGCCGGGCCAGTGCCTGCTCGTCGACCTTGCTCCCGGTGCTGTGCCGGTGGTCACGCCCTTGCGTATCGGCCGCTACCAATGGCTCCAACGAGACTGGTCGGTTGCCGATGCGATCGGTTTCGCAGCGCTGTGCGATGACCTACTGGCGGCTTGCGACCCCGCTGCCACCCTGCTGCGCCTCTCGCTTTCCGGCATCGTCCCGCTGACCGACCGCGTGGCCATGCTCGCGCTGATCGAGGATGACCTCTCCCACCGCCTGCGCTTCCTCGACGTGCGCGACGGCGATGTCGTCGCGCGGCCGACCGAGGACGACCTCGCCGCGCTTTCCACCGAGGGCATGATCGGCCGGGCTGCGGCCATGCTGCGCACGAAGATCGAGGAAGGCGGGGCCGATGCCCACCGTGCGCGGCGGGCGCTGGAACGCCTCTTCGTCGAAACCCTGAAAGCGCAGGAGAGCGCGGCATGAGCCTGTTCATTCGCCGCATCGCGGTCGAGAACTTCCGCAAGTTCCGCCAGCGCCAGGAGATCGCCGGGCTGACCGACGGCCTCAACATCGTCATCGAAAACAACGAAGCGGGCAAATCCACCCTGCTGGAAGCGGTGCGCGCTGCACTGTTCCTGCGGCATGGATCGAAGACCCAGCTGATCTCCTCGTTCCAGCCGCTGGGAGACGAAGTGGCCCCCGAAGTCGAACTCGATTTCGCAGTGGGCGGAGACAGCTACACGCTGAAAAAGCGCTTCATCGGCCGCGCCATGGCCGAGCTGTCCGGCCCCGGCGGTCGCAGCCAGAATGCCGAGGCGGAAGAACGCCTCCAGCGCCTGCTCGGCTTCGAAACGCAGGGCCGCACGTTCGACAGCGAACTTGCCGGCGCGCTCGGAATGCTGTGGATGGCGCAAGCCGAAGCGCTGTCCGTAACGCCGCCGGGAGGCCGAGTGCGCGATATCATCGGCGCCACGCTTGAGGGCGAGGCCGGGACCATCCTTGGCGGCGCGGCCTTCCAGCAGGTGCAGGACCGCGTCGAAGGGCAGTTCCGCCAGTTCTTCACCGACAAGGGCCAGATCGCCAAGGCCGGACGGCTTGGCGCCGCGCAGCAGCGCCTTGCCGCCGCTACCGAAGCGCTGGCCGAAGCCCAACAGCGCGAGCAGGCGCTGGAGGCGGCTTTCGCCGATCTCGATCAGGCCCGCCGCCAGTTGACGACATTGCGCCGCGACCTCGACGACGATCAGCATGCGGTGGAGCGCGCCAATCTCGAAAAGCGCCTGGAAACCGCGCGAAGCGCGGCGCAATTGCTGGCGCAGCGGCAATTGGAGGCCAGCGGTGCCACAACCCGGTTGGCGGGGTTGCAGGACCTGACGGACCGGCTCGCGCAGACGGAAACGCGCCGTGCCGGTGCCGACGCGCGGAAGGACGCGGCGCAGGCCGAACGGGCCACGCTGGCGCAAAGCTTTGCCCGTGCGCAGGACGATCTGGCCGCCGCTGCCGCCGCGCTGGATGATGCCCGTCAGGCGCGGGACCGCGCCCGCACGGCTCTGGCGAAGGCGCAGGCCCAAGACGCCGAGATGCGCCGGCGGGAGGGGCTGGTCGCCGCCCATGCCCGTCAAGAGAAAGTGCACGCGCTCGAAGCCGAGCGCGAGGGGCTAGCCGCCGCCGCCACGCAAATCGTGCCCGCGCAAGTGCTCGACGAACTCGAAGCGGCCGAGCGTGAAATCCTGCGCCATCGCATCCTGCTAGAAACCGAAGGCACCCATGTCGAGCTGATCGGCGCGGGCGCTTCACTCGAAGGGCTCACGCGTGACGGCAGCCCGCTCCAACCGGGCGCGTGGACACTGACCCGCGAAACCCGCATCGGCCTGCCCGGCGGCGGCGAACTGGTGCTGCGCCCGCCGCAGGCGCTGGCCGGTGCGCAGGCCGCGCTGGATGCCGCCACTCAGCGCCACGCCGATATGCTTGCCAAGTGGTCGCTGGACAGTCTCGCCTCCGCCCGCGCCCGCAACGAGGCCGCCCGCGAAGCCCGGCGTCAGATGGAAACGATCGATGCCCGGGTGCTGGCCGCCGCACCCGCAGATCGCGACCTGAATCTCGCCGCTGGCGCGGATGCGCTCAAGCTCTTCGTCGCCGCCCATCCGCTGGAAACCGACGCGATCGAGGAGGGCAATACGCTTTCCATCGCCCTGGCCGAAGCCCAGCGCGAAGCCGCCGAAACCGCCTTCGCGCGCGCCGAGATGCTCCACGCTCAGGCGGGCGAGACCCTTCGCGCCGCCGAGAAGGCCGATACGCCACTCGCCATCGCCGAACAGACCGCCGCGAACGACAGCGCGAACGCGGCGGAAGACCTTGCCCGTCTGGCCCTCCATCCCGATTTTGCCGGGCTGGACACCGCCCTCGCCGCCGCGCGCGAAACGGCGGCGACCGCTGCGGTCGCGCTGGAGAACGCCCGTGCCAATGCCTCGGCATTCGACGAGGAGGCCCTGCACCGCCGCATCGAGAACCTTGTCGCGCGCCGCAAGGCGGCGGAGGACGCGCGTTCGGACCTGAACATCCGGATTGCCGGTCTGGAAGCCCGCGTCGAAAGCGAAGGCGGCAAGGGCCTTGCCGAACAGGCCGCCGCCGCGCGCGACGAGCATGACGCTGCGATCGCCGCATTGTCACGCAGCAGCGACGAGGCCGAGACCTTGCGCCTGTTGCGCGAAACGCTGGCGCAGGCGCAAGCGGAGACCGCCCGCACGATCACCGGCCCGGTCGCGGCACGCGCCGCGCGCTATGTCGGGCGGATCCTGCAGGATGCGCAGCCTGCATTCGGCGAAGACCTTGGCCTCGTCTCGATCCGTCGCGGCGGGCTCGACGAGGCGTGCGAACACCTGTCGCGCGGTACGCAGGAACAGCTGGCGGTTCTCACCCGCCTTGCCTTTGCCGACATGCTGCTGGAGGAAGGCCGCCCGGTCTCGCTGATCCTCGACGACCCGCTTGTCTACGCCGACGACGTGCGCCTCGATGCTATGATCGACCTGATCGCCGAAGCCTCGCAGCGCATGCAGGTGATCCTGCTGACTTGCCGGGAACGCGCCTTCCGTCACGTCGAGGGGAACCGCATTAGGCTTTGATCATCCCTGACGCGCCATGTCGCGAGAGACTTCATGACAAGCTGCCGATTCCGAAGAAGTTCAGCCTAGTTAGGATTCCGCAAGCACCTTTTCCAACCTTGCGATCAATTCGTTGCGCCGAACTTCCGGCAATTGCTTCAAGTTTTGCTGCTTCCACCGCACAGCCGCGCAAATCTGCTGCGGCCGGGATGTCAAGCAAAGTCCAGTCGGGCTCACCTCGCTTGAAACTCATCAAAAAGCGCCGATGCTCGCCTGGCATCGCGCCGATGATCTTGGCGATCAACGTTTAACGAGCGTCAAGGAGTGCCTCCAACGGGAGGGGTTCCTCAGTCATCCCCTCGAAACCACGCGCAAATTCTTCTTCGATGGGCTTACGTGTCGGAGCCAGGATATCCGCCATCGGACGGTTATGGCTAAGGACGTACACGATGAATGCCTGTCTGAGTTCGTCCGTGATCCCTTCGTTCGCGAGAAGATCGCGAACGTCGAAAAGGTCTCGAGGATGCTGCCTGTCTAGAGCGGCAACGATCTTTCCCGCATATAGGTCGGCATGCGAGACCAAGTTGATGCGGGCATACCCTCAGTCACCAGCTTCTTGGTTGATGAGCGTGGCAAGACAGAGGGGAGCCAGGGGGCTCCCCTCGCTGGCCTTATAGTGATTTGGCCATCAAGCGCTCAAGCCGCTCCACGAATGCCCGCGGGTCAGCCGGGGCTTCGCCCTCGGCGATCCGGGCTTGGTCGAGGAGAAGAAACGAAAGGTCGCGCCGTTCATCGTTTGCGGCGCTGCTTTGCGCCAGCTTTGCGATCAAAGCGTGCCCGGCGTTGACTTCCAGGATGGGTTTTGCCCGCTCTGGTGCACGGCCCGCAGATGCCAGCATCTTCTCGAGCTGGAGGTCCATCCCGTTGTCGGGGGCGACAACGCAAACCGCACTCGTGGTCAAGCGGTCCGAAACCCGGACATCGGAGACATAGTCCGCCAGGGCCTGCTTGGCAAACTCAATGAACCCCGTCACATCCTCGGCAGCTTTGGCTGGCTCGCGGCCTTCAGCGAGGGGAACGAGGCTGAGATCGGCCGCACCCTGCGTGACAGATTTGAAAGGCTTGCCTTCGTAGTCCGCGCCCATCGACGTCCAGAAGTTGTCGATCTGGTCGGGCAGCAGCAGCACTTCGATGCCGCGTGCCTTGAAACCCTCAAGCTGCGGCGAATCGGCGATCCGTTCAAGGTCGCTTCCCGTCGCATAGTAGATTGCCGTCTGGTTTTCCTTCAGGGAGGAGACGTAATCCTGGAGCGAGCGCCACTCGCCGTTCGACGTGGTGGTCTTGAAGCGGGCAAGGCCGAGCAGGGTCTCGCGCCGTGCAAAGTCTTCGTAGAGACCTTCCTTCAGCACCGCACCGAAGTTTTCCCAGATCGCCGTGAAGCGTTCGGGCTCGGCATCGGCGAGCTTCTCCAGCTCCGAAAGAACGCGATTGCTGACGCCTTTCTGGATTGCCGAAAGGACAGGGCTGTCCTGGATCATCTCACGCGACATATTGAGCGGCAGGTCCGCAGAGTCGACTAGGCCGCGCACAAAGCGCAGGTAGCGCGGCAGGATTTCCGCCTCATCGGTGATGAACACGCGGCGAACGTAAAGTTTGATGCGCCCATTGCGATCGGGATCGAACAGGTCGAACGGCTTGCTTTCCGGAATAAAGGCCAGCACTGAATACTCATGCCGCCCCTCTGCCCGGTAGTGCAGCGTCAGGGCAGGCTTGTCGAACTGGCCGGCCACGCTGCGATAGAAGTCGGTATAATCTTCCTCGCTGATGTCGGACTTCGGCTTGGTCCACAGCGCCGCGCCGTCCGCCAGCTGCCGGGCTTCCTCGTCGCTTCCGGCTTCCTCGATGAAAATGGGGACCGGCACATGGCCCGACTGGGCCTTGACGATCCGCTCGACATTGTAGCGCTCTGCATAGCTTTTCGCATCTTCCAGAAGATGGAGAGTGACCTTGGTCCCGCGGGCAGGCGCCTGCGACGGATCAACGGGCGCGATGGTGTAAGTGCCAAGTCCATCGGAAGACCAACTGGCCGCGCCGCTGTCGCCCGCTCGCCGCGAGACGACATCGACTTTGCCGGCCACCATGAACGCCGAATAGAAACCGACGCCGAATTGACCGATGAGCTGCTGGCCCTCACCGTTCTTGTCCGCAGAGAGCCTGTCCATAAAGGCCTTGGTCCCTGAGCGAGCGATGGTGCCGAGCGTCTCGCCCATGTCGGCGGCGGTCATGCCAATGCCATTGTCCGCCACGGTCACCGTACCGGCGTCCTTGTCCAGTGTGATGGTGATCTGCGGCTGCGGGTCCTCGCCCAGGAGCGACGGATCGGCGATCGCTTCATAGCGCAGCTTCTCGCACGCATCGGCGGCGTTCGAGATCAGCTCGCGCAGGAATACGTCCCGGTCCGAATAAACGGAATGGACCATCATATGCAGCAGTTTGGAGACATCCGCCTCGAAGGCGCGGGTTTCAGAGGCGATAGCGGAATCAGTCGTCATCGTATCTTTGGCTCGCATGGTTTAAATTTGCCCCGGTCAGATGGAAAGGCCTTGGGCTCTCGTCAAGGCGCCCAGCGTAATAAGGATTTCATGCGGGAGCCACTGCTCAAAGGCCGACTTGCAGGCGGTTTGGGACCCTGTGATGGTCAGGCTAGGAGCTACACCATTGGATTTCGATTCTACGCGCTGGCTGGGCCAAACCAGCTGAATTCGACCCTTGTCTTGGTACCGTAAAGTAGGCGATGTTCACCAGAATGAAAGCGGCCCCAAGTGGCTGGGATGTTGGACGAAAACACGGACACGGGATAGCCGACATGCGATCGGGTCGGCGTACATTTCTTTGGTCGACCCTTTGCCGCCACTCAGGCTCCAATTTTGCTCCCCACGAGCGGGCCGGCAGCTTTCTTGTCCCACACCTGCGAGACCGGAGGTGAAAGACCGATGGCTTTGAGGCGCTTTGACAGTTCCGATTTTAAGCGGCGATCCGTCGAGTGGCGGCAAAACGCTAGAAATTCAACAGCGATGAACGACTGGGGTCATCGCTGCTCGGTGCAGTGCGCCGAAAAGCGCCGATCGAAATCTTCAGCAATTGTGGCAAGGGTAACTTCGCCCATTTGAGCGATCAGCATCGCCTCTGCCTTTTTCAATGCGCTGGTCATTGAGGCATTTACTGCCTGCTCGACGAGGCAATCCGGCGTAGGATCAGCCAGGCCGATTGCGAAAATACGCGGTTCACCCACGGCGTTGTAGACATCGAGCATCGAGACGCTTTCCAGGGGCTTAAGAAGCGTCCACCCGCCCGCATGCCCTTTGATGGAACGAACCAGCCCTGCGTCGCGCAGGCCCGCCATCGTACGCCGGATGACAACTGGATTGGTATGCAGCATTTCTGCGGCCTCTCCGGATGTGATCGGTCCATTCGCCCGATCCATGTGGATCAGCAAATGCAGCATCCTCGATAATCGGCCGTCCAGTTGCATCGTCTTCCTTTCAGGCTCGCGCTATCATGTGACATCAAGAGTTGCAAATCACTCGCGCCGCCCATACGTAATGCTAAATGTTACATATGAAACGGAACGGGATTTGAAGAATGCATGATGTGATCGTAATCGGCGGTAGCTTCGCCGGACAATCAGCGGCCATGCAACTCGCACGGGCGCGTATGAACGTTTTGCTGATCGACGCAGGAGCACCGCGAAACCGCTTTGCAGAAGCCTCTCATGGGTTCCTGGGCCAGGACGGCAGAGCGCCTAGCGCCATCATGCGCGAGGCCGCTTCACAATTGCTGCGATATCCAACTGCGCAGGTCTTGCAGGGTGAAGCGCAGGACGTCTTGCTGGAGGCCGACCGGTTTATCGTGCAACTTGCCGACGGTGCAGGGTATCAGGCGAAGCGGCTGGTACTTGCCACTGGTGTTTCCGATACTTTGCCCAACATCCCTGGTATGGCGGAGCGATGGGGTGAAACCGTCCTTCATTGCCCGTACTGCCACGGATATGAGGTCCGCGATCACTGGCTTGGAATTATCGCCACGAGCCCGATGTCAGCGCATCAGGCTACGTTGATCCCCGATTGGGGGCCGACAACCTACTTCACCCAAGGAATTTACGAGCCGGACCCGGAGGAGGCGATCTTGCTTGGCAAGCGCGGCGTCGTGATCGAGCGTGTTCCGGTCATTTCGCTCATCGGCGATGCTCCCGGCTTGGATTCAGTGGAACTGGCGGACGGGCGCCTTATCGAGGTCGCCGCTGTGTTCACGGCACCGAAAACCAGACCCACCAGCCCGATCGCCGAGCGTCTCGGATGTCTCATGGAATACGGGCCGACCGGGCCTTTCATAAAGGTCGATGCCTGGGGAGCGACCTCCGTGTCCGGGGTTTATGCCGCTGGCGATGCTACCAGCCCGATGCACAATGCCACGGTCGCATCGGCATCTGGCGTGCTCGCGGGAATAGCAGCGCACCAGTCATTGGTCAGGTCGTAATCATGTGAAACCTCTGACAGCTTCCTGGCGATCAGAGGCTTCAATGATCGGTTGAGTTATGATTTTTCAGCGTTAAATCACTGAATATCATAAAAATAGCTAATGTAAGGCGCTCGACTTTCGGAATCATCAAGATGGATTCTGGATCACCAGGAGGGTCGTATTGTCGCTAAAACCGACCCTTTTGTTGCCGTTCACAAGTCAATTTCGCGTTCCCAGGTGCGCTCGGTCCGCTTTACCTATCTTAAGCAGCCAAATAGCGCCTGTCTGGGATGGAGCGGGCATAGACAAGGCATTGACCGAACTAACAGAAATCAGATCTACGATGCATCAACCACCAATGTTCCCTGATTGACGCCCCGAAAAAGATCGACAAATGCTGAAGGCAGCTGATCGAACCCCTCTCGCCGGTCAACCCTGCCCTGGAGTTCGCCGGCAGCCGCCCATTGGCGTAGCTGCGCCCACATTTTAGGATAGTGCGACGCGTGGTCCCCGACGAGAAAACCGGAAATTTGCAACCGTCCATAAACCAGCTTCATCATATCGGGACCACGAGCTACGCCAGCGCTATCATAGCTTGAGACCTGTCCGGATACGACGATGCGACCGAACGGAGCCATGAAGTCCACCGCCGCATCAAGTGCCGCGCCGCCGACATTGTCGAAGAACAGGTTCACTCTTCCCGCATCAAGTGCCCGGATCTGTTCTCTAAGATCGCCCGCCTTGTAATCGACAGCGTCCACGCCGCAGATCTCGCGTAGCCATGTGCACTTTTCCCCGCCTCCGGCAATGCCGATCACGCGGCAGCCGAGATTGCGCGCGATCTGACAGGCCATGGCGCCTACAGACCCCGCAGCGCCGGAAACCATCACGGTTTCGCCTGCACGTACACGCCCGACCTCCACCAGCCCGGCAAATGCGGTCAGACTGTTAGAAGAGTACAGTGTCATCGCGTCCAGAAGGGTCATGCCCTCTTCCATGCGCGTCACCGGCACAGGCGCCCCATCTGGATTAAGAACCGCAAAATCCTGCCAAGGGGATATGGCGGTGACCAGATCACCCGGAGCATATGCCGGATGGCGTGACTGAAGCACTTCCGCGCCCGTTAGCCCACGGATGGGATCACCTATAGCGATCGATCCGCGATAGCTCTTGCCTGGCTCATTGAGCCAATTGCGAATGGTCGGCGCGCAGGAGAACAGGCGATTTCGCACGAGAATCTGATTGTCGGTGAGTTCAGGCGGAAGGCCGATATCCTCACGATACGCAAAATCGTCGACCGCCACCTGCTCCTGCGGTCGGCTGCGAAGAACCCAAGCCCGATTGGCGCTGATGGTCACAGCCTGCCTCCGTCCAAAGCCAGCTGTTCGAGCAAAGCTGCTGGACGAAAAGCGCTGCCATGGCGGACTTCCAATTCGCGCAGACCCGCCACGACCCGGTCCAACCCTATGGTATTCGCCCAGAACATCGGGCCGCCAGTATGGACCGGCCAGTTATAGCCAAGCATCGCCGCAACATCGATGTCCGCCGAACGCAGGGCAACCTGCTCCTTAAGAATCTTCGCCCCCTCATTGACGACCGGCAGCAACAAAGCCTCCAACAAAGCCTCGCGGTCGCTCGTCGGAGACGGGGCTATACCGCGACTTTCTGCCACCGCTGCGATGGCGTCGGCTGAAATCTTTGAGGGACGCGCAGTGCGCTGGTCGTCGTAATCGTAGAAACCGCCATTGCGCTTTTGCCCCAACCGATCCATCGAGACGAGGTCGCCCATGATCGTGCGTTCGGTACTGTCGCGGCCCACAACGTCCAAGCCAACCAGATCCATCATCTGGAAATGCCCCATCGCGAAGCCGTAATCGCGCAGGGTCGCATCGATGTCAGCGATCGGCGTGCCTTCCAACGCCAGCAGCTCGGCCTGTTCGCCTCGCGGTGCCAACAGGCGATTGGCGATGAAGCCCGGACAGACCCGGCTGAGCACCGGAACCTTCCCGATCCGTCTGGCCAGCTTCATCGCCGTCGCCACGAGGGCCGGCGTCGTCACTTCCCCGCGCACCACCTCGACAAGCCGCATCACATTTGCGGGCGAGAAGAAATGTAATCCGATGACGCTTTCGGGTCGCGATGTCGCGTTGGCAATTTCGTCGAGATCGAGGAACGATGTGTTCGACGCGAGGATCGCGCCCGGCCGGGCTACAGCGTCGAGCTGCGCGAAAACCTGCTTCTTGACCGCCATGCTTTCAAACACGGCTTCGACGATGAGATCCGCATTGCGCAGATCTTCGTAGTCCAGCGAGGGCGACAAAAGACCCATGCGCTGTTCCACCTGTTCGGCCGACAGACGACCCTTGCGAGCAGATGCCTCGTAGATCCGGCGGATTGTGGCAACGCCGCGATCCAACGCCGCGGCGGTGGTTTCAACCATCGTTACGGGAATACCGGCGTTCAGGAAATTCATGGCTATGCCGCCGCCCATCGTCCCCGCGCCAATTATGCCCACGGCCTTCACATCGACCATGGGCACATCCCGTCCGAGATCGGGGATATGAGCGGTACCACGCTCAGCAAAGAAGGCATGACGCTGGGCCGCAGACTCGTTTGTAGTGAGCAGGCCTTCGAATAGCTGCGTCTCAAGCGCCATCCCATCCTCGAAAGGAAGCGTCACGGCACCCTCCACGGCGGCGATGATGCCATCGGGAGCCTTGAAACCGTGGAAACGCCGCGCGTTTAGCTTTCGAAAGGCCTCGAACAGTTCGGGACGTTCGCGGTCCTGCGCAATCCTGTCTTCTCGATCGCGCACTCGCGGACGAGCAGCACCCTCGGCAACGATCTGGCGGGCAAAATCCACGGCATCGTCCTGCAGGGCGCTGTCCGCGCTGACGCGGTCCACAAGACCCAGGGCAAATGCCTCTGCGGAACCCACCGAACGTCCGGAGGTGATGATCTCCAGCGCCACTTCGGCGCCGGTTATGCGGGGCACGCGCTGCGTCCCGCCAGCACCGGGCAGCAGACCGAGATGGACTTCAGGGAGCCCGACACGTGCGCTTTGGGCAGCCACGCGATAATGACAGACAAGGCTCAGTTCAAAACCACCGCCCAGTGCCTGTCCGTGAATGGCGGCAATGACTGGCTTGGGCGCATTCTCGATCGCGTCGAACAGTTGCGCAAAACTGGGCTCCTGCGACGGCTGGTCGAATTCGGCGATATCCGCCCCGGCGATGAAAGTGCGACCTGCACAGATGAGCACGATCGCCTTGACCGCGTCATCCGCAAAGGCAGCGCGCAACTCTGACAGTGTGGCCCGGCGCAGCGCGGCGGAAAGCGCGTTCACCGGCGGATTGTCCAGGGTCACGACGGCCACGCCATCGCGGTTTCGGGTAATGGCTGCGTGCTTCACGAATGCTCCGTATGTTTCTGTAGGCCGTCAGGCGACGCGCTCGCCGATTTCGGCGACGGCGCGGGCGGCCATCGCCCTCTTGTCCAGCTTTCCGGTGGCGGTGACTTCCATCGTCTCCACCAGCAGCAGATGTTCCGGCCACTTCTTGCGCGACACGCCCTGCCCTGACATGTGCTCAAGTACTGCGGGCAGGTCGACGATCCCCTCGCCCGGCCTCAACTTGCACACGGCGCAGGCCTGCTCACCCAGCTTCCGGTGCGGAACCGCAACCACCGCAACTTCAGCGATAAGCGGATGGCGCAGCAGAACCGCCTCGACTTCCGCTGGGTCGATGTTGAAACCGCCCCGGATGATCTGATCCTTGATGCGACCGACGACGCGAACAAACCCATCATCGTCACGGATGATCTCGTCTCCGGTGAGCAGATAGCCATCCGGCGTCATCCGCTCCTGACCAGCTCCCAATCCTGCAGCGTAGCCAAGGAACAGCGACGGACCCTTGACCCCGGCCTGCCCCCGTTCACCCCGAGGCAGTGCAGCCGAATTGGCATCGAAAGCCTCTTCCTGTGTACCGGTGAACGGCATGCCATCGAAGATCTGCCGACGTTCAAGGGAATGATCGGGCCGCGTGGAGGCATGGCCCATGCATTCGGACATCCCGAACATGCGCAGCGCCTTGAGACCAAGCAGGCGTTCAGCATCGGCGATAAGCTCGGCCGTCATCGCGCTGCCGCCCACGGCCATGGCGCGTAGCGGCAGGGTGCCGCTCCACTCTCCCTGTCTCGCAGCCTCGACCATCGTGAACAGATGGGTCGGCACGGCAATCCCCCAGCCGCAACCGTAACGCTCGGCGCGGCGCAGCGCTTCCGCCGGGATCCAGGGATCGACCAGCACGAGTGGATGCCCCAACGAGAATGCGAAATGAGCCGTGAAGGTGAACCCGGGCGCACTATCCAGTGGCACGATGCCAAGGATCGCGTCGCCAGGCTGCAGTCCTGCAATCGCTGAGCAGGCTCTAGTGGCGTAATTCATTGCCGTTGCGCCGTGCATGACGCCTTTGGGTACGCCCGTGGTGCCGGATGTGAAGCCGATCAGCACAGCCTGGCCATCGCGATCGTCCGACGAATAGGGGCCGGCCACCAATGCAATCTCGATTTCGCCTGTCGCCGTACCTTCGACGCGCGCGAAATGCCCCAGCAGCGCCTCGAGCGCGGTTCGGTCGCCCTCGCCCAGCTTTGGTGAATAGGGGCAGAACACGCCGCCCAGCGCCGATACCGCCAGTGCCACGGCGATCGTCCACGGCGTCTTGTAGGCGGGGACGAGGATGCGATGGCCTGCGCGCATGCCGATACTCTGCAGACGTTGCGCCACATCAAGCGCCAAGGCCTGCATCTGTCCACGCGTCCACAGCGTATCCGCGCAATCGACAAGGGCCAAAGCATCGGGTTCCGCGATGGCCAAAGCCTCGAACTGCGGCCACAGGCGGCGATCGTCCCAGACAAACGGCGGATGGGTCAGCGCGTCAGGCAAGGGATTGTCCTCCGTCGACCAGGAATGTCTGCCCCGTGATGAAGCTACCTGCATCGGAGGCAAGCAGCGCCAACGTGCCCGACACCTCTTCCGGCTTACCGAACCTGCCGAGCAGGATCGCGGCACGGGTCCGCTCCTGCGTCTGGGCATCAAGGGTCTGGGTCATGCCGGTTTCGATGGAGCCCGGCGCAATCGCGTTCACCCGGATACCATCAGCCGCCCATTGCGCAGCAAGATCGGATGTCAGGTGGACGATCGCCGCCTTGCTGGTGGTATAAGGCACGACCTGCCCATCCTGCGGGCGATAGGAGATGAAGGCACCCACCGAGGCGATATTGACGATCGCCCCGCCGCCTTGCGGGATCATATGGCGCGCCGCATGGCGGCAGGCCAGGAACGTGCCGGTGACGTTGACGTCCATCACCTTCTGCCAACCCTTGAGCGGAATATCCTGCGGCAGGCCCCACCACGAGGCACCCGCGTTATTGACGAGGATGTCCAGGCCGCCGAGGCGCTCGACGACAGATGCGACGCAGGCCTCCACAGAATCCTCGCTGGAAATATCGCAGCCCAATCCGACGGCAGGCACCGAGAACCGGTCGGCAAGAGCGGCGGCCGAAGCCGCACACTCCTCTTCATGCCGCGAAGCAAGCGCTACGGCGCAACCCAAATCGGCAAGTGTCGCCGCCATCGCTTCGGCCAGTTCGCCGCGCCCCCCGGTGATCAGGGCGCGCTTGCCATCCAGCCGGAACCGGTCGGCAGTGAAACCGGGAGAGAGATCAGGCATCGACGCTCTCCCCAAGCAGGTTCACTTCCTGGGTGATCAGAATGATGCGCCGACCGCGCATGCCCTTGGTCTGCTCCGTCGCCGTCGCCCATTCAGGCGAGGTGAAGGCTGCGTCCAGCGCCTGCTGATCGGCGAAGGTCAGCACGGCGTGGCCGTCCCAGCCGGTTCCATCTGGATTGTCGAAGTCCTTGGTCACGACCCCGTGCCGATAGGCGATAAGGCCCGGCAGCACCCTGGCAGCGGCGGCGTGAGGGCCGCGCCACCAGGCAGTGAACTGTTCCTGCGTCCAATCCGGCGGCCGACTGGCCACCACGACCATGCTGACCGCCATGGCTTACTTACCCGTCCAGACCGGCTGGCGCTTTTCGAGGAACGCAGCGACACCTTCCTTCGCATCGGCGGAGTGATGGACGACGTTGCAGGTCATCGTTTCCAGCGTGATCAACGAATTGGTGTCCGCGTCCATGCCGCGATTGACCGCCATCTTGGTCATCCACATGCAGAACGGGCTCTTGTCGATCAGCGGAGCGCAGAAGTCCTGGATCAGCTGTTCGAGAGCTTCACCGCTGGGGGCGGAGGCATTGCACAGGCCCCATTCGACGCATTCGGTGCCCGACAACAGCTTGCCGGTCAGCATCAGTTCCTTGGACTTGCGCATGCCGATATAGCGCGGCAGGCGATAGATCGGCCCGGCACCGCCGAACAGCGCGCGGCGGATGTGGAAGTCACCGATCTTGGCATTATCAGCGGCAATGCCGAAGTCGCATGAGATGAACAGCTCGAACCCGCCCGCTACCGCGTACCCTTCGACACAGGCGATCGTCGGCTTCTTCATGTTGTAGATCTTGTCGTAGGTGCGCGCAGAATCGATCGCGAGCTGCAGCGAGGTGCTTGTTTCATGCAGGACCGGCCCGACCAGCTGGCCAAGGTCGGCACCGGCACAGAAAGTGTTCCCGCGGCCACGGAACACCACGGCGAGCACCTTGTCGTCCTCTGCCGCGCGGTCGACCGCCACTTCGAGGTCACGCAGAAGCTGCGGACTGACGCAGTTCTTCACATGGGGGCGGTTCAGCCAGATCGTGCAGATGCCATTATCGGCGACTTCGTACTGAATGACGTCTTTTTCGAGTGTCACTGTATTCTCTCCATCATTTAAGTGTTCTGAAGAAATGGTTCGGGGTTTGAATCAGCGAGGAATGCCGCCTTCCTCTGGCGGTGCGAGCATGGCGCCCACCGCCATCCATGCTGCGATACCTGCAGACGGAACGGCACAGAGCACCGCTTCGGCAATTTCCTCGTCGCTGGCGCCTGCATTGCGGGCCCCGCGCACATGGGTTGCCGCCATCGGGCTATAACCCGCAGCAAGAATCGCCAGCAGCAGCAGCTCGCCATATTTGGGTGACAGCGGATTGGCGTCGATGCTGCCCCGGCGCATGAGATAATACCCGTCCGCCGCAACCGGATTGAGCTGTAGAAGCTGTGCGAGAGGCGTCGGAACGGTGCCGAAGTAGGCGGTGAAATTCTCGACCGCCTCTCCTGCAACGGCAGTGGGCAGCGACTGCGGTTCGGGAAGCGAATCCATACCGAAACATTCCGCGAGAATCGCACTGAACGTTCCAGCCGCCCCTTCGCCCCTGAGGCTGGCAAGAACGATCAGTCCCGCCGTGGCTTCGGTACGCGTCAGACCAAGCTCCACGCCGCGCGCCATTTCACGCTGAGCCAGCGCGGACTGGCGACGGTCGATCGCAGCTACCGCAGCAAACAGCGCCTTGTATCTGGCAGGCACTGCGCCATCGGTATCTATGACGGTGCGAAAGGCTGCGTAGCCCGCCAAAGTGTAGGGCGCATGGCCGCGCAACAGCAGATCATCCATCAAAGGACTTGTCGTTGTCATATCGCTCTCCTGTCGATTAGATGATCGACCGAACGGTCGGGCGTCAACTAAAAAATTCTGCGCCATCCAGTTTGACAGCCGACCGGTCGGTCGATTATCAAAACTCCCGACCGATCGGACGATCGAGTCCCGGCGCATCCACGGATGCGAGCGACGGGTGATCAGTCCGACTTACCAGGAGGGTAGCTTGAACTTCGAGCAATCTGCAAAGTCTGTCGCCTGGATGGAGCGTGTACGCACCTTCATCGAGGATAATATCGTCCCGGCCGTTCCGATCTATCACCAGCAGTCCACCACCATCGATCGCTGGGCCGAAATCCCGCCGATCTTCGACGAACTCAAGGCGAAGGCACGGTCCGAGGGCCTCTGGAACCTGTTCATGCCACCGTCGGACCACGACGACGAATTCTTCACGAGCGTCGGCCTCACCAACGTGGAATATGCCCCGATCGCGGAGCTGATGGGGCGCATTTCCTTCGCTAGCGAAGTCTTCAACTGCATGGCGCCCGATACGGGCAACTTCGAAGTGCTGCATCGCTATGGAACGCGCGAACAAAAGCAGCGCTTCATGGTGCCGCTGCGCGATGGCGAGACCCGCTCCGCTTTCCTGATGACGGAACCGGAAGTGGCTTCTTCGGATGCGCGCAACATCCGCACCCAGATACGCCGCGACGGTGGCGATTACGTCATCAACGGGCGCAAATGGTGGTCGTCGGGTGCGGGGCATCCGCGCTGCGACTTCTTCATCGTCATGGGCAAGACTGATCCCGATGCTTCGGCCTATCGCCAGCAATCCATGATCCTGGTCCCGCGTGACACGCCTGGCGTCACGCTCGTGCGCCATCTGCCCGTATTCGGTTACGACCATGCTCCGCATGGACACTTCGAAGTGCTGCTGGAAGACGTGCGGGTTCCAGCCGAGAACATGCTGCTCGGCGAAGGCTGCGGCTTCGAGATCGCCCAAGGACGACTCGGTCCCGGCCGCATTCACCACACCATGCGCAACATCGCGACAATGGAAGTCGCGCTTGAAAAGATGTGCCGCCGCCTGCGTTCGCGTAAAACCTTCGGCAAGACCATAGCCGAACATTCGGTGTGGGAAGAGCGCATCGCGCGGGCGCGCTGCGACATCGAGATGTCCCGGCTGCTCTGCCTCAAGGCGGCGCATATGATGGATACCGTGGGCAACAAGGAAGCGCGCGCCGAGATCGCCATGATCAAGATCGCGGCGCCGCGGCTTGCCCAGAGGATCGTCGACGAGGCGATCCAGGCCCATGGGGGTGGCGGCGTCAGCGACGATTTCGGACTGGCTGAGCTCTGGGCGAACACCCGCATCGTGCGGCTGACCGACGGTCCCGACGAAGTGCACGAACGGCAGTTGTCCCGCCTCGAACTGGCAAAGTACGATGAAGCTAGGGAGCACGGGTCGTGAGCGGCGCGCAGCCTGCGGCCATGATCGGCCAAACCGTCGATGTTCCGCGCAACGGCGCCTTCGACGAGGCGCGGCTTGCGGCCTATCTCGCCGGGCGCGTTCCGGGCATCTCGGACAAGATTGGCGTGCAGAAGTTCGAGGGCGGCCAGTCGAACCCGACATTCCTGCTGTCCACATCCGACGCGCGCTATGTCCTGCGTCGCAAGCCTGCCGGCGTCCTGCTCAAGTCCGCCCATGCGGTGGATCGGGAATATCGCGTCACCCGCGCCCTTTATGAAGCCGGTCTTCCCGTGCCCGAGCCGCTGGTGCTGTGCGAGGATGACGACGTCATCGGCACTGCCTTCTACGTCATGCGCCATGTCCCGGGCCGCAGTTTCTGGGACCCCCGGATGCCCGGCGTCTCGCCGCAGGATCGCGCCGCCATCTACGACTCGGCAAACGAGACGCTCGCACGGCTGCATCTGGTGGATCACGAAGCCATCGGTCTTGGCGACTTCGGCCGCGGCGGCAATTATTTCCTGCGGCAGATATCGCGCTGGTCGCGCCAGTACGAGGCGTCGCGCACACAGGACATCCCCGAGATGGACCGGCTGATCGAGTGGCTGCCGAACGCAGTGCCCGCCTCGACGGATCGCACCACGATCATTCATGGCGATTACTCGTTCCACAACCTGCTCATCCATCCGACCGAGCCACGAGTAGCTGCGGTGATCGACTGGGAGCTTTCCACGCTGGGCGATCCGCTTGGCGATCTGACCTACCACATGATGGAGTGGTTCCGCCCCGCTGGCGTGGACGTGCGCGGTACACTGAAAGATGCGGACCTGACCGCGCTCGGCATCCCCACCCCGTCCCAGTATGCGCAGCGCTATCGCGAACGGACCGGATTCGACTGCGATCCCACCCATCCGTTTTACACCGCATTCAACCTGTTTCGGATTGCTGCGATCCTGCAGGGCATTGCGGGCCGTGCGCGTGACGGCGTGCAGACCGCCGCCAATGCCTCAGACATAATCACGCGAATACAGCCACTTGCCAAAGCAGCTTGGGACTGCGCCCGCGAGGCCGGCGCCGCATGAGCATACCGCCAAGACTTTAAAAACACGGCACGCGGGCGATCAACAACAACCCACGCGGCCATAATGGGAGAGTGAAGTGATGGGCAACAAGACCTTTGCATTGATGAAAGTCGCGTCGCTCGCCGGTACCGCCACGCTGGTTTGGACCACGTCTGCACTGGCTCAGGAAGCTCCGCCGCCCGCCGAGGACGCCAAATCCGCACCCCAGCGGGTCGATGTCGGAGACATCATCGTCACCGCCACGCGCCGCGCCGAACGTATGCAGGACGTTCCCATTGCCGTCAGCGCCTTGGGTGAACAGCAGATCCAGTCCCGTAAGATCGACAACTTCGCTGAGATCGTTAAAATCGCGCCGGGGCCGACTTTCGTTCCGGTGAAAGGCACATCGGTTATCACCGTCCAGATTCGCGGCCAAGGCACCATCAACGATTCGCCCGGCCTCGAGAACCCGGTCGGCGTGTACATCGACGACATCTACTACGGCACGCTGGCATCGTTCGATGCGAACCTGTTCGACGTCTCGCAGGTCTCAGTCCTGCGCGGCCCCCAAGGGACAACCTTCGGCAGGAACGCGGTAGGCGGGGCATTGCAGATCACTAACAACACCGCCGAAATCGGCCACTTGAGCGGTCGAGCCACGTTAACGGCAATGACCTACGATGGCGGCCGGGGCGGCTTCGAGACCGACGGCTTCGTCAATGTGCCGATCGCCGAGACGCTTGCCGGCCGCGTCGCCTACAGTGTCAAATCCGTGGGCGGATATCAGCACAACCTCGTGACCGGCAATTATCTGGCAAACAACAAAGTAGCTTCAGTTCGCGGCTCGCTTCGCTGGCAGCCGGGGGATGCTTGGGACGTCGTTCTGAGCGGATCCTACCTGCGCCGCAAGGGCTATGGCGATGGCCCCACCATCATCGGCGACGGCGCTTTAGCGGCCGAGGTGGCGGAACGGACCGGCGGAAACCTGCACAAGGTCATGCTCGATGATGACGGCTTCACCCGGCGCACGATGTGGAGCGGCATCCTCAACGTAAGCTACGATACGGGCATCGGCAGGATCAGTTCAATCACCGGCTATCGTTCGCTCAAGGCCCGGCTGGCGGAAGACGCAGACGGCGGTCCCAACCCGATGAATGCCCCTTCCTTCAACACCAATGACGAATGGCAACTGAGCCAAGAGTTCCGCTTCACCTCGGAGTTCGGCGGCAAGTTCAGCCTCGTGGCGGGGGCCTACTTCGGCTACGAGGACCTCAATCATACAACCGTATTCGGTTTCAACGGCACCGATCCGTCGCTTTACTTTTCTGTTCTCAACGGCGGTCAGTACACACCGAACCAGGTGTTCGAGGGTCAGATCGAGAACCGCAGCTTCGGCCCCTATGCCGAAGGCAAGTATGCATTCACCGACAAGCTGGCACTCACCGCAGGCCTTCGCTACTCCTACGAGCGCAAGACCGGTTATACGCGCCACAGCGGTTCGTCTCCGTTTCAAGGTGGGCCGTACTACGTTGACCTTCCTGCCAGTGACGGGGCAACAGACACTTGGTCCGGCTTCACGCCACGTTTCATTCTCGAATACAAGCCAATCGACAACAGCCTAATCTATGCATCGGCGTCCAAGGGCTTCCAGGGCGGCGGCTGGAGCTTCAATGTCAGAACTCCGACAGCAGCAGCGACGCCTTTGAAAGCGCAGACGACCTGGAGCTATGAGGTCGGCACGAAGACCGATTTCTTCAACAGGCTACTGACGCTCAATTTCACCGCGTTCCTGGCCGATACCAGCAATCTGCAGGTCCGCTCGCAGATTAACGGCGTGTTCCAGGACTCGAACGCGGGTTCGCTGCGGGCCAAGGGAGTCGAGGCAGAAGCCACCATTCGTCCGGCAACCGGCCTTTCGTTCGCTGCCAATTACGCCTATACCGATGCCTATTATCGCAGCTTTACCGGATGCACCGCGACCGGACTGGACTGCACCGGAAACGCCGCGCCCTTCACACCCAAGCACGACCTGACCGTCCTCGGCGATTATGATCTCGATCTGGCCAGCGGCGCGAGGGTGACGTTCCATGCCGATACGAAATTCGCCAGCTCATATGAGGTGACGCCCATTGGCGGAGGAAGGCCGACCGTGCCGCTGACGAAGCGCAACAACATCGCCAACGCCTCGATCACCTATACTGCCCCCAACGGCAGGTGGGACGTTCGCCTGTGGTCGAAGAACCTGTTCGACAAGCAGTACGTCACCAACGGGCTTCAGTACGCCTTCTATCATGCGACGCGCACAGAAGTGGCAGCCGCCGGCGGGATCGGCAACCTTGATGTCGAGCGCGTCGCCGTCGCACCGCCTCGCTCCATCGGTATCACGTTCACCGGGAGGTTCGGCAAGTAACATGCGAAACGAGACCATCGTCGCAGGGTCTGCTCGGGAAGGGAGGCTGGCTCTGTTTGTGCTCATCCTCGTCTCGGTGTTTAATTACCTTGACCGCACGATCATTTCCATTCTCCAGGTCCCGATCAAACGGGACCTGGCTCTCAGCGACGGCCAGCTCGGCCTTCTCACCGGGCTTGCCTTCGCGCTGTTCTATTCCACGCTGGGCGTTCCAGTGGCACGGTTGGCTGACCGGTTCAGCCGCAAGTACGTCATCGCTGCATCGCTGTGCCTTTGGAGTGCCATGACCGCGCTCAGCGGCTTCAGCACCGGCTTCGCCACGCTGGTCTTCTTTCGTATTGGCGTCGCACTGGGAGAGGCCGGCAGCATCCCGGCCAGTCACTCGGTCATCGCTGACTACTATCCCGCTAACCGGCGGGCCACGGCATTGTCTGTCTGGGGTCTTGCCTTGCCGATCGGCGTTATGCTGGGTTATCTGTCCGGTGGCTGGCTCGCGCAGGCCATCGACTGGCGCGCGGCGCTCTGGATCATCGGCGGCATCGGCGTCCTGCTTACCCCGATCGTGCTGATGCTGCTCAAAGAGCCACCGCGGGGACGGTTCGAGACCGCGAAGGTCGTGCAGGCCCCGCCGTGGAAGGATGGCCTCAGGATCATGGCAGGACAAAAGAGCCTTATGCTGCTGTTCGCTGGCGGCGCGCTCAACAACTTTGTCCTGAGCATGGCGCTCAACTGGAACGCCCCGTTCTATGCGCGCACCCATGACATGGCGCTGGGCGATATCGCCACCGCGCTGGCGCTCATGAGCGGGATTGGCGGTGGGATCGGGATCTTCCTGGGCGGATGGCTCACGGACCGGATCGGCGCGACCAGCATGCGCATGCGCCCGATGCTCTCGGGAGTGGCCATGGTCGCGGTGGTGCCGGCCGCGATCCTGCAGTTCACCGCCTCTTCGCTTTCAGTATCGCTGGTCGCGGGCGGCATCGCCGTCATGCTGATGTTCTTCTATTACTCACCAATCATCGCCATGACCCAGTCGCTGGTCCCGGCTTCGATCCGCGCCTACACATCCTCGATCCTGCTGCTGTCCGTGAACATCGTCGGGCTTGGCCTTGGACCGTGGCTGACCGGTATTCTCAGCGACGTGCTGGGAGGCGGCGCCGACGGGCTGCGTTATGCAATGGCATCGCTGTCCGTGCTGGGACTGGTGGCGGGTGGATGCTTCCTGCTGGCCGCGAGATGGTACGGCGAGGAAATCTTGCGTTGATGGTCAATCGCCATCGGCAAACCAAAAACTTGGAGCGATGGATCCGGCACAACCGGAACCATCGCTCTAAAATTTTTTGCTGACGGCGATCGGGTACTGTCTTCAAGCTGCCAGCTTGTGTCCTGACCGGGATGCTCTGTCCGACAGGCGCGACAGCAGCAGCACGCGCCTCAAGCCCCGGCCAACCGCCAGTTCCTCGGTGACGCCCATGCCTCCATGGAGATGCACCGCGTCTTCCGCAAGCCGCAGCGCCGCGGTGGCGACGTAAGCCTGCGCCGCCCGCAGTGCCTCACCACGACCGTCCAGTTCGGCCAGTGCTGCGCGCAGTAGCATCGACCGGGACTGCTCCAGAAGCACGAACAGGCGTGCGCAGCGGTGCTGGATGGCCTGGAAGCTGCCGATCGGCGCACCAAACTGCTTGCGCTGTCCGACGTATTCCACAGTCAGGTCAAGCAGCGCGCCCATCGCGCCGACCATCTCCGCGACGATCGACAACTCAGACATATACCCTGCCGCAGTGATCAGCCCGGGATCGATCTCGATCGCGTCGCATGCGGCATCTTCGAAGCGGAGCGCCGCTGCCATGTTGCCGTCGATCAGCCGCACCGGGCTGCGGATGACGCCCGGTCCATCGGCTGCAACGAGCACCATGACGCCGTTTTCGGCGGCAACGACAAACGCCGCGGCATTCATGCCATTGCACACCAGACCTGCGTCACCGTTCAACCGGCCGTCACAAACGGTGCCGCCAATGGCATAGGCCATGACCTGCGCGCCGCATGCTACCGGTTCAACCCACCGCTCGATCTGCGCCTGGGTCCCATGGTCCGCAACAAGTGCCGCGCATTGCAGCACGCTGTTCGCCAGCGGCGTTATCGCCAGACTGCGACCGAGATCTTCGGACACCAGCATGATCTCCACTGGCCCCGCCCCCATTCCTCCCGCCCGCTCGGGCAGGAGGAATGCGAACAGACCCAGTTCGCCCAACGCGAGCCAGTCTCCACGCGAAATTGGTTCCTTGCCCATCGTAGCGGCGTCGAAGCGGTCACCGAGAAACCGGCGCACCATATCGCGCATCATCGCCTGTTCCTCGGTCAGCGTCAGGTTCATGTCAAAGAACCTCGAAGACCGAGGCGTTGGAGATTCCGCCTCCCTCGCACATAGTCTGAAGACCATAACGGCCGCCCCTGGCCTTCAGCGCGTGGATCAGCGTGGCCGTCAGCTTGGTGCCGGTTGCACCGAGCGGGTGACCCAATGCTATCGCTCCGCCATTGACGTTGAGCCGCGCAGGATCGGCGTCAAGCGCCTGCGCCCAGGCCATCGGGATTGATGCAAAGGCCTCGTTCACCTCGAACAGGTCGATGTCGGCCATGGTCAGGCCTGCGCGCTGCAGCACCCGGCGCGTCGCGGGGATCGGCTCTTCCAGCATGATGACCGGGTCACCCGCAGTTACCGCAAGGTTGACCACCCGCGCAATCGGGGTGAGGCCATGGGCCTTCACCGCCGCTTCCGAGGCGATGAGGACGCCGCTGGCGCCATCGCAGATCTGGCTCGCGGTAGCGGCGCTCAACGTGCCCGTCTCGCTCAGGAGCTTAACCGAGCCGACCGATTCCAGCGTCGAATCCGCGCGTATGCCTTCATCGCGGTCGTGGACGATCTGGCGTCCTTCGGCATCGGTGACCGGTACCGGCACGATCTCTGCTGCGAAGGCACCGCTGTCGGCAGCAGCGGCTGCGCGGCGATGGCTTTCAAGAGCGAAGCGGTCGTGCTGCTCGCGCGTGAAGCCGTACTTGTCGGCGATCATCTGCGCGCCGACAAACTGGTTGAACCAGTCCACCCCAAAGCGCTCCTTGATCGAGGCTGGGAAGGGATCGGCGCCGATGCCGCCCGCCTGCGCCAGCGTGATCGCGGAACCCATCGGCACGCGTGTCATGCTCTCGACACCGCCTGCGATGACGATGTCCTGCATGCCTGACATGACAGCCTGCGCGGCGAAATGCAGCGCCTGCTGGGAGGAACCGCACTGTCGGTCGATGGTCACCGCCGGTACGCTGTCGGGAAGGCTGGATGCCAGCACCACGTTGCGGCCGAAGGCGAAAGTCTGCTCACCCACCTGACTGACGCAGCCGATGATGACATCATCGATCGCCGCCGGATCGACGCCGCTTTCCGCCACCAGCGCATCGAGCACGAGCGCGCCCAGATCGGCTGGGTGCCAACTGGCCAGACGACCTTTGCGGCGACCACCCGCAGTGCGCTGGGCGGAAACGATATAGGCTTCAGGCATGAGCGAGACTCCGTATGATCACAGACCGAGTGCGGCCTTGGCAATGATGGAAAGTTGGATTTCGCTGGTGCCTCCGAAGATCGACCAGCTGCGGCTGTTGAGATATCGGGCCGCCGCGACCTGAGCATGCGCGCTCCCGAATGCAGGTGGCGCAGCATCGCCGTAAAAAGGGCGCTGCGCGGGTAGTTGCAGCCCGGCAAGACCGAACGCGTCGACGGCAAGACGATCTATACCCTGCCGGATTTCCGACGCGATCAGTTTGGTCGTTAGGCTGCGCAGCGAAGGCCCCTCGCCGGCTTCAAGCTCCATGAGCGTGCGCAGTTCGGTCATTTCCAGCGCCTCGGCTTCCAACCTCAGTCGCTCGGCTTGCGATGCAAGGTCGCCGCGCCAGGCCCCGACGGCCTTGGTCAGCCTTGCCAGATCCGCGAGCAACTGCGGCGCGAACGACGATCCGCCACGCTCGTTTTCAAGCAGGAACTTGGCGATCGTCCAGCCCTGCCCCTCGTCGCCGACACGATTGGCGACCGGCACGCGCACTTCGTCCAGGAAGACTTCGTTGAGTTCATGATCACCCGACGCGCTGAGGATCGGGCGGACCGAAAGCCCCGGGGTCGCCATGTCGATCAGTAGAAAGCTGATGCCCTTCTGTGGCTTCACCGCAGGGTCGGTGCGGACAAGCGCGAAGAGGTGGTTCGCGAACTGCGCCTGCGTCGTCCAGATCTTGTGGCCGGATACCACGTAATGATCGCCGTCGCGAACTGCCCGCGTGCGCAGGCTGGCAAGGTCGGACCCTGAGCCAGGCTCGGAAAAACCCTGCGCCCAGACATGCTCTGCACTGCGCAATCTGGGCAGATAATGATCCTGCTGCGCCGCGCTGCCGAACGTATACAATACCGGGCCGACCAGCTTGAGGCCCATGCCCGGCAGCGCCGGAGCACCGGCAAGCGCGCATTCCTTCTCGAATATCCAGCGCTGAAGCGGCGACCATCCCGGTCCACCCACCTCTCTCGGCCAGTGATAGACCAGCCACCGCTGCGCTTCGAGGATGGCCTGCCATTCGCGCGCGATATCCGGCTCTGCGAATACCCCGGATGTCAGCGCTGCGCCGCTGCGCAGCCGCTCGGGCAAGGAGTGCTCGAGAAAGGCGCGAACCTCATCGCGGAACGCGCGTTGCGCATCGGTGAGACGAAGATCCATCTCAGCGGGCCGCTGGCAATGCGCAAATGGACGGCGAAATCGGACCGACTTCGTTCCAAACCGCATGACGGTTCGAAGGCGGGGGCACTGCAGGCATGGACATTCTCCTCGCCTGCAAGTCTAGTTCGTATTTTGCTCCATTGGCTTCTGACCAATGCGTCAGCGCTTCAGCGCACCATCCCCAGATAACCCAGCTGCGCTGCCTTGAACAGCGTTTGGTCCCGGTTAACCGCGTCCAGCTTCCGCGACGCGGCTCGGATATGAAAGCGCACCGTCGTTCGCTGAAGACCGAGGATCATGCCTATCTCATCATTTGTCTTACCCACCGCAGCCCAGCGCAGGCACTCCACCTCGCGTTTGGTCAAGGCCGTCCCGTTCATATCGCGGCGCGGTCGCGCGGTGACAGCGAAGTAGCATTGCACGAATGCCCGTGCGATGATGGCCAGCGTGTCCGCATGCTCTGCAAATACTTGACTGAGATCATCCTCATCTGGGTTAGGGGACAGAAAGCTGGCCGCTCCGATCTGTCCGAACGGCAGGTGCACCGGCACCACGAGTGCAGCTGCTGTCAGCGCGCGCAACTGGAAATCTGAAAGGTCCAGCGCGTGGAGCAAGGGATTGGAAACGCGTGTTCTGTACCCCTGCGCATTGCACCAGAACGGCTCCGCCTCGACACGGCACGCGCTTGTCAGCGGAGAGGACAGCGCCAGTTGCGGAGACTGCCACCAGCGGGCGTCTTCGTCCTCACGAAAACCGAAGACTTCGCTGGCCAGCACATTGCCATCGCCGTCTCTCATCGGCTCGCGGCTGGCAATGTTGTCCGTTACAGCCGTGCGCAGTCCGGACAGGCTGCGCACGGCATCGCGCAATGCTTCGGCCGCACCGCGTATGCCTTCAGCATGGGCGAAGCGCACCAAACTCAGAGTAGCGGGAATGTCCATGCTCATGCAGGCTCAGGCCGGGTTGTTGCGCAGCCCTTCGAAAAAAGGCCGACACAAGGCATCGGCGACCTGTTCCGGTGACTGCTTCTTGGCCAGCGGGGGATACCATTTGTACGCCCAGTTGCACATGCCCAGGAACGCGTACGTGGTCAGCGTGGGGTCGCAATCGCGGAACTGGCCATCTTCGATGCCCTTGACGATGATACTCTGAAGACGCGCGAAATAGGCATTTCTTCGCTCCTTTATCTGATTGCGCAAGGTGCCTTCCAGATCGCCGTAATGGTCCATGAAGGCCCTCACGTAGCCCGGGTGATCTGCAATCTGCCGGAGGATATCGATGCACGCGCTGCGCAGCAGCACAAGCGGATCGGTCCCCTTAATGCCCTCAACGTCATCGGTGCCCAGCCCTTCCAGCAGCACGCTCATATGCGCATCGTGGATCGCATAGAGAATGTCATGTTTGCTGCGAAAGTAGTGATAGAGCGTCGGCTTACCGAGGCCGACTTCATCCGCAAGCATCTGCATCGAGGCTTTGTGATAGCCGACACGATCAAACAGGACAGCGCAACTGCGCAGGATCTCATTGCGCTTCTCTCCATGCGCTTCGGTTGTCGGTCGCTTTTTGGTCGTTTGTCGTGCCATGGCTCGGCCCATACCTTCTTTTTATTCAGACCCGCAGGCCAGTCCTGATCCTATTGCACCAATGCGCCGCCGTCCACGGACAAGCCCGTGCCCGTGATATAGGACGATCGCTCGCTCGCCAAATAGACGACGGCCTCCACCACTTCGTCCATCTTCGCCATGCGTCCGGCAGGCACCCGCGCCACCCGGCGGGCGAAAGCCTGCTCATCCGGGTATGCGGCCCGCGCCAGATCGCTGTCGATGGGGCCGGGGTGGACGGAATTGCAGCGCACGCCATCGCCCGCATGTTGCGCGGCCGTGATCCGGGTCAGCATTGTCAGTGCCGCCTTGCTGCAGGCATAGGCCGGGTCCATGATCTGCGACTGCCCCAGCCCCGCGACGGACGAGACATTCACGATCGCGCCGCCGCTATTGGCTCTGAATACCGGCAGCAAGGCGCGCGTGCCCAGAAACGGTCCCCGTGCATTGATCGCCATGCTCCGGTCCCAGTCTTCCGGCAGACGATCTTCGATCCGCACCAGACCCGAAGCGATTGCCGCATTGTTGACGAGAATGTCCACGCCGGACCACTGCGCGACCAGATCCTGCACCGTGGCGGCCCAGTCTTCTTCCCGCGTCACGTCGAGATGGCAGGCACGGGCATCGCCGCCCGTCGCCACAATCGCTTCGACCACACTGGCGCCGCCTGCCGCATCAATGTCAGCTACCGCGACCCGCGCGCCTTCGCGGGCGAAGGCGATGGCTATGGCTGCCCCCAGACCCTTCGCAGCCCCTGTCACGATCGCACGCTTGCCGGATAATTGCATCCACTGTCCCTTTTGAGCATCGACCGTCCGGTCGGCCGCCTATAGCCTTGAAGGTGAAGCGATCAATGCGCAAGACGAAACCGGGCGAGAGGACAAGTTTGATGGACCTGAATGGACGATCTGCACTGGTTACCGGCGCCAGCTCGGGGTTGGGGCGCCATTTTGCGCGGCTGCTGGCAAAACATGGCGCCACCGTGTTCGCGGCAGGTCGCCGCGAGGATGCGCTGGTTTCGCTGTCGGAGGAAACGCACGGGCGCTGCCGATCGGTGATTATGGACGTTGTCGATCCGGCATCTGTCGCCGCCGGGTTCGACCTTATCGCGCGCGAAGACGTCCCTCCCCTTTCAATCCTGGTCAACAATGCAGGAGTCGCACAGACGCGCGCAGCGATCGATGTATCGCCCGAAGACTGGCATTCGGTGCTGCAGCCAAACCTGACCGGCGCCTTCCTTGTCGCCCGGCAGGCTGCTCTCGCGATGACGGCAGGCGGCTCCATCGTCAACGTCGCATCGATCCTGGGCGAGCGGGTCTCCAAGGGCCTCGCCGCCTATGCCGCCAGCAAGGCCGGGCTGATCCAGTTGACCAAGGCCCTGGCGCTTGAATGGGCACCACGCGCGATCCGGGTCAATGCACTAGCGCCCGGATACATCGAGACGGATCTCAACCGGGCGTTCTTTCAGTCGGAAGCGGGGCAGCGGCTGATCGCTCGCATCCCGCAAAAGCGCCTTGGCGCCATGCAGGATCTGGACGGCCCCTTGCTGCTGTTGGTTGGCGAGCATTCGGCCTATATGACCGGCGGGGTGATCGCCGTGGATGGCGGTCACCTCGTCAGCGGCCTCTAGAACAGTCAGGCGTCCATGGAGGTCGCGCCGACCACCCAGGCTGACAGGCCGCTGGTGGGCACGGAGCAGATGACCGCTTCGGCGACTGCCTGCTCGCTCGCCCCGGCCTTGCGGGCACCGTTCATGTGAACCGATGCCCAACTGCTGTAATCGGCGGCGAGCACGGTCACTAGCAGCAGTTCCGCATTCACCGCCCCCAGCGCAGTGCCGGACAGCGTACCCTCACGCATCAGGTAATAGGCATCTCCCGCCAAAGGCACCAGGTCCAGCAGCTTGCCCAGCGACGGCGGCATCGTACCGAAGTAATGCAGGAAATTGGCCTCGGCATCGCCGGGAGCAACATCGACCGACTGTTCGTCGGCATGCGGATCACCGGCGTCGCCGAAAACCGATGCGTAGATGCCATGAAACCGCAAGGCCGCGCCTTCGCCGCGCACGCTCGACAGGATCGCTACTGCGGCCCCCGCCTGCTCCGCTGTAAGCCCCGCAGCGCGAGCCGCGGACAATTCCCGACGGGCCATCTCCTTATAGCCCTTGGTCGTGGCGGCGCAGGCGGTGAACAGCAGTTTGACACAGGCCGGAAGCGCGCCGTCGCTCTCGATGACGGATCGGAAGCGGCGAAATCCCGCCACCGTCTTGGGGGCATCGCGGCGTAGCAGGGCAAGCGTCGGCAAGGGACTCATCGAAGCAGTCATGTTCTCTCCCATATTCCAGACCGTCCGGTCGGTTCGGAACAAACGCTATGTCGAGGCGGACCGTCGGTCAATGGCGATAAGGCAATTGACGCCCGACCGGACGGTCGATTAACGTCAACCATGTGCCGAGTCCCGTTCAACGGAGGCCGAGCGAAGAGAGAGGAAGCGATATGAAGGACTTCTCCGGCAAGACAGCCGTCATCACCGGCGCGGGCAGCGGTATCGGCGCGGCCTTGGCCGGGCTGGCCGCAGCGCAGGGGATGAACCTCGTGCTGGCCGACATCAACCTGCCCGACCTCGAAGCCGTGGCCTCCACACTTGGCGGCGCGCCAGTGGCTCTCGCCCGAACCGACGTAGCCGATCCAGCATCCGTGCAGTCGCTCGCCGATATGGCATGGGACCGGTTCGGTGGCGTCGATCTGCTGTGCAACAATGCCGGTGTGGTCCCGGGTGGACGACATCGTCTGGTCTGGGACTATCCGCTTGAGGACTGGCGCTGGGCCTTCGGCGTCAATGTCGAGGGCGTGGTGAACGGCATTCGCAGCTTCATTCCGCGCATGATCGCCGACGAACGCCCCGGCCATGTTTTAAACACTGCATCTGTTGCCGGGTTCGTAAGCGGGGCCGGTTCAGCGGTCTATGGGTCTTCCAAGCACGCCGTCGTACGCATCACCGAGGCGCTATACGCGGGCCTGCGCGATGAGGGCGCGCCCATCGGGGTCACGATGCTGTGTCCGGGCCTGGTCGCCACGCGGATCTACGATGCGGAACGGTCGCGGCCCGACAGCCTGCGGCCGGAGCATGGCAGAGCGCAGGAATCGAAGGAACTGCAGGACATTGCGGACAATCTCTACCAAAACGCGATCTCGCCGGAAGTCGTAGCCGAGCAGGCATTCGCCGGAATCCGAGAAGACAAGCTCTATGTCTTCACGTCCGATGGTTTCGATACGCCGATCGCGGAGAGGGCACAGGCGATCCTGTCCCGCACCAATCCGCAGTTCGCCAGCCTGCTCTCTCTCAGCAAGAGTGATGCACAGATAGAGGGCGCCGCATCGTGAGGGCGCTGCAGGATCGCATCGCGCTGGTCACGGGCGCCGCCTCCGGTATCGGCCTGGCGACGGCCAGACGCTTTGCCGAGGAGGGCGCACAAGTGCTTATGGCGGATCTTGACGAGGCAGGCCTTACCCGCGCTCTGGTTGCCATGCCCGGCTCCCGCCACGAGGCCATCACGCTCGACGTCACAGATGAACCTACCTGGATCGCGCTTGCCTCACGCATCGAGCGACAGTTCGACCATCTGGACGTGTTGTTCAATAATGCTGGGTTCGGCAAGTTCGGATCGATCGCGGATACCTCGCTGGACATGTGGCGCTCGGTGATCGGGGTCAACCTCGACAGCATCTTCCTTGCGACCAAGTATATGCTGCCGCTTCTGGAGGCATCCGGGCGCGGCTCGATCATCAACATGTCTTCGATCCGGGGCATAGCCGCCGCGCCCGATTGTGCGTCCTACTGTGCGGCGAAAGGCGGCGTCAGGATGTTCACCAAGGCAACCGCACTGGAGTGTGCTGCCGCCGGACACGGCGTGCGTGCAAACTCGATCCATCCAGGCCACGTCGCCACCCCTCTCACAGCAGCGGCACATGGAGACTCGGAGGTCGCCCGCCGCCTGCTCGATGACGTCCCCATCGGTCGGATCGGTATGCCTGAGGAGATCGCCGACGCCGTCGTGTTTCTTGCGAGTGACGCGGCGCGGTACATGACCGGTGCCGAACTGGTGGTTGACGGCGGATCGACCGCGCAGTGATTTCATCCGACCCCGTAAGCCTGACCATCGACAAGGGCGTGGCCCATCTCACCCTCTCCCGCCCGGAGACGCGCAACGCGATTTCCCCGGAGATAGCCGAGGCCTTGAGGGAGAAAGTAGAAGTCTGCGCCGCGTCGGATGCCGTGCGCTGCGTCCTCTTGACCGGGAGCGGGCGATTCTTCTCGGTCGGAGGCGATATCGATCTGTTCGCTCGGGCCGGAACCGATGCACGCGCTCACGTCTTCGATCTGGCGCAATGCTTCCACCACGCCGTCCATGGCCTTGCCACGATGCCCAAACCCTTGGTCACTGCCATCAACGGTCCTGCGGCGGGAGCTGGGATGAGCCTCGCCATTCTGGGCGATATCGTTCTTGCCGCCGGAGCTTCGCATTTCACCACCGCTTATACCGCTGTCGGACTGACACCCGACGGCGGCCTGTCATGGACTTTGCCGCGGCTCGTCGGCCTGCGCCAGGCACAGGACCTGATCCTGACCAATCGACGCGTGGATGCGCAGGAAGCCGCCGCAATCGGCCTGGTCACACGCGTTGTGCCGGACGAGGCGCTCGCCGTAGAGGCCCAGGGGCTCGCGGTGCAACTGGCCACCGGACCGGTCGGCGCGCTGGGAACATGTCGTCGACTTCTGGCGGCATCCCATACCACGACGTTGCCTCAGCATCTGGAAGCGGAAGCCCATGCGATCGCCGCTTCCTGCGCCGGCAGGGAGGGCCGCGAAGGGGTATCGGCATTTATGGAGAAACGGGCGCCGGATTTTGTGGGGAAACGCAATTTCGAACCGATTTCCAACGACAACGGGCCGTCTTCATGAATTTTTCTTTGTATTCCGCACCTATTCAATTTCTCACTGCAGCATTTCTGGCCACCACTACACTCCACCCTTCTCCAGCGCTATCGAAGGAACATGACAACGAGGCGCCAGAACAGGCCCCATCTGCCGAACCATCAGCCACGCAAACGGCACTCCCCGGCAGTAACGACGACCAGCCAGCTGAACCGAGAGACCGCTACCAGCGCTTCGACGATCTCAGTCTCAAGGGCTGGGCCATCACGTACCCCCGAGTGGCCGACACGATCCTGGCTGATCACGGCGGTGTGCGTGATGCATTGGCGGATATCGGCATCGGCATTTCGCCGATCAACACCGCCAATTTCCAGTATGACTTCTTGCAGAACGATCGCGGCTACAAGGGGCCGCAACTTTACAACGGGCAGGACATCACCCGCACCAACACCACGGTCAGCCTTACGGCGACCTACGACATGGGCATGATCGGCATCAAAGGCGGCCAAGTCGCCACGACGTTCAGCCTCGTTGACAACAGCTTCCCGGAAGTGAACGGACCGAAGAAGCTGCGCATCGGACGTCTGCACTACTACCAGTCGCTGTTTCACGACCGCGTCGATTTCAAGGTCGGCTATATCGACAACACGCAGGAATTTCTGGGCATCAATGTCGGGGGCAACCTCGCCACCGGGAACCTCGGCCCGCAGGCTACGATCCCGTTCCAGCTGGGCCTGAGCTACGGCGGGTTTGCCGCCCCCGGCTTCAACGCCCGCGTCAAGGTCGGCAGGCATCTCTACAACAAGGTCGGCTTACAGCGCAGTCTGCCCCCCGGCGGTGCAACTGCCGAGAATGCGGTCAATTCGGGCGGCCTCCGCTTCCACCCTCCCGGCACCGGTCTGCTGGTGATCGACGAAGTCGGCTTCAACCGCCCCGCCGCGCGCGGGGAAAAGTCGATGTGGATACGTGGCGGCGGCATCTACAATACAACGAAGTTCGACACCTTTGACGGTGTCCGCTCCACCAACTGGGCAGCGTTTATTGCAGGCGACAAGCAGATCACCCAGCCCGATCCGCAAAGGCCGGCACGCGGCGTCTATGTGGGGGCCACCTTCAACTATGCGCCACCACGGCAGAACCTCTATACCCAATACTACGAAGGACGGGTCTACGCCGTGGGCATGCTGAAGGGGCGCCCCTTCGACCTCGCATCGCTGGTCACCACCTTCAACAAGTACAGCCCCGCCGGCTTGCGGACCAGAACCGCGCAGGGCGAAGAGAACTATCGCGCCACCTGGGCCCTCATCGCCAGTTACGCCTACCGGGTCCGCCCAGGCATCTACCTCCAACCAAGCCTCGGTATTACGGTCCACCCAATCTACAGCCCTCGCTTCGGGACGGCATTGAACGGCTACCTCAGCCTGGTGACGATGTTCTGAAATGAGCGCCGACCGTTTTCCTCCACGATCCGGATGTTCGAACCATGCGGCCGCGTGAACTGCCCTATCCCAGCAACCCGGACTATGGTTCGGGGCTGTGTCGCCGGCTGGTACGGTTGACCGGCATGCCCGGCGTGGTCGAGGCACACCTTGCCGACAATTTTCATGAAATGCGGTGTCGTATTTTGCACGATGGTTCTGTCGTCACGGCTATCGACGGCACTGCTATTCGAGTGCCGACATCAGCCTGCCCTGCGGCGACCGCAGTTTTGCAAGAACTGGAGGGAATCGCCATCAACGTTACCGCTCCAGATCTATATAGTGGCGGCCGGGCCCAGAAACACTGTACACATCTCTATGATCTGGCTGTTTTAGCCATCCGCCACGCCTCTCTCGGACTGCACGACACCCATTACGAGGCAATAGTGCCGGACGAGGGCGACCAGCCCGTCACACTGACAATTTCCCGTGACGGTGCTATTTGCCACAGCTGGACCGTTCAAAACGGCTCAATCCAGCTGCCCGCGCCGCTTCGTGGCAAGACTCTAGACAAAGGCTTTGCTGCTTGGGCAACGCTTTCATTCACGGACACCGAAGTTTTTGAAGCTGCAAGCATCTTAGCCAGAACCTGGCTGATCTCCATTGGCAGACGGTATAGTATGGAGATGGCTGCCGGCGAACCGATTGCAGGGAATTCGGAAATGCTGGGACGCTGCTTCGCCTATGACGCCACTCGAGCCGAACTTGCGCGATACAGTTCAGGCAATTCACGCTCATCATCCGAAATCAAGGTTTAGCAGCTTGCGGAAAAAGGAACTTCCCTTGAGGCCGTTGAGGTGATTCAAGTCGCCTCGACCGAGTTTGAAGGATTGAAGATGCGCGGCGGCGATCACCGGAGCGAAGGGCTGTTTTCTTACGTGAGCTGCGAAGCTCGGGTACCGGCGGATCATCCGCTGCGGGCAATCCGTGCGATTGTCGACGAGGCGCTTGAGGTGATGTCGGGGGATTTTGACGCGATGTACTCGCGTATCGGCCGGCCGTCGATCCCGCCCGAGAAGCTGCTGCGTGCACTGCTGCTGCAGGCCTTCTATACGATCCGCTCGGAACGCCAGCTGATGGAGCAGATGGATTACAATCTGCTTTTCCGCTGGTTCGTAGGGCTGACGATGGATGCGCCGATCTGGGATGTGACGGTCTTCACCAAGAACCGCGAGAGGCTGCTTGGCGGCGATATCGCCGCCAAGTTTCTGTCCGCGATCGTAGGGCATTCGCGCGTGCAGGCGCTGCTGTCAGACGACCACTTCTCGGTGGACGGTACGCTGATCGAAGCCTGGGCGAGCATAAAGAGCTTCAGGCCCAAGGATGACACCGCCTCGGACGGTGACGACGACGACAGCGCTTCGGGTACCGGACAAAACGGTAACGCCAAGGCCAAGGGGCGCAATGCTGAGCGCGATTTCCATGGCGAGAAGTGGAGCAACCTCACCCACGCCTCAACCACCGATCCTGATGCCCGGCTATTCAAGAAGGCACGCGGTCAGGCCGCGAAGCTGTGCCACATGGCCCATGTCCTCATGGAAAACCGGCACGGTCTGGTTGTGGATGCAACGCTCACCCATGCCACGGGCACGGCCGAACGGGAGGCCGCGCTGACCATGCTTAGCCGTAGGAAGGGGCGTCATCGCATCACGCTGGCGGCAGACAAAGCCTACGATACCGTCCACTTCGTCGCCGCGTTGCGCGAGATCGGAGTTACCCCGCACGTGGCACAAAACGTCAATGGCAGGCGCTCCGCCATTGATGGGCGCACCACCCGCCACCCTGGTTACGCCGTTTCTCAGCGGATCAGGAAACGGATCGAAGAGGTCTTTGGCTGGGCCAAGAGCAGCGGAAACCTGCGCAAGACCCGACATCGAGGGCAAGCCCGCGTGGAGTGGGACTTCACATTGACCGCTGCGACTTACAATCTCATCAGGCTGCTGATGGCAGCATAACTGTGCCCGAAATCCGCAGAAAGAAGGGTCCTGGCAAGCCCGGCAGTCAACAGATACCGATGACACCACCCCGTTGGCGCTAAACCTAATCAAAATCCGGCGCTCAAACGGTCCGAAGCTGACTTTTCCCGCGGCGTGTTAGCCCGTCCTATTCATGAGACCACAGTATTGCGTTGTGCGGCCCGTGGACCGACGGCGGCGAGTGATGGTGGCGAGCGTGATCGTCAGCGCGTTCACCGGGGCAAGAGCAATGGGCTTTTCGAGGTTGATGTCAGGTGGGTTCAGAGCGTGTGCGGCAGGGCCGCGCCGGCTATGTCGGGGCGGCTCGAAGGCCGTTGGCGAGGGCCTTGAAGAGTCGCGCATCCGGGCAGGCTGAGGTGAAGGCCACGCGGATACGCGAGGTGGTTTCGATGACGCGGGCGGCGACTTTGAGGATCCGCAGGCGTATTGTGGCGAACTCTGCCGTGGCCAGTGATGCGGTTTTCGGGACGGCATGTCGGATGCGCCATAGCAGCCAGTAAGCGGCGGTATGCAGGATGAGCCGCATCTGGTTGGCATTGGCCGAGCGGCATGAGGTGCGGTCGCTGGCAAGCTGGGTCTTGTGCATTTTGATCAGGTTTTCGGCTTGGCCACGTGCGCAGTAGAGCGTGTCGTAGACGTGGATCGGCAAGAAGCAGATCCTATGAGGAGGTGAACAGCGAACAGCACTCTGCCAGACTGCTCTCGCTAAAAACCAACTCTGGAGACTGACATGCTGATTTCAGCCCATCATTCCCAAGCGCCGTCCGCTGTTCGTGTCGACCTTAGCGCGATTTTCGTCTCGCTTGAACTCAGTCAGTCGAAATGGCTAATCACCTCGCTGTCGCCGGGGAATGGCGAGAAGCTGTCGAGGTTCACGATCGCAGGTGGCGACGTTGCCGGGATGCTCGCCCGCTTTGACGAGGTGCAGCGTAAGACCCAGTCCCGCACCGGACAGCGCTTCCCGCTTATCGTTATTCAGGAAGCGGGGCTCGATGGTTTCTGGATCCACCGCGTGCTTAAAGCCGAGCGGATCGAAAGCCACGTCGTCGATCCGGCCTCGATTGCCGTCTCGCGGCGCCGGCGTCGGGTCAAGACGGACAGGATCGATGGCGAGATGTTGGTGCGCACCCTGCTCGCCTATAAGCGCGGCGAACCCCGGGTGTGTGCGATGGTGCGAGCGCCGACGCCGGAAGAAGAAGACCGCCGCCGTGTCGCGCGCGAGCGCAAGACCCTGATCAACGAACGCATTCGCCATGTCAACCGGATCAAGGGCTTGCTCTTCGGGCAGGGCATCCGGAGCTATGAACCACTTCGTCGAGATCGGCGCAAACGGCTGGACGCACTCACGACCGGCGACGGGCGACCGCTTCCGGCTCATTTGAAGGCGCAGATCAGCCGCGAACTCGACCGTCTCGAACTCGTGATGGAGCAGATCCAAGTGTGCGAGCAGGCGCGGGATGCTTTGCTCACGGCGACGCAACCCGCCACGGCGGCCGAGCCAGCGAATCCGGTGCAAGCGGGAGAGCCGGGCCTGACGACGCCGTCGGTGCCGGCCATGCTGCTCGCGCTGAAAGGCATCGGGCCGGAAACCGCGTCGGTGCTCTGGCTCGAGGGATTGTCCCGGCACTTCGATAATCGCCGGCAGGTCGCGGCCTATGCGGGGCTAGCGCCCTCTCATTGGCAAAGTGGCCAGATCGATCACGACCAGGGGGTGTCGAAGGCGGGCAACCCCAGATTGCGTACCGCCCTTATCCAGCTAGCCTGGCTATGGGTGCGGCATCAACCAGACTCGGCCCTTACCCTATGGTTCAAGGCCCGCGTGGCGCAGAACGGCGGTCGCCTCAAAAAGACGACGATCGTCGCTCTCGCCCGCAAGCTGCTGGTTGCCCTTTGGAAGTACGTCAACGCCGGCGTAGTGATCGAGGGCGCAGCCGTGCAACCCGCCTAAAATTCTTGAACTGAACAAATTCGGAAATCTTCCAGGAAGTATCTGTCCTGGTGGATCCAGGCTAGACGAACCGAGCGAGCGCATGGCCTAACCGCCGTAACAGCAGAATGGCTTCGTCGAACTTGAGTTCTAGTCCGCCGCAAGCGGGATCATGGTACAGCTAATATAAGAAGCTGACCGCATATAAGTTGGATCGGGCTCGGCAACGAGCCGCGTCATGCAATCGAGCTCATACCCTGGATCCAAAACAGTCCACAGAAGAGAAGAGTAAAAAATGCCGCCCTAATGCATTCGCCTCTTGCCCGCCTCATATAAGCGCTCGCCATGATGCCCGTTCCAGAAGGAGAGCTGCTGATAGCCGTGGACGACATCGCAGGTATCATCGATGTCCAGCGTAACCGCTGCCGGTGGGGCCGGATAGCTGTCGCAGTAGACGCCGATCATCGCCGCCATCATCCGGGCCAGTTCGCGCGTGGTCAGGGCATTCTCCCACCGGCTCATCGTCGGATGGCTGGCAAGCCCTGCACCCGCTCCCGGCAACTTGCCGAGCGCAAGGCGGAACCCCGGATCGTCGCGCAGGGCATCAAGATCATCGGCATCTTCATAGCCGCAGGCGATCGCGAACACCTGGGCGCGTAAGATGTCATCAAGGCGATGGACCACTCGGGTAGGGGCACGCGGATCGGCGATGCAACCCGCAAGCTGGCGGCAAATCCCCATCGCACGCTCGGCCTGTGCCAGCAGCAAAACTCCGCCGTCCGAGGTCAGTCGGCCACCATCGAACGCGACTGTGAGCTTCTTGCTCCCAACCGCTGGAAACGAAAATCCCGGTACGCTATCATCGCTCTCGGCGGGTGTGGTCCGTGGCATAAATTGCCTCGCTGAAGGACTGGTCTAGACACCCATTTTCCTACCGCAAAGCAAATGCTTACGCCACTCCCTCCAACCCATTCACCCACCCCGGTGAATAAGGCAGGTTAGACTGGGCTGTTGGCCTTTTATGACCTGATCCTTGCCGCTCACGCCGCCGTGAACGCCAGCGCCAGCCTTGCCAGTTCGGGGAAGGCCTCGGCCCGCTCCTTCGCCTGTGCATTGGACGCAGTGCCCCGAATCACGCGGCCCTTGATGCCGTGGAAGATCGCTGCGAGGCGGAAGAAGCTGAACGCCATATAGTAGCGATAGTCGGGCAGACCATCGCGCCCGGTGCGGCGGCAATAGGCAGCGACGTAGTCTTCCTCGCTCGGGATGCCGAGAGCGGCGATATCCGCGTCGCCCAGTCCCGCCACGATGTGCGGAGGCATGTGGTACATCATCGCGTTGTAGGCAAAGTCGGCCAGCGGGTGGCCCAGCGTCGACAATTCCCAATCCAGCACCGCCAGCACGCGCGGCTCAGTGGGGTGGAAGATCATGTTGTCGATGCGGAAGTCGCCGTGGATCACGCTGGAGGCGCCATCGTCCACCGGCATGTTCGCTTCCAGCCAGGCGATGATGGCGTCCATGTCCGCGTCGCGGCCCGCCGCTACGTCCTCAAAATACTGCTTCGACCAACGCCCGACCTGACGGGCGAAGTAGTTGCCGGGCCTGCCGTAATCGCCAAGGCCGATGCCTTCGGGATCATAGCAATGCAGCTGCGCCATTGTGGCGTTCATCGCATCGAACAGCGCCGCGCGCTCTGCGTTCGAGACGCGGGGGACGGTCGCATCCCAGAAGATGCGGCCTTCGACCATTTCCATCACGTAGAACCAGGTGCCGATGACACCGTCGTCCTGGCACAGGCCATAGACCTTCGCCACCGGGAACCCCGCGCCGTGGAGCGCCGACAGCACCTTGGCCTCCCGCTCCACCGCGTGGGCACCCTTGAGCAGCTGGCCCTGCGGCTTGCGCCGCAGGACGTAGCTGCGAGAAGGCGTCACCAGCTTGTAGGTCGGGTTCGACTGCCCGCCCTTGAACTGCTCGACGCTCAGCGGACCGGCGAAGCCTTCGACGTTGGCTTCCAGCCATGCGGTGAGCGCCGCCTCGTCGAAGGCATAGCCCTCGCGCACGGCAGTGGTGCCCGAGTTGGCTTCAGCGACCTCCGTCATGCGGGTTCGGCTTCGTTTGCAGCCGCTTCCTGCGTCTTGCGCCAGTCGCGACGGATCTTTTTGGCGAGGCTCCACTTGTGGACCTCGGTGGGGCCGTCATAGATGCGGAAGGCACGCACTTCGCGGAACACCTGCTCCACGATCGTGCGATCAGTGACGCCCGTGCCGCCCATGACCTGCACGCAGTTGTCTGCGATCTTCATCAGTGCCTCGGAGACCGAGACCTTCGCCATCGAGCTTTCCACCGCGCCCAGCGAGCCGGTGTCGAGCACCGAAGCGCACCAGTCGATCATCAGCTCGGACTGCTTGATGAGGATTTCGTTCTCGGCCAGCATGAAGCCGACGCCCTCGTGCTCGATAAGCTGCTTGCCGAACGCATGGCGGCGGCAGGCATAGTCGCTGGCGATCTCGTGCGCGCGGATGCAGCAGCCCAGCCAACGCATGCAGTGTGAGAGACGCGCAGGGGAAAGCCGGATCTGGGCATACTTGAAGCCCTCACCCGGATTGCCGAGCATGTGTTCGGCGGGGACGCGCAGGTTTTCGATCGTCAGCGTGGCGTGGCCGCCGGGCATCGAGGTGTCGATGGTGTTCGGCACCTCGTCGATGCGGATGGCATCATCGGGCAGGTCCACAAGGAACATGCAGGCGCCGCCCTTTGTGTCCTCTTCCTCAGACGCGGCCATGACGATGCCCACCATCGCGCCCTGCGCGCCGGTGATGAAGGTCTTGCGGCCGTTGATGACCCAGTGGTTGCCGTCCTTGCGGCAGGTGGTCTTCATCATCGACGGGTCGGAACCCGCGCCGCCCCAATCGGCCGGTTCGGTCATGAAGAAGGCCGATCGGCCCCTGCCCTCGACCAGCGGCTTGAGGAAGCGCACCTTGAGATCGGGCGAGCCGACGTGGCCGATGAGGTACATGTTGCCCTCGTCGGGCGCCATGGTGTTGCAAGCCAGCGGGCCGAGCGGCGACACGCCCGACTTAATCAGGACCACCGCCGTCTCGCGCTGCGTCAGGTGCGAGCCATCGGCACGGATATGCGGGGTGAGCACGCCCGCCTCACGGGCCAGCGCGCGCATCTCCAGCACAAGTTCGTCGGTCGGCGCGCCGTGGTGATCGCGGCGCGAATCATTCTCGTAGGGGACGATCTTCTCGCGGACGAAAGCCTCGACCTTGGCGGCCATGTCAGCTGCGTATTGGGAAATTTCGGCCATCACTGTAGTATCCTGATCGGATCGGAGCCATCCCAGTCGCGGGCGGCATCCTTCATCATCTGAAACAGACCTTCTGTCCCCGAAAGCGGCTGAAGGTATTCAATTACTTCATCCAGCATTGAACGGTCGCGCCTAGCGCTCCAGGATAGTGACGGCGGAGACCCCCGGCGCGCCATAGACATGGCTGTAAGCCGTCTTAGGCGCATTCGGCACCTGACGTCCGCCGCCATCGCCCCGCAGTTGTACGACGTTTTCGTAGACCTGGCGCAAGCCCGACGCGCCGATCGGCTCGCCACAGGCGAGACAGCCGCCATCCGTATTGACCGGCAGCGCGCCACCCAACTCGGTGCGCCCTCCGGCCAGCCACTGCTCCTGCTCGCCATCGGCACAGAAGCCGTTCTCGGCCATGTGCATCAGCTCGGCGCCCGCTTCGGTGTCCTGAAGCTGGGCGACGTCGATGTCGCCCGGGCCAATGCCCGCAAGGCGATAGGCGTCGGCCGAAGCGATGCGCGACGCGGTGCCGCGCGGCCCGGTGTCATCGGCCACCACGTCTACCGAAGACGCGAAGACCTCGAAGCTGCTGGGCGGGCGGGTGCGCATGGTCGCCGCCTTGAGCCGGATCAGCGGCTTGCCCAGCTCGCGCGCCTTCTTCTCGCTGGCGAGGATCAGCGCCACGCCGCCCTCTGCGGGCGAGCAGAACATGTACTTGGTATAGGGATCGCTCACCAGCGGCGCTTCGAGAATTTCCTCCAGCGACACCGGCTGGCGACGCCACGCATGGGGCGCGTGGACGGCGTTGCGAAACGCCTTTTCCGAAACCAGTCCCAGCGTCTTCTGCGAGATGCCGAACAGGGTCATGTAGCGCATGATCTTGGCGGCGAAGAACTGCGTCGTCACCATCTGGCCGACTTCGCCGTACCAGTCCGGCAGGTTGTATTCGGCTGGCAGCGCATTGAAGGCGCCGCGCGGATGCTTGTCGAAACCGACCGCGACACCCAGGTCGAACTCGCCCGACTTGATCGCCATCTGCGCGCTGAACAGCGCCGAACCACCCGCCGCGCAGCCATTGCGCACATTGATGAACTGCACGCCCGTAAGCCCCAGCCGATCGACCATCGTGTCCGGATTGCCGGCGGCGTCCGAGCTGCCATAGGCGAACTGGATCTGCGGCCATTCCACCCCGGCATCGGCCATGGCCTCGCGCAGTGCGAATACGCCCTGGTCAACGCCCGAAAGACCATCGGTGCGCCCGAAGCGGTGGATGCCGATGCCGACGATACAAACGTCACCGCTCATGCTGCTTCTCCTGCCGAAACGGATAGGGGTACGTAGGCGGGAATATAGGGGCTGTCCGGGTCATCGGGGTTGAGCGGCGAAGGCGCGAAACGCACCGCCATGCCCACCTTCACATCCTCGAACGCAACGTCGTTCAGTCGGGCCTCAACGATGACCTGCCCGGGCAGCTCGACATAGGCGACGACCCAGGGCGAGAACGCCTCTGGCCCCAGATAGGGCGGGGTCTTCGGGCGGAAGCGCTGCACGGTGTAGGACCACAGCGAACCTTCGCTGGACAGCAGAACCGGCTCGAAAGTGGGCGTCCCGGGGAATGGGAAGACAATGCGGCCGGTCTCCCGGTCCTTCCCGCCGATCAGACGCGGCTGCGCCTCGTCGGTGAACAGGCCTTCGGCTATCGCTTTCATATAGTTCGTCCTACTTGCCGGGCTTCTGCAAGCCGCGTTCCGCAAAACATAGGCACATGTTGCGATGCAAGGTGACTCACCAAAGCGTCAGCGCGAGTGTTGGATGGCCATTTCCGGCAACCACCATGGCGCTGCCAGCATTGTGAAATGCGCGAGGCGAAAATCTCACCCATGATTAAGCATCGCTCATGGCATGAGGCGTGGCGACTTTGCTGCGGCGGCTGTCGGCTCCCATTCCGCAGCACCAGCACTGGGCTTTTGCCGGCCGCCGTAGAACAGCTCTGGCGCGATGCGATTGCAGGCAGTGCGCTTGCCGCCAAATTCGTCGTGGGTAGGCCAAGTGGGTTGCTGCCACCGGACCTCATCTGGAAAATCGGTTCGGTGCGACTGTGGGCTTCGCGCGCTCCATGCACGCTCGCCGTTCATTTGCTGGTACCAGAAGCGACGCATCCGTCCTTGGCTTGGTCAGCCCGGCTACAGGGACCAACGTTCTTGAGATCTGCTCCTCCAAAGCGCTTGGCAATGCTTGTCCTGCTCGCGCGCGCTGAAGGTCGCGCGCGCGAGTGGATTACAAGCACCCTCAAAGCCATTAGCCCTAAAGGACGCCGCATCGTCAACTCTGCCCTCAGCGACCTACCTGACGTTATCCGCGACGAAACCCTGTCGCGCAGTGACGATCCATCGATCGGAACGCTGGACAGTTCGCAATGGAGCTCTGATCATCCAGCAGCAACAAATCCGTCTCAAAATAGCTGCTAATTTGAAACAAATTGCGGAAGCATGTCGCAAATTAGAGGCCATCCTGCACCAGACCCCAACCGATTCTCAGAATTAAGGGCTATCCGACAGCACGGCGCAAGTCGATATGGCGGGGAGGCGCTGTTGGGCAATCGGCAAAGGTTGCCGCGCCGGCTTGCGGTTTGCAAGCCATCCAGGAAACGCAATCATCGCGCCGAGAAAACGTAGAACATGTTCGCGGTAGGTGCCAGCGTCGTGGCCAAGTATCAGGTTTTTACAAGCAGCCTCGCTATTTTGGATTACTACATAATTTACCTTACCCGGACTTACAATACGCTCGTATTACACTTAAGCAAACCCTTCGCTCCCGTCCGGGAGCACTCCGCCACAAATACCGCCCTAACGCTGCTTGTTGATCCCGAACGGGATCACGTCGCAGACCAAACTGCTCCCGTACGGGACGATTCAGTTGCATTTGGGGGTGATGATGCCTATCTGCTCCCGTACAGGAGCATATATGACGAAGCCGAAACACAATTCAGCGATTGATCGCGCTGCGCTTGGCGACGGCGCAGTTAAAAAAGCCTTGCGAAATTCATCCGGAAAAATAGAGCGCACGCCAACGAGCATTGCCGACATCATCGCGGGCCATGGCTCATCTTTCGATCTAACGGACCTCACCGGTCCGGTCGTCCCGCCGATCAGAGCCGCTGTGCGACCAGACACCGGGGCCGAAATACACCGCCCCGGTGCGAGCCCACCTTCCAAATCCGGCGAAAACCAAGCTGCCAGGATCGGTACCGTCGCTGACATTGGCGAGATGGTCAAAGCTGCACGCGCCAGGCTTGGCATGTCACAACAGCGTTTTGCCGACATGGCCGGGGTAGGCAGACGGTTCGTCTCGGAACTCGAGGCAGGCAAATTCACCATAGAAGTCGAACGCATGCTTAGATGCTGCCACGCTGCGGGTATCGATATCCTGGCGAGGCCGCGCAACCAATGAGTACTCTCGATGTATGGCTTGAGGCCTTCGACGAACCAATCGGAGCATTGGAGACCGACGAAACCGGCAGACTGACCTTCAAATATGCCCAAGATTACGTCACCAGGAACGGAGCACACGCCCTCTCACTGTCCCTCCCATTGAGTACAGAACTACTGGATGAGCGCGCAACCGCTGCCTTTTTCCAAAACTTGCTCCCGGAAAACAATTTGCTGGAGCAGGTGATCGTACGCGAACGCCTCGATCGCCACGATGTAGGTGGCATCCTGCGGCATCTTGGTGCGGATTTGTCGGGTGCAGTCTCCTGCCTTCCCGAAGGAGCCCCCAGGGTCAAAGTGCCGGGGGTTCTCGACCGCGACTATTCCCCGATCGACGACGAACAACTCGTCGAAATCGTCCAGAGGCTCGGGGAGAACGCCCCGCTGCCGATCGAGCTGCGCGATCCGTCACCTGTGGCGGGCTATCAGCGCAAGATAGCCGTCGCGCTGCTTCCCGATGGTCGCTTTGGCGTTCCGAATGCCGGATCGGGCGCACCAACAACGCACATTCTCAAGGTCCCCGAAACCGCGTTCCCGCGGGAGGCGTTCTATGAGGCGAACTGCGCAGCGCTTGCAAAACATGTTGGACTGGATACCGCGCGAACCCATTCAAGGTGGTACGGACAATATGAAGCCCTAATAAGTGAACGCTTCGATCGTGTCGTCCGCGACGGCCTGGTGTACCGAATACATCAGGAAGACTTCGCCCAGGCTCTCGGATTCCCACCCCGCCTGAAGTACCAGCGCGAGGGACAGGAGGGCCGCCGGTACGACCTCGGGGCGATTGGGAGCATCTTGGGGCAGACAGAAAGTCCCGCTCTTGCAGTCGACGAGTTTCTGAGAGCGACGATCTTCAATCTGGCCATCGGCAATACCGATAATCATGCCAAGAACCATGCCCTCCTGTACGATCGAGGCCCGACGCCCAGATTAGCCCCATTGTACGATCTGAACCGCACCGGGATTGCCGGAGGCCAGTTTTCTTAAATTAGGCAGCCAGTGGGACGTCGTCCAGCATAGCGTAGTAGCGTTGCTCGGCTTCGACGGGCGGAATGTTTCCGATCGGCTCCAGCAGG
>Ga0209050_1000254_pt1 | contig 114395 bp, 116 predicted proteins | sample Araplavi_mTSA_r2_FD_184276 | JGI IMG/M metagenome (GOLD analysis project Ga0209050, IMG submission 184276) | Arabidopsis root microbial communities from North Carolina, USA - plate scrape MF_Cvi_mTSA_r2 (SPAdes) (version 2) | ecosystem: Host-associated > Plants > Roots > Endosphere | place...
CCCTCGTGATCCAGTACCATCCGGATCGCCCGCTGCCGAACCTCAGGGGCAAACTTGTTCGTCGTCTTGCTCATCGTAGACCCTCACTCTCAGGAGTTAGGGCCTCCGGCAATCCCGGTGCGGTTCACGGCAGCCGAGTTGCGCCTTCACACGGGTGTAGGCGTCGTTCGAACTTTGGGCGAAGATACGGAGCTTCACCGGCCTGCCGTCGGCTGTGCCTTCGAAGAGGTATTCGTGCATCGCATCTATCTCCATCACGGTCGCGCGGAAGCAGCGACATTCGGTGCTATGGAAGATGCCAATTCAGGAAACAAAATCAATGACTTGTTTCCATACCTCAGCCGTGAGAATCCTGTCCCGGATAGGTAAACGGATACTGGGCGTCACAGGCATCCCCAAGATCACGTCGCAATGACATGAAATTGAAATTTGGGACGCCTGCGATCTCGACGTCATAGACTTCAATGCGACAGGAGGCAGCATGCTGGTGGGTTATGGTAGGGTGAGTTCACAGGGGCAGAGCCTCGACATCCAGAACGAGGCGCTCATCAATGCCGGATGCGAGAAGGTCTTCACCGAAAAGCAGTCGGGCCGGTCCACCATCGAACGCGAGCAACTCGCCATGGCGCTCGACTTCGTCCGTGAAGGCGACACGCTCGTCGTCACCCGGTTGGACCGCCTCGCCCGAAGCGTCGGCGATCTTCACCGCATCATCGAGGCCCTGACCGCGAAGGGCGTGGAGTTCCGCTGCCTCGCCCAGCAGGGGGTGAACACCGATAGCTCGACCGGGCGGCTCATGCTCTCCGTCCTCGGGGCGGTGGCGATGTTCGAGAACGACCTGCGGCTCGAACGGCAGCGCGAAGGCATCGAGAAGGCGAAGCTCGCGGGCAAGTATCGTGGCCGGAAGCCGACCATCGACCCGGACCGGGTTAAGGCGCTTCGCCAGACCGGCATGGGACCGGCGGCCATCGCCCGCGAACTCCAGATCGCACGCGCCAGCGTCTACCGCGCCCTCGCAGCCTGACCTCACTTTAATAATGATTCGCCTCCCCGCCCTTTGGTAGAAGGATTCATCAGCCAATCAAAGGACAGGCAATGCATTCACTATATGTAGATTTCGAAGAGTACGAGAAGTTCAAAAATCCCGGATCGACATTCAGAGAAATGTCCATCGCAGGAATTCAGGAACTGCGCTTCAAGCGTCTGGATGATGCGATCAAGTTTCGGAACGACAACGATGATCAGTTCACCTTCTTTGAAGGCGATCACCCTCAGGTCGAGAAATACTGGGCGTTTATCAACAGGATGCGAGAGAGCGATGAACGAGATGCGCACATCTATCGGATGGAGGCGAAGCGCCGGTCTGCTGGGCGGACGTAAATTCAATCCAGCATCAAGCACGCCTGTTCGGCTTTCGAACAGGCGTGCCCGCCTATCTCATGCTTCCCGTACGGAAGGTTCCAGCGCATCCAGCCACTTCCGGAACTCTTCAAGGTTCATCGACCGCGACGGCGGCCCAGCCGCAGCGGTCTTGATCTTCTCGACAATCTCCAACGGGACATCGTCCCGGCAGAACGGGCATTCACAGGGACCGTCGTCGCCGACACTCATCAATGAAGCGTCCTTCCTTCACCGGCACCCGCAAGGCACGAAGCGCACACGATCTCGATCACATCCTCGCCCCGGATGATGACCCGGCCACCCTCGAACGAACCACCGCACCGATCACAACCTCGCGCCGCCGCTGCCGTGATCAACGATACGTCGACATCGTCGATGTCCATGCTCTCTCCTGATTGCCGTGCCGCATCATTGCCACCCAGCCGAAGGAGCGCAACGGTCGGCCACCACGCTTGATCCCGATCCCGTTGGGGTCACAAGTTCGAGGACCGTAAGCGGACTCGAACTCCCATCACTGAAATCTCACGAGAAATCGCCATGGATGAGCACGACGAACCTGAGGATCAGGGCACGCATCACGTAAGCGCACCATTTCTCCTGAAAGCACTTCTAAAGCACATCGCCGGCTTCCCACCTGAAGGCTCTACAGCTTGGTGGTGGAAGATTGGAACGTCTTTCGGCCTGTTCTAATGATCGGCTCGCGCTATACGTCGCTGAGAACCATCAGTTGAGGCGTTGAACTCCACAAACACGCTTCGCGCGGGACCGGCGTCTAGTGGATTGATCGGAACGAATGAGTCCGCTTGAGGGATTCCCATGCATTCGGTGCCGTGCGACGATGCGGCATGCGAACGGGTATCGAGATCGAGGTCACTGCACCGGACACGAAGCGGCTTGAGGCGATTGTTGCGGCGCGGGGTTCGGCGCAGAAGCATGTCTGGCGGGCGCGCATCATTCTCGTGACGGCTCAGGGCTTGGGTACCCAAGCGATCATGGCGGCGACCGGAAAATCGAAGACATGCGTTTGGCGCTGGCAGGAACGGTTCATGGCCGAAGGCGTGGATGGGCTGCTGCGCGATAAGACCAGGCCTCCGGGGATCGCGCCTCTCGATGCTGACTTGGTCGACAAGGTCGTCGCGCTGACGCTGGAACCGCCCAGCCATGAGGCCACGCATTGGACCGTGCGTGCGATGGCCAAAGCCATTGGTATCGCGGCATCATCGGTTGTGAAGATCTGGCACGACCACGGTCTGGCGCCCCATCGGTGGCGCAGCTTCAAGCTGTCCAACGACAAGGCGTTCGCCGAGAAGTTGCACGATGTCGTCGGGCTCTATGTCTCGCCGCCTGCTCACGCCATTGTGTTGTCAGTCGACGAAAAGAGCCAGATTCAGGCGCTCGACCGCACCCAACCGGGCCTGCCGCTAAAGCGGGGCCGCAGGGCAACCATGACGCACGACTACAAGCGTAACGGGACCACAACCTTGTTTGCCGCACTCAATGTCCTGGATGGCTCCGTGATCGGCCGCAACATGCAGCGGCACCGGCATCAGGAGTTCATCCGCTTCCTGAACACGATCGAAGCCCAGATGCCCGCTGACAAGGCCATCCACGTCATCCTCGACAATTATGCGACCCACAAGCAGCCCAAGGTCCGCGCCTGGTTGGCCAGGCATCCGCGCTGGACCTTCCACTTCGTCCCGACGTCGTGCTCATGGCTCAATGCCGTCGAGGGCTTCTTCGCCAAGCTCACAAGGCGGCGGCTGAAAAACGGCGTCTTTCATTCCGTCGTAGATCTGCAGGCCGCCATCAACCGCTTTATTAAAGAGCATAACGAGGATCCCCGACCCTTCGTCTGGAAGGCGCATCCGGACGAAATTATAGCCGCTGTACGGCGCGGGCACCAAGTGTTGGAATCAATCCACTAGCGGCCAGCAGAATCGCGATGTGGTTCGCCGTGGCCGCGAGCATCGGGGGGTATCGGTTATCTCAGCGTGCAGGGTAACAGCCTCCGCGAACTGACGGCGCGTCTGCTGCCGGGCACGGCCCCTCGGCAAGTGCCAACAGCTGGGTCTATTATGTCGATTGCGACCAGGCGCGCCGCTAGTCGGGTACCGATCCATGCCGGTGAGCCGGGCTACCGTGCCGAGCTCGATGCCGACGACGACGGCACTGCGTGCGAGCCCTACCATGGTCATCGTTCGCACCGCCGCAGATCGCGCTTCCACTTCTAGGCTGCGCGAGAGATCGACGGCGCCATAAGCACGCCGCGAGCATCGCCCATCCAGTCAGTCCTTGGCCTAAGGATTCCCGTCTGCTATCCTGCTGGGGCGCTGCGCAAAGGGCAGCGCCGGGACTGGTAATCCCGCAAGTGAGCCAAGCTCGGAAAACACGGTTTTCCGGGGTGCCGTCGCGTATGTCCAAACCTTCGGGTGAAAGGCGGCGGCGCATGTCACTTGCATGTTACCAGCTCCGGCGGCTCCCGCGCGCTAGCGTGCGGGAGTTCGGGACTGATCCGCATGGTCCCGTAGCCTTCCGCCAACCCGCCCCGATGCGGACCCGGAGGTGCTAAATGAACAGCCTCGTTCCTGCGACTTCACCCGATGAAACGGCCGCCGTCTCGGCCGCACTCAACTCTCAGCTCAGCGACAATTCCGCGCTCGCCGCGCTGTGGAAGATCTACGGCGCCGAGCCGGTGCGGCTGGTCCGCACCCAGGAGGGCCGCACGCTCAGCCTCGCGCGCTACGTCCGCGCCGAGGAGTTCATGGGCAGCCTGGCGCCCGATGCGCCCGGCGACTGGCCGGACTTCCTCTATTCTTCCGGGATCGTCGTGCAGCTGGCGCTCTCCTCGCATCTGCTCGATGTCGGCTTTCCGGACAGCTGGTGCGCACGGTATATCAGCCTTAATGTCGACCGGTCGCTGGCCTACGCAAACGTCACCGCGTTCGGCTACGATTGCGCCGAGACCGCACGGCTTGTCCAGGTGCTGGCGCCCTACTGGAAATGGAACCGCATGCACCTCACCGAAGGCAAGTACCCGGACGACGGCGGCTTCACCCCCGACCGGGTGCGAGTGCTGGTCGGCGGGCTCGTTGATCACGTCTGCCATGTGACCGGCCATGCGCAGTCCCGGCGGCGAGCGACGCCGTCCTGACATCGCCCCCGGCGCAGGCGACCCGCGACGACCGAAGGCTCGGCCACAGAAGTGCGCCCGAGCCTTCGGTCGTCATAAATGCGAAAGATCACAACGCACTGCTGCGCTGAGACGGCATGAGACACGGCAGCCGAAATCGCCGGGCGCGGTGCTAAAATTTTTTTCGGTGTCCAAAAGGTCTCATGACGTCCCATTCGATGCAGCCCGGGGGGCCTGGCGCTATTGCGCGCCGTTCTGCGCGGTTCAGCGGACTTGCAACCGCCTCAGATTAGCCCAATCTTGCTCGTCGGCCGGCCAGTCCACCTCATCAAACCGGAGGACGTGCCACATGAACATGATGACCCCTGATCGTTTCCTGCGCCTCAACTCCGTGCTCGACCGCGCGGGCCTGTCTCGCGCGAGGCTCTACCGCCGGTCGAGACCGGAACCTTCCCGGCACCGGTCCGCATCGCTGCGCGGCGCTGCGACTGGCGGGAGAGCGCCGTAGCCCATTAGACGAATAATCAGGCATCCAATTCCAACGATCGATTTCCAGCGCCATTCCCGAAGGCCGCAGGACGTTAAAGATCTCTTTTGAACTAATCGTCACTTTCGACAAGTTGAAAAGCAGCCTCTAAATGGAAAGGATAAGCATGTTCGAGATCCTGCCCCTTGAGCTCCACGGGCCGTGGTTTGTCCGAGTAATCGAAAACAAAGTTGCCGTCGGAGTGTTCTGTTGCTCCGAGCATGAGCTTGCTGACCTAATTGACGAGTCAACAGATCCCCATGGATGCGAATACAAGTTGCTGCCATCGGGCGGATTCATTTTTGGAGGCACGCCTGTTCTCCATCTACCCGATGAGGATGACAGTAAGGACGCCATGATGGCAGAAGCGTCTCTTACCGAAAGCTGGTACGAGGTATATGAAAGTAATGGGCCTTGGCATCGCATCTACACCCGAGACTTCGTGAACGATGATTAAGCCTCGATACAAGTGTCTCGCATTTCCGTGTCTGCACTGACTAACTTCCAGAGTGCCACGGCGGCGCGCGGAACATAGTTGCCGTGAACAGGGGAGATGCCAGATGATCGGCTAACCACGTTTGCAATCGCGCAAGAGACTTTGACGCGAACCAGTCGGGATCGGTTGCCGCGAACTGGCGAACGAAAGGCATAATAGCCGCGTCGGCCATCCCGCGTGTCGTGCCGCCAAGCTGGGGCCTCTCGCCCAGGCGCGCATCAAGTTCGCGTAGAAAGGCGAGACCTCTCTCTCGGTGCGCCGCGGCATCGCTGCCGTGGCGTTCGGGATATTTGTAGCGATCGAGGTCGTGCTTGAACGGTCCGTCGTTAGCGGCGATCAGCGCTACGTCGTCGCGCGCGAGCCAGCCTTCGGGATCGTTGCGTTTCAAGGCCCACCGCATGATGTCGAGACTTTGGTCGATCACTGTACCATCGGGCAGTACCAGAACCGGCACCGTTCCCTTAGGCGAGGCTTCCAGCATTTCCGCGGGCTTGGCCGAAAGCTTCACTTCGCGCAGTTCGCAGGTCGTGTCGCTTACCAACAGCGCCAACCGCGCCCGCATCGCATAGGGGCAGCGGCGGAAGCTGTAGAGGATGGGATCAGTCAGCATCGGTATCGACGGTGTTTTCCGGCCTGCGCACGGCGCCGACGTGAAGTTCGCCGCGTGCCGCCGCAAGGTTTTCCTGGCGGTGACGCTCGCGATAGGAGGCGCGCTGCTCGTCGCTGCGTTCGTGGTGGCAGGCCGGGCAGCTCACGCCTTCCTCATAGAGCGGCGAGGTCTGGTCCTCGGCGTTCACCGGGCGGCGGCAGGCGTGGCACAGCGCGTGGCTGCCCTGCACCAGACCGTGACCGATGGTGACGCGCTGGTCGAACACGAAGCATTCGCCCTGCCACAGGCTTTCTTCCTCGGGCACCGTCTCCAGGTACTTGAGGATGCCGCCCTTGAGGTGGAAGACGTCCTCCACGCCTTCCTGCTTGAGGAACGCGGTGGACTTCTCGCAGCGGATGCCGCCGGTGCAGAACATCGCCACCTTGGGTGGCTTTCCGCCTTCGCGCTTGGCCGTCAGCAGCTTCTCGCGCTCGGTGCGGAACCACTCGGGGAAGTCGCGGAACGTCGCGGTTTGCGGGTCGATCGCGCCCGTGAAGGTGCCGACCGCCACTTCGTAATCGTTGCGGGTGTCGATCACGATCGTGTCGGGATCAGAGATCAGCGCGTTCCAGTCCTGCGGCTCGACATACGTGCCGACCACCGAGAGCGGATCGATATCGGGCTGGCCCATCGTCACGATTTCGCGCTTGAGGCGGACTTTCATGCGGTGGAACGGCATGTCCTCGGCGCCCGAGAGCTTCACATCGACATCCGCGCAGCCCGGCAATGCCCGGACATGAGCGAGCAGGCGCGCGATGCCTTCGTGGCTGCCGGCAACCGTGCCGTTGATGCCCTCGGCCGCAAGCAGCAGGGTGCCCTTGATGCCCTCCGCCTCGCAGAGTGCCAGAAGCGGCGCGCGCAGCGCGGCGAAATCCGCGAAACGGGTGAACTGATAGAGTGCCGCGACGCATATCGGAGCACGGCCGGCGCTATCGCCGGAAGGGGTCAGGGGAGCACAGCCATTCTGCATGGCGCGGCCCTTAGCGCGGAATCGCGGAAAAATGAATGCCGCGCAGGCAAGAAGAAACCCCGGCAAGCTCGGCTCGCCGGGATTTCCTTGAAATCGTCTGTGCAATCAGATCACTGGCAAGCAAGGCACTCGTCGTAATCGGTGGTCTCGCCGATCTCGAACTTGGGCGCTTCGGGCGTATTGTCCGCCTCCACGCCGCCGCCACCGGCGAAGCCCGCGCGCTGCACCGACTTCGAGCGCAAGTAGTAGAGCGACTTGATGCCCTTCTCCCAGGCCTGGAAGTGCAGCATCATCAGGTCCCACTTGTCGACGTCGGCCGGGATGAACAGGTTCAGCGACTGCGCCTGGTCGATATAGGGCGTGCGGTCGGCGGCGAATTCGAGCAGCCAGCGCTGGTCGATCTCGAAGCTGGTCTTGTAGACCGCCTTCTCGTCCGGCGTCAGGAAGTCGAGGTGCTGGACCGAGCCGCCGTGCTCCAGGATCGAATTCCACACGTTGTTGGAATCCTTGCTCTTCGAGGCGAGCAGCTTCTCCAGATAGGGGTTCTTCACCACGAAGCTGCCCGAGAGCGTCTTGTGGGTATAGATGTTCGCCGGGATCGGCTCGATGCAGGCCGACGTGCCGCCGCAGATGATCGAGATCGACGCGGTCGGCGCGATCGCCATCTTGCAGCTGAAGCGCTGCATCACGCCCATGTCTGCCGCGTCCGGGCAAGCGCCGCGTTCCTGCGCGAGCATGAGAGAAGCCTCGTCCGCCTTGGCGGCGATGTGCTGGAACATCTGCATGTTCAGCGCCTTGGCCATCGCGCTCTCGAAGGCGATGCCACGCTTCTGGAGGTACGAATGGTAGCCCATGACGCCCATGCCGACCGACCGCTCGCGCGCGGCGGAATAGCGGGCGCGGGCCATCTCGTCCGGCGCGCGGTCGATGTAGTCCTGGAGGACGTTGTCGAGGAAGCGCAGCACGTCTTCGACGAAGCGTTTCTCGCCCTTCCACTCTTCCCAGGTTTCCAGGTTGAGCGAGGAGAGGCAGCACACGGCGGTCCGGTCGTTGCCGAGGTGGTCGCGGCCGGTCGGCAGGGTGATTTCCGAGCAGAGGTTCGAAGTCGAGACCTTGAGGCCGAGATCGCGATGATGCTTGGGCATCGTGCGGTTCACGGTGTCGGAGAACACGAGGTAAGGCTCACCGGTGGCAAGGCGGACCTCGACCAGCTTCTGGAACAGCGAACGGGCGTGGACGGTGCCGCGCACCGAACCGTCCTTGGGGCTCTTGAGATCGAAGTCCTTGCCGTCACGGACGGCTTCCATGAACTCGTCGGTCAGCAGCACGCCGTGGTGCAGGTTGAGCGCCTTGCGGTTGAAGTCGCCCGAAGTCTTGCGGATCTCGAGGAACTCCTCGATCTCGGGATGCGAGACGTCGAGATAGCAGGCCGCCGAACCGCGACGCAGCGAACCCTGCGAAATCGCGAGAGTCAGCGAATCCATCACGCGCACGAACGGGATGATGCCGCTGGTCTTGCCGTTGAGGCCGACCGGCTCGCCGATGCCGCGCACGTTGCCCCAGTAAGTGCCGATGCCGCCGCCGCGCGAGGCGAGCCAGACGTTCTCGTTCCAGGTGGAGACGATGCCCTCAAGGCTGTCGTCCACCGAGTTGAGGTAGCACGAGATGGGAAGACCCCGCCCGGTGCCCCCGTTCGAGAGAACCGGGGTGGCAGGCATGAACCACAGCTTCGAGATATAGTCGTAGAGACGCTGGGCGTGCTCCTGATCGTCCGCATAGGCATCGGCCACGCGGGCGAAGAGATCCTGGTACTTCTCGCCGGGCAGCAGGTAGCGGTCGTCGAGCGTTTCCTTGCCGAAATCGGTCAGCAGCGCGTCACGCGAATCGTCGGTGATGATGGTGAAGCGGCGCGCGTTGATCGTTTTCGAATCGGGACGCGCCTTCGCTTCGGGCGCGGCAGTAACGGCCGCCAGCATGGCATCGGCCACAAGAGCGGCCGTAGCGGTATCGGTCTTGTCCATCGCGATCGCCGGGCTATCGCCCGCCTCCTTTTCCTTTTTCGCCGCTGCCTTTTTTACGGTTTTCGCCTTTTCGGCGACCATTTCAGGCTTAACCGTTTCAATCGTGGGGGTCGGAGCCCGCGGAGAAGTCTCGAAACCGGGCATTTCAACCTGCCCATCATCCTGAATCATATCTGCCTGCATAAAGTCGGAGCTGTTCACGTCAGCGTCGCTTCCGTTCCTGAAATCCAATTTCGCCCCCGCTTGCTCAAAATCCGCTTAGAGTAGCTTCCGACCCGACTGCATCGGGTCAGTTGCTCCAAATTTCTGTTCTTCCGCATTTTCCGAGTCATCAGGTGACTCCACCTGATTAGAAAATGCTCCAAAGCCACCCGTTCATCAGAACCCGTATCCAGGCCCTGTCATCGAAGCGCCAGAAAGCGCGTTCAGCATTGCCCCAGGTCCGGCCCCATCCATTTCCGAGCCTGTCCCGATTCGTCGCTCGACGCACCGCGGACGGCTGAAAACAGATCACGAAACTCCTGACCGACCCTGGTGCGCGCTGCTCGCAAGAGGCTCCGGACACCGGAAAACCGCCTTTCGGGACCCCTGACGGCCCAAGGAGGAATTCTCTAGGTCTAGATGCCCCGCGATCGACGCGCCACAACCCATAGTGCCTGTTCTGGAAATTGACGCAAGGGGGCAGGCGTCATGGAAGCACCCGGCAGGTCTTGCCTCTTTACAGGCAGAGGGGTCTCGCGACGCGTGGGAACTCCGTCATCCGGCCCTCGCGCAAGAGGCTATTTTGAGGCCCCGGCTAAAAATTTTTCCACATAAAACGGCGACGAAGCGAATCGCGCTTGCGACGAGACGCGTCGCCGGATTTCTCGACATTTCCCCTCCGTCGAGACACTTGAACGGCGTTTCCCCATTTCCGGGAAGCGATGCCCCCGCAGCGAATCCCGCCCTCGCTTCCCGTCGAACCCGATACCTCTTTCGACGAGGTCCGATTGCAACCCACATCGCGCTCGCGACTTTAGCACGCGCAGACTTGGCTCACCCCCTTCGGCCAAACCCAGGGATTTCGACAAGACATGATCAACATCATCAGCGCCATCATCAGCGGCTTCATCATCGGTGTGCTGGCGCGCTACATCTATCCCGGTGCCGTACCGATGAACTGGATCGCCACGATTCTGCTCGGCATCGGCGGCTCGCTCGTGGCCGGTCTCGTCACCACGCGCGGACAGGACGATTTCCAGCGGGCCGGGTGCCTGGCCTCGATCATCGGCGCCATCGCGCTGATCTTCATCGGGCGCCTGCTCGGCATCGGCATGTGAGAATAGTGCGCGCCCTTTCCCTCGACGGGCGCGCGCGGTAACAAGGCCGTCATGGCCGAGATCATCAACCTTCGCATGGCCCGCAAGGCCAGGGCGCGCGATGCCGACAAGCATCAGGCGGACGAGAACCGCGCGCGCCATGGCCGCACCAGAGCCGAGCGCGGCGCCGCCGAGGCCGAAGCCGCACACCTCACCCGCACGGTCGAGGGCGCCAGACGCGAGCGTCCCGAAGTGGAAGGCCCCGAAGCGGAAAGCACGGACTGATGCGCACCACCTACCTCGACGCCACCGTGCGCCTCTACCGCCTCGATTCCGGACCGGAGGGCGGCGCGGCCAGCACCCTGTTCTACGGCTCGCTGTCGGAAGCGATGGACATGGCCGCCCGTCAGCCGGAAGACGTGCAGGACGGCCTGTTCATCGCCACCGACAATGACGTGGTGGCCTACCTCGATCTCATAGAAGGCTGGTAGGCCGCAGCCGTCGACCGATCAGAACCGGGCCTGAAGACCCGCGGCCAGATAGTGGTCGCCGAAATTGCCCTTCACGTCGATGCGGGGCAGCAACGGCATCGACACGGTGCCGTAGGCCCGCACGTCGCCGCCGATCAGGCGCGCACCGATGCCGAAGCCCAGCGCGGTCGGCAGACGGTACATCGCCTCGACCTTGCCGAAAATCTTGGTTCCCGAGTTATCGCACTTGCCGTCCGAGACGCGGTCGCCGCTGGACTTGCTGAAGCATTGCGAATCCTGGTTGAAATAGCCGGGGTGGTCGCGGTGGTGGAAGAACACGCCGGCGCCCGGCGTGATGCTGAAGCCGCCGTCCGAAATCACCGGCACGCCCACCGCCAGTTCACCGCCCCAGTCCCCTTCCGCGCGTGCCACATTGGCCTCGGCCGTCACTTGCGCAGCGGCGGGTGCAGCGAAGAGAACAGCCGGAACGGCCGCGATCGCAAGGGCAAGAGTGGGGCGGAATTTCATGGCAGGTCCTTGATGTATGAAAGCGGATTTTGCCCTGAAAGGCCTAGGATTCCCGTGGGGTAGAGCGCAAGTCGGGCGGATTCGATCCGTCCCGGATCAGGCTCTGTCCATCCCGCCAGCGTTAGTGCCGCGTTTACCAGACCGGCGGTTCAGGCCTGAAACACGACCTTGGTGCCCGCCGAGACCATCTGCGCCAGCCGCGCCGCATCCCAGTTCGTCAGGCGCACGCAGCCGTGGCTCTCAGTTTTGCCGATGTTCTGCGGCTCCGGCGTGCCGTGGATGCCGTAATGTTCCTTGGAAAGATCGAGCCAGACCACGCCGACCGGACCGTTCGGCCCCGGCGGCAGAAGCTTGTCCTTCGCGTTCTTCTTCGCATCCCAGAACAAGTCGGGGTTGAAGTGATAGTCCGGATTGCGCGCCTCGCCGACGATCGTCCAAGAGCCGAGCGGCAGCGGATCGTGCCCGCTGCCGGTGGTAACGGGAAACTGCGCGATCAGCTTGCCCGCCGCGTCGTAGACTCTGAGGGCGCCGTCCGACTTGTCGACGACGATATGATCGGCCTTGGGCTGCTCGGACCGAATACCGAGGCTTTGCAGCGTCTTCGCCCAGCCGGTCTTGTCATCGGCAAGCTGCGCGAGCGGGGCATCGGCGATGTCCGGCACCCGGATCTCGCGCCCGGCGCCGAGCACCGTCACCGGACCGTTGAGCGCCAGCAGGACCTCCGGCGTCGTATGGAAACGCTCCGCCAGCGCCTCGGACAAACGGCGATAGCCGAGATGGTCGAACTTCGCCTGCCCGGCCATGTCCTTGGGCAAGTCAGGCACGAAAGGACCCCGTGCAAAAGCGGCGGGGATGACGACCCGGCGTGTGCCCGGTTCGTGGCCCAGCGCCTGCTGCGTTGCTGGATCGAGCCTCCCGCTCACCGGCAACCCGCGTGCTTCCTGGAAACCACGCAAGGCCAGTTTGTAGGAAGCGCTCTCGCGCCCGTCGATCACGCCGGACGAAAATCCCTGCCGATCCAGCGCGACCTGCGCGCGCAGCACCGGATTTTCGGCCTGTCCGGCATTCCCGTCCTTGGCGGCAGACACGAAAGCAAAAGGATCGGCGGGTTTCGCAGCTCCCTGCCCGTCTCCTGAATCTTCACCGGAATGACAAGCGGACAGCATGAGCACGGCGGCAAGGGAGAGTGGCAGGGATCGCATCAGGCGGGCATCCTTCGGTTTTTCCTTTGCCGTTCCAACGCACGAAGGCGGCGGCGGCTTCACGTCCCGCCGCGAAATCGATGCCCTCTTCGGCCCACCGGCCATTGTGCCGGAGGCCCGCTTGCCATACCGGCAGGGGCGATGAGCAGGCTCGATTCCTTCTTCGCAGCGGCGCTCGACCGGATCGACCGCGCCGGGCAACGCCGCACCTTGCGCCCCGCCGCACTCGAAAAGGGTGGCCGCGTCCGCCGCGACGGTCACGAACTGATCGACTTCTCCAGCAACGACTATCTCGGCCTCGCCCGCCACCCGCTGCTGATCGAGCGCGCCCGCGACTGGACGGAAGCCCACGGCACCGGCTCCGGCGCCTCGCGGCTGGTGACGGGGACCAGCGCCGCCCATCTCGTCATCGAGGCCCGTATCGCCCGGTTCAAACATGCCGAAGCCGCGCTGGTCTTCGCCAGCGGCTGGCAGGCCAATGCGGCGGTTATCCCCGCCCTGCTCGCCGCCGTGCCCGGCACCGCCGTCTTCACCGACCGGCTAATCCACGCCTCGATGCACGCGGGCCTCGCCATCTCCGGCACTCGCCAGCACCGCTTCCGCCACAACGACCTCGATCATCTGGAAGAGCTGCTGGCGAGCAAGGGCGCAGAAGCCCCGGCCCGCCTGATCCTCACCGAAAGCGTGTTCTCGATGGACGGCGACCGCGCCGACATCGCCCGCCTCGCCGAGATTGCCGCCCGCCATGACGCCTTCCTGTTCGTGGACGAAGCCCATGCCACCGGCGTGCTCGGCCCCGGCGGCGCGGGCCTCTCGGCGGAAGTGCCCGGCGGGATCGACCTCGTCATGGGCACCTTCAGCAAGGCGCTGGGCGGTTTCGGCGCCTATGTGGCCGGGTCGCAGGTCATGATCGACTACCTCGTCAACGCGGCGAGCGGCTTCATCTTCACCACCGCCCCGCCGCCCGCCGTGCTGGGCGCCATCGATGCCGCGCTCGACCTCGTGCCGGACATGGACGCTGAGCGCGCCCATCTTGCCGCGCTGGGCCAGCGGCTGCGCTTCGGCCTCGCCGCACTCGGCATCGATCACGGTGCATCGAGCACGCAGATCGTCCCCGCCGTGATCGGGGCGGAGGTCGCCGCGCTCGACCTCTCCCGCAAGCTGGAGGAAAGCGGACTGCTCGCTTCCGCGATCCGCCCACCCACGGTGCCGCCCGGCACCAGCCGCCTGCGCCTGGCGCTGCGCGCGACCCATGCGGCGAGCGATATCGATGCCCTATTGAACGCGATCGAGGCCTGCCGGTGAAGCTGCTCTTCGCCCATGGCTGGGGCTTCGACCGCTCGTTCTGGACGCCGCTGGCCGATCTCCTCACCGACCTGCCGCTGGAGATCGACGATCGCGGCTATTTCGGCAGCCCCGAGGCCATGACGGTGGACGGCCCCTGCCTCGCCGTGACTCATTCCTTCGGCACCATGCGCGTGCTAGCCGCCCCGCCCAAGGGTCTTGTAGGCGTACTCGCGATCAACGGTTTCGAGCGCTTCTCCGCATCCGCAGACTATCCCGGTGTGCCGGTCCGCGTGCTCGACCGCATGTTGCGGCGCTTCGGCGAAGACCCTCGCGCGGTACTCGCAGATTTCCGTCGCCAATGTGGAGCAGAAGCAGCGTTCGGCGAAATCGACGCCGCCCTGCTGCATGGCGACCTCGTGCGCCTGCGCGACGAGGAAGCCTCCCTGCCCGCCGTCCCCATCGTCTCGCTTCAAAGCGCGCGCGACCCGCTCCTGCCCGAAGCGATGCGCGCGCAAGCCTTCCGGGACGCCGCCGTGCGCCGGATCGAGTGCGAGACGGGCGGGCACCTCCTCCCGCTCGAAGCGCCCGAGTTCTGCGCACAGGCGGTGCGCGACATGATCGAGGCGCTGGCATGAACGCGCCCCGCGAGCGCGTCAGCCGCGCCTTTGCCGCCGCGCCCGATTACGACGGCCATGCCCGCATCCAGCGCGAGGTCGCCCAGACGCTCGCCACCCGGATCGCCGCGCTGGATTTGCCTGAAAATCCGCGCGTGCTGGAGATCGGCTGCGGCACCGGCTTTCTCACGCAGGCGCTGGCAGGGCTGGATGGCGACTGGCTCGTCACCGATCTTGCGCCCGAAATGCTGGAGCGCTGCCGCAACCGTCTCGGCGAAAGCGCGCAGCACCGCTTTGCCGTGCTCGACGGCGAATACGGCACACCGGAAAGCGGCCCCTTCGACCTCATCTGCTCCAGCCTCGCCGTGCAATGGTTCGACGATACCCCTGCGGCCCTTGCCCGCATGGGAGGCTGGCTTGCACCGGGCGGACACCTGATGGTGACGACACTCGGCCCCGGCAGCTTCGCGGAATGGCGCACCGCGCATCAGGCGGAAGGACTGGAACCCGGAACCCCCCGCTTCGCGGACATCGCCGCTTTCGGCGACCTCGTCCACGCGGTCGAGCACCCCGTCGAACATCACGCCGACCCGCTGGCTTTCCTCCACGCCCTCAAGGCCATCGGCGCCCAGACCGCCGAAGCCGGACATCGCCCCCTTTCCCCCGGCCAGCTTCACCGCGTCATGGCGCGTTTCGCCCAAAGCGGATGCCCCCAAAACGGATGCAAAGTGACTTACGAAGTCGTGACCTGCCACTTACACCGAGAATCGAGCCTTTCATGAGACCGCTTGTCGTCACCGGAACCGATACCGAGATCGGCAAGACCGTCTTCGCCGCCGCGCTCGCGGGCGCTCTCGGCGCGCGTTACTGGAAGCCGGTCCAGGCGGGCCTCGAGGAAGACGGCGGCGACGGCGACCGCGTGGCACGCCTCTCCGGCCTGCCCGCCGACCATATCCTGCCCGAGGCCTATCGCCTCGCCACCCCATGCTCGCCGCACCTCGCCGCCGAGATCGACGGGGTGGAGATCGATCCCGAACGCCTCGCCCTGCCGCAAGTGGACGGCCCGCTGGTCGTCGAGGGCGCTGGCGGCGTGATGGTCCCGCTCACCCGCACGACGACGTATGCCGACCAGTTCGCGCGGTGGAACGCCCCGGTCGTGCTGGTGGCGCGCACGATGCTCGGCACGATCAACCATTCCCTGCTATCGATCGAGGCTCTGCGCACGCGCGGCGTTGAGATACTGGGCGTGGCCTTCGTCGGCGATCCAGTGGAGGACAGCGAGGCAACGATCTGCGCGATGGGCCAAGTCCGCCGCCTCGGCCGCCTGCCCCGCCTCGCCTCGCTGAAGCCGGAAACGCTGGCCGAGGCCTTCGCCGAAAACTTCCGCATCGAGGACTTCAAGGGGGATTTCACGCAATGACGTCATCGGTCTGGCACCCCTTCACCCAGCACGGTCTGCAAGAGCCGGTCCCGCTCGTCACCCATGCCGAAGGCGCGCTGCTTCACACGGCGGACGGCAAGGCGGTGGTGGACGCGGTGTCCTCTTGGTGGGTGACGACCCACGGCCACTCCCACCCGCGCATCAAGGCGGCCATTGCCGAGCAGGCGCAGAAGCTCGACCAGATCATCTTCGCTGGATGGACCCACGAACCCGCCGAGCAAGTCGCCGCAGGCCTGCGCGCGATCATGCCGGAAAGCCTGACTCGGGTGTTCTTCTCCGACTCGGGTTCGACCAGCGTGGAAGTCGCGCTGAAGATGGCGCTCGGCTACTGGCACTGGCGCGGCGAGAACCGCCACCGCATCGTCGTGATGGAAAACTCCTACCACGGCGACACCATCGGCGCGATGTCGGTGGGCGAGCGCGGCGTGTTCAACCAGCCCTACGAGCCGCTGCTGTTCGACGTGGGCCGCATCCCCTTCCCCGCTGCAGGAGCCGAACAGCAGACGCTGGACGCACTCGAAGCCCTCTGCCGCCAGCCGGAAACCGCCGCGCTGATCGTCGAGCCACTGATCCTCGGCGCCGGCGGCATGCTGGTCTACTCGCCCGAAACACTCGCCGCGATGCAAGCGATCTGCGCCCGCCACGGCGTGCTCTTCATCGCCGACGAAGTGATGACCGCCTGGGGCCGCACCGGCACCCTGCTCGCCTGCGAACAGGCAGGCGTGGTACCGGACATCCTCTGCCTCTCCAAGGGCCTGACCGGCGGCGCCGTCCCGCTCGCCGTCACGATGGCCAGCGAAGCGATCTTCGAAGCGCACTACTCCACCGACCGCGCGCGGATGTTCTTCCATTCCTCCAGCTACACCGCGAACCCGATCGCCTGCGCCGCCGCCGCCGCCAACCTGGCGATCTGGCGCGAGGAACCGGTGCTGGGGCGTATCGCCGCACTGGCCGGGAAACAGGCGACGTGGATCGAGAAGCTCGGGCAGTTCTGCCGCTTCGACAATCCCCGCACGATCGGCACCATCGCCGCGCTCGATCTCAGGACCTCGGGCACCAGCGGCTACATGAGCGACCTCGCGCCGCGCCTGATGGCGTTCTTCCGCGAGCGGGACGTGCTGCTGCGGCCGCTGGGGAACACCGTCTACCTCATGCCGCCCTACTGTATCTCGGACGATCAGCTCGGGCAGGTCTGGGAGGCTATCGGGGAAGCGGTTATTTCGTTTTAAGATCAAGAGGAAGAGTAGGGGTCAAAACCCCTGCACCCCAATACTGTGTAGGTCACGCGGACCAACGCCGTTGCGCGCCCACAGCAGCGTCGGGAGACTTAATGGCTGCGCCGCAAGGAGCGCACTACGGATAGGCGGCGCGCGTCGTAGACATTCCGAGGGCCTGGGGGATCATCCCCCAGGACTTCTCCCTTTATTCGACTTCAAAATGATCCGATGAAAGCCCGGCCAACCGCCGCCGCATCTCCGTAAACGCCGCCTCCACCCGCCGCGTATAATCGGCAGTACGGAACAGCGGAGAAGTCAGCCGATTGGCTGCGAGACGTTCGCGAAGATCGCGCAGCCCGCGCGGATCGTGGGCCAAGGCAAGTGCGGTCGCTTCGTAGGCGGCCCGGTCGGGCACTACCAGTTCCGGCAGTCCGACCGCGTGGACGAGGCTTCCCGCCACCCGTGCGGCAAACTGGCGCCCCGGCATCGTCAGAACCGGCAATCCGGCCCATAGCGCATCGCTGGCGGTCGTATGGGCATTCACGGCGAAAGTATCGAGGAACAGGTCTGCCAGCATAAGGCGCCCGAGGTGCTCGCCGTGCGGAACGCCGGGGGAGAACACCAGCCGCGCCGGATCGACGCCGCGCGCCGCCGCTTCGCGCCGCAGGTTTTCCTCCGCCCATCGGTTCGAGCGCAGGAGCCAGAGCACGCTCCCTTCCACTTGGGCCAGCAGTCGCATCCAGATATCGAATGCCTCAGGGTCGATCTTGTAGGTGTGGTTGAAGCAGCAAAACACGAAGCCGCGCTCGGGCAGGCCCCAGCCTTTGCGACCGCGCGTGTCGGGTATGATCGCGCGCTGGTCGTCGTTGGCTTGGTACGAATGGAGCAGTCGGACGATCTTTTCGGTGAACCAGCGCTCGCCGCCCGGCGGCAAGGCTACGGCGTCGGCGATGAAGTAGTCCATACAGGGGTGGCCGACGGTGCCGGGGTAACCCATGTAGCTCACCTGCACGGGGGCGAGTCTCTGGCCGAACATCGCGGTGCGGGTGCCGCGCGTGTAGCCCTTGAGATCGACGGCGATGTCGAGGCCGTCCGCTCTGGCCTGGGCGACCGCTTCGACGTCGGTCAGATGGCCGATCTCGGTGAAGGCGTCGGCATGGCGGCGCAGCGCCCTTCGCGAGGCGTCGCCGTCGCAGCGCGGGCCGTAGCTGTAGAAGCGGATGTCGAAGCGGGTGCGGTCATGTTCGCGAAACAGGCCGCTCATCAGGTACATCGTCGCGTGATCGTGGAAGTCGGCCGAAAAGTAGCCGATGCGGATGCGGCCATCGGCGGATGGTGCGGGATCGGGCAGGGTTTGTGGCGGCGGGCCGAACTTCACCGCCGCGCAGGCCAGCGAGCGGCGATACTGGTGCGCCGGATCGTCCACGAAAGGCAGCGCCGCGAAGGGCTGGACCGCGGCGGCGGCGGGGCCCTCCGTCCGTGCGAACTCGGCGCGGTAGCTCCAGTCGCAGATATGCGCTTCCTCGAACAGCGCCTGCAGCAATGCCGAGCGGTCTTCCGGATCGAGCGCGGAGGCCTTGCGGAAGGCAGCAATGGCCTCGGGCAGATCGCCCTTGAGCACGAGCGCCTTGCCGCGATTGACGATGGCCTGCGTATTGCCCGGATCGGCCTCCAGCGCCTGAGCGTAGGCGGCGAGCGCATGGTCCGGCTTCAAGGCGAGAGCACGGCGATAGGCGGCAACCGCCTCCAGCCGCGCGCCGCGTTTCGCCAGCAGATTGCCGAGGTTGTAATGCGCCTCGGTGTAGCCGGGATCGATGGCAGCGGTCTGCGCGTAGCCCTCTTCCGCCTCGGCATGGCGCTCCTGAACGTCGAGCAGGTTGGCGAGATTGAACCGCGCATCGGCATAGCCGGCATGGTGGGCGATCACCTCGCGATAGATCTCCTCCGCTTCGGCGAAGCGATTTTGGCGGCGCAGCGCGATGGCCAGGTTGTTGCGGCAAGCCGCCGCCTTGGGATCAGCTTCGACGGCTCGGCGGAAGGCGGCCTCGGCGGCGGGAAACGCGCCCAGTGCGAGGAACGCGGCGCCTTGCAGGTTGTGGACGGTGAAGCTCTGCGGGAACTCGGCGGACAGCTTCTCGCCTTCGCGTGTGGCCTCGGCCATGCGGCCTGCACGGTAGGCGGAGATCATCGCCTCCAATTGCATCGGGTCGGGATCGGCCGCCGCGCCGTCGAGCGTCTCCAGCGCCGCCCGCGCCCGGAGGTTGCGGGGGAAGCGGGTCAATGCCTCATGATAGAGCGCCCGCGCCGCAGCGGTCTCGCCGCGCCTGGCCTTTAGCAGCAGCGCTTCCAACCCGCTCACGTTCCCTCCACGGCATATGGGGGCCAGAGTAGGCGAACGAGGTTCACGCCGCATCTACGCGCGAATCAGGGTATTCGCTTAGTGCGAACTTTAAGCTGTGAAGATGTCTGGATTTCCACGGAAGGAAACTGGAGCGGGCGAAGGGATTCGAACCCTCGACCCCAACCTTGGCAAGGTTGTGCTCTACCCCTGAGCTACGCCCGCTCTGGCGTTTCGGAGACTTCCGGCGAACCGGGAGTCCCTATGTGAACTGGAGCGGGCGAAGGGATTCGAACCCTCGACCCCAACCTTGGCAAGGTTGTGCTCTACCCCTGAGCTACGCCCGCTCTGACGTTCGAGACCTGCTGGAGTAACCGGCAGGTCCGGGGTGGAGGCGCGCCACTAGCAGTGACCTTTGGGGGCTGCAAGAGGAAAATCGAAAGAATTTTCAAAATCCCGTAATATCGGGATTTTCCGGGTGAGCGGCGCCACGCGGGCCGCATCGCCTCTCTCGGCGGAACCCAACTTGAAACGACAACGACCCTTCACAAATCCGTCCCGAAAGCCGATCTAGGGTGCCATTCGTTTTTACAGGAGCACGTATCTTGGCCAGCATGGGTCTCAACCTCGACGAACAGAAGGCGGTCGACCGGTTCCGCAAGACGGTGGCCGAACCGTCGATGACGCAGCTGGTGATCCTCGATTTCTGGGCCGAATGGTGCGGCCCCTGCAAGGCGCTGACGCCGGTGCTGGAAAAGGTCGCCGCGGACTATGCCGACAAGGGCGTGGTCCTCGCCAAGGTCAATGTCGATGAAGAGCAGTTCATCGCCTCGCAGTTCCAGGTGCGCTCGATCCCCACGGTCTACGCGATCTTCCAGGGCCAGCCGGTGGCGGACCTGACCAATGCCCGCACCGAATCGCAGTTGAAGCAGACGCTGGACCAGCTGCTGTCGCAGCTTCCTATTCAGCCGGGCGGCGCCGAGCCGCAGCAGGACCTCGCCCCGCTGATCGCCATGGGCGAGGAAGCCCTGTCCGAAGGCGACGGCGAGCGCGCCGCTGCAATCTTCATGCAGATCCTCGAACTGGCGCCGGAGAACGCCGAAGTCATCGCCGGCTTCGTGCGCGCACTGGTGCTGGCCGGACGCATCGAGGAAGCCGAGCAGGTGCTCGCCAGCCTCGAGCCGGCCCTCGCCGCCGATCCGCTGGTCGAGCGCGCCCGTTCGGCGCTGACGCTCGCCAAGGACAAGCCCGAGGACAGCGAACTCGCCGCCCTGCGCGCCGCCGCTGCCGAGCGCCCCGCCGACATGGAAGCCCAGCTCGCTTTCGCCAATGCCGCTTTCGCCGCCGGTGAGCGCGATGCCGCCGCCGACACGCTGCTGCGCATGGTTGCTGCCGACCGCGAATGGAACGAGGGCGCCGCTCGCGCCAAGCTGCTCCAGATCTTCGAGGCGACCGGGCTGGAAGACCCCTGGGTCTCGGCGACCCGCCGCAAGCTCTCCACCGTCCTGTTCGGCTGACGTGGCGCGAATCACCATCTTCCCGCTTCCGGGCGCGGTGCTCTATCCGGGGCTGCAATTGCCGCTCCACATCTTCGAGCCCCGCTACCGGGCGATGGTGAGCGACGCCCTCGCCCGCGACCGGCGCATCGGCATGATCCAGCCGCAGCGTCCGGTCGAAGGCGCACCGCTGTTCACGATCGGCTGCCTCGGGCGGATCGGGGATGTCGAGGCACTGGAGGACGGGCGCTTCAATATCGTGCTGACCGGCGAATCGCGCTTTCGCATAACCCGCGAACTCGACGTGACGACGCCGTTCCGGCAGGTCGAGGCCGAACTCCTGCCCGAGCGTGAGGATGAAGTGCTCGCCCCGATCGAGCGCGCCAGCTTCGAGCGCGAGGCGAAGCGATTCGCCCATGCCCAAGGCTACGCGGTGGACTGGGACCAGGTCGGCCGGCTAGACGACATGGCGCTGATCAACGGCGTCTCGCAGATCGCGCCGTTCGATGCCGCCGCCAAACAGGCCTTGCTCGAAGCCGAAAGCTTGCCCGCGCGCTGCGAATTGCTGGTGCAGCTGATGCAGTTCTTCGGCCGCCATTCGGATGACGATGATGACGGCGTGACCCTGCAATAGGTGCAGTGGGCGCGTATTCCTCCAGTGGCCCTGCGCTGACGTTCGGCATAACACTCCGTCATCCTGAACTTGTTTCAAGATGACGGAGTAAGTGGGGACAGGCTGCTCTGCCTAAGCGAAGATCTCAGCGCTTGCCGTTACCCGGCAACCTTGCCTGACTCTCCAGCACTTTCTCGCGCATGTAGAGTTCCTGGGCTTCCTGCGGCGACAGGCCATCGCTGCCGTAGCGTCTCGCCAGCGAATCGATCTGCTGCCGTTCCTTGCGCAGCCTCTTGGCGTCCTGCTTCGAAAGACGACCGGACTCGCGACCGTCGCGGATCGCCCTGTCCACGTTGCGAAGGTCGAGGCGATAACGCCCTGCCTCGGCCTTTTGCTGGATATCGCGATAGGGCGGATTTTTGGGCTGGGGCGCGGGAGGTCCCACGATATGCGCTTCCGCACCGGCTGCGATCAGCAACAGCATCCCGGTGGAACAGACAGATAGCAAGCGGAGCATCGCACCCTCCTCTGCGGCAGAGAAGGGTGAGACTGGCTCAAACCGCTGAACCGGCGATGAATTCCCCCGCTATTGTAGCAGGACCGTCTTCACCCCGTCGATCACGTATTGCGCGGCCAGCGCGGCCAGCAGCACGCCGAGAAGGCGGGTGATCACGGCCTCGACCTTGTCGCCCAGCACGCGCATCAGCGGCCCGGCAGCAGCGAGCGCAGCGAAGCTCAGCGCCATCACGGCGATCATCGCCGCCAGCACGGCGAGAGTCTGCTCCATCCCGTGCGCGCGCGAGGTCAGCAGCATGATCGTCGCGATCGAGCCCGGCCCCGCCAGCATCGGCATGGCCATCGGGAACACCGAGACGTCGTCCACTTCGGGCGTCTCGGCATGGTGGGCGATGATTTTCTCGGCCCGTTCCTCGCGGCGCTGGGTACGCTTTTCGAAGACCATGTCGATGGCGATCATGAACAGCATGATGCCGCCCGCGATGCGGAAGGCGTTGAGTTCGATATGGAGCGCGCCCAGCAGCCGCGCGCCGAACAGCGCGAAGACCACGAGGATAGCGGTCGCGATCATGCAGGCGCGCGCGGCCATGGAGATCGCCTGCGAGCGGCTCGCGTCGGCGGAAAGCCCGGCATAGATCGGTGCGCAGCCCGGCGGATCGATCACCACGAACAGCGTGACGAAGGCGCTGAGGAAGATTTCATACATGCGAGTTGTTGCCCCTTGGCCCCGTTATTGCGCCTTGGGCGCCGCTACGTCGCTGCGTAGCACTTCGGTCATCGTGCCGTTCTTCAGCAGCGAGACCGACAGCGAACGCGAATGGTCCGCATTGACGTGATAGCTCCAGCGCAAGGTGCCGTCCTTCGAACGGCCCTTGCCGTCCATGCCCGGCGCCGCATCCGGCGCTTTGCCCTCGACGATCAAGGCATCCGGATCCGGCCTGTCGCCGGGGCGGGCGCAGTCGGCGACCGAGGCGGAGAGCATGTCCGAATTCGGCAGCGCCTGCGCCAGGCTGTCGCCCTGGTCGAGCACCCAGCGATAGTCGCCCTTCTTGCGCTTCTGCCAGATCGTCGTGAAATAGCCGACCGAGCCGTCCGGCTGCTGCCAGCCGCCCTTGGTGACGCCCATCGTGCCGTCGCAGCTCATCCAGACCTGCGAGGCCTGCCACTGCACGGGTGCGGCCGGTTCCTTGCGTCCGCTGAGCCAGGTTTTGGCGCGGACCGGCTCGGGCACAAACATCACCGCGTCATCCTCGGCAAATTCGTCGAAGGCCTTCCACTGCCCCTTCTCGCGCGCCGCCCGCGCAAAGGCGATCTCGGCGGCGACCAGCGCGCTGGGATTGGCGGTGCCCACGCCGGGCGCATAGTCCGGCCTGCGCCGGGCATCGGCCGGGGCGGCGGTGATCGCCATCAGGACGACCCCGCCCGCCGTGGCCGTCAGGACCCGGCGCAGCGCCCGGTTCAAAGCGCGCTCTCGTCCAGCGCGAGCCCGGCATTGCGATGCGCCGCGACCACCGTGTTGCGCAGCAAGACGGCGATGGTCATCGGCCCGACCCCGCCCGGAACCGGCGTGATCGCGCCCGCCACGGCAGCAGCCGAGGCAAAGTCGATATCGCCCACCAGCTTGGTCTTGCCTTCCTCGGCAGCTGGGACGCGGTTGATGCCCACGTCGATCACGGTCGCGCCGGGCTTGAGCCAGTCGCCCTTGACCATCTCCGGACGGCCGACCGCAGCCACCACGATATCGGCGCGGCGCACGACTTCGGGGAGGTCCTTGGTACGGCTGTGCGCAACGGTGACGGTGCAGCTCTCGGCGATCAGCAGCTGCGCCATCGGCTTGCCGACAATGTTCGAACGACCGATCACCACTGCGTCGAGTCCCGAAAGCGAACCCAGCCGGTCCTTCAGCAGCATCACGCAGCCCAGCGGCGTGCAGGGCACGAAGCCCGGCAACCCGGTGGCGAGACGCCCGACATTGACGACATGGAAGCCGTCCACGTCCTTGTCGGGATTGATCGTGGCGATGACCTTCTGCTCGTTCATGTGCGACGGCAGCGGCAGCTGGACGAGGATGCCGTCCACCGCCGGATCGGCGTTGAGCTGCTCGACCACGGCCAGCAGGTCCGCTTCGGACGTATCGGCGGCCAGCTTGTGCTCGAAACTCTCCATGCCTGCCGCCACGGTCTGCTTGCCCTTGTTGCGGACATAGACCTGGCTGGCCGGGTCCTCGCCCACGAGCACGACCGCGAGGCCGGCCTTGCGACCGGCCTTCGCCTCGAAATCGGCGGCAACGGTGGCGATGCGGGTGCGAAGGCCCTCGGCGAAGGCCTTACCGTCGATGATGTTCGCTGCGGTCATGTCAGGCATAGGCCATCGGCTGGAGGATCATGATGATCACGTTGAGACTGATGATCAGCACCATCGGCGAGAAGTCGATTCCGCCGGTATTGGGCATTATCCGCCGGATCGGGCCGAGGATCGGATCGAGCAGCGCATTGAGCGCGCGCCAAACCGCCTCGACGAAGCGGTTGTGCAGGTTCACCACGTTGAAGGAGATCAGCAGGCTGAGCACGAACTGGACGAGCACGAGCGTGGTCAGGATCTGCACGAGGTAGATAAGGGCGTTGATCACACCGCCGAGCATGGGCGTGGGGCCTTTCTGAGGAATGAAGCCTGCGCCTGATAGCCGAGGCAAGGCGGGTGGAGCAAGCGCGGGAACGGGTCCGGATGGTTCCGGCAACGCTCGGTTACAGAACCGCCGGAGGAGAGGGCCGCCGGGGGAGAGGGCCGGTGCCGCAACGAAAATGCCCGAACGGGCATTTTCCAAACAATCAACGCGTGACGGTGGACATCCGCTCGATGCGCCAGTTGAGCTGCTGCTCGCTGGCGCCAGGCACGTCGTTGACGCGGCGCAGGACGATGCTGCCCCGGCGCGAGGGGCGGCCGTCGGCAAAGTCGAGAACGACCGGAGCCTCGTAATAGATCGAACCCGCTGCCGTGCTGGTATCTCCTCGGCCCAGCGCGATCCGGGGACCGGCATCGCCGCCGAATTCCTCGGCCAGCCGGTTCGGCGTCATCTGCGCGTCGAGAGTCCAGGCCTTGGCGGCATCGTCCCAATCGCCGATGCGCAGGGCATTGATATAGTAGCGCAGCACCCGCTCGGGATCGCGGCGCTCGCCCAGCGCGGTCTGGTCGAGCTGGGCTGCGAGGCCGCTCTGGGCCGCTTCGGACGCATCTCCGCTGGGCTCTTCCGAGGCGGCGATGGCCTCGCTCGCCGCCATCGTCGCATCGCTGCTGGGCTCGGCTATCGGTTCCTGGTTGCACGCTGCGAGCAGGAGAGCGAGGGCCGAAACGGCGCTGGCGATGACGACGGTATTACGCATGGGGCTTGAAACGCCTTTCAGCCGGATAGTTCCTCTTGCAGATCGGTTCAGCCCGCCCGGATCAGCGTGCCGGCACCTTCCTGCGTGAATATTTCCAGCAACATGGCATGGGAAACCCGCCCGTCAAGCACGACGGCGGCTTCGCAGCCCGCCTCGACCGCATGGATGCAGGTTTCGAGCTTGGGAATCATGCCGCCCGTGATCGTGCCGTCCTGCTGGAGCTTGACGATATCGGAAGGCGTCAGGTCGGTCAGCAGTTCGCCCTGCTTGTCGAGCACGCCGCGCACGTCGGTGAGCAGGAACAGGCGCGAGGCACCCAGCGCCGCGGCGACGGCACCGGCCATCGTGTCGGCATTGATATTGTAGGTCTGGCCGTCCTCGCCCGGCGCGATCGGGGCGATGACCGGGATCATGCCCGCCGCCGAGATCGTCTCGATCACGCCGATGTCGATCTTCGCAGGCTCGCCCACGAAGCCGAGATCGACGACGCGTTCGATATTGCTGTCCGGGTCCTTGGCGGTGCGCTGCACCTTGCTCGCGGTGACGAGGCCGCCGTCCTTGCCGGAAATCCCCATGGCCTTGCCACCGGCTTCGGCGATCCAGCCGACGATTTCCTTGTTGATGACGCCCGAAAGCACCATTTCGGCGACTTTCGCGGTTTCCTTGTCGGTCACGCGCAGGCCGTCGATGAAACGCGATTCGACGCCCATGGTCTTGAGCATCGCGCCGATCTGCGGACCACCGCCGTGCACGACCACGGGGTTGATGCCCACGGCCTTCAGAAGAACCACGTCTTCCGCGAAATCTCGCGCCAGTTCGGGATCGCCCATGGCATGGCCGCCGTACTTAACGACGAACGTGCGACCGGCATAACGCTGCAGGTAAGGCAGCGCATCGACGAGCGTCTCGGCTTTCGAGAGCATGGCGGGATCGTGCGGAATCGGCATGGGGGCGCTTTAGACCCCCTGCACAGAATTAAAACCCGTTTCCGCGCCCGAAAGACCGATTATTTCACTCTCCGTCCAGCTTGCGGCCCAGCTTCACGAAGAGCCAGATGAACGGCGGCACCATGATCGTCGAAAGCACCAGCTTGGCGATGATCTGTCCGCCCATGATGTCCCAGATCGGCAGCACGCCCGCGAAGGAGATCGTGATGAAGATCAGCGTATCCACGACTTGCGACAGCAGGCTGGCGACCCAGGCGCGCAGCATCAGCATCCGCCCTTCGCTTCCGGCGGAAAGCCGTGCGAACACCGTGACATTGAGCGTCTGCGACACGCCGTAGGACACGAGGCCCGCGAACTGCATGCGCGCACCCTGGCCCAGAAGGCGGGCATAGGCGTCCTGGTCGTCCCAGAACGGGGCAGGCGGCACCACGTGGATCACCAGCGTCAGCAGGCACATCGAGACGATCAGCGGGATGAACCCGAAGCGCACGAGGCGGTTGGCCACCTTGGTGCCGTGCAGTTCCGCCACCGCGCTGGACAGCACCACGAGCAGCAGAAACGCGAAGATTCCCGATTCGACCGCGAGGTCTCCCAGCACCGGCCACTGGCCGAGCGAAGCGATCTTGATACCCAGAACACCCGCCAGAACGACCAGCCCGCCATAGAGCGTGGAGAACACGAACATGGAGCGGGGAATGGTGATGGCGCGGGATTGCGCGCTTGCAGGGGCTTGCGGTTCCATGACGATGCTCTAACGGGCGCGGAACAATTGCACTAGCCGTCATGGATGCGCCCCTCTAGGTTTGCGCACAGATTCAGCACGTATTTTCGGAGAAATGGGCACGATGCACGTCGCCTACAGCCTGCTCGGCATCGTTCTCATCATGGCCGTCGCCTTTCTTCTTTCCTCCAACCGCCGGGCGATCCGCCTGCGGGTGGTGGGTGCCGCATTCGCTTTGCAGGCCGGTCTGGCTGCGCTCGTGCTCTATGTTCCCCTCGGCAAGGACTTGCTCGGCGGCGCGGCTTCGGGCGTGGAAAGCCTGCTCGGTTATGCCCATGCCGGGGTGAACTTCCTGTTCGGCCCGCTGGCCAGCCCGGAAATCGGCGGGCGCAGCTTCGCGATCTCGGCCCTGCCGGTAATCATCTTCTTCGCCTCGCTGATCTCCATCCTCTACTATCTGAAGATCATGCCGCTGGTGGTCCGCTGGATCGGCGGCGGGCTCGAAAAAATCACCGGGATCAGCAAGGTCGAGAGCCTTTGCGCCGCCTCGAACATCTTCGTCGGCCAGAGCGAGGCGCCCTTGGTGATCCGCCCCTATCTCGCCGGTCTCAATCCCTCGCAGCTGTTCTGCGTGATGAGCGTGGGCCTGGCGGGCGTGGCGGGCACGATCCTGGCCGCCTATGCGTCGATGGGCATTCGCATCGACTACCTCGTAGCCGCCGCCTTCATGTCGGCGCCGGGCGGCATCTTCATGGCAAAGATGATCATGCCCGATCCTCGTCCGGTCGCGGGTGACGAACCGGACGTCCACGAGGGCACCCTGCCCCCGGCAGGCGCCGCCGCCGCCGCGCTCAACCGCGCCGACGTGACCCACCTGCCCGGCGTCCACATCGACGAACCCGAAGCGGTCGAGCATGAAGAGGAAAAGCCCGCCAACATCATCATGGCCGCCTCGCAGGGCGCCCAAACCGGCGTGAAGCTGGCGGTTGCGGTCGGCGCGATGGTGCTCGCCTTCGTGGCGCTGATCGCGCTCGCCAACGGCCTCGTCGGCTGGATCGGCAGCCTGTTCGGCTTTGCCGGCGTGACCTTCCAGGGCCTGCTCGGCTATATCTTCGCCCCGGTCTTCTATCTGCTCGCCACGCCGGACTGGCACGAGGCGATGCAGGCGGGCAGCCTGTTCGGCAGCAAGATCGTGCTCAACGAGTTCGTGGCCTTCATCGACCTCGGCCAGATGACCGCGCTGTCCCCGCGCACCGTTGCCGTCGTCACCTTTGCCCTCTGCGGCTTCGCCAACTTCTCGTCGATCGCGATCCAGATGGCGGTGACCGGCAGCCTCGCGCCGAACCAGCGCCCGATCATCGCCCGCCTCGGCGTCCGCGCGCTCTGTGCGGGCAGCCTGTCGAACCTGATGAGCGCCGCGCTGGCTGGCCTGTTCCTCGGCCTCGCCTGAGGCGAAGCTTTCGAAAGCAAATCCGTCATCCCCGCGAAAGCGGCATCCCCGCCTTCGCGGGGATGACGGGTTTGGCATAGCTTGAAGAACTCCCCCCGCGCGGCCTATATCGGGGGCATGACCATGACCGATCCGCGCTCGCTCCTCTACCGCCAGCTCTCGCCCGAGGACGCCCAGGCGCTCGCTGCCGAGACCTTGCGCAATTGCGAGGACGGCGAACTCTACATGCAGTTCATGGCCACCGAGGCCTTCGGCTTCGATGATGGCCGCCTGAAAACCGCCGACTATTCGCGCGATGCAGGTTTCGGCCTGCGCGGCGTCACCGGCGAGATGACCGGCTTCGCCCATGCCAACGAGATTTCCCCCGCCGCCATCCGCCGCGCGGGCGAGACCCTGCAACTGCTCGATCCCGCAGGCGCGGTCCGCGCCCAGGCGCCGCAGAAGAGCAACCGCCACCTCTACACCCACGTCTCCCCGCTCGACCTCGTGCCCTTCGAGGAGAAGGTGAAGCTGCTGGAGACGATCGACGCCGCCGCCCGCGCCCGCGACCCGCGCGTCTCGCAAGTCAGCGCCAGCCTGACCGGCCAGTGGTCGGTGATCGAGATCGTACGGCCGGACGGCTTCATCGCCACCGACGTACGCCCGCTGGTGCGTCTCAGCGTCTCGATCGTCGCCGAAAGCAACGGCCGCCGCGAGACCGGCTCGTTCGGCATGGGCGGCCGCCACCTCTATGATTCGCTGTTCGACCCGGCCAACTGGAACCGCGCGATCGATACCGCGCTGAACCAGGCGCTCGTGAATCTCGAAAGCGTGGACGCGCCCGCAGGCGAGATGACCGTGCTGCTCGCGCCCGGCTGGCCCGGCGTGATCCTGCACGAGGCGGTCGGCCACGGCCTTGAGGGCGATTTCAACCGCAAGGGCACGTCCGCCTTCTCGGGCCGCATCGGCGAGCGCGTCGCCGCGCCCGGCGTCACCATCGTCGATGACGGCTCGATCGCCGACCGCCGCGGCTCGCTTTCGATCGACGACGAGGGCACGCCGACGCAGGAAACCGTGCTGATCGAGGACGGCATTCTCAAGGGCTACATGCAGGACCGCATGAACGCACGCCTTATGGGCGTCCAGTCGACCGGCAACGGCCGCCGCGAGAACTACGCCCACGCCCCGCAGGTCCGCATGACCAACACCTTCATGAAAGCGGGCAACGACGATCCCGCCGAACTGCTCTCGCGCATGAAGAACGGCATCTTCGTGAAGTCGATGGGCGGCGGCCAGGTCGACATCGTTTCGGGCAAGTTCGTGTTCTCGTGCAACGAGGCCTACAAGGTCGAGAACGGCAAGCTCGGCGCCCCGATCAAGGGCGCGACGCTGATCGGCGACGGCCCCTCGGTGCTGACCCGCGTGACCGGCATCGGCAACGACCTGGAACTCGACCGCGGCGTCGGCGTCTGCGGCAAGGGCGGCCAGAGCGTGCCCGCCGGGGTCGGCCAGCCCACGCTGCTGATCGAAGGCATCACCGTCGGCGGAACGGCGTAATCTGCAGACCTCACGGTCGGACAGAACCCAAAATAATTTCAGCGCAGGTTCAGACGAACCGTGCCATACCGTCGATCTAAGGGTTGGGAAAGTGAGGTAAAGACCATGTCACTGAAGCATGTCGTCGGCGCCACGCTGATCGCGGCCAGCCTGCTCGCCGCGCCCACCGTGTACGCCAAGCAAAAACTGACCGGCGAGCAGCAACTCGCCAAGATTCTCGACGGCCGCGTGGCCGGCAAACCGGTGAGCTGCATCCCGCTCAACCAGTCGCAGAGCACGCAGATCATCGACAAGACGGCGATCGTCTACCGGGTCGGCGGCACCTATTACGTGAACCGGCCTACCAACGCCGATACGCTGGATTCGGACGATATACTCGTCACGAAGCTCTATTCGAGCCAGCTCTGCCGCCTCGATACCGTCCAGCTTCGCGACCGGACGATCCCGAGTATGTGGAACGGGTTCGTAGGTTTGCAGGACTTCGTGCCTTACACGAAGCCGAAAGCCACGGCCTCCAGATAGGGCTTTCGAGACAATCCCGAGAAAGCGGCCGCGGCGCAAACCACGGCCGCTTTTCGGGCATCACCGATCGTCGAGCCGTCGGCCCAGCGTGAACACGTCCTGCACCTCGTAACCGAGCGCAGCGTAGAACCCCAGCGCCGCTGCGTTCTCGCCCCGCACCATCAGTTGCGCCTTCGGGCACCCCAGCGCCGCCAGCCATCCTTCAGCGTGCTGCATGAGCAGCCGGGCAATCCCCCGACGGCGGCGAGCCTCCGCAATGGCAAGATAGTAGACCCAGCCGCGATGCCCGTCGAAACCGACCACGATGGTGCCTGCCGCATCGCTACCATCGCGGGCGATCAGCACCGTACTGGTCGAATTGGCCAGCGCCAGATCGAAGTCCGCAACCGGGTCGTTCCACGGCTGCGTCAGCCCCGCCTCGCGCCAGAGCGCGATGACGGCCTCGCGATCCCCGGCACGCGCTTCGAAAATTTCCAATTCGTGAACTCCTTCCCCAGCATCCATCCCGGACGCCTCGCAGAAATCAAGGAATTCCTTGCAGCGTCCGGCCTGCCGTGTACCTGCCATGACCATACCGAACACACGCGCCGAACACGCAAGGACATCCGCATGGCCCTCGCCCGCAGCACGATGATTTCGCCGGTCGGCGAACTGACCCTGATCGCCAGCGATGCCGGACTCGTCGCCGTGCTCTGGGAAAACGACGATCCTGCCCGCGTGCGGCTCGGCGAAGTGCAGGACCGGGCCGACCATCCAGTTCTCGCCCGCACCGCCACGCAACTGGCCGAATACTTCGTCGGAGAACGCCGCGCGTTCGATCTCCCGCTCGACTTCCGCGGCACCGATTTCCAGAAAAGCGTGTGGGCCCAGCTCCTGACGATCCCCTTCGGCGAGACCCGCAGCTACGGTGAACTCGCCCGAGCGCTCGGGAACCCCACCGCCAGCCGCGCGGTCGGTGCGGCGAACGGCCGCAACCCGATCTCGATCATCGCCCCCTGCCACCGCGTGGTCGGCGCCAGCGGCTCCCTCACCGGATTTGCGGGAGGACTGGAGACCAAGGCGTTTCTGCTGAAACTCGAAGGCCCGAGACTCCTGCTCTGAAACGAAAAGAGCCGGTCTCCCCAAGGACACCAGCTCTTCGCGAATTCAGGATGCGGCGGGGATCATTCCCACTCGATGGTGCCCGGCGGCTTCGAAGTATAGTCGTAGACCACGCGGTTGATGCCTTTGACCTCGTTGATGATACGGGTCGCGACGCGCGACAGGAACGCGGCGTCGAACGGGTAGATGTCGGCGGTCATGCCGTCGGTCGAGGTGACAGCGCGCAGGCCGCAGACGCTGTCGTAAGTGCGGCCGTCGCCCATGACGCCCACGGTCTTCACCGGCAGCAGCACTGCGAAGGCCTGCCAGATCGCGTCGTAGAGACCCGCGTTGCGGATTTCCTCAAGATAGATCGCATCGGCCTTGCGCAGGATGTCGCAGCGTTCGCGCGTCACCTCGCCGGGGATGCGGATCGCCAGGCCCGGTCCGGGGAAGGGGTGACGGCCCACGAAGATCTCGGGGAGACCCAGTTCGCGGCCGAGCACGCGGACTTCGTCCTTGAACAGTTCGCGAAGCGGCTCGACGAGCTGCATGTTCATGCGCTCGGGCAGGCCGCCGACGTTGTGGTGGCTCTTGATCGTCACCGAAGGACCGCCGGTGAATGAGACCGATTCGATCACGTCGGGATAGAGCGTGCCCTGTGCCAGGAACTGCGCGCCGCCGATCTTCTTCGCTTCGTCCTCAAAGACGTCGATGAAGGTCTTGCCGATGAACTTGCGCTTGGCCTCGGGGTCGGTGACACCTTCAAGCCCCTTGAGGAACAGCGTCGAGGCATCGACGTGGACCAGCGGAATATTGTAGTGGCCGCGGAACAGGCTGACGACCTGCTCGGCCTCACCCATGCGCAGCACACCGCCGTCGACGAAGACGCAGGTCAGCTGGTCGCCGATCGCCTCGTGGATCAGCAGCGCGGCCACCGCCGAATCGACGCCGCCCGACAGGCCGCAGATCACGCGCTTGTCGCCGACCTGCGCGCGGATTTCCTCGATCTTGGTCTTGCGGAACTCGGCCATGGTCCAGTCGCCGGCAAGGCCGCAGACATGGCGGACGAAGTTCTTCAGCAGCTTGCCGCCGTCGGGCGTGTGCACGACTTCGGGGTGGAACTGCATCGCATAGATGCGCTTCTCGTCGTTGGCGATCACCGCGAAGGGTGCGCCCGCGCTCGATGCCACCGGACGGAAACCGGGGGCGAGGCTGGTCACCTTGTCACCGTGGCTCATCCACACCTGATGGCTCTCGCCCTTGGCCCAGAGACCGTCGAACAGCGCGCAATCGTCACCGATCTCGATGAAGGCGCGGCCGAATTCGCCCGAATCGCCGGACAGCACTTCACCGCCGAGCTGGTGCATCAGCGACTGCTGGCCATAGCAGATGCCGAGCAGCGGCAACCCGCTTTCGAGGATTTCCGCCGGAATGCGCGGACCGTTCTCGTCGAGCACCGAGGCGGGCGATCCGGACAGGATCACGCCGGCCGGGTTCATGCGGGCGAAGGCTTCCTTCGCGGCATTGAACGGGGCGATTTCGGAATAGACGCCGGCTTCGCGCACGCGGCGCGCGATCAGCTGCGTTACCTGACTGCCGAAATCGACAATCAGGATGGAATCGGACGTCTGCGTGGTCTGGTCAGGAGTCGGATTAGTCATGGCCGGCCACTATAGCGGGTTCGCGTGGGTGTCCAGTACAGCGCGCCCGATTTCAGGCGCGTCCCCGAAACACCGATTTGATTGCGTTTCTTGCAAGCAAGATTGTTGCTTTTGACGTTGCGAAAATTCCAACAAGGCCTATCTCGCACTTGCAGCATGAGCGGCGAGAAGAGCCATGCATGCGATAAAAACAAAACAAGATGTTTGCAGGAGCATTTCAATGACCATCGTCGAAAAGACGTTCGGTTTTGCCGCAGCGCTGGGTGTGAGCGCTCTGGCATTTGCCGTCACCCTCATCTGAGGTTCGGCAATTCCGACTAGACAGAAGGGCGGCCCAAGTGGCCGCCTTTTTTGTTTTCCTTCAATTCGTTGGTTTTCCGATCTTGCTCAGGACCGCGGCGAGGCCGGGACTGGCAAAATAGTGACGGGATCCACCGCCCCGGGTGGGGCAGCGGGAGATGAAGACTTCGTTTGCGGGACATCCAAAGAGAGAGGTTCGGCCTGAGGCTGGAAAGCAAGGGCGCCACAGGACTGGAGCCGCATCGCCTTGCTCTGTTCGATATATTTGGAATCTGTAGTGGAAATTGTCGGAAGGCGCACACAGGCGGCCCGTGCAATTCGGAACATTGCATGGAAAGCCGCTGGCCTCAGTCTTACCGGAAAGCGCTCCCCTTCCACCGTGTCGCCGTCGAACAATTCGGTCTGCGACAGCCCCAGGCACTGGGCCGCCGCCCGGACTGTATCGCGTTCTTCATTGAAAGAACCAATCCGTTCTCCGGAATAGGAAAGATCATGCCCGCATGATTGCAGCATCGAGGCTGCCATGGCTTCCGTTCCCGAGCGATAGACGCCTGCGCCGCGATGAAATGCGCTGGCGAGATCACGAAAGGTCTTCGTCAGCGACCACATTGCGGAAAGTGCATCACCTTTGCTGACGTCACTTAAAAACTTCCGAGCCTTGTCGGTCGGCAGGGAAGTCAGCATGGCCCGGATGACACGGGATTCGATCCGAGCCATGTGGTTTTCGAAATTGACAAAATACCCGCTGCAGTTCTCATCGTCAGCGGGAGTCTCGTCGAGTGTCCATCCTGCATCGGCAGCGCTCTCAAAGCCCCTGTCGATTATACAGGTTTTGCGGATCAGGCCGTTCGCTTCCCTGACCGGGAACCCCGCATCTGCCGCCGCGAAATTGATTTCTCGCGAAGCTTCGGCCAATTGACGCGCAAAGGCGTCGGCATCCTGAGGGTCAACCGAACTCTCACCGATCCGAGCCGCCACGGCCACCATCAGAGTCGCGCGCCAAAGCTGGATATGTTTGGAACGGGAAGCGTCGAACGTCCGCTGATCCAACAGCTTCCCCGGATAACCTCCGGGATGCCGTAAATCGTGACGAACAGCCCCGCATCCTGCAGCCATGAGCAAACACAGCGCGGCACAAGCCCCGACCAATCTCTTCATTATTACCCCCGGATCGTGATTCATTCCCCCGAATCAATCACGTCCCGAGAAATAGTGCAGAGTGATCGGCACCGTCCAGAATTATTGCCTCCCATTCGGTAGAAATTCTTACTCTATTCAGAATCATTCGTTCGACTCACGCACTAAGCGGCAAGTCGGCTGTCCTGTGGAAAAGCCCCACCCCCGACCCGGTTTTGCTTGGGTTTACGGCCGCCAAACCCTATATGCTCGGCATGGCAAGCACCGAAGACAGCACGCCCGGCACCGGGCAAGACAACGGCAAGAACCAGAACAGCTACGGCGCGGATTCGATCAAGGTCCTCAAGGGTCTCGATGCCGTCCGCAAGCGCCCCGGCATGTACATCGGTGACACCGACGACGGTTCGGGCCTGCACCACATGGTCTTCGAAGTCTCCGACAATGCCATCGACGAGGCGCTGGCAGGTCACTGCGACCTCGTGCTGATCGAACTCAACGCCGATGGCTCCGTCTCGGTGGAAGACAATGGCCGCGGCATTCCCACCGGCATCCATGCCGAGGAAGGCGTTTCCGCCGCCGAAGTCATCATGACCCAGCTCCACGCGGGCGGGAAGTTCGAGAACACCTCGGACGACAATGCCTACAAGGTCTCCGGCGGCCTCCACGGCGTGGGCGTCTCGGTGGTCAATGCCCTGTCCGAATGGCTGGAACTCACGATCTGGCGCGAGGGCAAGGAACACTGGATGAAGTTCGCCCACGGCGATGCCGTGGCCCCGCTGGAAGTGCGCGGCGCAGCGCCGAAGGTGAGCGAGAACCCGGACGACAACGGCTTCAAGAAGGGCACCCGCGTGACCTTCCTGGCCTCGACCGAGACGTTCAAGAACGTCACCGAGTTCGATTTCGACAAGCTGGAACACCGCTACCGCGAGCTGGCGTTCCTCAACTCCGGCGTGCGCATCAAGCTGCGCGACAAGCGCCACGAGGAAGCCGTCGAACACGACCTCTATTACGAAGGCGGCATCGGCGCCTTCGTGAAGTATCTCGACCGCAACAAGCAGGCGCTCATGCCCGAACCGATCGCGATCGGCGCGGACAAGGACGGCATTGGCATGGAAGTCGCGCTCGAATGGAACGATTCCTATTACGAGAACGTCCTCTGCTTCACCAACAACATCCCGCAGCGTGACGGCGGCACCCACCTCGCCGCCTTCCGCGCGGCGCTGACCCGCACGCTCAACGGCTATGCCGAGCGTTCGGGCCTGCTCAAGAAGGAAAAGGTCTCGCTCTCGGGCGAGGATATGCGCGAAGGGCTGACCGCGATCGTCTCGGTCAAGCTGCCCGATCCCAAGTTCTCCTCGCAGACCAAGGACAAGCTGGTCTCCTCGGAAGTGCGCCAGCCGCTCGAAGCGCTGATGGCCGACAAGATGAGCGAATGGCTGGAGGAAAACCCCGGCCACGCCAAGACCATCATCCAGAAGGTGGTGGACGCCGCCGCCGCCCGCGAAGCCGCCAAGCGCGCCCGCGAACTGACCCGCCGCAAGGGCGCGATGGACATCGCCTCGCTGCCCGGCAAGCTGGCCGACTGCCAGGAACGCGATCCCAGCAAGTGCGAACTGTTCCTGGTCGAGGGTGACTCCGCAGGCGGCTCCGCCAAGCAGGGGCGCGACCGCAAGATCCAGGCGATCCTGCCGCTCAAGGGCAAGATCCTCAACGTCGAGCGCGCGCGGTTCGACCGCATCATTTCCTCGAAGGAAGTCGGCACGCTGATCCAGGCCATGGGCACGGGTATCCGCGACGATTTCAACCTGGAAAAGCTGCGCTACCACAAGATCGTCATCATGACCGACGCCGACGTCGACGGCGCGCATATCCGCACCCTGCTGCTGACGTTCTTCCACCGCCAGATGCCGGACATCATCCGCGCCGGGCACCTCTTCATCGCCCAGCCGCCGCTCTACAAGGTCGCCAAGGGCCGCAGCGAGGTCTACCTGAAGGACAATGCCGCGCTCGACCGCTATCTCGTCGAAGCCGGTCTTGCCGGTCGCGTGCTCGAAACCACGGGCGGCGCCCGCACGGGCAGCGATCTCGAAGCGCTGGTCGAACATGCGATCCGCATGCGCAACATCATGGCCTTCGTGCCGCGCCGCTTCGATCCGGTCATCATCGAGGCGCTGGCGATCGCCGGGGCGCTCGCTGCCGACCTCTCGCCCGCCGATCGCATGACGGCCCTGAATCGCGCCGCCGAATGGCTGGACCGCGGCGATCCGGAAGCCAGGTGGACCGCGCGCCTGACCGAGGCGGGCAATCTCGAAGTCGAGCGCCTGTGGCGCGGCGTCACCGATCACCACAAGATCGAGGCCGGTTTCGTCGCCAGCGCCGAAGCCCGCAAGCTCGCCCGTCTCGCGTCCGAGAACACCGACGTCTACTCCGGCGCCGCCCGCCTCGTGCGCGCGGGAACCGAGGCGGTGGAAGTCGAAGCAGCCGAGAGCGACGAGGATGCGCCTGCAACCCGCCCGGTGGCCGGTGGCGACACGATCAGTCGCCCCTCGCAGCTGCTCGACGCCGTGCTCGCCACGGGCCGCAAGGGCCTGTCGATCCAGCGCTACAAGGGCCTGGGCGAGATGAATGCCGACCAGCTCTGGGAAACCACGCTGGACCCGGAAAACCGCGCACTGCTGCAAGTGAAGGTCGAGGATGCCGACGTCACCGACGAAATCTTCACCCGCCTGATGGGCGACGTGGTCGAACCGCGCCGCGACTTCATCCAGGAAAATGCGCTGAACGTCGCCAACCTCGACGTCTGACGGCCTTCAGGAAAACGGTTTCGCGAAAAGAAACCGTTTTCCTACAAGCCCGCATCCGGCTTACTTGATCGGCCTTTCTCAACCAAGGAGAGGCCGATGTCCCATCGCAAGCCGACTTTCGACGAAGTGCGCCTGCTGCTCGGGCGCGGATTCACCGCGCAGGAAGTCTCCAAGCTCGACTGGGCGATCGATGAGGCGCTCGCCGTAGCAGAGCTCGTCAGCGAAGACGGTTTCGCGCTCGGGACTGCCGGGCGTGCGCTGATCCGGAAATGGGAAGGCTGCGCGAAACGCCGCGCCGACGGGCTTTTCGAGGCCTATCCCGACCCCGGCAGCAAGGACGGCAAGCCTTGGACGATCGGCTGGGGCTCCACCGGCACCGATATCGGGCCGGGAACGGTCTGGACCCAGGCCCAGTGCGACGCCCGCTTCGACAGCGAGATCACGCGCTATGTCCGCGAAGTCATCGCCGCGATCGGCGATGCCGCCACGTCACCCGGCCAGTTCGATGCGCTCGTCTCGTTCCACTACAACACCGGGGCCATCGCCAAGACCACGCTGACGAAACTGCACCGTCAGGGCCGCTTCGCCGCAGCCGCCGCCGAATTCGGCAAGTGGATCTACAACGACGGGAAAGTGCTTGAGGGCCTGAAGCGGCGGCGCGCCGAAGAGGCCGCGCTTTACGCGGCGGGATAGCTCGGAACAGGCCTTACTGCGTGATCGAGGGAACGCCGTCCTTGCGGGCGCCCTCGTTCACGTCGTCGCGGCTGCGCGGATTGGCGACCGCGGCCGAGATCAGGCGATCCTGCTCAACCGGCGAGAAGCGTTCCCAGCCCGCGCGGCCCAGCTTTTCCATCGGACGGAAGCGCACCTTGTACTGCATGCGCGGCGCGCCTTCGACCCAATAGCCGAGATAGACGTAGGCCAGTTCCATTTCCGCGGCGCGGCGGATGTGGTCGAGAATGATGTAGGTGCCCAGTCCCTGACGGCCCTCGTGATGGGGATCGTAGAAGCTGTAGATCATCGACAGCCCGTCGCACTGGCGGTCGGTGAGGCAGGCACCGACCAGTCGGCCGGGGGTCACGCCGTCTTCCGAAGGCTCGCGATATTCGATCACGTAGCTGGTGACGGGCGTGTGCTCCACCATGTCGGCGAAATCGACTTCGTCCATTGAGGTCATCCCGCCTTCGGGATGGCGCACGGAGAGATAGCTCTGGAGCAGTTCGAACTGCTCGCTGGTGGACCAGGGGCGGCAGACCGTGGCGACGAGATCGCCGTTGCGCTTCAGCAGGCGCTTCTGCGTGCCGGAAGGCGTGAACTCGTCGGCGACGACGCGAACCGAGACGCAGGCGTTGCAGTCGAGGCAGGAGGGGCGATAGGCGACGGTCTGGCTGCGGCGGAAGCCGATGCGACCCAGCGCATCGTTGAGCGAATCGGCGTGAGGCCCCTTGAGTTCGGTAAAGACCTTCCGCTCGCTGCGACCCGGCAGATAGGGGCAGGGAGCCGGGCTGGTCACGAAGAACCGGGGAAAGCGAACGGGTGCCGTCACGGACGAAACTGATCCTCTAGCGTGATGGAAGGCCGCCGCGACGCCGGCGATGCCTCCTTGTTAGCCCTGAATATGCATAGCCGGTGCGCCGGTTGAAAGCGTTTTAACCACGAAACCTGCCCCACCTGCCCCGGAATCGAGACCAATTGGGTGGTGAATCCCCTCGGTTGTCCCGGATTGGTTCTTTCTCGCGGCGAGATGTTAGCAGAATGCGTGTGCGCAGTTAACGCCCGGACGTGTCCCCCTTCCCATCATGCGGCCCGATTCGCAATAAGGCCGATTCGCAATAAGGCGGCGGGAAGCCGATGCCGCCCGCCGCCTTATTGTAGACGAATTTTCGCGATTCGCAGGTGGAGACTACTCGGTCTCGACCTGCTTCACTTCGTAGCCCTCGCGCCGCAGCGCCGCCACCAGTGCTTCAAGCTGCTCCTTGTCACGCGCCTCGCACTCGATCTCGGTGACGAGGCCCTTGGCCGGGAGATGGGTGAAGATGCGCTGGTGGAAGACCTCGATGATGTTCACGTTATGCTCGTGGAACACCTTGGCCACCTTGAACAGCGCGCCCGCGCGGTCCTGAAGGCCGATCCGCAGACGGGCGAGGCGGCCCGAGCGGGCAAGGTCGCGCAGCAGCACGTTCGCCAGCAGGCGCGTGTCGATATTGCCGCCCGACAGCACGATGCCGACCTTGCGACCCGCGAACAGTTCGCGATTCGCCATGACCGCCGCGAGGCCGGTGGCGCCAGCGCCTTCCACCAGCGTCTTCTCGATCTGGAGCAGCAGCGCGAGCGCGCTCTCGATGCCCGATTCGCTGACGAGCAGGAACTCGTCGAGCAATTCGCGCAGCACCGAGGAGGTGAATTGCCCCGGCGAGAACACGGCGATGCCTTCCGCCAGCGTATCGCCGCCGATCGGCAGGCTGGTGCCCTTCAGCAGGTTGTACATCGACGGGTAAAGCTGCGCCTCGACACCGACGAGGCGGATGTCCGGATTGATCGCCCGCGCCGCCGTGCCCATGCCGGTGGCTAGACCGCCGCCGCCGATCGGCAGCACCAGCGTATCGAGATCGGGCACGTCCTCCAGCATTTCCAGCGCGACGGTGCCCTGCCCCGCCGCGACGTGCGGATGGTCGAAGGGATGGATGAAGGTCAGGCCCAGTTCGGTTTCGAGCTTGCGGGCGTGGGCATAGGCCTCGTCGAAGCTCTCGCCCTCCAGCACGACTTTGCCGCCGACGCTCTCGGTCTGCATCACCTTCACCGTCGGCGTGGTGCGCGGCATCACGATCGTCACCGGCACGCCCAGACGGGTGCCGTGATATGACAGGCCCTGCGCGTGGTTTCCGGCCGAAGCGGCGATCACCCCGCGCGACTTGCGCTCCTCGTCGAGCAGCAGAAGGGCATTGAGCGCACCGCGCTCCTTGTAGGCGGCGGTGAACTGAAGGTTTTCGAACTTGAGCCAGATATCCGCGCCGGTGATCGCGCTCAGCGTGGTGGAATGGAGCGTCGGGGTGCGGACGATCTTGCCAATAATGCGCTCCGCCGCCGCACGAACGTCTTCGGCAGTCAGCGTGGCCTCTTCGGGCTCCGCAGCGATCTTGAGCAATGGCTGTTCCATGGTGGCGCGCCTAAAGGAAAGCGTGCCGAATGGAAAGCCGCACGTTAGGAAAAATTCCCGACACCGTCTAACGCTGTAATATTGTTGTCCAAATTGACTGCCGCGAAATCGGCTCCCGAGGTCGAATTGTCCGCCGACTGCGCCGAAACGAAAAGATTTCCCTGCCTCTCACGGTTTGCTTTCGTGCAAAAAGCGCTAGAACGATTGCCATGAGCGAAAAACGCAAGGTTTCCTTCATCGGCCTGGGTGTCATGGGCGGCGCGATCGCGCGCCACATCGCGCTGGCCGGTCACGAACTCACCATCTTCAATCGTTCGCCGGAGCGGGCGCACAAGTGGTCGCAGGACAATCCCGGCCTTGCCCACCGCATCGCCGCGAACCCGGCCCACGCCGCGCAGGACGCCGATGTCGTCATCACGTGCGTCGGCAACGACGACGACCTTTCGGAAGTCGTGCTCGGCCCCAACGGCGTGTTCCGCATGCTCAAGAAGGGCGGCGTCTTCATCGATCATACGACGGTCTCGGCGCGCATCGCCCGCCAGATCTCGGTCGAGGCGCGGGACCTGCGCATCCACTGCGTAGACGCGCCGATGACCGGATCGCAGATCGGCGCCGAGAAAGGCACGCTCACCCTGATGTGCGGCGGCCGGGACGAGGCGATCGAGGCCGCGCACCCGGTGATGGAGGCCTATTCCAGCCGCATCGTCCATGTCGGCAAGGCGGGATCCGGCCAGATCGCCAAGATGGCCAACCAGATCTGCATCGCCGGCAATGTCGCCGCGCTGGCCGAAGCCGTGCGCTTCGCCCAGGCCTCGCACCTCGACATGGGCAAAGTCTACGAGGCGATCTCCGGCGGTGCCGCCCAGTCCTGGCAGATGGACAACCGCTGGCAGACGATGAACGACGACCAGTTCGACTTCGGCTTCGCGATCGACTGGATGCGCAAGGACCTTGGCCTCAGCCTCGACGAAGGGCGCGGGCTGGGCGTCTCGCTGCCGGTTGCGGCGCTGATCGACCAGTTCTTTGCCGATATCCAGGCGCAGGGCGGCGGCCGCCTCGACACCAGCGCGATCATCAAGCGTCTCCCCAAGAAGGGTATCAAGTGAATTCCACGAAAGGCGCAGCCGCCGCGCTGCTGCTCGCTGCCACCGCCAGCCCCGCGCTGGCGCCTGCCGCCTTGGCCGACGTGCTGGTGGACAATGTCGACGGTGTGACGGCGGACGGCAAGGGCGGCGTCGAGCGCTTCGAGGGCTTCCTGATCGGCAACGACGGACGCATCGCCGAAGTCTACAGGCACGGCGACAAGCGGCCCAAGAAAGTCGACTATCAGGTGGACGGCAAGGGCCGCTCGCTGGTGCCGGGGATGATCGACGCCCATGGCCACGTCATGGGCACCGGCTTCGCCAAGATGACGCTCGACCTGTCGATGGCCAAGACCCTCGACGAAGCGCTCTCGCGCATTTCCGCCTGGGCCGCGGCCCACCCGGATGCGCCGTGGATTCTCGGCAGCGGCTGGAATCAGGTGCAGTGGGGGCTGGACCGCATGCCCACCGCCGCCGAACTCGACGGCGCGACCGGCGGCAGACCTGCGTGGCTCACCCGCGTCGACGGTCATGCCGGTTGGGCCAATTCCGCTGCGATTACCGCCGCCGGAATCAACGCAGCGACTGCCGCACCTGCCGGTGGCGAGATCCTCCGCACAGCCGGGACGAAACAGCCCTCCGGCGTCTTCGTGGACGGGGCCATGGCCCTGATCGAAGCGAAGATGCCCAAGCCCCGCCCCGAAGACCGCGACACCGCGCTCGGCGAGGCGCAGCTCGCGCTGCTCGCGCAGGGCGTCACCGCGATCGCCGACATGGGCACTTCGATCGAGGACTGGCAATCGATGCGCCGCGCCGCCGATGCGGGGCGCCTTCGCATCCGCATCGTCACGTATGCCGATAGCGTCGACAACATGACGCTGATCGGCGGCCCTCGCCCGACACCGTGGCTCTACGACGATCATCTGAAGATGAACGGAGTGAAGCTCTATCTCGACGGCGCGCTCGGCTCGCGCGGGGCCTGGCTCAAGCAGCCTTACGCCGACGCGGCAGGCACCAGGGGTCTGCCGCGCATGAACGAGACGCAGCTCAGCAACCTGATGAGCCGCGCGGCGATGGACCAGTTTCAGGTCGCGGTCCACGCCATCGGCGATCAGGCCAATGCCACCGTGCTCGATGCGATCGCGGAGCTTTCCGCCACTTACAAGGGCGACCGGCGCTGGCGCATCGAACATGCGCAGATCGTCGATCCCGCCGACCTGCCGCGCTTCGGCCAGTTCGGCACGATCGCCTCGATGCAGCCGCAGCACGAAGCCTCCGACCGGACGATGGCCGAAGCCCGCCTCGGACCGAACCGCCTCGGCGGCGCTTATGCCTGGAAGTCGATCGCCGCGACCGGCGCGACGCTGGCCTTCGGTTCCGACACCCCGGTCGAACCGGCCCAGCCTTTCGTCGGCCTGGCCGTGGCGATCACCCGGCAGGGCGCAGACGGCCAGCCCTTCAATGGCTGGCAGCCGCAGGAAGCCCTCAGCCGCGAGGCCGCGCTCGGCGCCTATACCACCGGCGCGGCTTACGCGATGTTCGCCGAGGACCGTCTCGGCCGCATCGCCAAGGGCTACCGCGCGGACTTCCTCTTCGTCGATGCCGACCCGATGCTCGCCGCGCCCGACAAGCTGCGCGCGACCAAAGTGCTCGAAACCTGGATCGGCGGACAACTGGCGTGGTCGGCCGCCAAGGACCGCGTGATCCCGGCGAAGGACGTTCCCACGGGCGAAGCCGCAGCGGGTCGCTGATCCCTGCCGCGCTGATCGGGGCCTTTTGCCGCCGCTCACCCGATCGAGGGGTTACGCACGCGCGCGGAACGCCCTAAGACAGCGGTTCGCCTCCCCGTATTTTCGCTTCCCGCCCGAAAGGCTCCGATGGAAGATCATTCCCAGGCATTTTTGCTGAACGACGGCTTCCTGCTGCTCGGTACGGCGCTTGCCTTCGTCCTGCTGTTCCGCCGCCTCGGCCTCGGCGCCACCCTGGGCTACCTGCTCGCGGGCGCCATTCTCGGGCCTTACGCCTTCGGTCTCGTCGGCGATGCGGAAAACAAGCTGGGGATCGCGGAACTGGGGATCACCCTGCTGCTGTTCATCGTCGGCCTCGAACTGGCGCCGCGGCGGCTCTGGCGGATGCGCAGCGAGATCTTCGGTCTCGGCTTCCTGCAAGTGGCGCTCTGCGGCCTCGCGGTCTCGGCGGTGATCTATTTCACCGCCGGATTCAGCCTCGCCGCTGCGCTGGCGCTGGGGCTGCCGCTGGGCCTGTCCTCGACCGCGCAGGTCCTGCCGATGCTGCAAAGCGCCGGACGCCTGAACACCCCGTTCGGCGAGCGCTCCTTCGCGATCCTGCTGTTCCAGGACCTCTCGATCATCCCGCTGATCACGATCATCGCTGCGATGAACCGAAACCCGCATCTGCCCGAGGGGCCTCCGGGCTGGATCCTGGTGCTGGAGACGCTGGCCGCCATTGCAGGGCTGATCCTCGCGGGCCGCTTCGTGATCCGACCGCTGTTCCGCCTGATCGGCAACCTCGGCGAGCGCGAGATGTTCGTCTTCGCGGCGCTGTTCACGGTGATCGCCTCGGCCGCGCTGATGCAGTCGCTCGGCCTCTCGACCGCGCTCGGCGCCTTCATCGCCGGGGTCATGCTGGCCGACACCCCCTACCGCCACGAACTGGAGGCCGACGTCGAGCCGTTCCGCTCGATCCTGCTCGGCTTGTTCTTCATGTCGGTGGGCATGATGCTAGACCTCTCGGCGATTGCCGAACGCCCGATGTTCGTGGCCTTGATGGCACTGGCGCTGATCGCGGTGAAGGCCTCGGTGATCTTCGGCCTCGGCCTGCTGTTCAAGATGAACTGGCGCAGCGCCCTGGCCCTCGGCCTACTGCTGAGCCAGGGCGGCGAATTCGGTTTCGTGCTCTTCGCCCAGGCCCAGAGCGCCTGGCTGATCGAGCCGCGCGCCGCCAGCCTGTTCAGCGCCATCGTCACCCTGTCGATGGTCACCACCCCGTTCCTGATGATGGCCACCGCGCGCATCCGCGAGATGCCGGTCAGCAAGGAAACCCGCGAAGGCCCACGCAAGGACGGCGCCAGCGCGCTGGTCGTCGGCTACGGCCGCTTCGGTCAGACCGTCGCGCAAGTGCTGATTGCTGCCGAAATCCAGGTGACGCTGATCGACACCGATATCGAGATGATCGACGTCGCCAGCGGCTTCGGCGCGAAAGTCTGGTTCGGCGACGGCACCCGCATCGACCTGCTGCGCCAGGCCGGAGCGGGCAGCGCGCAGATGATCGTGTTCTGCATCGACGGCGACCAGCTTTCCGAAAGCTTCCTCCAGAACGTCCACGAGGCTTTCCCCAATGCCCGGATCGTCGCCCGCGTCTACGACCGGCGCGCGATGATCCGCCTGAAGGATGCACCCGTCACCTTTATGGTCCGCGAAGTGATGGAATCGGCCGTCGTCATGGCGCGCGAGGCGCTGGAAGTGCTGGGCCTTTCAGCCGGGCAGATCGACAGTGCCGAGGACATGTACCGTTCCAGCGACAAGGAACGCCTGTCGATCCAGTACGAGACCGGCGACCTGCGCGCTGCCCGCGACCGCATCCTCACGCAGGACCTGCGCGACGCCCATTAAGCGGTCAGGGCACCGAATAGCCCTCGAACCGCTTGATCCGCCGCAAGGAAAAGCTCGTCCGCATGGAGGATACGCCCGGCAGCCGCGCCAGACAATCGCGGTGGATGCGGTCGTAGTGGTCGAGGTCGGCGGCAGCGACGCGCAGTTGGTAGTCCGCCGCGCCCGACATCAGGTGACATTCGAGAATGTCATCGAAATCCCCCACCGCGCGTTCGAAGCGTTCCATGGCCTCGCGACTCTGGCTGGTCAGGGTGATCTCCACGAAGACCTCAACCGAAAGCCCCAGGCGCCTGGCATCCACCCGCGCCGCGTAACCCATGATCAGGTCCCGCTCCTCCAGCGCCCGGATGCGGCGATGGCAGGCTGAGGGCGACAGGTTCACCAGCGCCGCCAGTTCGGCGATCGAACGCGACGAGTCCGCCTGTAACGCTTCAAGAAGTGCGCGGTCCGCCCTGTCCATGGCAAATTCTCTCGCCCGTTGATTCGAAAACGGGAAATATTCCTGTTTCGTCTTCTGGCAAGCCTCAATTCGGTAAAACTTTGCAAGGGTGCGGGTGTATCCAACGGCATAAAAGTTTTGAGGAGTAGAGAATATGCGTGTCGGTACGGTCAAGGAAATCAAGAACCACGAATATCGCGTCGGCCTGACGCCGGAGAGCGCCTGCGAACTGGTGGCCCACGGGCACGAAGTCTGGGTGGAAACCGGTGCGGGCCTCGGCATCGGCGCCAGCGACGCCGACTACACCCGCCAGGGCGCGAAGATCATCGCCACGGCCAAGGAAGTCTTCGACGGCTGCGAAATGGTCGTGAAGGTCAAGGAGCCGCAGGCGGGCGAGCGGGCCATGCTGCGCGAGGGCCAGATTCTCTACACCTACCTCCACCTCGCGCCCGATCCCGAGCAGACCGCCGATCTCGTGAAGTCCGGCGTCACCGCCATCGCCTATGAGACCGTGACCGGCCCCGGCGGCCAGCTGCCGCTGCTCAAGCCGATGAGCCAGGTCGCGGGCCGCATGTCGATCCAGGCCGGCGCTACCGCTCTGGAGAAGGCCCACGGCGGGCGCGGCGTGCTGCTGGGCGGCGTTCCCGGCGTGATGCCGGGCAAAGTCACGGTGATCGGCGGCGGCGTGGTCGGCTTCAACGCCGCGCAGATGGCCGTGGGCCTCGGTGCCGACGTGACCATTCTCGATCGTAGCCCCGACGTGCTGGAACGCCTCGGCATCTACTTCGAGGCCCGCGCCAAAACCCGCTTCTCCAGCACCGCCAACCTCGCCGAAAGCGTGGCCGAGGCCGACCTCGTGATCGGCGCAATTTTGATCCCCGGCGCCGCCGCGCCCAAGCTGGTGACGCGCGAGATGCTCGGCACGATGAAGCCCGGCGCAGTGCTTGTCGACGTCGCCATCGATCAGGGCGGCTGCTTCGAGACCAGCCATGCCACCACCCATGCCGAGCCGACTTTCGTGGTCGATGGCATCGTCCACTACTGCGTGGCGAACATGCCGGGCGCCGTGGCGCGTACCAGCACTTATGCGCTGAACAACGTGACCCTCCCGCATGCGCTGGCGATCGCCAACCTCGGTTGGAAGGCGGCGCTCAAGGCCGATCCGCACCTTGCGAACGGTCTCAACGTCCATGCCGGCAAGGTGACTTACGAGGCCGTCGCCACCGAGCTCGGCTACGATTACGTGCCGGTCAGCGACGTTCTGGGCTGAGTTTGCGCTATCGTCGTCCCGGCTCCGGCCGGGACGACGATGCACCGCCACTCTTGAAATACCGTCACCACCCTGAAACGAGTTCAGGGTGGTGACCGGGTGGTTATTCGGCGCCGTCCCAGAACGGCGCCGCCACCTCCGGCGGCACCCGCATCAGGCGCTGGGAGGCGATCTCGATCATCGCCCAGGTCGTGCGGGCCGATACGAGAATCTTGCCCGCCGCATTGCGGAAATCGACCCGGCGCACGAAACGCGCTCCGGTCGGGCCTTCGGGAATGAAGGTCTCCCCGGTCACACTCTCGCCCTCACGGATATTGCCGCGATAGTCGATCTCGTGCCGGGTCACGACCCAGGCGTATTTCGCCTGATGCTCCGGCGGGGCCACCGCTTCCCAGTGCGCGGTGGCCATCGCCTCCATCCACTGCACCCAGACCGCATTGTTGACGTGGCCCATGATGTCGATGTGTTCGGGCAGCGCGGTGAAAGTGAGCGTGAAGGTCATGGCAGACAGGTTCGCAGGTCGCCGGGGCTTCGACAAGCTCAGCCTGAGCGGGCCTTGGGAATACCACCCAAGCCCGTCCATCCTGAGCCTGTCGAAGGATCATCATGCTCCTGCCGAAGATCATCCTGAGTCTGTCGAAGGATCGACGCCGAGCTGCCAGAGGATGAAGGCGAATTCCTCCGCCGTTTCCTTCAGGCTCTCGAACCGGCCCGACTTGCCGCCGTGGCCCGCGCCCATGTTGGTCTTGAGAATCAGCTCGTTATCGTCGGTCTTCAGCTCACGCAGCCTGGCGACCCACTTGGCGGGTTCCCAATAGGTCACGCGCGGGTCGTTGAGGCCTGCCGTCACCATGAGCGGCGGATAGGCCTGGGCCTTGACCTGATCGTAGGGCGAGTAGCTCAGGATCAGCTCGAAGGCGGCCTTGTCCTCGATGGGGTTACCCCATTCCGGCCATTCGCCCGGTGTCAGCGGCAGGGTGTCGTCGAGCATCGTGCTGAGCACGTCCACGAAGGGCACATGGGCCACGACCGCGCCGAACAGTTCGGGATCGGAGTTGACCACCGCACCCATCAGCTCGCCGCCCGCCGAGCCGCCCGAGATCGAGATCCGGCCCGCCTCGGTGAAGCCGCGTTCGATCAGGCCCTTCGCAACATCGACGAAGTCGTTGAAGGTATTGATCCGCTGCTCCAGCTTGCCCGCCTTGTACCAAGCGCGGCCCAGATCGTCGCCGCCACGGATATGGGCGATGGCATAAGCGAAACCGCGATCGACGAGGCTGAGCCGCGTGGTCGAGAAACCGGGATCGATCGAGATGCCGTAAGCGCCGTAAGCGTAGAGATGGAGCGGCCCCGCCCCCTCACGATCGCGCCGATAGACGATCGAGACGGGGATCATGGTGCCGTCGCGCGCTGCGATTTCCAGTCGCTCGGTGGCATAGAGCGAGGCATCGTAGCCCGAGGGGATTTCCTGGACCTTGAGCACTTCCATCGTGCGCGCCGCCACGTCGTAGTCGATGACCGACGAAGGGCTGACCATCGATTCGTAGGTCAGGCGCAGCACGTCCATGTGCCATTCGGGGTTGTTCGAAAGGCCTGCCGAATAGCTGGCTTCCGGGAACGTGATCGGCTCCACGCGGGCGGGATCGTCGTAGTAACGGACCTCGATCTGGTCCAATCCCGCGCCGTGGCCAACCAGCTTGCGGCCTTCGGTCACGTAGAAGTCGCGGAACAGGTCGGTACCGGTCAGGTAGAAGGCATCGGTGCCCTCGATCAGCGTCGTCCATTCGCCGGGGTTTTCCAGCGGCGCGGTGGCGAAGCGGAAGTTCTCATGGGTGTCGTTCGTGTGGATGTAGAGCACGCCGTCGCGCTCATCGACGTCGTATTCCACGCCCTTTTGACGCGCCTTCACGAGGATCTGCTCGCCCAGCGGGTCGCTGGCGAGGACCATGCGGCATTCGCTGGTCTCGTGATCGCTGGTGCCGATCAGCAGCCACTTCTCGTTGGAGGAGAGCGAGGAACCGACACGGAAGCCCTCATCGTCCTCGTGGTAGAGTTCGACGTCCTCTTCCAGCGGCCGGCCCAGCCAGTGCAGGCGGGCATTGTCGGTGCGCCACTGCTCGTTGGCGAGCGAGTAGACGATACCCTTGTCGCCCGCGACCCAAACGAGACCGGACAGCGTGCCGGGAATCTCGTCCGGCAGCAGCTCGCCGGTCGCCAGCACCTTGATGCGGACGGTGAAACGTTCGGAGCCGTTGTCGTCCACCGAATAGGCGAGCAGCTTGCCGTCGTTGCTGGTCGCGATGGCGCCGAGGTTGAAGTATTCCTTGCCCTCGGCCAGCGCCACTTCGTCGAGGATCAGTTCGTCAGGGCCGCCTGCGACGGGCTTTCGCCACCACTTCTTGTATTCGGCGCCTTCCTCGAACTCGATCCAGTAAAGCCAATCGCCGTCCTTCTGCGGCACCGACTTGTCGGCTTCCTTGATACGGGCGCGCATTTCCGTGAACAATGCGTCGGTCCGGGCTTTCTGCCCTGCCATGCGCGCCTCGAACCAACGGTTTTCCGCTTCGAGATGGTCCAGCACGGCCTTGTCGGTGACTTCGGGATAACCGGCGTCGCGCAGCCAGGCGTAATCGTCTTCGACGGTTATGCCGTGGTGGGTGAAGGCGTGCGACTTCTTCGCTGCCTGTGGAGGACCGGAAAGGGTCTGGGTGGAATCTGCCATGAGCACCATCTATGTTGCGCACATGACCCCCGCAAGCCGGATACCCTTCCCATGTTGATGAATACCCATGAAGCGCGCCTCGATGCCCTGCGTCAGGAACTGAAATCGCGCGGCCTCGACGGCTTCGTGATTCCGATCTCGGACGAGCACATGAGCGAATATGTCGGCGCCTATGCCCAGCGCCTGGCCTGGCTGACCGGCTTCGGCGGCTCGGCCGGAACCGCCGTGGTGCTGACCGACCCCGCGCTCTCGCCCGCCGCCGCGATGTTCGTGGACGGGCGCTATACCCTGCAAGTCCGCGAGCAGGTCGACGGCCAGTTCTACGCCTACGAAAGCGTGCCGCAGACCAGCCCCGCGCTCTGGCTGGGCGAGAACGCCCCCAAGGGTGCGAAGATCGGGTACGACGCCTGGCTCCACGGCTCGAAGTGGGCGGAAGCTGCAAGCGCCGCGCTCGCCCGCAATGGCGGCACCCTCGTCGCGGTTGACGGCAATCCGATCGACGCGGTCTGGGCCGACCAGCCCGAACCTTCGGCCGACCCGGCGCTTGTCCATGACGATGCCCTCGCGGGCGAGACCGGCAAGGCCAAGCGCGCCGCCGTTTCCGAATGGCTGACTGCGCGCGGGCTGGACGCCACGGTTGTCTCGGCGCTCGATTCGATCGCCTGGCTGCTCAACGTGCGCGGCACCGACGTGAAGCGCACCCCCGTGACCCTGTCCTACGTCGTCGCCCATGCCGACGGCACCGCCGACTTCTACATCGCCGACGAAAAGGTGACGCCCGAGCTTCGCCAGCACCTCGGCAATGCCGTGCGTATTCAGCCGCGCGATGCCTTCGTCGCGGGCCTCGGCAAGCTGGCGGGCAAGCGCGTCGCGGTCGATCCCGACAATGCCGTGGCTGCAGTGTTCGAAACCCTGCGCGCGGCGGGCGCGACGATCGTCGAGGAGCGCGATCCCACGATCCTGCCCAAGGCGGTGAAGAACCCGGTCGAGCAGCAGGGCCAGCGCAAGGCCCAGGCAATCGACGGCGTGGCGGTGACGCGCTTCCTCCACTGGCTCTCGCTCGAAGGCCCCAAGGGCGAAGTGACCGAGCTGAGCGCGGCGGCGAAGCTGCTCGAATTCCGCCAGCTTTGCGGCGACTTGCGCGACCTTTCGTTCGACACGATCTCGGGCGCGGGTCCGAACGGGGCCAGCCCGCACTACAGCGTCAGCGAGGATTCGAGCCTGATCCTGGCCCCGGAGAGCGTCTATCTCTTCGATTCCGGCGGCCAGTACCCTTACGGCACTACCGACATCACCCGCACCGTATGGATCGGAAACGATACGCCCTTCGCCGAAGTGAAGGACCGCTTCACCCGCGTGCTCAAGGGCACGATGGCCATCGACCGCGCGGTGTTCCCCAAGGGCACCAACGGCGGCCAGCTTGACGTACTGGCCCGCCAGTTCCTGTGGCAGGTCGGCCTCGACTATGCACACGGCACCGGCCACGGCGTCGGCAGCTTCCTCTCGGTCCACGAGGGGCCGCAGCGCATCGGCAAGCCTGCTGGCGGCCAGTCGGGCACCGCGCAGGAACTGCTCGCGGGCATGATCCTCAGCGACGAGCCGGGCTACTACAAGGCGGGCGAATACGGCATCCGCATCGAGAACCTGGTGCTGGTCGAACCGCGCCGGTTCGTGGGAGCCGACGGCGAATACTTCGGCTTCGAGACCCTGACCCTCGCGCCGATCGAGCGCCGCCTCGTCGATACCGGCCTGCTCACGCGGGACGAAGTGACGTGGTGGAACGCCTATCACGCCAAGGTGCTTGAGGTGATCGGCCCGCAGCTCGACGGCGACGTGAAGAGCTGGCTCGAAGAGCAGTGCCGCCCGCTCTGATATTGTGAGCCTGCAAACGCAGGCGTAGCATCCTCCCGGCGGCAGGCCCGCCGGGAGGAGTCGCGCGATGATGCAGGCAGTCCACGATCTCAGGACCCATCCGGTCCATCTCGGCCTCGGCGCGGTGGCCGAGGCGCAGCCTGCCTTCACCGGCATGGAATGGTACGCCGCCTATTCCGCGCGCACCGTCGGAGACGGCGCCGAAGGCCGCCTCGTGTCGATGTACGATTTCGCGGAAAGCTTGGACAGCTGGGAGATGCACCCGGCGGGCGACGAGCTTGTCGTCTGCCTCTCCGGCGCCATGACACTGCATCAGGAACTCGCGGACGGCAGCACCCGCACCGTCACCATCGGCCCCGGCGAATATGCTATCAATCCGCCCGGCGCCTGGCACACCGCCGATGTCGACGGCCCCGCCACTGCCCTGTTCATTACGGCAGGCGAGGGAACCCAACATCGCCCGCGATAATTTAAGACAGACTTGCCCCGTGCTGAATGAAGCACCGGGACTGTGACAATTGGCGACAATAAACCCGCAAGGCGGCACAACTGCGCGACAAGCGGCGATTAGACCGGGCATTAGAAAGCCGCGGGGCGTTTCTTCCCCCTCCCTTCCCCGCCCCACGGCTTTCGCCGATTTCGCCAACAAAAGAGAACCATGAGGATGAACCGCTTCAGCAAGATCACCATCGGCATTTCCGCCGTCGCCCTGGCGATCGGCGGAGCGGCCTGCGCGCAAAGCCCGGCGGCGGCACCCGAACGCGACCGCGACCGTACCGAAACCCGCGCCGAGGCCCAGGCCCGCGCCGAAGCGATGTTCGCCCGGCTCGATGTCAACCGCGACGGCAACCTCGACCGCGCCGACCGCGAAGCGCGCCGCCAGCAGATGCGCGAGGCCCTGTTCGACCGGCTCGACACCAACAAGGACGGCGCGATCTCCAAGGCCGAATTCCTCGCCGATCGCGGTCCCGAAGGCGATCGCGGCCCGCGTCCAGATGGCGACAGGCCGGATGGCGGGCCGGGCGGCGATCGTCCGGGCGACATGCCCCCGCCGCCTCCGGGCGCGGAAGGCGCCATGCCGCCCCCGCCTCCCGGTGGCCCGGAAATGGGCGGTCCTGAAAAAGACCAGCCCGGCCGCGAGCACCCCGAACGCCAAGGTCCCCGCCACGGCATGAAAGGCCCGATGATGGGCTTCGGAAAGGCCAATGCAGACGGCGACCGCAGCGTCACCAAGGCCGAATTCGTCTCCGCCGCGCTCCAGCGCTTCGATGCCATGGACGCCAACAAGGACGGCAAGGTCACGCCCGAGGAACGCCGCGCCGCGCATGAGAAGATGCGCGCCGAATGGAAGGCCCGGAAGGGCGAACGGGGTGGACCTGACGCGCCGCCACCTGCAAAGAACTGACGGCATGCCTCTGAAAGCGGTCGGAAAAGGACTGGAATGAACGACATCTCGCCCGCCCGCATCCTGCTGGTCGACGACGAAGCTGCACTCCGCGAGCCCCTGGCCGACTATCTGTCGCGCCAGGGGTTTGCCGTAAGGCCCGCCACCAGCGCCGCCGAGGCGCGCTCCCTGCTGCGCGATGAGAAACCCGACCTCGTCCTGCTCGACATCATGATGCCCGGCGAGGACGGCCTCTCGCTCTGCCGCCATCTGGTGGAGGCGCAGGACATTCCGGTGATCTTCCTAACCGCCCGCGGCGAGGCGACCGACCGCATCGTCGGGCTGGAAATCGGCGCCGACGACTATGTGGTGAAGCCTTTCGAGCCGCGCGAACTGGTCGCCCGCATCCGCTCGGTGCTGCGCCGCGCCAATCGCGTGCCCACGCAGGCGCCTGAGAACGAGGCCTTCGCCTTCGAGGGCTGGCTGCTCGATCCGCTCAAGCGCCGCCTTACCGATGCCGAAGGCGCCACTGTCGCGATTTCCTCGGTCGAGTTCCGCCTGCTCATGGCCTTCCTCGAACACCCGCGCCAGGTGCTCAACCGCGACCGCCTGCTCGACATGGTGCAGGGCCGCGAGGCGCATCTGTTCGACCGCGCGGTGGACAACCAGGTCAGCCGCCTGCGCCGCAAGATCGAAGTCGATTCGCGCAATCCGCAGCTGATCCAGACCGTCTGGGGCGGCGGCTACATGCTGGCCACCGATGTCCGGCGCGTGCCGCTGGAAGCGGACTGATCGGAAAGCCCTGATGTCCAGCCTGAAGATGCCGCGTCCCCATAGCCTGATGGGCCAGATGCTGCTGGCGGTGGCAGTCGCGCTCATGCTCGTGCAGGGCCTCGGCGCGTTCTTCGTCTACCGCGCCCAGCGCGAGGGCTACGAGGCGAGCATGCTCAATGCCTCGGCTTTCCGCCTCATCATGGAGACGCGCGGTCCCCGCGCCTTGGGTCGCCACCGGGACGGGCAGCGCGACGGCCCTCGCGTGCCGCTCTCCGGGCCGCCGCCCAAGGGCTATCACCTCGAATACAGCACCCGCTCGCCCGCCGCCCCCGGCGAGACCCGCGACGAGGAGGCCGAAGCGGGCCTTACCAAGATCCTCGCCGACCAGGAATTCCCGGTGCGCGAGATCGTCGTGGTCCACCGCGACGTCGCGCGCGACCGCGTCGCCCGCCGCAATGCGCTGGACCGCGCCGCCGACTACGGCCTCTCGCACGAAGACACCGAGCGGCTGATGCGCTCCAACCTGCTCGTCGTCGGCGTCCGCACCGACGAGAGCGGCAGCTGGATCATCTCGCGCGTCCGCGCCCCGCGCCCGGAAAACGTGCTGCTGACGCCAATCGTCGTGCAGACGCTGCTGATCTACGCTGTCGTCATGGCTGCCGTTGCGCTGATCCTGCGCCGCATCACCCGCCCGCTGGCCGCGCTGACCCGCCGCCTGGAACGCTTCGCCGCCAGGCAGGATATCGAAGGGCAGCTGGCGCCCTCCGGTCCCGAGGACATGCAGCACCTGATCTTGGCCCACAACGCCATGGAAGCGCGCATCGCCGCCCTGCTCGACGAAAAGAACGTCATGCTCGGCGCCATCGGCCACGACCTCAAGACCCCGCTCGCCGCCTTGCGCGTCCGCATCGAATCGGTCCCCGATGACGGCGAACGCGCCCGGATGGCCATGACCATCGAGGATATCGTCCACACCCTCGACGACATCCTCTCGCTCGCCCGCGTCGGCCGCCCAAGCGACCCGCTCGAACGCACCGAACTTTCCGCGCTGATGTTCTCGGTGATCGAGGAATACGAGGACATGGGCGAGCCGGTCGAAGTCGGCGAAACCGAACGCATCGCCCTCGAACTGCGCCCGACCTGGATTCGCCGCGCCTTGCGCAATCTCATCGGCAATGGCTTGCGCTACGGCGAGCGCGCCCGCGTCTCGCTCTCGCGCGAGGATGGGCGGGCAGTGATCCGGATCGAGGACGACGGCCCCGGCATTCCCGAGGATTCGATCGCGGCGATGATGAACCCCTTCACCCGCGGCGACCCCTCGCGCAACAGCGCCACGGGCGGTGCCGGACTGGGCCTCGCGCTCGCCCGCGCCATTGCCGACCAGCACGGCGGGGCGCTGGTGCTGTCCAACCGGGTCGCGGCGGATGGCACCGTCGAGGGCCTGACGGCGTGTCTGGAACTGCCGATCGCTTAAGCCTCCTGCTCCACGGCTCGTGAAGCGCCGCTGCGGGGACTTAAGCGCGCAGCCAGACCCGCCAGCGAACGGGTGATGAACGCGTTCTCAGCCATCCACGTATGATACTCGCGGTACTTCGCATCCTCGGCGAGCAGATGCGCTTCCTCGGTCCGCGCGCGCCAGTAGTAGATCGCGCTGACCACCCCCAGCAGCACGGTGTTGCGCACCATGTCTGTCAGCGCATGGCTGGTGACGAGGAAAGGCAAGGTCGAGGTCCACCAGAACAGGTTCTTCGACAGATAGGCCGGGTGTCGGGTGAAACGGTAGGGGCCGTTGGTCAGCACTCCGCGATACGTGAGATTGGAAAAGCGCAGACCGAAAGCAAACGTCGCCCAGGCATAGACGGCGGTGAGGAATACCATCAGCGCCGCCCAGAACCACAGCAGCGCCGGATGGCCTTGCAGCCAGTAGGACCAGCCCGGCGTATTGACCTCGTAGCCCAGCACGTCGGCGCGGCCCATCGTCCCCCAGACGAAGGGCGGATAGCACATAAGCGCCGCCACCCAGCCCGCCAGCAGCGGATTGCCGCTGCGGATATGGGCGTCGAGCGGGCGGAAGGTGAAGATATAGCCGACCGTGCCGATCTGCACGTCGATCAGGAACAGCAGCGCGATCACCGTCGAGGCCAGCGGCACCGGGTCGTGGATCATTGCGCCGAAATTCGCCTCTACCACTTGCGCGAAGCCGCCGGGCAGGATCGAGATCATGAAGGCACCGAAGAAGGCCTTGATCGTCCAGGCACGGCCGTGCTTCTTCACCGCCTCCAGATCCCAGGCGTCGCGGCCGATCAGCAGGGCGCCGAAGTGCCAGGCCTGGTCGCGCGGCTCGATCAGCTTGCGGTCCAGCCAGAACACATAGGGGATCGACAGCAGGAAGACCGGCAGCGCCGCCGCGCCGATCACTTCCATCGCGAAGAGGTATTGCCCGTCCCAGTACCAGCGGCCGATGCAGTAGAACGCGCCGATCAGCGCCCATGTCGCCCAGAGGCCTGCGAGCTTGGTAATGGAAAGGTCGAGCGTCTCGGAAAACGGGCGGCGCAGGCTCCAGTCGATGCCGGTGGAGGGGCGCAGATGGACTTTGTCCACGACGACCGACCAGAGCGCCATGGTCGTGCCGGTCACGAAGAGCGTGGCGACCGAGGCATAAGGCCCGCTCATCGGCGCATGGGGGCCGGGAAGCGCGAAAGTCTCGGAGATCGAGGACCAGTTGCGGCAGAGCAGCAACCAGCCGAGCAGTGCCGCAAGCCCGGCAAGGCCGACACCCGCCGAGACATCGCTGGCGGGCCGGGTTTTCGCGGGAATCGGGGCGCTATTCATGGCGCCCCGATTACCCGAATTTGGTTAAGAGGTCCGAAATACTGGCGTATCCCGGCGGTCAAGGCTCAGCGGAACGCCGTGATCCGGCCCGAATCGTCCAGCACATAGAGCGTCTGGTTCGCCACGACCGGGGCGAGCGAGATCGGGTCCTTCAGTTCGACGAACGGCGTCAGCGTGCCGGTCGCCGGATCGACGGTGCCCAGTTCGCCGCGCGAATTGCCGACCCAGAGCTTGCCGCCTGCGAGCACCGGACCGACCCAGAAGATCGGCCCCTTGCGCTTCTTCGCGTTCTGGTAGCGCGCCAGCTGCGTCAGCCAGCGGACCTTGCCGGTATTGCGGGCGATGGCGAGGATTTCGGCGTGATCGTCGAGCGTGAAGACCCAGTCTCCCACCACCATCGGCGTCGAGATGCCGGCGAGGTTGAGTTCCCAGATGCGCTGGCCGGTGATCAGTTCGTAAGCCGCCATGCGGCCGCCCTGGCCCAGCGCATAGACGCGGCCCTGGTCGATGATCGGATCGGCATCGACGTCGGTAAGGCTGCCCACTTCGGTCGAGATCGAGGTGCGCGACAGCGCGTCCGACCAGACCTGACGGCCGTTCTCGTAGCGATAGGCCACGAGTTCGCCCGAGGAGTAACCGGCGATGACGGTGCCCTGACCGGCCGCCGGAGCGGCGACGCCGAACACGCCCGCCTGCGAGAGCGAGGCCGATTCGTTCCACAGCACGTTGCCGTCCGCGGCATTGAGCGCGAAGATCTGGTTGTCCTGCGTCATCACGTAGACGGAATTGAAGCCGATCGTCGGCGAGCCGCGCAGCGGGCCGCCCGGCTTCTTGGTCCAGATCTGGCTGCCGTCCGCCGCCTTGAGCGCAGCGACTTCGCCAAGCCCGGTGGTGACGTAGAGGTTGCCGCCGTCGTAACTGACACCGCCGCCGAAGATCGAATTCTCGGTCTTGCCGGAAACCGAGAAGTTCTTGGTCCAGAGCTGGCTGCCGGTCTTCGCGTCAAGCGCGTGAACGACGCCGTCGGTGTCCATCACGAAGAGCTTGCCGTCAGCCACAACCGGCGCGGCGGCAAGGCGGGCGCGGTTGGTCGAACCGGCGATCTGCGCGGTCCAGACGCGGCTCGGGTGATCGGCCAGCGCCAGGTGGCCGTAGGACTTGGCGGCATTGCCGCCCGCCTGCGCCCACTCGCTGTTCTCATGCTGCGGCGGCAGGATCACCGAGACGGCTTCCTGCGTAGGATCGACCTTGGCGCCGCTCTCGATGCGCGAAAGGATCGGCACGCGCTCGCCCACGGTCGGGGTCTTGGGCCCCTTGCTGTTCGACTTGCAGCCGGAAAGACCGGCGACAAGCGCCAGCGCGATCAGCGAGACGACGCCTGCACGGCCGAAAGTATGTTTCTTCTCAACCATGTTCATTCTCCGGCGGCGGGCGCAGGCTGCGCCGCGGCCTTGGCCTTACCAAGCGGCTCGCCGCGTTCGTCCACCACATCGTCGATCGCATCGACGCCCAGCACGGCGGCAAGCTGGCGGGCGCGGCTGCGCAGACCCGACTCGACCTGCTCGTCCTTGGCGATGGCGGCGAACAGCGGACCGGCCTGGTCGTGCTTGTTCATCTTGATATAGGCCATGCCCACCAGTTCACCGGCCACGCCGAACCAGGGATTGCCCGGAGCGGCATAAGGCTTGAGACGGGAAACCACGTCTTCCGGCTTCATGGCGTCGAAGTTGACGGCGACGCCGCGCACGGCGGCGAGATCGCGCAGCGGCTGCGGCGCCTTGGCATCGTTCGCCACTTCGTCGTAGAGCTTGACCGCATCGGGCACGCGCTTCTGCTCGGCGGCAATGCCCGCCAGCATCAGCTTGGCCGAGATCGGGCTGCCGCCCGTACCCTTGGCGAGCGTTTCGAGCTTGCCCTCGGCGGCATCGAGATTGCCGGCTTTCATGCTGTCGATCGCCTGGACGTAAGCCTCGGCATCGGCATTGCGCTGCTCGTTCTGGCGATGGTTCCAGTAGAGCCAGCCGCCGAAGGCCGCGAGCGCCAGAACCACGGCCGCGATCACGGGCTTGCCGTAGCGGGTGAAGAAGCCTTCCATCTGGTCCTGCCGCAGGGCGTCGTCCACCTCACGCAGGAAAACATCCTGCTGCGCGGCGAGTCGCTCGGCAGACTTGGGATTGGTCGGAGTGCTGTTGGAAGGAGGCAGAGCCAAGTTTCGGGCGCTTTCTGCGGAAAATCGGAAATGGTTGCCGGGGTGTTTAGCGAATGACCACGGCTTTTCAACGGGGATGATCGCTGCACCCCATGCGGTGAAGCCTTGCTGAATGATGTCGGCGTGTCAAATCAGGCGTTCTTGCCCCAATGCCTCGCCGTAAGTGCGGCTATAGGCGGCCAGCATCGCTTCCTCGTCGTAATGGCTGCGCGCAAAGGCCCGGTTGGCGGCGCCCAGGCGCGCGCGAAGCCCGTCGTCGCTCGCCAGCCGTGCCAGTGTCGCCGCCAATGCGGCCTCGTCTCCGGGCGGGGTGATAAGCGCCCGGTTTTCCACCGATACCATCTGCGCCACGTCGCCCACGGCAGGCGCGGCCACCGGCAGGGCCGCCGCCATCGCCTCGACCACCGAGATCGGAAACTGCTCGCTATCGGACGAAAGCGCGAAAACGTCGAACAGACCGACCGCGTGGGAAGGGTCGGCCACGAAACCGGGGAGATGCACGCGGTCCGCCACGCCCCGCTCCGCCGCCGCTGCCGCGATTGCCGCCCGCTCGGGACCTTCGCCGAGGATGACCAGCCGCCACTGCTCGGGCAGGCCCGCGAAGGCGCGCACCAGTCGGGGCAGGTGCTTCACCGGCCTGAGGCCCGCCAGAGTGCCGACCCAGCGCTCGCCCGGCTGCTTGACCAGTCCCGGCAGCATGTCCGGACGGGGGCGGTCGAGATAGGCGCTGCAATCGATGCCATTGGTGATAAGCCGGACCCGCTCGCGCCGCTGTCGCCATGCGGTGAGCGCGATCTGCTCCAGCCGCTGCGAGGGCACGACAAGCGCCGAGGCCCGCCGCAGCGCCATGCGGCGAAAGCGGTTGCGCGCGGGCTTGAGGCCCATGGCTTCGTCCTCGTTGAAGCCGTCCTCGTGATGGACCAGCGGCGGCAGGCCGAGCAGCCCGCCGAACAGGCCATGCGCCATCACCGCGTCCATCGCCCCCCAATTATAGGTCAGCACGAGATCGAAATCGGCCATGGCCTGGGCAATCCGCCAGAGCCGACCGGGCGTCGGGCGCCCCTGAAGGCACGGGAAGTCCTCGGGAAATTCCACCGGCAGCCCTGGATCGAGCAGCGCCGCCGCGCCATGCGCACCGGGCTGGGCCGAGACGACCGCGTGGCCGATCCGGGGACCGAACAGGTTCATCAGCCGCACCGCGCGCAGCTCCTTGCCGCCCGCCGCAAAACTGGAATGGAGGTGGAGAATGCGCAAGGCGGTGGTGCTCAGAAGGGGCTCAGGCGGCGCGGGCCAGCAGCCGCTCGATCGCGGCGACGGATTCGGGTTCGTCCAAGGTCGGGGCATGGCCGACATCGTCGAGCGTCACTGCCTCGGCGCCGGGCAGGCGGCGCAGCATCTTGTCCAGCGTCGCAGCGGAGAGCAGGTCGGAAAGCGCCCCCCGCAGCACCAGCACCGGCCGCCCCGCCAGCGCTTCCCAGGCGGGCCAGAGATCGGGCTGGTCGTCGACGTCATAGCCCAGGAACGGCTCGGCGATCTTCATGTCGTAGTCGAAGACCACGCGCCCGGCGTTCGAAACGGTCATCAGGCGCTTGGCCCGGCCGATCCAGAAGTCCAGCGGCTTGCCGGGATGAGCCTCGCTCTGGTTGTCCTCCAGCGCACGGGCGGCATGGACCCAGGTGGGATAGCTGCGCCCCTGCCCCACGTAGTCTTTGATCCGCTCCACCCCGGCGGGTTCGAGGAACGGCCCGACATCGTTGATGACCGCCGCCACGATCCGGTCCGGGATCATCATGGCGAGGCCCATCGTCATCAACCCGCCCAGCGAGGTGCCGATGGCGATGAAGCGGTCGATCTTTTCCTGCTCCAGCAGTTCCAGCAGGTCCTCGCCATACTGGACCGGATTGTAGCTGGCCGAATCGCGGGCATATTCGCTGTCGCCGCGCCCGCGCATGTCGGGGCAGATCACTCGCCAGCGCGGCGAGAGGCGCTCGGCCAGAACGTCGAAATCGCGGGCGTTGCGGGTGAGGCCATGAAGGCAGACGATCGGCGGGCGTCCCTCCGATTCACCGGGATAGTCCCGAAAGTGCAGCTTCAATCCATCCCGGCTCGACCAGAACCGATCCTCGAATACCGTCATGCCGAAGCCGCGACCTCATCTTGTGGCCCGGCTTGATCGACGGGCATCGGATCGCCACTATTGCCCGATGCGAAGCGAACCGCAAGCAAGTGCCTACCGCCCTGCCCCCCGTATCGAGGCTATCGCCGACTGGATCGCCAGTCCGGTGGCCCCTGCCGATTTTCCGAAGCATATCCTGCGCTTCCGCAACGACCGCTGGGCCGCTGCGGTCGGTCTGAACGGGCTGGGCGACGAGAACTGGATCGCCCATTTCGGACGCTTCGAGCCGCTGCCGGGCAACCTGCCCCGCCCGCTGGCGCTGCGCTATCACGGCCACCAGTTCCGCAATTACAACCCCAATATCGGCGACGGACGCGGCTTCCTCCATGCCCAGCTGCTGGACGGTGAGGGCCGCGTGCTCGACTTCGGCACCAAGGGTTCGGGCCAGACCCCCTACAGCCGCGACGGCGACGGCAGGCTGACGCTGAAAGGCGCGGTGCGCGAGATTCTCGCCACCGAGATGCTGGAGGCGCTGGGCGTCTATACCAGCAAGACCTTCTCGGTGATCGAGACCGGCGAGGAACTCTGGCGCGGCGACGAGCCTTCGCCGACGCGCTCGGCAGCGATGGTCCGGCTCAGCCACGGCCATATCCGCATCGGCACGTTCCAGCGCCTGCTCGCGCTGGAAGAGAAGGAGCACATGGAAGCGCTCGTGGCCTATTGCCTCGAAACCTTCCCCGGCAACCTGCCCCCTGAAGACGCGCCGGGCCGCGACGAACCCACCGTGATCCTGCTCCATCAGGTGGTCGAGCGCATGGCCGATCTCGCGGCGAGCTGGATGGTCGCCGGGTTCGTCCACGGCGTGCTCAATACCGACAACATGAACATTTCGGGCGAGAGTTTCGACTACGGCCCCTGGCGCTGGCTGCCGCGTTGGGACCCGCGCTTCACCGCCGCCTATTTCGACCATTCCGGCCTCTATGCCTTCGGCCGCCAGCCGGAAGCGGTGCTGTGGAACTGCGGCCAGCTGGCCATTGCCCTCAGCATGTTGACCACGACCGAGCCGCTGGTGGCCGCGCTCGACCGCTTCGCGCCGCTCTACCAGCAGGCGATGAGCCGCCGCTTCACCTGGCGCCTCGGCATGACTCCGCAAGGACTTGAGCAGGACTCGGCGCTGATCCAGGCCGCCGAGCAGGCCATGGTCGCGAGCGGGGAAGCACCCGAGCAGTTCTTCTTCCACCATCGTGGCGGGAGAGACGGGGGGCAGGACCGCTTCGGCGAACTGCTGCGCACTTACACACCCGCCGCCGACGCCTCTGACCCGTTCTGGCAGCAGCCGCTCCCGCCGAGCACGCTGATCGACGAGGTGGAACGCATATGGAGCGAAATCGACCGGCACGACGACTGGTCCGCGCTCCACGCCCGCGTCGCGGAAATCCGCGAACTGGGCCGCCAGCTCGGCCCCGCGCCCACGCCCGTCGGTCACGCACCACGGCTCTGACCCCAAAGGATTACATCCGCCGTTAGCTTCCCGGTAGGAATACTCGTGCAAAAGCCTGTCCGACAGCGAGTTATCCAGAGCGGACCAGCATCTTCATGGGCGCGACAGCGAGCGCATACAGCACCCGGCAACCCTCCCTGGCCAGCGAGGCCGGAAACGTGACCGAGATCGTCTCCTATGAGCCGGCAACGGGCGCGGAGATCTGGCGCGGCAGGCCTTGCGACGTCGACGAGGTGGTCAGCCGTGCCCGTCGCGCCTGGCCGACCTGGGCCGCGCAGCCGCTCGCCACCCGCATCGAACTGCTGCGCCGCTTCGCCAACGAAGTGCGCAAGGATGCGGAAAAGCTCGCCACCACGATCGCCCGCGAAGTCGGCAAGCCCTTGTGGGAAGCCCGCGCCGAAGTCGAAAGCGTGGTCGCCAAAGTCGAAGTCTCGATCCGCGCCTATGCCGAGCGCACCAGTCAGCGAAAACTCGATTCGGCGCTTCAGGGCACGATGGCCGTGCGCCACAAGCCGCATGGCGTGCTGGTCGTGCTTGGGCCGTTCAACTTCCCCGCGCACTTGCCGAATGCCCATATCGTCCCCGCCCTGCTCGCGGGCAATGCGGTGATCTTCAAGCCGAGCGAGAAAGCGCCTGCCACCGGCGAGATGCTCGCGCGCTGCTTCCACCGGGCCGGGATTTCCGCCGCCGTCATGCAGTTCGCCGCAGGCGGGCCGCTCGAAGGGCAGGACTTCGTGGCGCATGACGGCATCGACGGGGTGTTGTTCACCGGCTCGGCCAATACCGGCATCTCGATCAACCGCCGCCTCTCCGCCCGGCCCGACAAGCTGGTCGCTCTGGAGATGGGCGGCAACAATCCGATCGTCCTGTGGGACACGCCCAAGCTGACCGACGCCGCCGCGCTGATCGTGCAGTCCGCGTTTTCCTCCGCCGGACAGCGCTGCACCGCCGCGCGGCGGCTGATCGTGAAAAGCGCGCTCTACGATGCCGTGATCGCGGAAGTGAAGGCGCTGGCAGACCGCGTGATCGTCGGCGCCCCGTTCGACGAACCGGCCCCGTTCATGGGGCCGGTCATCGACACCATGGCAGCGGACGGGCTGACCGAAAGCTTCCTCTATCTGCTGAGCAACGGCGGCCGGGCGATCAAGCATCTGGTTCGCAGCGACGATTCGTTGCCATTCCTCAGCCCGGCGATCATCGACACGACGGCGATGAAGGACCGCCCCGACGTCGAACTGTTCGGCCCGATCCTTCAGGTGATCCGCGTCGACGATTTCGACGAGGCCATCGCCGAGGCCAACAACACCCGCTTCGGCCTCGCCGCCTCACTGGTGGGGGGAACCCCGCAGGACTACAACCGCTTCTGGGCCAATATCCGTGCCGGGATCGTCAACTGGAACCGCACGACCACCGGGCCGAGCCATGCCGCGCCGATGGGCGGCATCGGACTTTCCGGAAATCATCATCCGAGCGGCTATTACGCGGCGGACTACTGCGCCTATCCGGTCGCCTCCGGCGAGATGGAACAACCCCGCGCGATGATCGGCGTCGGCCTGCGATAAAGCTACTTGCCGCTGGCGACCAAATCGACCTCGGTCAGGCCGCCGTCCAGCTTGCGGGCATAGACCACATAGGCCTGCCCGCCCTTGCGGCCGCCGATCACATGGTCCCCGCCGTCGATCCGATGCTCGGCGCTGTAGCCGCCGCGCTGGGCCATCGAATAATAGAAGCTCACGACATCCTCGGGCGAGACCGGGGTGGCGTAGTTGACCACGCGCAGCGCGCAGCCCTCGGCATCGGTTCCTGCCGCTTCCTGCACGGCGCCGCGCGGATAGACGGGAATGGCGGCGGGCAGCTTCTCCGCCCAGCCATCGGAATATTGCACTTTGCCCGCGCAGTCGGTCTTCGCCTTGCGCGCGGCATCGGTGATCTGCGCAGCCGAGGCGGCATTCTGCGCCAGCGTCGAAGCGCCGCCCTGCTGCGGCGCAGGCGCGGGCAGGAGCTTGCCTCCGGCGGCATCGGCAGCGGATTTCTTCGCGGCAGCCACGGCTTCGGGTGTACGGGCGGCAGGCGAAAGGGTGATCGCAGCCCCGCTTGCGGCAGCGGTGCTCCCACCCGCCTTCTCGGGATCGACGACGATCCGGTCTCCGAGCGAACCGCCCATGGCCGAATCGCTTTCCGCCGCCTCGGGCTTCTGCTTCGAATTGCAGCCCGCCAGCGCCAGCGCGCCCGCCAGTGCGAGAAGCCCCAAACCGGTAGCGGAAACCCTCGTGGCGGCAGCCGTCATAATCCCGTCCTTCTTGTGCCGGGCCGAAAGATCGCCGCAGCATCGCAGTAGGGATCGAACTTTCCCGGTAAACGGCAAAAACTCAAGCGCAGCACAGGGTTAAAGCGGCCCGCGTTCCAAAATGGGATGGCCGAGGCGCGACAGGTTACGAATCGAGAACCGGCCCGGAAAGGTCGAAGGCGCCTGCGGCCCTAAGGTCGCAGACGCCCTCTCCCACCCGTACTCCTGGAGTTCGGGAGGTCTCCCCCGCAAGTCGCCGTCCTCGCGGGGAAGCCAGTCCTTGTTCGATTGGCTTAGCGGCAGCGCGAGCCGCCACGCTCCACTTCGCGGCCCAGCAGGGCACCGGCGGCGGCGCCGAGCACGGTGCCGGTGGCGCGATCACCGCGGGTGTCGATGGCGCGGCCAGCAAGAGCACCTGCCGCACCGCCTACCAGCAGGCCGGTGGTGCCGCCCGAGCGACGGCAGTCGTAGTAGCGACGGTCGCCCCGATAGCCGCGGTCGCCGCGATAATAGTGGTCGCGGTTGCCGTAGCCGCGGCGACGGTCTTCACGCGAATAGCGTTCGCGCCAGTGGCCATAGCTCTGTTCGCCGGGGGCCTCAAAGCTATGCGTCGGCGCGAAGCTGACGGCAGCCGAAGCGGGAAGAGCGGTCGCCAGGCTGGCCGTTGCGGCAGCGAGGGCGGTAGCCTTGAAGAATGCGTTCATCTCAAATCTCCTCGTCATTGCCGGGAGGGTGCCGTTTGAGGCTCGATCCGCGGTACGCATTCATCTTTAAGCGAACGAAGCTGAACGGTCCGCAACACGGCTGTCAGAATTCGCAATAGCGACGAAGCGAGCGCGGTGTTGCGACGAACCGCTTGCCGAACCGGCATTTTCACACCTATCGCAACAGGCCACTCACGGGATTTTCGATGCAGTCCACACCCCCGCGCCGCTCCGGCGGCCTAGCCCAGGCTTTCGGTGCCTATTTCATCTGGTGCCTGTTCCCGCTCTATTTTGCGGCGCTTCATGCGGTCTCGCCGTTCGAAGTCGTGGCCTGGCGCCTGCTGTTCACCCTGCCGTTCTGCCTGGTGATGGTGGCGGTGCTGCGGCAGGGCAAGGAATTGCGCGCCGCTCTGGGCAATCCCCGCATCCTCGGCGCGCTGGCACTGAGTGGGCTGCTGATCGGTACCAACTGGCTGGTCTACGTGATCGCGGTCATGGAAGGCCATGTCCTCGCCGCCAGCCTCGGCTACTATATCAATCCGCTGGTCAACGTGCTGGCCGGAACGCTGTTCCTGCGCGAACGGCTGTCGCGGATGCAGTGGACGGCGGTGAGCCTTGCCGCGATCGGCGTGGCTATCCTGTCCTGGGGCGCGCTCGATACCCTGTGGATCAGCATGGGGCTGGCGCTCAGCTTTGCGGGCTACGCGCTCGTGCGCAAGCTGACTCCGGTCGAATCGCTGCCCGGCCTGACGGTGGAGACGCTGGTGCTGCTGGTCCCCGCTCTGGGCATGCTGCTCTGGCAAGGCTCAAGCCCGGCAGGCCTCGCCATGGGGCAGTCGCTCACCACCAGCCTGCTGCTGGCCTGCGCGGGCATCGTCACCGGCATTCCGCTGCTGCTCTTTGCCGGAGCGGCACGCAAGCTGGACTTCTCGGTGCTCGGCTTCATCCAGTTCGTGACGCCGACGGGCGTGTTCCTGATGGGCCTCTTCGTCTTCGGCGAACCGCTGAGGTCGATCCAGATCGTCTGCTTCCTGTTCATCTGGACCGCCATCGCGGTGTTCTGCTGGGACCTGCTGTCCCGCAAGCGAAAAACCGCGACGGCCTGAGATCAGGCTTTCCGCCCCCGCTTCAGCAGCGCCTGCACGAACGCATCGAGATCGTCGATATCGACATCGAGCACTTCGTCCCACTCGCCCAGCAGCGCCTCGATATCCTCGCGCGTGTAAGGCTCCGGCGCCTTGTGCTGCACTTTCGGTGCGCGGTGCGGCCAGGGGTGGCCGGTCAGGTTGTTGTAGAGCCAGCCGACCTGGAACAGGAAGATCAGGTTAAGCCCCAGCGGCACCAGATAGCCGATGCCCCAGTGCTGCTCCCCCGTCGCGCCGAGCGCATAGAGCAAGGCGCAGGCCCCGCCCGGCGGATGGAGGCTGCGGGTGAGCGACATGGCCACGATCGCCAGACCCACGCCGGTCGAGGCGGCCAGCCATGGGTTGCCCAGCAGGTGCCCCATGGAAAGACCGACGATCGCCGAAATCATGTTGCCGCCGATCACCGACCATGGCTGCGCCAGCGGGCTGGCGGGAACGCAGAACACCAGCACCGCCGAGGCCCCGAGCGGCGCCACGAGGAACGGGAGGGTGGAAAGCCCGCCCATCTCCACGCCCTTCATTTCGAGCAGCATGGTAATGCCGCCCGCCAGCGCGATGCCCAGCATCCCGCCGAAGGCACCGCGTGCCCAGGCGAAATTCCTGTTCAGGGTCCCCGCGCTCTTAAACCATCCCGCCGCCACCGGCCCCGACCTTTCTACAAACTCATGAGCGAACGGGCGGCCTATGGACCTCTCGCCGCGCGATGGCGAGCCGAGTCGTGCTTGGGTAGGCGATAGCCAAATTGTAACCGGGTTCGTCATGAGACTGCGCCGCCGCTGCCGCAAATCGGCCACCTTCGGATGATGGCCTGCCCGCTTCCGATGGAGCCGTTCCCATGCCCGCTATCGATGCCATACCTTCCGCCCCGCTCGCCTCCGAACAGACCGTGGACTCGTTCGATCTCCGGCAGATGCGTAGCTCTCCCGGTGCCGAGTTCAGCGTGGTGCGCCCGCGCTGTCCGGAAGGCCGCCCCGGCGAGATCGTGGTCTGCGCGCCCGATCCCGAGAAGGAGCGCCTGCGCGCCCTTCCCTACGATTTCGAAATGCCGAGCGCCGTACCGCGCCTCGAAATGAAGCTGGACGAAAACACCAGTGCCGACCTCCATCTTCAAGCTGAACGCTTTCCCAACGGCATGGTCAGCAACCGGCTGATGGTCGGCGTGAAGCGCAAGTTCTGAAACGGAAAAGCCCAGCCCGCCCGAGGGAAAGGCGGACCGGGCTTCTCAAGGCGCCCCGATGACAGGAGGGAGGAGGGTCCGGAGCGCCCTATTCGATCAGGCGAACTTGCCTGCCTTGGCGATCTCGGCCACCGGCTTGCGGTTCGAGGCGACTTCGCGCTCCTGGAGGAATTCGGGAAGCTGGCTCTTGTCGCCGATCCGGCCGATAGCGAAGGCGGCTTCGAGACGGTGGTCGGCGGGGATGCCGAGGGCCTTCTCCGCCTCGCCGAACTTCAGGCCGGTCATGCCGTGGGTGTGATAGCCCAGCGCCTGCGCCTGAAGCGCGGCAAGCGCCCAGGCGGCGCCGGCGTCGAAGCTGTGGCTGTGATTGTCGGAATTGCCCTTGTCCGAACGCATCTGGCTATCAGACACGACATAGACGATCGCCGAGGCGTCCTTGGCCCAGCCCTGGTTGAACTCGATCAGCTGCGAGAGCAGCAGGTCCCAGTTGGCGTCGCCCTTCTTCGCATAGAGGAAAGTCCAGGGCTGCACATTGTAGGCCGAAGGCGCCCAGCCCGCAGCCTCGAAGATGACGTCGAGGTCTTCCTGCGGAATCTCGCTGCCGTCGAAAGCGCGCGGCGACCAGCGATCGACGATCAGCTTTTCGACTTTGGGATGGGCAGTGCGTCCGGTCATCTCGGGTATCCTTGGCAGGTGGTGAAATCTGGAGCGAGGGATAGCCTGCGAAAGAGCATCGGGGAATCGAGATAATTTAAACGGAACTGTTCCAATCTTTAGAAAAGTCATCGATCTCGCCATGGGCCGCCTGCTCGCCGCGAATTATGCCTTTCTGCCGAATCCAGCGCCTTGCGCATGGGCGCGCTCTGCCCCACTTATCGGGCATGACCGCCAGCCGCCTGTTCGACCGCGCCCTTATCCGGCTTTCCCCCCGCCCCGATTCGAACGAAGACGTCGTCCAGTTCCTTCAGGGCTTAGTCACCGCCGACGTGTCGAAAGTGCTGCCCGCCTGGGCGGCGCTGCTCTCGCCGCAGGGCAAGGCGCTGTTCGACTTCATCGTCTGGCCCGGCGCCAACAAGGCCGGACCGGGCCTGTTGATCGATTGCGAGGCCGAGGTCGCCGACGCGCTGGTCAAGCGCCTGTCGATGTACCGTCTGCGCCGCGCCATCGACATTGCCCGTGACGATTCGCTGGCCGTCCACTGGCGCGCCCATACCGGCGACGGCGCCGCCGCCGATCCGCGCCACCACGGCCTCGGCGAACGCTGGATCGCGCCGGTAGACCCGACCGATCCTTCCGACGCAGAAAGCGCCGATGCCGCTTGGCGCGCGCATCGTCTGGCCATGGGCGTGCCCGAAGGCCGCGCCGAACTGGGCGAGGGCGAAACGCTTTGGCTGGAATGCAATGCCGTGGAACTGAACGGCGTCAGCTTCACCAAGGGCTGCTATGTCGGGCAGGAAAATACCGCGCGCATGAACTGGCGACAGAAGGTCAACCGCCGCCTGATCGTGGTGCCCCTCGCCCGCTCGGACGAGAAGCGCCGCCGCGCCGCCTATCCCGAACTCGGGCTGGCTGTGGACCATTTGCGTGTCGAGGATATCGACCCGAAGCTGGCGCCGAAATGGCTGGAACTCTCTGCCTGAAAGACTGGCGCTTCAGGCTGGAACCGCCACCGCATGACGGAAAGGCCGCTCCGTCAGATTGGCGACGTAGATCCTGGCCCGCACCGGCTCGCCGTGGCTGAAGCCTTCGCGCTCGGCCCCGCTGTCCGCGAAGCCGGTTTCCTCCAGCACCTCGCGCGTGGCGGGATTGTCGGCAAAATGGCTGGCAACCACGCGGCGATGGCCCAACGACTGCGCCTGCGCCAACACCGCCCGCACCGCTTCACGGGCAAAGCCCCGTCCGCGATGACAAGGCGCGATCCAGTAGCCGAGTTCCACCTCGTCCTCGGTCCGTCCGAGACCGATGCCACCCACCAGCTTGGGGCCGCCCGGTGAGCGCAGATACATGAAGAAGTGCGGCAGGCGCGGGTCGCGCGGCCTGGCCAGATAATCGCGCATGGCCCCCATCGAACGCGGCAATTCGCTCGCGCCGAGCTTTCGCTCACCGGCATCCTCGGAGATGGCTTCGACAAGGTCGTCGACATCTTCCGGCCAACCGGGCCTCAAAAACAATCTCTCCGTGCGGACGAACATGGGCAGTTCTCCGTTTTTATGTTTTGTACCCCATACTATGCACAAAGACAGTTGCTTTGCACGAATTTTGCTGCGGGCCGGGAAATTACCGCGGCGGTCTCTCCAGTGGATTTAACATCCACCGAAGAGCGCCTTTTTCTTAACCACTTATGAGCGGTCGCAACTCAGGCGGCGCGTCTGGTCGCAACGGTCTGGCCGCTGCCAAAACCGGAATTCGGACGGTCATCGTCGCAATCGCCGGGCGAATCGAATTCGACCGCATATTCGCGCGAGAGACCATGCGCTCCCCGTCCTTCGCTAAACCGCTCGGTGACGCGGCCGGTAGGCCGGAAGCCGACCTTCTCCAGGACGCGGCCGGACGCGGGATTGTCCAGGAAGTGGCTGCCGACGATCCGCTTGTGACCGATCGCCCGCGCCAGCGAGAGAACCGCACGGGCCGCCTCGCTCGCGAAGCCCTGCCCCCAGTGCTCGCGGGCGATCCAGTAACCGAGTTCCACCTCGCCATCAAGCAGCGAGAGACCGATGCAACCGACGATGCGGGTGCCATGGGCGCCGGGCTGGGTGATCAGGAAGCGCGGCAGCAGCATGTCCTGCGGCGCGTCGAGGAAGCGTCGGGCATCCTCGCCGGTATAAGGCCAGGGCGCACGCGCCAGATTGCGCACGACGGCTTCGTCGGCGATCAAGGCCAGCAGTTCATCCTGGTCCTCGGACCAGCCAGGCCTCAGGAACAGCCGTTCGCTGCGAACGAACATAGAGTATCTCCACTCATCCGCCCCGCGCGTTCCCTAGGATTTGCGCGTGACATTGCGATTACGCACAACGCCCGAAGAGCCTGAAATATCCGCGCAAATTCGTAAGAAAATGTAAGGATCGGTCGCTCTGCGAAACTGCTGTGCCGTGCGTGAGGGAGACACGAAAAGAGGGAGACGGGCTGGCCCCTCTCCCTCGTTCAGCCGACCTTTAAAGATCGGCGGGGCCATCCCGTAAGGATGGCCCTTTTATCGACCATCCGATTATTCGGCGGCTTCTGCCATGGCGTCAACCGACACGTACTTGCGGCCGAGTTTGCCGTCGTGGAAACGCACGCGACCTTCGGCAAGCGCGAAGAGGGTGTGGTCCTTGCCCATACCGACGTTCACGCCCGGGTACACGCGGGTGCCGCGCTGACGGATGATAATGTTGCCGCCGATCACTTCCTGACCGCCGAACTTCTTAACGCCAAGACGGCGGCCCGCAGAGTCGCGACCGTTGCGCGACGAACCGCCTGCTTTCTTATGTGCCATTGCTCAGTCCTTCCGATCTTTGGCTCAGGCGACCGACACGATGCGCAGCAGGGTCATCTGCTGGCGGTGGCCGTTCTTGCGACGATAGTTGTGGCGGCGGCGCTTCTTGAACACCACGACCTTTTCGCTCTTGGCCTGAGCGATGATCTCGGCCGAAACCGTGATCTTCGAGGCGTCGGCGACTTCGCCGTCGTTGCCGGCGAGCAGAACGTCGCCCAGCGTGATGGTCTCACCGGCTTCACCAGCCAGCTTTTCAACCGCGATCTTGTCTCCGGCGGCAACCCGATACTGCTTGCCGCCCGTGCGCACAACTGCGAACATGGTGCCCTTACCTAATCTCAATGAGCCCTAAACAGGCCGAAACAACTTTGCCCCGGCCGCTCTGGTCCAGGAAGGAACCGTGGAGCCTTGCGGGCGACGCACCGGCATCCCCATTTGCATGGGGTTCCGGAAAGAATGGTGCCGTTAGTCCAGCGACCGATTCGTGTCAACCAGCGAGTGGCCGGGGAAAGGCCGGGAAACGCTATTGGACCATGGCTTGCCATGGATTGACGCTCGCGATCGGCCCTGACCATGCTATGGCATGCCCATGACCCGCGCACCAGTCCGTTTCCCTGCCCGTTTCCGGGGCCACCTCCCGAAATTGGCGCTCGTTTCCATGCTTTCGCTGAGCCTCTGCGCCTGCTCCACGGCCCGAAGCTATCCTTCGCTGGCCTATCGCGCGGTAGAGCGCACTGCCACGCCCGCCGCAGCCGAACCGGCACCGCCGCCGGTCCAGTTGCCACCGCCCACTGCCGACCTCACCACCCGAATCAGCGGCCTCGTCGCCGCTGCACAAGCCTCGGACAAGCAGTTCGCTGCCAAGCGCCCCGCCGCCGACCGCGCGGTTTCGGCAGCAGCGCGTGCAGCCCGCACCAGCGATTCGTGGATTTCGGCACAAGTCGCGGTCTCGGCACTTCAGGCCAGCCGCGACACGACCGTCGCCGCATTGGCGGATCTCGATTCTCTCTATGCCGATGCGCGTCAGGCCGAGCCGGTCGAAGAATCGCCCAGCGCCAAGGCCATCGATACTGCACGCAGTCAGGTTCAGGCTCTCGTGAACGGTCAAAACGACGTGATTTCTTCGCTCGACGCGCGCCTCAAGGCCTGAAGATACGAAAAACCCCTCCCCCTTGCGAGGGAGGGGTTGTCCGAACGGATTCGATGCCGACCTGAAAGCCCCCCGGCTCAGGCAGGATCGAGAGGCGCGGTTACCTCAAGACGACGATGGCGAGGCGGCTAGTCCCCAGCCCAGGATCAGCACGGGAAGCGAGGACCTGAATGGCCGCCTCGCCCGCAATCGGCCTTCCGCTCGAAATTTCGATGCCGCGAGATTAGCATCTCCTGCCGCTCCCATGGCGCCGTTTCGCAGCGAAAGATTTGACACCGATCAAACCGATCAAATTCCACAGCCGAAGCCCGGCCTGAGACAGAACCTCAGCCCCGCGCGCCGAACAGCGCGCTTCCCACGCGCACATGCGTCGCGCCGAGCATCACCGCGGTCTCGAAATCGTCGCTCATGCCCATCGAGAGCTGGTCGAGACCGTTGTCGTCCGCGATCTTGGCGAGCAGCGCGAAGAACGGCGCTGCCTCGATGCCCTGCGGCGGCACGCACATCAGGCCCGCCACGGGAATCTGCGCCTCGCGCGCAGAGGCCAGCAACGCGGGCACTTCGGCGATCGCGCAGCCGCCCTTCTGGTCTTCCGCGCCGATATTGACCTGCACGAAGCAGGGCACGCGGCGGCCGGTCTTGTCCATCGCCTTGCCCAGCGCCGTTACCAGCGAAGGCCGGTCGAGCGAATGGATGCTGTGGAACAGGCCCAGCGCGTCCTCGGCCTTGTTCGACTGCAGTTGGCCGACGAGATGCAGCCGCACCTCGGGGTGTTCCTCCAGCAGGGTAGGCCACTTGGCCTCTGCTTCCTGCACGCGGTTCTCGCCGAACACGCGCTGGCCCTCAGCGATCAGCGGCGCGATCGCCTCGGCGGGGTGGGTCTTGGAAATGGCGACGAGTTCGACCGAGGCCTCTTCGCGCCCGGCAATGCGGGCGGCCTGAGCGATACGGGCGCGAATATGTTCGAGAGGAGTTGCTGGCTGATCCATGGGGCGCTGCTATAGCGGCTTCGTGCCGAACCGCCACCCGCCTCTTCCCCAGATCTGGCTCATCAGCGATGCCCGCAACGATTCCACGCTGGAGCGTGCGCTCACCTGCCTGCCGCGTGGATCGGGGCTGATCTATCGCCACTACCACCTCGCTCCAGCCGAGCGCCGCGCCCGGTTCGAGACTCTCGCCTGCGTGGCCCGGCGCTTCGGACACCGCGTGATCCTGTCCGGCACGCCGGGGCAAGCGCGCGCGTGGAAGGCCGACGGCGCTTATGGGGCGGCGGAAAAGCTCACCCAAGGCCCCGCGACACTGCGCTTCGTCACCGTGCACTCCCTGCGCGAACTGGCCCGCGCTCACCGCGCCCGCGCCGACGCGGTGCTGCTTTCACCGGTCTACCCGACCCGCTCCCACCCCGGCGCGGCGACGCTCGGGCCGGCGCGTTTCCACCTTCTCGCCGCACGATCCGCCGTTCCGGTCATTGCCCTCGGCGGCATGACCCGCCATCGCGCCCACCATCTACCGACGCGAAAATGGGCGGCGATCCAGACCTTTGCCTAAGTAGCAGGCAAGTCGCCCACAGGCCTGTTCCCGATCCATTCTTGACGGCGAGTCCCGCCGGAGCGCATTATCCGGCGCCTGATCAGAGCCCGATTTCAGGGGGAATTCCTAATGGCCACCCGGCCCCTCGCGCCCGGACGGCGTATCGCCAAGCCGAACTGGCGCGCCGTTCTCAAGCGCTCGCTGCGCCGCGCCTCCGAACTGAGCGGCGCGCTGACGCTGTTCGCGGCGATGACTTTCCTCGCCCTCGCGCTGGTAAGCTATCACCAGACCGACCCCTCCGCCTCGACCGCTGCGGGCGGCCCGGCGCAGAACTGGATGGGCACGGTCGGCGCCTGGGTGGCCGAACGCGCGCTGGTACTGTTCGGGCCGGTTTCGGCGCTATTCATTCCCCTGCTCTACGTCTTCGCCCGCAAGCTCTGGCTGCTGGTCGAGGAAGACGACAACGAGATCGAGCACTCCAACCAGCGCTGGTGGCGCCCGGTGGCAGTGCTGGCGATCGCGATGACTCTGATCGCCACGGTCATGTCGCTGGTCTTCACCGCGCCCGGCGGCGTCCTGCCCGCCTCGATGGGCGGCATCACCGGCCTGCTCGGCGCCAAGGCCGTGACCGGCCTCGCCGCCTTCGCGCCCGAAATCGTGCAGGGCTGGATCAAGCTGGTACTGGCGCTGCTCTGCGCGCTGGCCGGTGTCGCGCTGGCGGGTCGGGTCTTCGCCGTCGACTGGGTGCGCCTGCTCACCCTGCCCGGCCGGATCGGACGCCTGCGCGGCGAAGGCGAAGCCGCGCCTGCCGCCTCCGAGAAGGCCAAGGCGCGCACCGTGGCGGAGGAAACCGACAAGCCCAAGACCGCCCCCCGCATCGATGCTCCGTCCGCCGCCACTTTCGACAGCCCCTCGGAAAAACCGCGCAAGGCGCCCGAGATCAGCGATCCCAAGGCTGCCGCCACGCCCGCACAGCTCAACATCGGCAATCGCCAGAAGGACATGTTCGACAAGTTCGCGCTGCCGGGCCTCGACCTGCTGAAAGACCCGCCGCCGAACTCGCAGCCGAAGATCGACAAGCTCAGCCTCGAACGCAACGCGCGCCTGCTCGAAACCGTGCTGGACGACTTCAATGTGAAGGGCGAGATCACCGCCGTGCGCACCGGCCCGGTCGTCACCATGTACGAACTGGAGCCTGCACCGGGCATCAAGTCCAGCCGCGTGATCGGCCTGGCCGACGATATCGCCCGCAACATGTCCGCGATCTCGGCCCGCGTCTCCTCAATTCCCGGCCGCACCGTCATGGGCATCGAACTGCCGAACGCGGACCGCCAGATGGTCTCGTTCAAGGAGATGGTCGCCTCCGAAGCCTTTGCCGAGCACAAGGGCATGCTGCCGATCATCCTCGGCAAGGACATCGCGGGCGAGCCGGTGGTGGCAGACCTTGCGACGATGCCGCACTTGCTGGTCGCCGGGACCACCGGCTCTGGTAAGTCGGTCGGCCTCAACACGATCCTGCTCTCGCTGCTCTATCGCCTGACGCCCGCGCAGTGCCGCCTGATCCTGGTCGATCCCAAGGTGCTGGAACTCAAGAGCTACGACGACATTCCGCACTTGCTCTCGCCCGTCGTCACCGAGCCGCCCAAGGCCGTTCGCGCGCTGAAGTGGGCGGTGGAGGAAATGGAACGCCGCTATCGCCAGATGAGCGAGATCAGCGTCCGCAACCTCGCCAGCTTCAACGAGAAGGTGCGCGCCGCCGCCGCCAAGGGCAAGCCGCTCGGTCGCCGCATCCAGATCGGCTTCGACCCCGAAACCGGCGAGGAACTCTACGAGGACCGCCAGCTCGATTACGAGACCCTGCCGCAGATCGTCCTCATCGTCGACGAATTGGCCGACCTTATGGTCACCGTCGGCAAGGAAATCGAAGTCTTGATCCAGCGCCTCTCGCAAAAGAGCCGCGCGGCGGGCATCCACCTGATCATGGCGACGCAGCGACCTTCGGTGGATGTCATCACCGGCGTCATCAAGGCCAACCTGCCGACCCGCGTGTCCTTCGCCGTCACCAGCCGCATCGACAGCCGCACCATCCTCGGCGAACAGGGCGCCGAGCAGCTGCTGGGCAAGGGCGACATGCTCTACAAGCCCAGCTCCGACCCGGTGAAGCGCGTCCACGGCCCGTTCGTCTCGGACGAGGAAGTCGAACACGTCGCCGATCACTGGCGCGCGCAGGGCAAGCCCGACTACGTCGATGCCGTCACCAACGAGCCGGAAGAAGGCTCATTCGGCTTCGACGACCTCGACGCCACCGCCTCTGACCAGCCGGAAGAGCGCAAGTACCGGCAGGTCTGCCAGCTGGTGTTCGAGAACCAGAAGGTCTCGGTCTCGTGGCTCCAGCGCCAGATGGGCGTGGGCTACAACACCGCCGCCAAGTGGGTGGAGCGCATGGAGCAGGACGGCTACGTCGGCCCCGCCAACCACGTCGGCCGCCGCGACATCTACCGCGACGAGAACGGGTCACCGCTCTGATGCCGCCGATCGGGCGCTGCATTCTGCTGCTGGGCCTGCTGGCAACGCCCGCCGTCGCCGCAAGCACGGCGGCCCAGTGGCAGCGCCTCTTCGTGTCCCAGGTCGAGAACCTGATGGGTCGCCGCGTCTATGTCGACAAGGCCAGCGTCCGCACCGGCATGATCGGGCGGCAGTTCCGGCAGATGCAGGTCCTGCTCCGGCCCAATGCGGGTTATCCGACCGGGACCCTGCTCTACACCGACCGCGCGGTGGACTGCGCTGGAAGCCGCGCGCTCGCCTACCACTGGCGGATCGTTCGGCCCGATGGGACTGTCTTGCGAGATTGGAGCGAGGGCAGCCCTGCTGTCTCGGCCGTGCAGTGGGCCGGGGAGGACGGGCTTGTACTCAAGTATGTCTGTACGGGCAGATTGCCGCGGTAGGATTAAGGAAGAGAAGTCCTGGGGGATGATCCCCCAGACCCTCGGAATGTCTGCCTTGCGCCCAGCCTATCCGGTGTTCGCTCATTGGCAGTGAGTGGGTCTCCCGGCGCCATCGTCAGGTGATGCGCGTCGTTATCCCGTCGCATCAACGTAGCGATCAGGCCGTCGGCGCGCCTGTCTCGGCAGGTGCCTGCGCTTCCTCGGCCGCCTTTTCGCGCGCATCGCGCTTTTCGGTGAACCACATGAACAGCAGCGTGCCCTCGTAGAGCGCCAGCAGCGGAATCGCGAGCAGCAGCTGCGAGACCACATCCGGCGGCGTCGCCACGGCAGCAATGATGAAGATGCCGACGATCGCATAACGACGCGCGCCAACGCACTGCGCGCGGGTGATGATCCCGGCGCGGTTGAGCAGCATCAGCAGCACCGGCAGCAGGAAGCTGATGCCGAAGGCCAGAATGAACTGCATGACCAGCGCCAGATAGTCGCCGGTGCCCGGCAGCGCCTCCAGCTTGAGACCGCCCTTCTGGCCCTCGAAACCGAGGAAGAAGTGGAACGCCGTCGGCATGACCACATAGTACGCCAGAGCCGCGCCCATCGTGAAGAGCACCGGCGTTGCCACCAGGAACGGCAGGAACGCCTTCTTTTCCTTGGCGTAGAGGCCCGGCGCCACGAAAGCCCAGATCTGGTTGGCGATCACCGGAAAGCTGACGAAGAAGGCCGCGAACAGCGCGATCTTCACTTCCACGAAGAAAGCCTCGTAAAGCTTGGTGTAGATCAGCTTGCCCTGCCCCGGCGGAAACGCCTCCGTCAGCGGACGGACGAGGAAGGAGAAGATGTCGCCGGAAAAATAGAAACAGACGCCGAAAGCCACCGCAAAGGCCAGAAAGGCCCGCAGCAGGCGGGCCCGCAGTTCGATCAGGTGATCGAGCAGCGGAGCCTGCGAATCGTCGATATCGGAAATGCGGAATGGCTGCATGGCGCGCTTCTATCAGGGGGGCGGCGGCGGGAGGTGGAATTCGGTCTGCCCGCTGGAAGAGGCCGTTTCCGGTTTGGCAGGCTTGGCAGCGTTCGCCGATCCATCCGCAACCGGGGCATCTTCAGCCGGTTCCGGCAGCGAGGGCGTTTCCGCGCCGGTCGGCGCCTGCATCTGGTTCATGTCGGGCAGAACCGGATTGGCCTTCATGATGGCCTCGTTCTGCTCACGCCACTTGCGTTCCATTTCCTCCAGCTCGGCCTCGCGCACCATGGCGTCGAGACCGGCGCGGAAATGGCCGGAGATCTTGCGCATCTTGCCGATCCATCGCCCGGCCGTCCGCATCGCCAAAGGCATATCCTTCGGCCCGATGACAACGACCGCCACGATGACGATCAAGAGCAGTTCTGACGCACCAATGTCGAACATCGCGAATGCGGGTCCGGCGCGGGCTTACGACTGCTCGGTCTTGTTCTCGGCCTTCGCCGGGCTCACCGGAGCATCGCCCTGCTGGGCGGTGATCTGCGGGGCGGCGGTCGAGGAGGTCTTGTTCTCTTCCTCGTTCATGCCCTGCTTGAAGCTCTTGATGCCCTTGCCGAAGTCACCCATGATTTCCGACACGCGGCCGCGTCCGAACAGCACGAGCACGATCACCAGGACGATCATCCAGTGCCAGATCGAGAAGCTACCCATAACCTCAACTCCAAAAACCGTGCGACCGATTCCGACCGCATAGAGCCCATCTAGGCATTTTACCGCGAACTTGCCAGTCCGTCATTGATATGACCAAATGCGGTCGCTTAGCGGTCATCTTCCGGGAAGAGGTCCGGATCGACAAGCTCTTCCGCCGCCCCGTCCTCAGCTTCCTCGTCCTCTCCGGGCACTTTGCCGGGTCGCAGCGCGGTCTCGATCATCTCGTCATCCACAGGATCGAGCAGACCCGCCGCCCGCAGTTCCTCCAGACCCGGCAGTTCCCGCAGCGATCCCAGCCCGAAATGCGCCAGGAAATCGGGCGTCGTCGCATAGATCACCGGACGCCCCGGCACTTCGCGGCGCCCAGCGACACGCACCCAGCCCGCTTCCATCAGCACGTCGAGCGTGCCCTTGGCGGTCTGGACTCCGCGAATCGCCTCGATCTCGGCGCGGCTGACCGGCTCGTGATAGGCCACGATCGCCAGCACTTCGGTCGCCGCGCGCGAAAGACGGCGCACGTCCTCCTTTTCGCGGCGCAGCAGATGGGCGAGGTCCGGCGCGGTCTCGAAGTGCCAGCGCTTGCCGCGCTCCACCAGCAGCACGCCGCGCCCTTCGTAGTCCTTCCGCAGCCGAGCGAGCGCCGGGCGCACGTCGGCCTGGCCGAGGTGGTTCGAAATCTGCTCGACCGTCAGCGGCTGCTCGGCGGCGAACAATGTCGCCTCCACCGCGCGGAGAAGGTCGTCCATCGGTTCCGTCATATTACTTACAGGCCTTCAGGCGGAGCGGACCGAACGTCTGCTCCTGCGCGATCTCGGCCTTGCCGGTGCGCGCGAGTTCGAGAGCGGCGACGAAGCTGGAAGCCAGCGCCGAGCGCCGCAATTGCGGATTGGCCCAGCTTTCGCTCGCGGGGGGAAGGAAATCGCGAAGATCCATCCAGTCGAGCGAGACGCCGAGCATCGTGGAGACACGGGCGATCGCGCTGTCCAGCGTCATCACCATGCGCTCGCGGACCATGTGGACCACCGGCTGGCTGCGCACCTTCACGTCGCCGTAAGCGCGCACGAGATCGTACCACGAGCACTGCCACGCCGACTTGCGCTCCACCCGCAGCCCTTCCGGCGCACCGCGCGCGAAGACGTCTCGGCCCATCCGGTTGCGACCCATCAGCCGCGCCGCCGCCTCGCGCATCGCACCGAGACGTTGCAGGCGCAGTTGTAGCCGCAAGGCCAGTTCCTCGGGACTGGGATCTGCCTGCTCATCCTTGGGCAGCAGCAGCGAGGACTTCAGGTAGGCGAGCCAGGCCGCCATCACCAGATAGTCCGCCGCCAGTTCCAGCCGCAGCGCCTCGGCCCGGTCGATATAGTCAAGATAGGCCGCGACCAGTTCGAGGATCGAGATTCGGCGCAAGTCCACCTTCTGCCGCCGCGCGAGGTCGAGCAGCAGGTCGAGCGGGCCTTCCCAGCCCTCGATCTCCAGATAGAGCGCTTCCTTGCGGGCCTCGGCCCGCTCCTCGCCCTCCCAGCCGCCATCGGCAGCGGGCAGATCGAGGGGAAGTTCGGAAGAAGCGTCCACGCTCAAGCCGCCAGCGCCAGCAGCGCATCGCGACGCGCGAGCAGTTCCGCATGGGTTCCGCTAGCCTGCGCCCCCGCGACCGAAGCCAGCGCAAGGTCGAGCTTTTCGAGTGCCTGCGCGCTCATCGCCGGAACGCGATTGGCGATGCCGATCATGTCGTCCATCTTCGCCCAACAATTGAGCGCAATGTCGCAGCCCGCCGCGATCGCCCGCTCTGCAAGTTCCGGCACGCTGCCGGACAGCGCCTGCATGTCGAGGTCGTCGCTCATCAGCAGGCCGGTGAAGCCGATGCGCTCGCGGATGATCTCGCGGATAACGAAAGGCGAGAGCGTCGCCGGGCTCTCCGCGTCCCACGCCGTGTAGCGCACATGCGCGGTCATCCCGAACGCGGCGTCCTTGAGCGTGCGGAACGGCTCGATATCGAGTTCCAGCTCTTCCTCGCTCGCATCGACGGTCGGCAGTTCCTTGTGACTGTCCGCCATCGCGCGGCCGTGGCCGGGGATGTGCTTCACGCAGCCGACGATCCCCGCCCGCGCCAGCCCCTGCAATGTCGCCCGGCCCAGCGCCGCGACGCGCATCGGGTCGCCGCCGAAGGAGCGGTCCCCCACGATGTCATGCGCGCCGGGGTGGCGTATGTCGAGCGGCGGGTGCGCGTCGGCCGTCACGCCCACTTCGGCAAGGTCCAGCCCGAGCGCCTCGGCATTGTCCCGCGCCGCCTCGATCGCGCTGGCGGGAGCGAGATCATAGAGCCTGTCGAACGCCCCGCCCGGCGGATAGGCAGTCCACACCGGCGGCTTCATCCGCGCAACGCGGCCGCCTTCCTGGTCGATGGTGATGTAAAGCCGCTCGCGCCCGTGAATCGCCCGCAGCTCATCGGTCAGCGCGCGAAGCTGCTCGCGGTCCTGCACATTGCGGCCGAACAGGATGTAGCCGACCGGATCGGCATCGCGGAAAAACGCGCGCTCGTCGGCGCTGAGGGTCAGCCCGGAAAGGCCGAAGATCGCGGGTGTCATAAGCGTGCTTGGTCGCAGGATTCTGCGATTTTCGCAAGATTTCCGGGATTGGGAGGTGTGGAAAGGAGAAGGGAGAAGTCCTGGGGGATGATCCCCCAGACCCTCGGAATGTCTGCCTCGCGCGCTACCTATCCGTAGTGCGCTCCTTGCGGCGCAGCCAATAAGTCTCCCGACGCCGCCATGGGCGCACGACGGATAGTGCAGGGCATGACCTCGACAGTCATGGGGGTGCAGGGGGGCTATGCTCCCCTGCTTTTCCCTTACTTTACTGCTTAACCTGACAACTCAATCCAGCCGACTTCATCCCACCGCAAAGCGCCCGCGCCGCCGCGAGATCGCCGGGCACGGCCTGGAGGCGGTAGACCTTGCCGATATCCGCCTGTCCCTCGACGATGCGGTGGCTCACGCCGGACAGGGCGGGATACTGCACCTTCAGCGCGTTCCAGCCCGCTTCGGCAGTGGGCTTCGAGGTATAGGCGCCGACCTGCACGCCCACGCCGGTCACGACCGGCTCCGGCTTGGCCGAAGCGCTTGCCGAGGGCGAAGGCTTGGGCGACGGCTGCGGCGCCGGGGCGCTGTCGGCCTCGCCTTGCCCGATCTGCGGCATGCGGGACTGGCCTTCGGCGACCGCGTAGCTGGTGTCGCCGGTGCCCGCCACGACATCGCCGCCGGGATTCTCGGGCCGAGTCTTGTAGGGTTCCTTGGGTGCCTCGATCACGCCGCCGCTGGCGACCAGCGGCTGTTCGGTCTTCTGGCGGGTGGCCCACCAGATACCGCCGACGATCACGAGGATGGCGGCGACGGCAAGGCCGACGAGCAGCAGGGTCTGGCCGGAGCCGCCGCCCTGCTGGTCCTCGAACTCCTCGTCCTCGCCTTCGAGCCAGGGCAGGCGCACGTCCTCGTCACCGAGTTCGAGTTTGCGGGGAGCCTGCTCCACGCCCTCGAAACCGGAAGCGGTGCGCCCCGCGTTCAGGTCGTCATGGAAGGACCCGCTGCGGCTTTCGCCGTCCCGATCCTCGCCTCCCTGATTCTGGCCCCAATTCGCCATGACTTACATTTCCTCCACTGCCTCGACGCCGAGCAGCGCGAGGCCATTGCGGACAAGTTGCCCGATCTGCGCGGCCAGGAAAAGCCGCGCGCCGGTCAGGTTAGCGTCGGCAGCGTTAACGAAGCGCTTTTCGACGCGGTCGTTGCCGAGGTTCCAGTAGCCGTGGAAGGCGGCGGCGACATCGCCGAGGAAGAAGGCGATGCGGTGCGGCTCGCGCGCGGCGGCGGCGGCCTCGACGATGCGCGGGAACTGCGCGGCCAGCTTGACCAGTTCCAGTTCCTCTTCGCCCAGCAGTTCGAGGTGCTCGCCCGAGGGGGTGAAGCCGCCCTCGGCCAGGCCCTTGCGCAAGGTCGAGTGGACGCGGGCATTGGCGTATTGCACGTAGAACACCGGGTTGTCCTTCGAGGCTTCCACCACCTTGGCGAAGTCGAAGTCCATCTGCGCTTCGGGCTTGCGGGTCAGCATGGTGAAGCGCACCACGTCCTTGCCCACTTCCGTCACGACTTCGGCCAGCGTGACGAAGTTGCCCGAGCGCTTGGACATCTTCACCGGCTCGCCGTCGCGCAGCAGCTGGACCATCTGCACCAGCTTGATCTCGAACGGGGTGGGTTCGCCGTCCGCGCCGGTCATGGCGGCGACGGCGGCCTTGATGCGCTTGACGGTGCCCGCGTGGTCCGCGCCCCAGATGTCCACCAGCGCGTCGGCGCTCTGGGCCTTCTGGAAGTGGTAGGCGAGGTCGGCGCCGAAGTAGGTCCAGGTGCCGTCCGACTTCTTGATCGGACGGTCCTGATCGTCACCGAACGCGGTCGACTTGAACAGCGGCAGTTCCACCGCTTCCCAGTCTTCCAGCGTCTTGCCCTTGGGCGCTTCGAGCACGCCGTCATAGACGAGGCCCTTGGAACGGAGCCAGGCTTCGGCTTCGTCCGGCTTGCCCGAGGCCTGAAGCTCGGCTTCCGAGGAGAACAGGTCGTGGTGGATGCCGAGCAGGCCGAGGTCCTGCTTGATCATCACCAGCATCGCGGCGACGGCCTTTTCGCGGAACAGCGTCAGCCATTCCGATTCGGGGGCCGCGACGTACTTGTTGCCGAACTCGTCGGCGAGCTGCTGGCCGACCGGGATCAGGTAGTCGCCCGGATAGAGGCCTTCGGGGATCGAACCGACCGCCTCGCCCAGCGCCTCGCGGTAGCGGACGTGGGCCGAGCGGGCGAGCACCTGCACCTGCGCACCGGCGTCGTTGACGTAATATTCCTTGATGACCTTGTGGCCCGCGAACTCCAGCAGCGTCGCCAGCGCATCGCCGACCACAGCGCCGCGGCAGTGGCCCATGTGCATCGGGCCGGTAGGGTTGGCCGAGACATATTCGACGTTGACGGTGGTGCCGCCGCCCATTTCCGAGCGGCCATAGCTCGACCCCAGCGCGCCGATCGCGCGCAGTTCGGCGATCCAGGTCGCGGCCGAAAGGCGCAAGTTGATGAAGCCCGGTCCGGCGATCTCGGCGGACGTCACCGCATCGAGCTTCGACAGCTCTGCCACCAGCGCCTCGGCCAGATCGCGCGGTTTCATGCCTGCGGGCTTGGAGAGGACCATGGCCGCATTGGTCGAGAGGTCGCCGTGCGAGGGATCGCGCGGCGGCTCGACCGTGATCGCGCTTCGCTTCAACCCGCCGGGCAGCGTGCCCGCTGCTTCGAGCGCATCGAGCGCGGCGTTGAGGTGGCCTGCGAAGGCGGCGTAAAGGGTCTGGTTATCGCTCATGACGCGCGCGGATAGCGTAACTGCGGCGAAAGGGGAACAGGCTGCAAGGTGACAGTCCGGTTGACACAGTTGACACGGTCCAGGGGAAAACCGTTACCTTGTGCCGGAAGTGTCACCTTATAACGCCCCCTGAAGCATCTCTGGGCGGATCGCGGCGCGGCGCGGCGCCTCGTGCCAGACGGCGGCAAACCCCTCGCCCAGCCGCGCGCGCAGGCGATAGGCGGACTGGCGGCTCATCCCCACCTCCCGCGCCGCCGCGACCGAGCGGCCCGTGTGGAGCAAGTCCAGAAAGGCGAGCGCCTTGGCCTTGGTCCAGCGGTAATGGGAATTGGGGCGGCGGGTGCGGGGCTGGGTCATGCCGCGCAAGGTATCGCGAGGGGGTGGTTGTAGGAAAATGGTTTGAGGGTGGGTTGCGGGCTTTACGGATGCGCCCGCGTAGCTGCCGTATCCCCTCTGAAACGGAACAGCCGCCAACCCATGACCACCCTCTCCCCCGCTCAGGCCGAGGGTCCGGGGGATCTCCTGAGTTTATCGAAGGGCCCCGGAAACCTTCTCATCCTACCCCCTCACCGACAACCCTTCAAAACCGCCCGAAATGCATGTATCGGCTCCCCCATGCCTTCCATCGAGATTCCCAGGACCTACCGGGTCAAGAGCTTCGGCTGCCAGATGAACGTCTATGACGGCGAGCGCATGGGCGAGTTGCTGGCCGAGCAGGGCATCACGGCCGCGCCGGAAGGCGAGGAGGCCGATCTGGTGGTGCTCAACACCTGCCATATCCGCGAAAAGGCGGCCGAGAAGGTCTATTCCGACATCGGCCGTCTGCGCCGGACGGACGGTTCCTCGCCGCTGATCGCGGTGGCGGGATGCGTCGCGCAGGCCGAGGGCGACGAGATCATGAAGCGCTCGCCGGCGGTGAAGATGGTGGTCGGCCCGCAGGCCTATCACCGCCTGCCGGAGATGATCCGCGTCGCCGCAGAGGGCAAGCGCGTCACCGATACCGACATGCCCGCCGAGACCAAGTTCGGCGCCCTGCCCCGTCGCAGGCGCTCGGGTCCGACCGCGTTTCTCACCGTGCAGGAAGGCTGCGACAAGTTCTGCACTTATTGCGTCGTTCCCTACACGCGCGGCGCCGAGGTTTCGCGGCCCCATGCCGACCTGATCGACGAGGCGCTGCGGCTGGTCGATGCCGGGGCGCGGGAGATCACGCTGCTCGGGCAGAACGTCAATGCCTGGACGGGCGAGGATGCGAAGGGGCGCCAGGTCGGTCTCGACGGGCTGATCCGCGAACTCGCCGAAATCCCCGATCTCGTTCGCATCCGCTACACCACCAGCCACCCCAACGACTTCACCGAGGGCCTGATCGCCGCGCATGGCGAGGTGGCGAAGCTGATGCCGTTCCTCCACCTGCCGGTGCAGGCGGGCAGCGACCGGGTGCTGAAGGCGATGAATCGCAGCCATACCGCCGAGAGCTATCTGAAAGTGCTCGAACGGGTGCGCGCGGCGCGGCCCGACATCGCGCTTTCGGGCGACTTTATCGTCGGCTTCCCCGGCGAGACCGATGCCGAGTTCGAGGAGACGCTCGCGCTGGTCGATGCGGTGGGCTACGCGCAGTGCTTCAGCTTCAAGTACAGTCCCCGCGCGGGCACGCCCGCCGCGACGATGACTGGGCAGGTGCCCGCCGAAGTGATGACCGAGCGCATCATGCGCCTGCAAGCCGCGCTGGGCCGCGACCAGACCGCCTTCAACGCGGCCTCGGTCGGCAAGACCTGCGAGGTGCTGGTCGAGCGCAAGGGCAAGCTGCCCGGCCAGTGGCTGGGCAAGTCGCCGTGGCTGCAATCGGTCTATTTCGAGGGCGATGTCGCGGTGGGCGATCTGGTCCGGGTGGAGCTGGTGGACAGCGGCTACAACGCCGTTTCCGGCAGGCTGCTGGAAACCGTGGCCGCGTGACCGGGAAGCAGGCGCTGGTTCTGGTTCCGGGGCTGTCCTGCGACCGGCACGTCTGGCAGGCGCAGATCGCGGGGCTTGCCGACATTGCGGAGGTGACTGTCGGCGATACGCTGCAGGACGATTCGATTGCGCTGATGGCGGGCCGGGTGCTGGATGCTGCGCCGGAGCGGTTCGCCATCGCCGGGTTCTCGATGGGCGGCTATGTCGCGATGGAAATCTGGCGCCGCGCGCCGGAGCGGGTCACGCGGCTCGCCCTCGTCGATACCAATGCCCGCGCCGATAGCGAGGAGCAGGCGGCGCTGCGCCGCGCCGCCATCGCCACGGCCCGCTCGCGCGGGTTCGAAGCGGTGCTGCGCGGGTCGCTGCGCCAGCTGGTCGCGCCGGACTGTCCGGAGGCGCTGTTCGAGGAAGTCGTGCAGATGGCCCTGCGCGTCGGTTTCGGCACTTACATGGACCAGCAGGCGGCCATCATCGACCGCGCCGATTCGCTGGAGACGCTCGGAACAGTGACGGTTCCGGCGATGGTCATGGTGGGCGCGGAGGATGCCCTCACCCCGCCGCGTCTGGCCGAGGAAATGGTGCAGGCGCTGCCCGGCGCGGTCTACGAAGTGATCGCGGATGCCGGGCACATGGCGCCGATGGAGCAGCCCGAAGCGGTCAATGCCGCTTTCCGGCGCTGGTTGGCGGCTTAGGCTGAGAGAACGAACCCTTCACCCACACACTGCCCTTTGCCCCTCACACTGCCGTCATCCTGAACTTGTTTCAGGATCCATTTCTGACCATCGACGGCGGGTCGATCGGCGCGATGGATCCTGAAACAAGTTCAGGATGACGAGGGTTGTTGCGGGAATAGTGCGTGCCGAACAGGCTCGCCGAACCGCTCTCAATCCAGCGGCTTCAGCGCATCTTCCGTAATCAGCGGCTTGCTGATCGGCGCCGCGTCCGTGCTCACTTCGGCGCTGGCATTGGTGGGATAAGTCCTGCCGGTGAAGCGCAGGCGCGAGACGCCTTCGGCCATGCCGCCGCCCGATACCGTGACCCCCAGATCGCGCCAGCCGTGCGACTTGCTGTCCAGCACCCCGACCGGAAGCTGGACCACGCTGGTCTCGCTCACGTCGATCAGATCGCCGCCCTGCCGCTTGAGCACCGCGAGATTGCAGCCGCCGGTGCCGCAGAACATCGGCCCGCCGAGATAGACCAGCACTTCGGGCGTGCCGTCACCGTCGAGGTCAGCCTCCGCCGCCGCATATTGCAGCTTGCCGAGATCGCTGGAGACCGCATCCTTGTGGTGGGCGCGAATCCAGTCCTCCGCCGTCATCGGCACGGCTGCGGTCACGTCCTCGACCGGCTCGGCGCTGGCTGAGGCAGTCGGTTCGGACGGCGCGGCGTCCTTCTTGCAGGCGGCCAGCGACAGGCCGAGTGCGAGCAGCGGAGCAAGTGCGAGAGCCGTCCTGGCGGAAGAAGTCCTTCTCATGGGGCAAGGCTAGCCGCTTGCGCCTCCCGCCCGCAAGATCGCTTCGTCGCATCGCCAAAACACCCTGAAGAACGCCGGGCAAAACGAAAGGAGCCTCCGGCATGCACCGGAGGCTCCTCGCGACCCGCCAGGGACTCGGCGGTTTGGAAGGGGACTTTGCTAGAGGCTTACCAGAAGAAGCCGTTGTTGACGGCGACCACCCGGCCGGTCCGCATGTTCACCATGACCACGTCGTTGCCGTAGCGAACCCAGCGATGGCCGGCGCGCGGCGCGGGCAGACGGTAGCGGGCATAGTCGTTTACCCAGTAGCGATTGCCGTAATAGTTCGGCTGGAAGCGGTGGCCGATGGCGACCGGGCGATACTGGTAACCGCGCGGACCCTGATAGGCAGGGCGGCGGAAGTCGTTGCGGTGGCTCTTGCGATAGTCGCGCCAGTCCTCGCGCAGTTCGCGGCGGGAATCGTTGAGGTCGCGGCGGGCTTCGCGGACGTCGCGGCGGTCGCCGTAGCGCTGGGCCTGACGCAGGTCACGCTGGTCGTGGCGGACGTCGCGGGCGCTTTCGCGGACTTCGCGGGCGCTCTGGGCCGAGGCCATGGTGGGCACTGCCGCCGCGGGGATGATGACGCTTGCTGCCAGGGCGGCCATAATGAACTTGCGCATTGTGCTTCTCCTTGAACCGATCGGACCGAGAGACCTGAAAGGCTTTGGCCGGTCTGTGAGTTCAGGTTTGCATCACGCAAGATGAACGGACTTAAAATGTTGTTTGCAGGAAAATTTCAGGTTTGTCTCAGGTCCGCGACAAATCGCCGGGAGCGCGCCGAAACGGGCGGTTATCCCCCATGAAACGAGCAATTTTCAAAAAGACATGCCTTGCAGGAAGCGGCGCGCGGAGCCATCTTCAAGACAGAACGAAGCATCCTCATCTGAAAGGAGCACATGGCCCGCAAAGCAGCACGTGCCGGTGAAACGGCGCAGTTCAGGCCCGAAGCACATCGCCGGGCGCGTGTCGAAGTCGAGTTCGACGAGCAGACTTTGCTGGGGGCCTTGTTCGGCCAGTTCGATGCCAATCTCGTACAGGTCGAAAATCGCCTCGGCGTCTACATTGCCGCGCGCGGCAACAAGATCCAGATCGAAGGCCCGGAAGACGCCGTCGCCCGCGCCCGCGACACGCTCAAAAGCATGTATCACCGGCTGGAGCAGGGCCAGGCGCTCGATTCCGGCGCGGTGGAGGCGCTGATCGTGATGTCGGCAGAACCGACGCTGGAAGGGATCATCTCCGGCGATACCGGCGCCCCGCCGATCATGATCCGCACTCGCCGCAAGACGATCGTGCCGCGCTCGGCGATGCAGATCGAATATATGCGCGCGCTGGCCCGTTCGGACGTGATCTTCGCGCTCGGCCCGGCGGGTACGGGCAAGACCTACCTCGCGGTGGCGCAGGCGGTTTCCCAGTTGATGACCGGCTCGGTCCAGCGCCTGATCCTCTCGCGCCCCGCCGTGGAAGCGGGCGAGAAGCTGGGCTTCCTGCCCGGCGACATGAAGGACAAGGTCGATCCCTACCTGCGGCCCTTGTATGACGCGCTCTACGACTGCATGCCGCCCGAGCAGGTGGAACGCCGCCTCGCCTCGGGAGAGATCGAGATCGCACCGATCGCCTTCATGCGCGGCCGCACGCTGGCCGACGCTTTCGTCATCCTCGACGAAGCGCAGAACACCACGCGCGAGCAGATGAAGATGTTCCTCACCCGCTTCGGCCAGAATAGCCGCATGGTCGTCTGCGGCGATCCCCGGCAGGTCGACATCCCCGGCGGCGACCGCATGAGCGGCCTCGCCGACGCGGTGAGCCGTTTGGAAGGTGTCGAGGGCATCGACGTCACGCGCTTCACCGTGCAGGACGTGGTGCGCCATCCCATCGTCGGGCGGATCGTCGAGGCTTATGAGGGGCCGCTGAGCCAGTACGAATGAAAGCCGTACCGTTGCGGATCGGCCTTCGACAGGCTCAGGCTGAGCGGAGGAAGTGCAAGTTCACTGGAACCGCTCGTCCTGAGCTTGTCGAAGGACGCCTGCCGACCTAACGGAAGCCCCATGGATCTCGAAATCGATATCGAAGCCCCCTGGCCCGCCACCACCGACTGGGCCGACCTTGCCGAAGCCGCGCTCGAAGCGCTGGTGCAGGTGGCCCCGGAACTCGACAACCCGCGCCTGCTGGCCAGCCTGCTGTTCACCTCCGACGAGGAAGTCCACGTGCTCAACCGCGAATGGCGGGCCAAGGACAAGCCGACCAACGTGCTGTCCTTCCCGATGCTCGAACGTGCCGACCTGCTCGATCTCGCGCCCGACGGGCCGCCGGAAATGCTCGGTGATCTCGCGCTCGCCTTTGAGACTTGCGCCCGCGAGGCCGAGGAAAAGGGCGTGCCGGTGGAGCATCACGCCAGCCACCTGATCGTCCACGGTCTGCTCCATCTCGCCGGGCTGGACCACGAGATTTCCGACGCCGATGCCGAGGCAATGGAGGCCCTTGAAACAAAGGCTCTTGCCCTCATCGGCATTGCCGACCCATATGGCGACAGAACTTAACCTTACAGGGGTAACACAGGACGATGGCCGACAATGGCCGCCACACCGAGTCCGGCTCGGGAGACGGGGACAGTACCGGCACGCTCTGGCGTGTATTTCGGAGGCTTTTCCAGAACGACGGCGATCAGTCGCTTCGCGCGCAGATCGAAGGCGTCATCAACGAACATGAAGGCGATACCGAGGACGAGGCCCTCGCCCGCGGCGACCTTTCCTCGATCGAGCGGCAGATGCTGCGCAACCTGCTCCATTTCAGCGAGCACGATGCGGACGACATCGCCGTGCCCCGCAGCGAGATCGTGGCGATCCCCGCCTCGGCCACATGGGCCGAAGTGGTGGAGGCCTTCGCCGAGCACGGCCACAGCCGCATGCCAGTCTATGGCGACTCGCTCGACGCCATCAAGGGCATGATCCACATCAAGGACGTGTTCCCCATCCTCGCGCGCGGCGAGCAGCCGCCCGAGGACTGGTCGAGCCTGCTGCGCCAGCCGCTCTACGTGCCCCAGGCGCGCGGCGCGCTGGACGTGCTGGCCGACATGCGCGCCCAGCGCACCCACCTCGCCGTGGTGATCGACGAGTACAGCGGCACCGACGGGATCATCACCATCGAGGACCTCGTCGAGGAAATCGTGGGTAACATCGAGGACGAGCACGACGACGCCCCCGAAGAGTTGCTAATTTCGCAAGAGAACGGTATGTGGGACGCCGACGCCCGCGTCGAGCTAGAGGATGTGGCGGAAAGGATCGATCCCCGCCTCGCCGAAGTCGAGGAAGCGGTGGATACGCTGGGCGGCCTCGCCTTCGTCCTGGCCGGACAGGTCCCTGCCGTCGGCACCGTTCTCGACCACGACAGCGGCTGGCGCATCGAAGTCACCGATGGCGACGAGCGCCGCGTCACGCGGCTGCGCCTGCATCCGCCGGTCACGGAAATGGCCGAAGAAACCGAATGATCCTTGGGCGCCGCTTTCCGGCGGCGCCAGACCCCGAGTGAAAAGACGAGCCATTGCCAGTACGCCGACTCCCCCCCCTGCGCGCGCTTGAAGCCTTCGTTCGCGTCGTCCGCCTCGGTTCGGCCAAGGCCGCAGCCAATGAATTGGCCCTTTCGCCTTCCGCGCTGTCGCGCCGCGTCGCTGCGCTCGAAGACTTCACCGGCAAGCGCCTGTTCACTCGCCAGCACCAGTCGATGAAGCTGACCGACGAGGGCCAGGCCTTCTACAACGTCGTCGGCCCGAAGCTGGAAGAGCTGGCCGAGGCGGTGGAATCGCAGATCGATCGCGGCCAGGTGCTGCGCCTGCACCTCGGCGTGCCCTCGCTGTTCGGCGGCCAGCGCCTGTTCCCGCGTCTGCCGGAACTGCGCAAGCTCCACCCGCGCCTGCATATCGACATCGACACCGGCGCCCATCTGGAAGACCGCGTGGGCGACACGCTGGACGCGGCGATCATCCTCTCGCCCGAGCCGGACCCGGCCTACTATCGCATCCAGCTCGACCACAACAAGGTCTACGCGATCACCTCGCAGGAGATGGCGCGGGAAATCGGCACCGTCCCCGACGAGGCGATCCTCTCCAAGCAGACGTTCCTGATCCACCAGGACCTGCCGCAGAGCCTGGATGCGTGGAAGAACGCGATCGGCATGGAAAAGCTGGAACCGGCCTCGGTCGACCGCTTCGATTCCGGCCAGCTGGTGCTGGAAGCCGCCGCGCAGGGTCTCGGCATCGCGATCATGCACGACGACCACTTCCGCCGCAGCCACGACAACCGCCTGGCGCGGCTCTTCGATATCGATGTGGAAAGCCCCTATCGTTACTGGTTCGTCTGCAAGCCCAAGGCGCTGGAATCGCGCCCGGTGCGCATCTTCCACGAGTGGCTGCTGCAAGCCGGGCTGTAACGCTCTCAACCCGCCGTCCCTCGCACAAGCAGGGACGGCGCTTTTGCGACATGACGGATGATTTCATTCCTCTGACGGGTACTTCGCCGGTATGATCCCGCGACTTTTCCGACTGCCTGGGGGCTTCGTCATGCGTTTCGTCTTCTTCACTGCCGCCGCTGCGGCCGCCATCGCCGCGGCCACGCCAGGCCTCGCTGCCGAGCCTGCCCCGGCAATCGCAGCCGCACCCGTCACCGACCCCGCCCGCATCGCCGCCGCCCGCCGGACGGTGGACTACGTTTTCCCGCTCGGAACTTACGCGCGGCTGATGAACGGCACGCTCGACAAGATGATGGACTCCGTCATGGACTCCACCATGAAGCTGCCGCTCAGGCAGCTTGCGGGCCTCAGCGGCGTCGATACCGACAATCTGGGCGAGGCTTCCATGGCCGAGATCATGGAAATCTACGACCCGGCCTTCAAGGAGCGGATGCAGATCTCCACCCGCACGATGATGGGCGAGATGATCCCGCTGATGACCCAGGTCGAGCCCGATATCCGGGACGGTCTGGCCCAGGCCTATGCGGGCAAGTACAGCGCCGCCCAGCTCGGCGAACTCAACGCCTTCTTCGCGACGCCGACCGGCAAGGCCTATGCCGCCGATTCCTATCTCATCATGATGTCGCCGGAAGTCATGGCCAAGATGCAGGGCTTCGTGCCCAGGCTGATGGAACAGATGCCCGCCATCGTCGAAAAGGTGAAGGCCGCCAGCGCCAGCCTGCCGGAGCCGCGCAATTACACGGACCTCTCCAAGAGCGAGAAGGCCCGCCTTGCCAAGCTGCTCGGCATCTCGGAAGCGCAGCTGGAGAAGGACGAGAAGGCCAAGGCCGACACGTCCGAGTGACCCACGAAAAAGGGCGGCGCCATCGGCACCGCCCTTTTCTCATTTCAGGCTTTCGGAAAGGATCAGCCTTCCGAAACGGTCGCCTTGACGATCTTGCCCGGCTCGCGCGGCGGCTCGCCCTTGGGCAGCGCGTCGACGAGTTCCATGCCTTCGACCACCTGGCCCCAGACCGTGTACTGCTTGTCGAGGAAGCGCGCGTCGTCGAAGCAGATGAAGAACTGGCTGTTGGCCGAGTGCGGATAGCTGGTGCGGGCCATCGAGCAGACGCCGCGAACGTGCGGCTCGGCGTTGAATTCGGCCTGCAGGTCCGGCTTGTCCGAACCGCCCATGCCGGTGCCGTTGGGGCAGCCGCCCTGCGCCATGAAGCCGGGGATAACGCGGTGGAACTTGATACCGTCGTAGAAGCCTTCGCCGGTCAGTTCCTTGATGCGCTCGACGTGGCCGGGGGCGAGGTCGGGGCGCAGCTTGATCTTCACGTCGCCGCCTTCGCCGTTGCCGGTGTCGAGCGTGAGCGTCAGGTATTCGTCAGCCATTGCGGGTCTCCTTGTGCCGGTGCGAGGCCGCAACCGGGCGGGTGTTGGCGCCCGATATAGGCGATGATCCGCCAATGTCACGTGGGGAGCGTTCACCCGTGCCCTTGCCGCCACCTTCCTCGGAAACTTTCCAATCCCGCCCGCCCCCTGTTGCAATCGCGAAATAGCTGCGTAGACCGGCCCGCATGAGCGAAACGGACCTCAAGCACGACCCGGCGGAACAGGCGGAAGACACCGCGCGTCACGACGTGCCTGAATCCGAAAGCCTCGACGACGACAACCGCCTGAAAGCCGAATTCGTCCGCAGCGTGAAGGACGCGCTGGACGAGGAGGACTTCGAGCGCGTCTACGACCTCGTCGAACCGCTCCACCCCGCCGACATCGCCGACTTGTTCGAGCTGGTCGACGAGAACGAACGCCTCGGCCTCGCCCGCGCCATCCGCGACCTGATGGGCGTGGAAGTCATCGCCGAGATGAACGACTGGGTGCGCGAAGCCCTGGTCGAGGCGCTGCCCGCCGACGTCGTCGCGGAAATCGCCGAACAGCTCGACACCGACGATGCCGTCGCCATGCTGGAAGACCTCGACGAGGAAGACCAGCAGGCCGTCCTCGCCGAGATGGAACCGGAAGACCGCGCCGCCATCGAAACGGCGCTGTCCTATCCCGAGGAATCCGCGGGCCGCCTGATGAGCCGCGATTTCGTGGCCGTCCACGAATCGATGACCGTCGGCGATCTCATCGATTTCCTGCGCGAGCACCGCGAGCTGCCCACCGAGTTCTGGGAAGTGTTCATCGTCGATCCGATGCACCGCCCGATCGGCACTTGCGCGCTCTCGTGGATCCTGCGCACCCCGCGCAATATCCCGCTCTACGACGTGATGGCCCGCGACCAGACGCTGATTCCGGCCGACATGGACCAGGAAGAAGTCGCGCTGCGCTTCCAGAAATACGCGCTGATCTCCGCCGCCGTGGTCGACGATGCCGGGCGGCTGATCGGCCAGATCACCGTCGATGACATCGTCCACATCATCCAGGAAGAAGCGGGCGAGGATACCCTGCTGCTGTCCGGTGCGGGCGACGGCGACATCAACGAGCCGATCCGCGACGCCTATTCCGCGCGCGTGCGGTGGCTGATCGCCAACCTGCTCACCGCCACACTGGCCTCCTCGGTGATCGCGATGTTCGAGGGCACGATCTCGAAGATGGTGGCGCTGGCCACGCTGATGCCGATCGTCGCGGGCCTCGGCGGCAATGCCGGGACGCAGACGCTGGCCGTCACCGTACGCGCGCTCGCCACCAACCAGCTGACTGCCTCCAACGCCTGGCGCGCGGTGCGACGCGAGATGTCGATCGCCCTGCTCAACGGCTGCACGGTGGCGGTCGTCATCGGCATCGTCGTCAGCCTGATCTTCGGGAACATGACGCTCGGCCTCGTCATTGCCATGGCGATGATGACCAACATCCTCATCGCGGGCATGGCGGGCGTGTTCGTGCCGCTCACGCTGGAACGCTTCAAGGCGGACCCGGCCATCGCCTCGTCCATCTTCGTGACGATGACGACGGATTCGATGGGCTTCCTCGTCTTCCTCGGCTTGGCGACGGTTTCCGGTCTGGTCGGGTAACACTCCGATACCTATCTAACGCCCATGCCGCTGCACATGACCAAGATCGCCTTTTCCGCCGAAAGCCCGGCGGACTTGCGCGCCTGGCTGGAAAGCCATGGGGACATCGGCGAGGCCCGCCTCACCACCCGCTACCTGCCCAAGCGGCAGGAGGAGATGACAGGCGGCTCGCTATACTGGATCTACGAGCATGCGCTGATCGGCCGCTCGCCGATCCTCGGTTTCGAGCAGCGTGAGGACGGGCGCTGGTGGATTCGCCTCGCGCCCACGCTGATCCCGGTCGTCACCCAGCCCAAGCGCGCCCATCAGGGTTGGCGCTACCTCGCCGAAAAGGACGCCCCACGCGATCTGGGCGAAGGCGAGACGGCGGGCGATGCGATGCCGCCCGCACTGGCGCGAGAACTGGCGAAACTGGGGCTGGTGTGACGGGGTTCAGCAAGGACGAACGCGCGGCGCTACTGGCGGTGAAGGGCGTCGGCCCAACCGTGGTGGCGCGGCTGGAGGAACTGGGCATCGCCACTTTCGCCGACCTCGCCGCGCGCGATCCCGATGCGATCTGCGCCGAGGTTTCCGCTACGCTGGGTTCGACCTGCTGGCGCAACAGCCCGCAAGCGCGCGGCGCCATCGCCGCCGCCGTGGCGCGGGCTGGCGCAGGGCTGGGCTGACGAAACCCTAGCCCCGGTCCACCCACCAGCGCATCAGCACATGGGCGATGGCATGGGAGGGCGGCGCGCCGAAGGCCTTGCCGTTCTCGCCCCGACCGATGGCTTCAAGGGCATCGACCACCTCTTCGCGCGTGAACCAGCGCACGTCCTCAAGCTCGGTCTCGTCGATGGTGATCGCATCGTCGTCCGCCACGGCATGGCAGCCGATCATCAGCGAGGACGGGAACGGCCAGGGCTGGCTCGCCACATAAGTCACATCGCGGACGCGCAGCCCCGCTTCCTCGTGGATCTCCCGCGCGACTGCCTCTTCCACCGTTTCGCCCGGTTCCACGAAGCCCGCCAGCGTCGAGTAACGCCCTTCCGGAAAACGCGGCTGGCGGCCCAGCAGCGCGCGGCCCCGGTGCTCGACGAGCATAATCGTCACCGGATCGACGCGCGGGAAATGCTCGGCGCCGCAGTCGATATTGGTGCAAGTGCGCTGCCAGCCGCCCTTGGCGAGCGCGGTCGGGTGCCCGCAGACCGAGCAATGGCGATGGCGGCAATGCCAGCTCACCAGCGAACGGGCGCCGCCATAAGCCGCCAGCTCGCCGGAATCGAGCACCGCCATCGCATGCCAGTTGACCGGCGAGGCGTGAGGACCGCCCGGCGGCGTCTCCGGCGGCACTTCCGCGAAACAGGGCACTGCCCCGTCGAGGCCGAGGAAGATCAGCTCACTGCCCGGCTCGGCATCGGCAAGGGTGCCCCAGGTCAGCGCACCGTCGTCCTTCAGCACCGCGTCCAGCCCGTCGAGCCGCAGCAGCCGCGCCTCGGCGGTCTGGAGCGCGAAGAGGGCATCGGGATCGTTGCGGATATGGTCGGCGCGGTCGAGATGCGATCCCGAGAATGCAATCGGCAGCAGTTTCGGCAGGACGGTATCGGTCAACGCGGCATCTCCAACAGGGCCATGATGTCGGCCTTCAGCGCGGTCTGGAACTGGGGGATCAGGCCGACCGCATTGGGCGGCATGAACTGCGCGAAAAGCTGCGAGCGCAGGCCCCGGTGCATGTCCACCATACCCACCGTCCCTGCCGCGCCGGACCAGCCGAAGATGCCATTCTCCGCGCCCTTGCCGACGCGCCCGCCCGCGCCGAAGCCGCTGCCGGGCGGCAGCATCGGCGACTGGCTCTCGACCGGCGGCAGCAGGTCGCTCGTCCCGGTCACGACCGCGCTTTCCGCCAGCACGCGCTTGCCATCCAGCATGCCGCGCTGGGCAAGCAGGCGCAGGAAACGGTCGTAGTCGCGCGGACTGCTGACGAGGCCGGAGCCGCCGAAGGGAAACGCGGGGCGGTTCAGGAACAGCGAGCTGCCCGGCTCGTCGATCGGCACCAGCACTTCGCCGAGGGCGGCGTAATTGGTGGTGAGGCGGTGGCTCTGGGCGGCGGGAACCTGGAAGAACGTGCTCGTCATCCCCGCCGGTTCGAACAGCGCCTCGCGCAAATAGGCATCGAAGGGGCGGCCGGCCACGACTTCGATCACCCGGCCCATCAGATCGAGGCCCAGCGAATAGCTCCAGTGCGTCGCCGGATCGTAGACCAGCGGCACTTCGGCAAGGCGATCGGCGAACAACGCGAGGCTGGGTGCCGGGGGCGTGTCGGTCAGGCCCGGTATCTTCAGCCGCGTGATCTGCCCGGCGGCGAGGCCCTTTTCCTGCAACAAGTCGCGGATCGGGCCGGTCTGGACGATCGAATAGCCCAGCCCCGAGGTATGGGTGAGCAAGTGGCGCATGGTGATCGCCCGAGGCGCGCGGTGGAGCGCCGAGAGCGAGCCGTCGTAGCGGTCCTGCACCTGCATCGCCGCGAATTTCGGCAGCACGTCGTGCAGCGGCTGGTCGAGCGCAAGGCGGCCCTCCGCCACCAGCTGCATCGCCATGATCCCGGTGATCGGCTTGGTCATCGAATAGATGCGGAACAGGCTGTCCGCCGAGATCGGGGTGCCGTCGGTGAAGCCCTGCGCGCCGCGCGCGACGAATTCTGTCTCGCGCCCCGGCAGGCCAAGCGAGGCGACGAGGCCGGGGAAGACGCCTGCCCGGTCCGGAGTTCCGGTCCAGCGTTCCAGCAAGGCCCGCACGCGGGGCAGAGTCTCCTGCTGGGTCGCGGCGCGGAGGAGTCCCGGCAGGAACGCCGCGCCGATCCCGGCGGCACCGGCCATGCGCAGCAGCATACGGCGATCGAGGGCCGCCGCCAGCCGCTCAGCCGTCGCCGTCATGCCATCTCCGCCAGCGCGAGGCCCGCCGCCTTGGCGAAGAGTGTCGGCAGGCCAGCCTCGTCCAGCCGGTCGAGCGGCCACCACTCGCCCGCGCCCGGTGGGTCGCCGCGCAAGTCTCCGAGATGGACGGAAAGCCCGAGTTCGAGCGCGAAATGGGTGAAGACATGGCCGACCCGCCCGGCGCTTTCCCAGCGTCCGGCGATCGGCGGCTCGCCGTGGCCGTCGCTGCGCGCCGACCAGCCGTCGTCCGGCAGCGCGCGCATGCCGCCGAGCATGCCCTTGTCGGCCCGGCGCACCAGCCAGACCTGCTCGCCGCGCTCGATCCAGAAGGCACGGCCCTTGCGGGTGGGCTTGGCCTTCTTCGGCGCCTTGACCGGGAAGCGCTCGGGCTCGCCCAAGGCCCGCGCCCGGCAATCGGCGGCGATCGGGCAGAGCAGGCATCGAGGCGCGCGCGTGGTGCAGACGGTGGCGCCCATGTCCATCAGCGCCTGCGCGAAATCTCCGGCGCGCGTATCGGGGGTGATCGTATCGGTCAGCGCGCGGATCGCGGGGCGCGCGCCCGGCAGTGCCTCGTCCAGCGCGAAGAGGCGCGTGACCACCCGCTCGACATTGGCGTCCACCACCACCGCGCGGCGGCCGAAGGCGATCGCGGCGACGGCGGCGGCAGTATAGGCGCCAAGCCCCGGCAGCGCGCGCAGGCCTTCCTCGCTATCGGGAAAGACCCCGCCCCGCGCCGCCACTTCGCGGGCGCAGGCCAGGAGGTTGCGGGCGCGGGCATAGTAGCCGAGGCCCGCCCATGCCGCCATGACGTCCTCGTCGGAAGCGGCAGCGAGATCGGTGACGGTGGGCCAGCGACTCGTGAACTTGGCGAAATAGTCCTTCACCGCCGCGACCGTGGTCTGCTGGAGCATGACTTCGGACAGCCACACGCGGTAAGGATCGGGGGCAGGCGTGCCCGGCGCGGCGCGCCACGGCAGGGTGCGGGCATGGACATCGTACCAGTCCAGAACCGCGCCCGAAACATTGGCTGGAATCGTATCGCGGCTGGCGTCCATCAGCGCCCTATGGCATTGGAGCGCCCACAATGGAACGGCATCCGAGCAAAGGAACAGAAAAGAAACCGGCACCCAAGCGCGCGACTGCGGGTAAGGGTGCGGGGACCGGCAAGAGCGCCGCGAAGGACGCCCCCAAGCGCTTCGAACGCGCGCGCGGCGGCCAGGCGCGCCAGATTTCCGACCTCATGCCCGAAGTGGGCCGCACCGCCTTCCGCCGCTTCGGCTTCGTGCAGTCGAGCGTGGTCACGCGCTGGCCGGAGATCGTCGGCCTGCGCCATGCCCGCGTCTGCTCGCCCGAATCGATCCGCTTCCCCCCCGGCGAGAAGTGCGACGGCATTCTCCAGCTGGTCGTGCTCGCCGCCCATGCCCCGATGATCCAGCACGTCGTGCCCGAGATCATGGAGCGGGTGAACCGCTTCTTCGGCTACAAGGCTGTCGCCAAAGTGAAAATCCGGCAAGGCGAGGTTAAGGCACCGCCTGCCACGCGGCCGAAGGCGGCTCCGCCCTCGCTCAAACCCGTACCCTTCGAACTGGGGGAATCGCTGCGCGACATCGGCGATCCCGAGCTTCGCGCGGTGCTCGAATCGCTGGCCCGAAGCATCGGTGCCCAGGATGAACAAAAGCAAGATCAGGAAAAGCAGTGATGAAGTCCACCTTGCGTCTCGCCGCACTTGCCGCCGTCGCCCTGCTGAGCGTCGCCGCCACCAAGCCCATCCACAAGCCGCTGGCGCCCGCGTCGAACCCGGCCTCGAACTGGGCGAACCAGATCGTCGTCAATCCCGACGGCAGCCACCGCTACGGCAATCCCAAGGCGGAGATGCAGCTCAACGAATTCGTCAGCTACACCTGCCCGCACTGTGCCCACTTCAACCGCGAGGCCGACCCCACCCTGCGCCTGACCATGGTGCCCAAGGGCCAGATCGTCGTGACCGTCACCATCCTGCTGCGCAACCCGATCGACCTGACGATCTCGATGCTCACCACTTGCGGCGACCCCAAGGGCTTCTTCAAGCGCCACAACGCCTTCCTCGCCAGCCAGGAGGCCTGGATGGGCAAGCTGGAGAAGATGAGCGAGGAACAGCAGAAGCGCTGGTATCAGGGCGCCCTGCCCGAGCGCATGAAGGCCATCGCCAGCGATCTCGACTTCTACACCCGCGTCGCCGCCTGGGGCATGAGCCGCACCCAGGCCGACGCCTGCTTCGCCAATGAAGCGGTGTTCGACACGATCAAGCAGCAGCAGGCCACCGTGGCGAAGAACGGCGTGAACTCGACGCCGAGCTTCATCCTCGACGGCAAGCTGCTCGACGCCCACGACTGGGCCGGTCTTTCCGCCGAGATCAACAGCCGGATGGCCGCGAAGCGCAAGGGTTCCATCTAAGAAATTGCGGCACCGGCCCTCTCCCCCACCCGACCTCCCAACGAGTGTACCCTATGGGAGGTCGGGTGGGGGAGAGGGCCGGTGCCGCCAAAATCCGCCTGCGGCGGATTTTCAAAAAACACGCGCATTCCTGTGGGAAAGCGCCCCCTGCTCCTGTCCCCGGCGCTGTTATCGGCCGCCGGATTCCGCTAGTTTCCCCGCCTTCTCACAAGGATTCGCCATGCTCCGCAAGACCGCCCTGCGTACTCTCGCCCTTGGAATGATTGCCGCGCCGCTCGCGCTCGGCCTCGCCTCGTGCGGGAAGAAGGAAGCCGGATCGACCGACGCGCCCAAGTCGGAGCAGGCCCTGCCCAAGGTCGCGCCGCCTGCCGGCAAGAGCTGGGCCGACGTGGTGGCCAAGACCCCCGAAGGCGGCTACCGCATCGGCAATCCCGAAGCGCCGATCAAGCTCGTCGAATATGGCGCGCTCTCGTGCTCGCACTGCGCCGAATTCGCGCACGAGAGCTTCGAGAAGCTGCGCGACGACTATGTCGCCAGCGGCCGCGTCAGCTACGAGCTGCGCTACTTCATGCTCAACGCCTTCGACATCCCGGCCTCGCTGCTCGCCACTTGCGGCTCGACCGAGGCGGTGCTGCCGCTCAGCGAGCAGTTCTGGGCCTGGCAGCCTAACATGTTCCAGAACCTCCAGTCCGCCGGTGACGCGCGGATGAAGCAGATTCAGGACCTGCCCAAGGACCAGCAGATGCAGGCCATCGCCGAAGTCGGCGGCATGACCGAATTCTTCGCCTCGCGCGGGATCTCGCGCGATCAGGCCAAGGTCTGCCTGGGCGACGCCGCCAAGGCCAAGGCCTTCGCCGACCAGACCCAGAAGGCGACGACCGAATTCAACGTCAACGGCACCCCGACCTTCATCATCAACGGCACCACGCTGGGCTCGATGGGCTGGAAGGAACTCGAACCCAAGCTCCAGGAAGCCGGCGCGCGCTGATCCGCGCCGCCGTCATGAATTGAACCAGACAAGATGCGCATAAAACGGCTCAAGCTCACCGGTTTCAAGAGCTTCGTCGAACCCGCCGAACTGCGCATCGAACCGGGGCTGACCGGCGTGGTCGGCCCCAACGGCTGCGGCAAGTCCAACCTGCTCGAAGCGATCCGCTGGGTCATGGGCGAAAGCTCGGCCAAGTCGATGCGCGGCGGCGGCATGGAGGACGTGATCTTCGCGGGCACCGCCAGCCGCCCGCCCCGCGCCTTTGCCGAAGTCGTGCTCCAGGCCGATACCGCACCCGACAATCGCGGCGTGCGCGAGGAACTGGAAGTGGTCCGCCGCATCGAGCGCGGCGCCGGCAGCGCCTACCGGATCAACGGCGGCGACGTGCGCGCCAAGGACGTCTCGCTGGTCTTCGCCGATGCCGCCACCGGCGCGCATAGCCCGGCGCTGGTCAGCCAGGGCCGCATCGCCGCGGTCATCGCTGCCAAGCCCGCCGAGCGCCGCGCGATGCTGGAAGAGGCAGCGGGAATCGCCGGTCTCCACGTCCGCCGCAAGGACGCCGAGCAGAAGCTGCGCGCCACCGAGGCCAATCTCTCGCGCCTCGAAGACCTCATGGCAGGTCTCGACAAGCAGGTCGCAGGGCTGCGCCGTCAGGCCAAGGCGGCAGAGCGCTACAAGGAACTGTCCGACCGGATCAGGCTTGCCGAAGCGCGGCTGGTCTTCGCCCGCTGGCGCGATGCCGCCCAGGCCGCCGATGCCGCGAAGAAGGAAGCCGAAGGCGCCGAGACCCGCGTGATCGAAGCGCAGGACGCGGCCAAGCTGGCGCAGGACGCCCAGGCCAAGGCCGCCGAAGCGCTGGTGGAAGCCCGCGACGAACTCGCCGACCGCCGCGACGATGCCAGCGCGCAAGGGCACCGCATGGCGACGCTCACCGGCCAGCTCGAAGCCGCCGAACAGCGGCTGAAGGACCTCGAACGCCAGAAGGCCCGCCTCGACGAGGATCGCGGCGATGCCGACCGCATGACCCGCGACGCCGCCGAGGCGCTCGCCCGGCTGGAACGCGATCTGGCGGAAGGGGCAAGGCAGCTTGAACAGGACGAGGCCCAGCGCCCGCGCCTCGCCAATGCCCTAGAAGGCGCCGAACGCGCCGCCCGTGCCGCCGAACTCGATCTGGCGCAGGCGACTGCCGCGCAGGCCGGGGTCGAGGCGGAATGGCGCATCGCCGAAGCCGAACTCATGCAGGCCCGCAGCCGTCTCGACCGGCTCGCCGCCGAAGCGGCCCGGCTCGAAGCGCAAGTGGAAGCGCTGGCCGCAGCGGGCGATCTCGACGCGGCGGTCATCGACGCAAGGGCCAAGGCCGAAGCGGCCAACGTGGCCCTCGCCGCCGCCCGCGAGGGTCTGGAGGCGCAGCAGGCCCGCAAGGCCGAACTTCAGGGCGAGCGCGATGCCGCCGCCTCGGCGCTGGCCGCCGCTCGCGCCGACCTGACCGGCATCGAGCGCGAACATTCCGCCCTCACCAGAGACCGCGAGGCCCGCGCCAAGGGCGCCAAGGCCGCGCATGGCCTGCCGGTCGCCATCGACGCCCTGCGCGCCGCGCCGGGCTACGAACGCGCCGTCGCCGCCGTGCTCGGCCGCGATGCCAAGGCGCCGCTGGGCGAAGTGGCCAAGGCGGACGGTCGGTTCTGGACCGGGGCACAGGCCCCGGCGGCGGTGAAGGACAGCCTTGCCGCCCACGTCACCCAGTGCCCGGCGGAACTCGCCGCGCGCCTCGCCCTCGTCCATGTCGTCGAGGAAGACGATGGCCGCGACCTCGGCTCCGGCGAATGGCTCGTCACGCGCGCGGGCGCGCTGCGCCGCTGGGACGGCTTCGTGGCGCGCGGTGAAGGTGCCGCCGAAGCGGCGCGGCTCGAAGCCGAGAACCGTTTCGCCGAACTCGACGCCCAGCTGCCGCCGCTGCGCGAAGCCGTCGCCGCCGCCGAAGCGCGGCAGGGCGCAGTGCAGCAGGAACTCTCGGCCCATGCCGCCGCCGTGGTCGCCGCCGAGCGCGCCATCGCCGAGGCCGCCAATGCCGAACGCAGCGCCCTACGCGCTGCCGACCAGGCCGAGGACGCCCGCCTCCGCCACCAGACCCGCCGCGCCGAACTCGACCGTGCGCTGGGCGATCTCGCCGAGCAGCGACAGGCCGCCGAACGGGACATCGCCGCCGCCGAAGGCAAGCGCTCCGTCCTGCCCGATCCCGAGAAGGGCCGCGCCGGACTGTTGATCGCGCGCGAGAAGAACGACGCCGCCCGCGCCACGCTCCAGATCTCGACCGCGACGCTCGCCTCGCACGACCAGGGTCTGGCTGTCGCGCGCGAACGCACTGCCTCGCAGCGCGGCGATATCCGCAACTGGCAGTCGCGCGCCGGGGATGCCGCCAACCGCCTCGCCCAGATGGCCGGACGGCTTGAGGAAATCGAAACCGAGCGCGCCGTGGTCGCTGCCAAGCCCGCCTCGCTCATGGAGCAGATCGAGCAGGGCGAAGCCGTGCGCAACCGCATTGCCGAGGAACTGGGCAAGGCGGAGGCCGCCGTCGCTTTCGTCACCGACGCCGCGCGTAAGGCCGATGCCGCGCTCGCCGCCGCGCAGGAAATGCTCGCCAGCGCCCGCGAGAACCGCGCCGGAGCCGCCGCCCGTGCCGAGAACGAGGATGCCCGCCGCGTCGAGATGACCCGCGTTTCCGGCGAGCGCTTCCAGTGCCCGCCGCCGGTCCTGCCCGAACGCTTCGCTTTCGCCCCCGCCGATGTCGGCGCGGCGCCGGACGAGATGGCCGCGATGGAGCGGCTCATGGCCGACCGCGAGCGGATCGGCCCGGTCAACCTCGTCGCCGCCACCGAACTGGCGGAAGCCGAAGCCCAGCTCGGCACCAGCATCACCGAGAAGGCGGAACTGGCCGAAGCGGTGAACCGTCTGCGCGGCTCGATCGGCAATCTCAACCGCGAGGGCCGCGAGCGCCTGCGCGCCGCCTTCGAAGCAGTGGACGGCCATTTCCGCCATCTTTTCTCGCGCCTGTTCCAGGGCGGCCAAGCCCACCTCGCGCTCGTCGATTCGGACGATCCGCTCGAAGCGGGCCTCGAAATCTTCGCCCAGCCGCCGGGCAAGCGGCTCCAGTCGCTGACGCTGCTGTCGGGCGGCGAGCAGGCGCTCACCGCCGTCGCCCTGATCTTCGCGCTGTTCCTGACCAATCCCGCGCCGATCTGCGTGCTGGACGAAGTCGACGCGCCGCTCGACGACGCAAACATCGAGCGCTTCTGCGACCTCCTCGAAGCGATGACGCAGGAAACCGACACGCGCTACCTGATCGTCACCCACAACGCCGTGACGATGAGCCGCATGCACCGCCTGTTCGGCGTGACCATGGTGGAAAAGGGCGTCTCGCGGCTGGTCAGCGTCGATCTTGTCGGCGCTGAGGAACTGCTGGCGGCGGAATGAGATTGACTTTTTTGTAGTTACAATTAATGTCGGTTGCAGCATCCAGGCTGGCAAACTCTTAACTCGCTAAAACGGCGCCCATCGGGCGAAAACCGTTCAGCAGCGGGCGAAGGGTCTTTCGGGTGGAAATCAGTTTCGATGAAGCGAAACGCCTGCTGACGCTTCAGCATCGCAGTCTGGATTTTGCCGAGGCCGGAAAGATTTTCGACGGAACCGAATTTACCTGGGAAGACGACCGTCAGGACTACGGTGAGAGCAGGTTCAATACCTTCGGATCGCTCGAAGGCCGCCTCGTTGCCGTGACCTGGACAATTCGGGATGGTACGCGCCGTATCATCTCCATGAGAAAAGCCAATGACCGAGAACAAGCCCGCTATCGACGAGAACTGGGTTGATCCGGACGACGCACCGGAATGGACGGACGAACATTTTCGCTTTGCCCGCAAGTCCGTGGGCGGTCAGGTCGTTCGCGAAGCGGAAGGGAGCTGGACGCGACCCGGCCGTCCGCCGCTGGAAAACCCCAAGAAGCAGGTCACGCTGCGCCTTGACCCCGAAGTGATCGAGAAGTTCCGCGCCACCGGCAAGGGTTGGCAGTCGCGCATCAATGCCGAACTGCGCAAGGCGCTCGGCATCTGAGCGCTATTTGAGGACGAAGCGCGGCCCCGGTCCCTGCGCTCCGGCCTCGTCGCCGTAATTGTAGAGGCGGCATTTCGCCAGACTCAGGCAGCCGCAGCCGATGCATTCGTCCAGCTTGCGGCGGGTCAGTTCGAGCAGCGCGATCTTCGCGTCGATCGCCTCGCGCATGGAAAGGCTGATCTTCTCCCAGTCCTCCAGCGTCGGCGTGCGCCCCTGCGGTAGGGCGGAAAGCTCGCGCTCGATCTCGGCGAGGCCGAGGCCCAGCTTCTGGGCGATCAGCACGAAACTGACGCGGCGGATGTCCGAACGCAGGAAGCGCCGCTGGTTGCCGCTGGTCCGCAGCGCGGTCAGCAGGCCCTTCTCCTCGTAGAAGCGGATCGCCGAAACCGCGACGCCGGTGCGCCGCGCCAGATAGCCGATGGAAATGAAACGGTCCTGAATCACGAATCTCTCGCATTTTGACGCTTGATCTCAAGTTAACTTGAGGTTGCATCAAGGCCAAGCCGGCGATTCGTCCGGTGTTGCACAGGAGATGCGAAAATGGCCCAGGGCCGCCTCGAACATGCCAATATCACGGTCAGCGATATCGACCGGAGTTCCGCGCTGCTGCAGGACCTGCTCGGCTGGCACGAACGCTGGCGCGGTCCTGCCATCAATGGCGGCGAGACGATCCATGTCGGCGGGGATTTCAGCTATATCGCCGTCTACACCGACCGGAAGCCGCGCGAACGCTTTGCCAAGGGCGCGCCGCTCAATCACGTCGGTCTGGTGGTCAGCGACCTCGACGCCGCCGAGCAGGTTGTGATCGCCGCCGGACTCGAACCGTTCAACCACGCCGAATACGAGCCGGGACGGCGGTTCTACTTCTTCGACTGGGACGGGATCGAATTCGAAATGGTCAGCTACGATTGAACGGCTGAAAAGCGCCGGAATCAGAGGATTCCGGCGTTACCCACCACCCAGCAGGCCAGCGCCATGAACAGTCCCAGGTCACGGTTCGAGCGGAACCGCGCAAGCGCATTGTCGCCGTCCTCGGTATCGAGCGTGACAATCTGGAAACCGAGGTGCAGCGCAACCGGCACCAGCGCCACCAGCGCCACCCAGTCCTGCCGCAGGGTCCAGAACGCCAGCGCCCAGAACGCCAGTGCCAGCGCGTAGAACCCCGCCACGCCGCCCCGCACATGGCTGCCGAGACGCAGCGCCGAGGAGCGGATGCCGACGACAGCATCGTCCTCACGGTCCTGTAGCGCGTAGATCGTGTCGTAGCCGATGCACCAGAAGATCGAACCGGCATAGAGAGCGGCGATCACCGCCAGCTGGTCTCCGCGAATCTCGATCCAGCCGACCAGCGCACCCCAGGTGAAGACCATGCCCAGCCAGGCCTGCGGCCACCAGGTAATCCGCTTCATGAACGGATAGGCGGCGACCAGCGCCACGCTGCCCAGCGCCACCAACTGCGCCTGCCAGCGCAGCTGAAACAGCACCACCAGACCCACCGCGCAGAGCGCCAGCAGCCAGACCCACGCCGCCTTCACGCTGACCTGCCCGCTCGCCACCGGGCGCGAAGCCGTGCGCGCCACCTTGCGGTCGAGATCGGCATCGACGATGTCGTTGAGCACGCAGCCCGCGCCGCGCATCGCGATCGAACCGGCCAGCAGCCAGAGGATCAGCCCCCAGCGCGCCTCGCCCCCCGCCAGCAGCACGCCCCAGGCACAAGGCCAGAACAGCAGCCACCAGCCGATCGGACGATCGAACCGGGCCAGCATGGCATAAGCGCGCGGCGTCTTCGGCAAGGCCGCAACGATTCCGCGATGCTGCGTATCGGGGACGAGAAGAGAGTCGTTCACGCCCGAACGACTAGACCATCGCCGCCGCAATGTCATGAACGAACGTGATTCGTGCACATGTGCACGCGCCCTTCGGTTGCGCGCAAAACCACTTCGCGCGAAAAGGGCGCCGTCAATTTTCCGGAGCATCGACAAGATCATGGCCGCCACCCCCGCCTGGCCCCCGCGCAGCGCGCCGCGCCTCTTCGTCACCGGCCCCCTGGCCGAAGGCGGCAGCGTCGCGATCGAAGGCGGGCAGGCGCACTACCTTTCCAAGGTCATGCGAGTCGCACCGGGCGACGCGGTGATCCTTTGCGACGACCAGACCGGCGAATGGGCCTGCGCCGTCACCGCCGCCGGCAAGCGCGACGTCACGCTGGAAGTACGCGAGCGCCTCCGCGAGCGCGAGGCCGTGCCCGACGTCTGGCTCTGCGCTGCGCTGCTCAAGAAGCCGAACTTCGATCTCGTGCTGGAAAAGGCCACCGAACTCGGCGTGGCAAAAATCCAGCCGCTCGTCACCCGCCGCTGCGTGGCCGACAAGCTCAATGCCGAACGCGCGGCCACGATCGTCACCGAGGCCGCCGAGCAATGCGCCCGCACCGCCCTGCCCGAAGTGACGGAGCCGGTGAAACTGGAAGCTCTCCTCCGCGACTGGCCCGAGAACCGCGCGCTGTTCTTCGCCGACGAAACCGGCGGCGCACCCGCCGCCGCCCGCTTCGCCGCGCATTCCGGCCCAGCGGCGCTGCTGGTCGGTCCGGAAGGCGGCTTCGACGATGAGGAACGCGCGCTCGTGCGGGCGCATCCGATGGCGCAGGCGATTACGCTCGGGCCGCGGATTCTGCGGGGGGAGACGGCGAGTATCGGGGCTACTGCGCTTTGGATGGCGGTTGCCGGGGATTGGTCGGAAGGAAAAGGATAAGCAGGGGAGCAAAGCCCCCCTGCACCCCCAATACCGTCTAGATCACGCCGGCCAACGCCGTTGCGCACCCATGGCTGCGTCGGGAGACATAATGGCTGCGCCGCAGGGAGCGCACTACGGCTAATTAGCGCGCGACGTAGACATTCCGAGGGTCCGGGGGATCATCCCCCGGAATCTTCCCTTTCTCACTGAGTCCCACAACAAAACAAACCGCTCGGTACAAAAAGTTGTAGCGTCCGAACGCGGCCCGCACTAACTCCGCCGCCATGAGCACCCGTGAGGTTTCGGATCGCGAAGATCCGGTGATCGAAAGCCTGGACCAACTCGCCGCGCCGATGGCTGCGGGCGAAAAGCCGCGCGAGGCGTGGCGGATCGGTACCGAGCACGAAAAGTTCGTCTATGACACGGCGGATCACCACGCGCCGTCCTATGCCGAGGAAGGGGGCATCCGCGATCTGCTGATGGCCCTGACCGAATTCGGCTGGGAGCCGATCATCGAGGGCGGCAACGTCATCGCCATGAAGGGCAGCGACGGCACCGTCAGCCTGGAACCGGCGGGCCAGCTTGAGCTTTCCGGCGCGCCGCTGGAGAACCTGCACCAGACCTGCGCCGAGACCGGACGCCACCTCGCCCAGGTGAAGACCATCGGCGACCGCATCGGCAAGGCCTTCCTCGGCCTCGGCATGTGGCCAGACAAGACCCGCGCCGAGCTGCCGATCATGCCCAAGGGCCGCTACGACATCATGCTGCGGCACATGCCGCGCGTCGGGTCGATGGGCCTCGACATGATGCTGCGCACCTGCACCATCCAGGTCAACCTCGACTATTCGAGCGAGGCGGACATGGTGAAGAAGTTCCGCACCTCGCTGGCGTTGCAACCGCTGGCGACCGCGCTCTTCGCCAATTCACCGTTCACCGAGGGCAAGCCTAACGGCTATCTTTCCTACCGCAGCCACATCTGGTCGGACACCGATCCCGCGCGCACCGGCATGCTGCCTTTCGTGTTCGAGGACGGTTTCGGCTACGAACGCTACGTCGACTACATGCTCGACGTGCCAATGTACTTCGTGTTCCGCGACGGCAAGTATATCGACGCTGCCGGACATTCCTTCCGCGACTTCCTGAAGGGTGAGCTTTCGGTGCTCCCCGGCGAGCTTCCGCGCCTGTCGGACTGGACCGATCACTTGTCCACCGCCTTCCCTGAAGTGCGGCTGAAGTCCTTCCTGGAGATGCGCGGCGCCGACGGCGGCCCGTGGGGCCGGATCTGCGCCCTGCCCGCGCTGTGGGTCGGCCTGCTCTATGACCAGGGCGCGCTCGATGCGGCCTGGGATCTCGTCAAGGACTGGGACATGGAAGGGCGCGAACTGCTGCGCGGTTCCGTGCCGAAGCTCGGCCTCGACGCGCCGCTTCCCGGCGGCGGCACCTTGCGCAAGATCGCTGCGGAAGTGATCGACATCTCGCGCTCCGGCCTTGCCGCGCGCAACTTCCTCAATGCGGGCGGCGACAACGAGACCGGCTACCTCGAACCGCTCGCGCAGATCGTCGCCAGCGGCAAGGTTCCCGCCGAGCGCCTGCTCGACCTCTACAACGGCGAATGGGGCGGCGATCTTTCGAAGATCTACGCGGTGAAAAGCTTCTGAGTTAAGGAAAGGGGCGGTCGCAGGACCGCCCCTTTCTCGTTCAGCGCATCAGCCCGCCGATCAGGTTGCGGGCGAACCGGCCTAGGCCCGGAAAGCCGATGGCCTTGCCGAAAGCATCGCCCACCGTGCCCGCTGCCGCGCTGGCTGCCGAGGCCTTGGGATTGGCGCGGCTCTTCTTGCCCTGCACCGACTGCGCGAGGATCGACCCGGCGCTCGCCGCCGCCGCGCCTGCCGCCGCCTTGGCGACCTTGCCGCCGAGACCGTCCCACAGGCTGGGGCTGCGGCGTTCCTGCCTGCCGACTTCCTCGGCGCCCTTTTCCGCCACTTCCTGCGCGGTTGCGGCGGCATCGGCGGCCTTGGCGGCGAGAATTTCCTCGGCGCTCTCGCGGTTCACCGGGGTATCGTACTTGCCTTCGTAAGGGCTGATCGACTGGATGATCGCCCGCTCCTTCGGCTCCACCGGCCCCAGCCGCGAGCGCGGCGGCGCGATCAGGGTGCGCTGGACCACCGTGGGCGCGCCCTGGTCGTCGAGCGTGGAAACCAGCGCCTCGCCGACCTTCAGCTCGGTGATCGCCGCCGCGACGTTGAGTTCGGGATTGATGCGGAAGGTGTCCGCCGCCGCCTTGATCGCCTTCTGGTCGCGCGGAGTGAAGGCGCGCAAGGCGTGCTGCACGCGGTTGCCGAGCTGGCCCGCGATCTCCTCCGGGATGTCGATGGGATTCTGCGAGATGAAGTAGACGCCCACGCCCTTCGAGCGGACGAGGCGGACGACCTGCTCGACCTTGTCCTGAAGCGCGTTGGGGGCATCGTCGAACAGCAGGTGCGCCTCGTCGAAGAAGAACACCAGCTTGGGCTTTTCGGGATCGCCCACTTCGGGCAGCACCTCGAAAAGTTCGGACAGCAGCCAGAGCAGGAACGTGGCGTAGAGCTTGGGGCTGCGCATCAGCTTGTCGGCGGCGAGCACGTTGATGTAGCCGCGCCCCTTGTCGTCGCAGCGGATGAAATCGGCGATTTCCAGCGCCGGTTCGCCGAAAAACTGCACGGCGCCCTGGCTGTCGAGCGCCAGCAGCTGGCGCTGGATCGTGCCGACGCTGGCCTTGGAGATATTGCCGTATTTCGTCGAAAGCTCCGAGGCGTTCTCGGCGGCATGGGCCAACATTGCTTGCAGGTCGGGCAGGTCGAGCAACAACAGCCCCTGCTCGTCGGCATAGCGGAAGACGACGTTGAGCACGCCCTCTTGCGTATCGTTGAGGTCCATCAGCCGCGACAGCAGCAGCGGCCCCATTTCGGAGATCGTGGTGCGGACGGGATGGCCCTGCTCGCCGTAGATATCCCAGAAGATCGCCGGATTGTCGGAATAGCCGTAGTCCGTCAGGCCGATTTCCTTGGCCCGCGATTCGAGAATGGCGGCATTCTTGAACTGCGGGCTGCCGGACATGGAGATGCCGGAAAGATCGCCCTTCACGTCGGCGAGGAACACCGGCACCCCGGCGGCGGAAAACTGTTCGGCAATCGTCTGGAGCGTCACCGTCTTGCCGGTGCCTGTCGCCCCCGCGATCAGGCCGTGGCGATTGGCGCGCCCCAGGCGCAGGACCTGCCGTTCGCCGTTGGCACCGAGTCCCAGGAAAATCTCTTCCATTCATGCCTCCTTGCACCGTGCGAAAGTGATAGAACGCACCTGCGGCAAGGGCGAGAGGGATTTTGCCGAAACCTCGACGCAGGGCTTGCGACGAAGCGCACTGGTGCCGCCGGGGATCGGGCGCTAAAGGCGCAGTCCAAGCCATGCCCCAGCCCTTCCTCCTTTTCGACGACGCCCGCCCGGAAGGCGCAGCCGACGCGCGCATCTACCGCGACCCGGTGGAAATCGTCGTCGCACACACCGAAGAGGAGGTGCGGCCCGCCCTCGCCCGGATCGAGGCGCTCTCGGCAGAGGGGCTGCATCTGGCGGGCTATCTCGCCTACGAAGCGGGACAGGCGCTGGAGCCGCGCCTTGCCGGGCTGCGCAAGACCACTGGCCCGCTGGTCTGGTTCGGCGCCTTCACCGGCTTCGAGACCGTCCCCGCCGCCGATATCCCACGCTGGCTGGCCGAAAACGCTGCGCCCGGCCCGGTCGGCATCGGCTCGCTCGATCCGCTGGTCTCCACCGGCGACTATACCCGTGCCTTCGAGGCGATCCACGGCGCCATCGAGGCGGGCGATATCTATCAGGCCAACCTGACCCTGCCGCTGGAAGGCCCGTGGCACGGCGATCCGCTGGCGCTCTACGCCGCGATCCGCCCCGCCGCCGCCGCCGGATATGGCGCGGCGATCTGCAACGGCGCCGAGTGGCTGCTGAGCTTCTCGCCCGAACTGTTCTTCGCGCTGGACGGGCGCACCGTCACCGTCCGGCCGATGAAGGGCACTCGCCCGCGCGGGCAGGACGCCGCCGAGGACGCGCTGCTGCGCGAGGAACTGGCCACCAGCACCAAGGATCGCGCGGAAAACCTGATGATCCTCGACCTGATGCGCAACGACCTGTCGCGCGTGGCCGAGGCGGGCAGCGTCCGCGTGGACCAGCCCTTCGCGATCGAAAGCTACCCGACCGTTCATCAGATGGTCTCGACGGTCCACGCCCGCCTCTCGCCGGACAAGGGCGCGGCCGATCTGCTGCGGGCGCTGTTCCCCTGCGGATCGATCACCGGCGCGCCGAAGATCCGGGCGATGGAACTGATCGCCGAAGTCGAGCGCCACGCGCGCGGGCCTTACTGCGGCTCGATCGGTTTCATCGAACCTACTGGCGATGCCGCGTTCAATGTGGCAATCCGCACCTTGCGTCTGACGCCGGACGCTAAAGGAACGGCGGGCCGGGCGGTACTAGGTGTCGGTTCGGCGGTGGTTGCCGATTCACAAGCGCTTCCCGAATGGCGGGAATGCCTGGTTAAAGGGGGTTTCGTGCGAGATTCGGCAGGGGCAACTTCACCCGCCAGTTTCGATCTTGTCGAGACGATGCGTTTCACGCCCGAAGAGGGCATCCCGCTGCTGGAACTCCATCTGGAGCGGGTCCGTGCCAGTGCAGAAGCACTGGGTTTCAGTTTTGACCGCCATGCCGTGCGCAATGCGATTCAGGCGCTCTGCTTCGATGCCGATGCGCCTGCCAAGCTGCGTCTCGTCACCGCGCGCAGCGGCGCCTATTCGCTGGAACTGGCTGAACTACCCGCAGAGTTCGACGGTCCGGTAACGGTCGGCGTGCTGCCGCTTCCGGTCGACAGCGGCGACTGGCGCCTGCGCCACAAGACCAGCGATCGCGGTTTCTACAATGCCGGTCTCACCGTCGGGAAAAACGCCGGAGCACAGGAAGTGCTGTTCCTGCGCGACGATGGCCTGCTGACCGAAGGCTGCTTCACCAGTCTCTTCGTCGAGCGGGACGGCATGTTGCTGACCCCGCCCGCGTCGCTGGGCCTGCTGCCCGGCGTCCTGCGCCGCTCGCTGATCGAGCAGGGCCGCGCGGTGGAGGCGGACCTGACACTGGACGACCTTGCGGACGGTTTCCTGATCGGCAATGCCCTGCGCGGCCTGATGCCTGCACGGCTGCTCACCTGATGCATACCTCCGCAGCCCTAGCCCGCATCGCCCCCTCCGGGACGACCGCGATGACCGACCGCGCGATCGAACTGCGCGAATCCGGCATCGACGTGATCTCGCTTTCGGTCGGAGAGCCCGATTTCGACACCCCGCCCCATGTGATCGAAGCCGCCAAGGCCGCGCTCGACGCCGGGCAGACCAAATACACGGCGGTGGGCGGCACCTCGCAGCTGAAGCAGGCCGCCGCGCTGCACTTCCAGCGCGATCTCGGCATCGAGGTTCCGCCTTCGCAAGTGACGGTCAGCGCCGGCGGCAAGCAGGCGATCTTCCACGCGATGCTGGCAACCGTGGGCGAAGGCGACGAAGTGATCGTGCCCTCGCCGTGGTGGGTCAGCTATCCCGAGATCGTGCGCTTTGCAGGCGGCAAAGTCGTGCCGCTGCGCACTTCGCCCAAGGACAACTTCCGCTTCACGCCCGCCGATCTCGAAGCGCAGATCGGCCCGCGCACGCTCTGGGTGCTGCTCAACAGCCCCGGCAACCCGACCGGCGCCTATTATCCCGAAGACATGCTGCGCGGCATCGGCGACGTGCTGCGCCGCCACCCGCGGGTGATGGTGCTGTCCGACGATATCTACGCGCCGATCAACTATACCGGACGCCCGCATGTGACGCTGGCGAACCTCTGCCCCGATCTGGCCGACCGCATCCTGACCGTCTCCGGCGTGTCCAAGAGCCACGCGATGACCGGCTTCCGCATCGGCGCCGCCGCCGGGCCGCTCTGGCTGATCAAGGCGATGGAAAAGCTCCAGTCGCATTCCTCGGGCAATCCCTGCTCGATCAGCCAGGCCGCCGCCGTGGCCGCTTTCGAAGGGCCGCAGGAT
>Ga0209050_1000257_pt1 | contig 114186 bp, 94 predicted proteins | sample Araplavi_mTSA_r2_FD_184276 | JGI IMG/M metagenome (GOLD analysis project Ga0209050, IMG submission 184276) | Arabidopsis root microbial communities from North Carolina, USA - plate scrape MF_Cvi_mTSA_r2 (SPAdes) (version 2) | ecosystem: Host-associated > Plants > Roots > Endosphere | place...
GGCGTCTACGACCTCTACTTCTGCCACCAACGCCTTTACGAGATCGACCTGAGTGACTTGAGCTAACCTCGCTCAACCTGTTACCCAGGTCCTCGCACACCTGTCACCCAGGTCCCCGGTCCATACACGCTCCTGCCCCCAAGGGGCGCCACCCGGCGGCCCGGCGAAGCCGGTTCCGCGGGCGTTGCTTGATCCCTGCTCTGCCGCGTTGTTGCTTTCAGCCGTAGATGGGTCGGAGCATGCAGTGCAGCACGTACGCCGCTCCGCCCACCGCCGTCGCCAGTGAGCCATACCGCGCAATGCGGATTTGCGGCGGCGCGATGCCCGCTTCGGTCGCGAACTGCTGCACCGCCGACAGCGCGGGGTCGAGGAACTCGGCACCGCGCTCGACCGTTTCCCCGCCGAGCACGATCACCGTCGGGTTGAAGGTCATCCACACGTTCTGGATCAGCACGCCGAGGTAGGCCCCGGCACGCGCCGCGTCGTCCGGCGTCGCGATGTTCCGTGCGCCGATCAGGGCCTCGGCACAGCCGCGCCGGCCGCAGGAGCACATCGGTCCGCCCATCTGCAGGATCGTGTGCCCGACCTCGCCGGCCAGGCCGCTCGCGCCGCTGAAGAGCCGGTCGTTCAGCACGATGCCGGCGCCCACCCCGATGCCGCAGCTCAGGAAGATCAGCGGGTCGTCGGCCGGCCCCTCGCCGAACTCGAACTCGCCGATCGCCGCCAGGTCGGCCTCGTTCTGGTAGTAGATCGGCACGTCGGCCAGCCCTGCGGCGGCCGCCTCGCCCGACAGCCGCCGGCCCAGTTCCACGTCGCGCCAGCCGATGTTCGGCGCGAACTTCAGCACGCCGGCCCGCTCGTCGACCGCGCCGGGCAACCCGACACCGATGCCCATCAGCCGGTAGTGGCGCTCCTTCACCTCGGCCGCGAGCGACAGCACCTGCTCGATCAGCTGGTGGCAAGCCTGCTGCGGCTCCAGCGAGCGCAGCGGCGTGCGCTGCGATTCGATCACCTCGCCGTTGATCGTGACCGCCGCGGTCTGGATCGCGTCGATGCCGAGCTCGGCGCCGATCAGCGCCAACCGCTGGCTGTTCAGCCGCAGCGGCTTCGGCCGCCGCCCGAGGCTGCCGGTGTGCTGCGCCTCTTCTTCCAGCAGCCAGCCCTCGTCGATCAACTCCTTCGCGAGGATGCTGATGGTCGACTTGGTCAGCCCGCTGTGCGTCGACAGATCGGCCCGCGACAGCCCGGGCTCCTCGCGCAGCAGGCGCACCAGCGCCATCCGGTTGATGCGTTTGACAAGGTGCTGGTCGCCGGTGAGTGTCATGCGGCGCATTGTCGCCACCGGCGCGGCCCGGTTCGCCTTCGGGAAAGCGAGTGGTGTATTTTGTTTGTCCGATGAACTAAAGTGGCGGGCGTTGCCCGTTCTGGGCTCTTTCGTGACAACCACGGCCTTGCGCCGACGCTCGCCATGTACCTCGGAATCGACCTCGGCACCTCGGAAGTCAAGGTCCTGCTGCTGCAGGACGACCACCGCATCGTCGCCACCGCCGGCGCGCGCCTGACGGTGTCGCGCCCGCAGCCGGGCTGGTCCGAGCAGGACCCGGCCGACTGGTGGGCCGCCACCGAATCGGCGGTGGCCGCGCTGCGCGCGCAGGCCCCGGCCGAATTCGCGCGGGTGCGCGGCATCGGCCTGTCGGGCCAGATGCACGGCGCGACGCTGCTCGACGCCGACGACCAGGTGCTGCGCCCGGCCATCCTGTGGAACGACGTGCGCTCCGCCACCGAATGCCTGGAGCTGCAGCGCCGCCTGCCGGCGCTGCCCGAGATCGCCGGCAACCTGGCGATGCCCGGCTTCACCTCGCCGAAGCTGCTGTGGGTGCAGCGCCATGAACCGAAGCTGTTCGAGCGCACCCGCTGCGTGCTGCTGCCGAAGGACTGGCTGCGCCTGAAGCTGACCGGCGAGAAGGTCAGCGAGATGTCGGACGCGGCCGGCACGCTGTGGCTGGACGTGGCGCAGCGCCGCTGGTCGCGCGAGCTGCTGGCGGTCAGCAACCTGAGCGAGCAGCGCATGCCGCGGCTGGTCGAGGGCAGCGCGGTGTCGGGCCAGCTGCGCGACACCCTGGCCGATGCCTGGGGCCTGCCGCGCGGCATTCCGGTGGCCGGCGGCGGCGGCGACAACGCGGCCAGCGCGGTCGGCATCGGTGCGGTGCGCCCGGGCGAAGGCTTCATCTCGCTCGGCACCAGCGGCGTGCTGTTCGTCGTGACAGACCGCTTCCGCGCCAACCCGGCGTCGGCGGTGCATGCGTTCTGCCATGCGGTGCCGGGTCGCTGGCACCAGATGAGCGTGATGCTGTCGGCCGCCAGCTGCCTGAGCTGGGTCACGCACCTGGTCGGCGCGGCCGACGAGGGCGCGCTGCTGAAGGACGTCGGCGCGCTCGATGCGGCCGGCCAGGCGGCCGCGCCGCTGTTCCTGCCCTACCTCGGCGGCGAGCGCACGCCGCACAACGATGCGAAGGCGCGCGGCGTCTTCTTCGGGCTGTCGCACGACACGACGCCGGCGCACCTCGGCTGGTCGGTGCTCGAAGGGGTCGCCTTCGGCATGCTCGACGGGCTGCATGCGCTGCAGGCCGCCGGCACCGAGGTCGGCCCGCTGACGATCGTCGGCGGCGGCTCGCGCAGCCCGCTGTGGGCACAGCTGTTCGCCACGCTGTATGGCGTGCCGGTGCGCACCGTGCATGGCGGCGAGGCCGGCGGCGCGCTCGGCGCCGCGCGCCTGGCCTGGCTGGCGACCGGCGGCAGCGAGGAGGACGTGTGCCTCGCGCCCGCGCTGAACACCGAATACCTGCCCGAGCCCGCCGCGCGCCGCGACGCGCTGCGGGCCCGCCACGACCGTTTCAAGACGCTGTACCCGACGCTGCGGGCCGCCTTTGCCGCAGCCTGACCCTCACCAGGAGACATTGCCATGACAGAGTTTTTCAAAGGCATCGCGCCGATCAAGTACGAGGGCCCCGAGAGCGACAACCCGCTCGCCTTCCGTTGGTACGACAAGGACCGCGTCGTGCTCGGCAAGCGCATGGAAGAGCAGCTGCGCTTCGCCGCCTGCTACTGGCACAGCTTCGTGTGGGACGGCCGCGACCCGTTCGGCGGCGACAGCTTCCAGCGCCCGTGGCACCAGATCGCCGACCCGCTGGAGCAGGCGCGGGTGAAGGCCGATGTCGCGTTCGACTTCTTCAGCAAGCTCGGCATCCCGTACTACTGCTTCCACGACCGCGACGTGGTCGCCGAAGGCAGCACGCCGCGCGAGAGCGTCGAATGGCTGCGCCGCACGGTCGACCTGCTCGGCGAGAAGCAGCAGGCCACCGGCGTGAAGCTGCTGTGGGGCACGGCCAACCTGTTCTCGCACCGGCGCTTCATGTCGGGTGCGGCGACCAACCCCGACCCCGAGGTGTTCGCGATGGCGGCGCTGCAGGTCAAGGAGGCGATGGACGCGACCGTGCGCCTGGGTGGCGCGAACTACGTGATGTGGGGCGGTCGCGAGGGCTACGAGACGCTGCTGAACACCGACCTGAAGTCGGAACTGCAGCAGATGGGCCGGCTGCTCGCGATGGCGGTCGACCACAAGCACAAGATCGGGCTGAAGGGGCCGATCCTGATCGAGCCGAAGCCGCGCGAGCCGACCAAGCACCAGTACGATTTCGACGTCGCCACGGTCTACGGCTTCCTGAAGACCTACGGGCTCGAGAACGACGTCAAGGTCAACATCGAGGCCAACCACGCGACGCTGTCGGGCCACAGCTTCGAGCACGAGATCGCCACCGCGGCGGCGCTCGGCATCTTCGGCTCGATCGACATGAACCGCGGCGACATGCAGTGCGGCTGGGACACCGACCAGTTCCCGAACAACCTGCCGGAAATGGCGCTCGCGATGTTCCACATCCAGCGCGCCGGCGGCTTCACCAGCGGCGGCCTGAACTTCGACGCGAAGGTGCGGCGCCAGTCGATCGATGCCGAAGACCTGTTCCACGGCCACGTCGGCGCGATGGACCTGTGCGCCCGCGCGCTGCTGGCGGCCGAACGGATGATCGTGGACGGCAAGCTCGAATCGGCGGTGCAGCAGCGCTATGCCGGCTGGCGCGGCGCGTTCGGCCAGCAGGTCATCAAGGGCGAGCTGACGCTGGACGCGGTGGCGCAGCGGGTGCTCGACCGCAACACCGACGTGCTGCCGAAGTCGGGCCGGCAGGAGGCGATGGAGAACCTGCTGAACCGCTACATCTGAGCCGACGGATGGCGGTGCCGCGGAACCGGACCGCCCCCGACTGTCACTCAGCGGGTTTCCAACCAGGGGATCCCGATGAGTGCGTGCATCACCGTGTCAGGCGAACTGGGTGCCGACGCCAGCGGCGGCAGCGACATCGCATGGCAGCTGCGGCGGGCGGCGATGGCCAGTGATGTCGCCGGCGCGATGGCGCTGATCCGGACCTTCGTCGCCGACGAGCGCGTGGGCTGTGCCGAGAAGGCCGAGTGCCTGGCCGGTGGCCATGAGTGCGCGGCAGGGCTGCAGTGCCTGATGGCGCCGCAGGCCTTCAGCCGGCTGAAGTCGGAACTCGAAGACCTGTGCGACGAACTGCTGCGGCCGGGCGAAATCCGCCTGCAGCGGCAGTTGCGCCACCTGGTGGACGTGGCGCCGACGGCCCGTGCCGGCTGAGCCTGCCGCGCGAGCAGCGCGGCTTGGCGACAATGCGCGATGGACCGAGTCGACGCAGTCGTGGTGGGAGCCGGTGTGGTCGGGCTGGCGGTGGCACGCGCGCTCGCAATGCGCGGGCTCGAGACGCTGGTGCTCGAACGCGAGAACGCGATCGGCACCGGCATCAGCTCGCGCAACAGCGAGGTCATCCACGCCGGGCTGTACTACCCGACCGGCTCGCTGAAGGCGCGGCTGTGCGTGGCGGGCAGGCGGCAGCTCTATGCGTTCTGCGCATCGCATGCGGTCGAACACCGGCGCTGCGGCAAGCTGCTGGTCGCGACGGAAACATCGCAGCTGCCCGGGCTGCAGGCCCTGCAGGCGCAGGCGGCGGCCAACGGCGTCGATGACCTGGTGCGGCTCGACGCCACGCAGGCGCGGGCGATGGAGCCGGCGCTCACCTGCCTGGCGGCGCTGTGGTCGCCGTCGACCGGGATCGTCGACAGCCACGGCCTGATGCTGGCGCTGCAGGGCGACCTGGAGCGGCAGGGTGGTGCGGTGGCGCTGGCCTCGCCGGTGCGGGCGCTGCAGGCCGGGCGGGACGGCCACGTCATCGAGGTCGGCGGCGCGCAACCGATGGCGCTGGGCGCACGCATCGTGGTCAATGCGGCGGGTCTCTGGGGGCCGGCCCTGGCGCAGTCCATCCCGGACCTGCCGGACGACGCCCGGCCGACCGCCCGCTTCTGCAAGGGCAACTATTTCTCGCTGGCCGGCCGCGCGCCGTTCTCGCGCCTGATCTACCCGCTGCCGAACCAGGCCGGCCTGGGCGTGCACCTGACGCTGGACCTGGGCGGGCAGGCGCGCTTCGGTCCCGACACCGAATGGCTGCCCGACGACATGCTCGTCCCCATCGACTACACCGTGGACCCGGCACGCGGCGACGGCTTCTACGCCGACGTGCGCCGCTACTGGCCAGCGCTGCCCGACGGCGCGCTGCAGCCGGCCTACAGCGGCGTGCGGCCGAAGCTCGTCGGCCCGGGCGAGCCGGCCGCCGATTTCCGCATCGACGGGCCGGCCAGGCACGGCGTGCCGGGGCTGGTGAACCTGTTCGGGATCGAATCGCCGGGCCTGACGGCCAGCCTCGCGCTGGCCGACGAGGTGCTCAGCCGGCTGGGTGCTTGAGCTCGGGCTCGCTCAGGCCGGCATCGCGCCACTGCCCGTCGACCAGCACCTCGTGCGGCCGGAAATCGGCCTTGTACGCCATCTTGTCGCTCTCGCCGATCCAGTAGCCAAGGTAGACGTGGCGCAGCTTCAGCAGCCGCGTCTGCTCGATCTGCCACATCACGTTGTAGATGCCGTAGCTGGTGCGCGGTTCGGGCTCGTAGAAGGTGTACACCGCCGACAGGCCGTCGTTCAGGATGTCGAGGATCGACACCATCTTCAGCGCGCCCAACCCGTCGCTCGCCGGCTCGCGGAACTCGACCAGCCGCGAGTTGACGCGGCTTTGCAGCAGGAACTGGGTGTACTGGTCGATGCTGTCGTTGTCCATGCCGCCGCCGCTGTGGCGGCCGGCCTGGTAGCGCAGGTAGAGCTGGTAGTGCTCCGGCACGAAGCACAACCGCAACACGCGGGCCTGCAAGCCCTGGTGCGCCTTCCACGCGCGGCGCTGGCTGCGCGTCGGCTCGAAGCCGGCCACCGGCACCCGCAGCGGCACGCAGGCGCGGCACCCATCGCAGAACGGCCGGTAGGTGAACATGCCGCTGCGCCGGAACCCGTTGGCCACCAGGCCGGAGTAGGCGTCGGCGTGGATCAGGTGGCTGGGCGTGGCGACCTGCGAACGCGCCATCCGGCCGCCCAGGTAGCTGCACGGGTACGGCGCGGTGGCATAAAACTGCAGCGAGGCGAGCGGTAGCTCTTTCGGGTGGGTCACGGACCAGGTTCCTGCACCGGGGCGCCCGGATCCAGCAGCGCCCACATCGAACGATCATAGGACCATTCGCGCACCGGGGGCTCCCTGAGTCTGGGGGGCAGACCGGTTTCGAATTGTTCGCGCGACACCTCGCGTGCACCCAGCGACGCCAGGTGGCGAGTGCGCTGCTGGCAATCGATCAGCGTGATGCCGTGGGCGCGGCAGAACGCGACCAGGCCCGACACCGCGATCTTCGACGCGTCGGTGACGTGCGAGAACATCGATTCGCCGAAGAACATGCGCCCGAGGCACACGCCGTACAGCCCGCCGACCAGCTGCCCGCCGATCCAGGTCTCGAAGCTGTGCACCGCGCCGAGCGCATGCCAGCGGCGGTAGGCCTGCACCATCTCCGGCAGGATCCAGGTGCCGTCCTGGCCCTCGCGCGGCGTGCCGGCGCAGGCGCCGATCACCGCGGCGAAGTCGTTGTCGATGCGCAGCTCGCAGGCCGGGTCGCGCGCGAAGCGGCGCAGCGTCTGGCGCAGCGAGCGCGACAGCCTGAACTCGTCGACCGGCAGCACCATGCGCGGGTCGGGCGACCACCACAGCACCGGCTGGCCTTCGCTGTACCACGGGAAGATGCCGTGGCTGTAGGCCTCGGTCAGGCGCTCGGGGGTCAGCTCGCCGCCGGCCGCCAGCAGGCCGGGGGCGTCCGAGCCGGGCGGCAGGGCCTGGCGGGTGTCGGGCAGCGGGGTGCGGGCGTCGCGCAGCCAGGGGATCAAGCGGCGGCGCTCCGGTCAGGCGGGCAGCGTGGCACCGGCGGCCGCCGGCTTCTTCTGCGTCACGCCCACGCCATGCCGCACCGCGATGATCTCGGCCAGGATCGACACCGCGATCTCGGCCGGCGAATTGCCGCCCAGGTTCAGCCCGATCGGGCCGTGCAGCCGGTCGATCTCGGCGGGCGACAGGTCGAACAGCGCGAGCCGCTCGCGGCGTTTGGCGGTATTGCTGCGCGAACCGAGCGCGCCGACGTAGAAGGCCGGCGATTTCAGCGCCTCCAGCAGCACCATGTCGTCGAGCTTCGGGTCGTGCGTGACGGCCACCACCGCGCTGTGCGGGTCGAGCTGCATCTCGAGCGCCAGGTCGTCGGGCATCGCCTTGCTGAAGCGGGTGCCGGGCACGTCCCAGCTGAGGTGGTATTCCTCGCGCGGGTCGCAGCAGGTGACCTCGAAATCCAGCGCCAGCGCCATCTGCGCCAGCACGCGCGACAGCTGCCCGGCGCCGATCACCAGCAGCCGCCAGCGCGGGCCGAACAGCGCGCGCAGCGTGCGGCCGTCGAAGCTGAAGCTGTCGCCGCGCGACGCGGGCTCGACCTGCACCGCGCCGGTGTCGAGGTCGAGCCGGCGCGCGACCAGTTCATGGCGCTGCGTGCGCGCGAGGATGTCGTCGACCCAGGCGGTGTCCTGCAGCGGCTCCTGCACCAGCCGCAGGTTGCCGCCGCAGGGCAGCCCGAAGCGAGCGGCTTCTTCCTTGCTGACGCCGTAGGTGATGAGTTGCGGTCGGGCGACGCGCTCGCCGGTGCGCACGCGCTCGATCAGGTCGTCTTCGACGCAGCCGCCGGAGACCGAGCCGACCACCAAGCCGTCCTCGCGCATCGCGAGCAGCGCGCCGGGCGGGCGCGGGGCCGAGCCCCAGGTTTCGAGCACGGTGACCAGCCAGACGGCATGGCCGTCGGCGCGCCACCGTGAGGCCTGCGTGAGCACTTGCAGATCCAGGCTGTCCATCTCGACCTCATATGCAGGGAGGCGGATCGTACCGCGCAGGTTGATTACCTGCAGATGCAGGGATTGTGGTTGTCGCCCTTTCCTTTCTAGTCTTGGGTGAGACCTCTCGCGCCCTTCCTGACATCTTGTATCGTGTCATCCAATGCATGGTCACCGATGAACTCGCTCAAAGAACCGGGGCTCGCATTACCGCTCCGCGGATAGCTGCCACGCAACAATGCCTCCTTGAGACCTCTGGGCAACTCGCTGCCTGCAATCTGTCTTACCAGCATGTTGATTGCGGCTGTGTTCTGGGTTGACATTGAAGACAGTGTGCTGATGGATTCGTGATATTGGTCGTATTCGCTGATTGCCCACGTGATCCAATCCTTGCGACCTTGGCTCAAATCAGTCGCGAATTTCTTCGGGGTTGCAACTGAAAGGGTCGCAGTAATTTCCGGAGCGGAGAGATATCCTCTTGTGATGGCTTTTCCAATTTTTCTGGGGGTTTTTTCTGCATAAATTCCACCGCATTCCGAATCATCCATAATTATTTCGGGTGCTTTGCCGGATGCGTCTGTCTCTGGTGCAACAAATTGTGCCAAGCCTCTCCATACAGAGACAGGAACACTTTCCAAGGCATCACGGGAAATCCCCCGTATGTCGATTTTCCTTTCTTCCAGACCAACGAGCAACGCGCGGCGCGTCTCTATCGAAAGATCGATGAAATCACCTAGATCGCGGATAGCCGATCGAGCGGCAACCCGCCGCTCAGCAAATTGCCTGATGGCGGATTTTCGTTGCCCGGGCGGATTGATTGTCTGGTCCGCGACCGATGCCTGATTGCGTCGCGTTGCTTCAAAGTGGTTGGATTTGGTACTGCGATTCATGAGACTTTCACCTTCTGCGAAGAATCATGAGTGGCGGTCACTCATTATTCAGTTCCAGTCATGCAGACATGGATGAAAGTGGAGGTCGACGGACATCAGCGAACAATATAAACGACTGCAGCGAAAGACAATGTGAGACTGCTGCGGGAGCGGAAAGTCTGGCTCAGGCGCGTGCCGGGCCGGCGATATCAGGAAGCTCGATCGACCAGTCGCTTGCCGATCACCATCACCGCCGGCATCTGGAGCACCGGCAGGCGGGCTTCGGCTTCGGCCTTGGCGCGGGCCGCGGTGTGGGCCTGGGCGGCGAAACCCAGCGACGCGGTGGTGAGCAGGGCGAAAACGAAGGCGACGGCGGAGAGGCGGCTGGTCATGGTGGGCTCCTGGTGTGGCGTAGGCAGCGGGGCTGCGATGGAGTGAACTCTAGGAGTCCGCCCCTCTCGCGCCCAGCGGCTTGCGACCAACTGCCGGAAAGCGGTGACCAGCTGCGGCGACGGCCGACACCCCGTCACGGCTCCTCACCCATTGGGGCGGGCACATGGATTACCTGCCTGTCTGTCTGTCTGTGTCGTCGCGGGAACGCGGTGGGCTGCACTTGTTACCCAGGCCTCATCGCAACAATGCACGTGCAATCAATCCATGCGTCCTCAACAGTCTGTCAAAACGGCCCCGAATGCGAATGTCGATCGTCACGAGCCGAAAAACGCCAATGAGCCCGCTTCGGTGCAGGCGAGGACTGCGGCCTGCCGAGATCTGGCAAACACCGAGACTCAAATGCTGCGACAGGAAGGCGGTGATCGGCCCGACGCACTCACAAACTTGGTACCCCTGCGCTTCTCATTTGGAGAATCGCTGGTGAAAATGGTGCGAGCCAATCACCTGCGTGAGAGGCGCGGACCGACAGAGCGCGAAACCTCCCAATCTCAAGTCCCATTGGCGTGCTCGCTTGTCAATGGAGGATGCTTGGATCTGTCGCGCTTGTCGCTGGCGGAGCAAATCGAGCTGAACAGCTTCGTGGGATGGTCAGTGCTGTACAGCGCGGCAGAGAGTCTCGGCGGTGCCATTGACACGTTGCGGCTCCCCCCGGCCGTTGTTTCTTGCATGCTCGAATCGATCGAGGCCCCCGACTACCGCAAGTCGGGCTGCGCGGGGCGGCGGCTGCTCAGGAGCAAGCCATGGATCTGCCTCATTCCAGGGACGGACTCTGCCAGACTGAGCCGCCGACTCTGGAATGAGGCGTTGTCTTACATTCCGTCGGGCTCGTGGATCGAATACGGCCCGGCAGATGCACGTGAACGATTGCAAGTCGCTGCGGTGGATCAATTCGACCTCCGCGAAAACGAGTTCATCGGCTTGGCGAGGGCGCGCGAACGCCTGCAGGCCGGGGATGTTGATGGTGCCAGGCTCGATGTGCTCAGCGTGGGGCAATGGAAGCAGCTGGGTCGTGATTCCAGCGCGACATTCAAATGCCTGATGGCAATGGAGATGACCAGTGGCAACGAGGAAAAATTCTTCGAATTGCTTTCATGCTTGCCGAACGATGAAAGTTGGCCGGAACTGGACGGCCCCTGTCGCGCTGCATGGGTTGAGGGCTGCGAGAAAGCAGCAAGCAGTTTCGAGCTGCGGCGGGAATTCATAGGAACGCCGCTTGCATGGAAACGCTGGGATGAGCGCAGCCAGCTGCTGCGCAAGCTGTTGGGTCGCCACAGCCGCGGCGACACGAGGAACCCTGACAAGCGAGAGCTGCAATCAATTGGACCTTTGGTGCCACTTAGGAACACATCCCCGACGGTAGATGCCATCGCAAAACGCAAGGAAGATGTGGACAAGGCAGCAAAGAGCCAACATGAGTGGCGAGGTAATCTGCTTGCCCTTTGTCAGGGCGATCCGGTCGACGTTCAGGCGTTGATGACTTTGCTGGACGAACTCGCCGAAAGCCCGCATCTGCCGAATGGACGCAAACGAGATCTGCTGCAGGAGGAGTTCGGCGGCCAGACGCTGCTGGAGCATGTGGGCGACGGGAACGTGGAAGCGCTCATGGAGTTGATGGCTCGATTGCAATGAGATCCTTCGGCTCGATCGGACGCGCCCTGGTTTCACCGACTGCGCCGATACGCCTCCGTCGCGTCCCCGTCCATCCGGTACCCCGAGGTCCCGAGCGCGGTGTCGCTGAACGCCGTGTGCAGCGTGCCGCTGACCCACAGCGCGTCCATCGTGCGCACGCCCGCCAGCGGCTTCGCGAGCTTGACGTGGATGGTCTGGTTGGCCGGCGGCGGCGGCACGTGGATGCAGGCGCCGAAGTAGGGCACCAGCAGGAACTCCCGCAGCTGGTCGCTCTCGCCTTCCAGCGGCACGACGAAGCCGGCGATGCGCACCCGCTGCTGGTCCATCGCGGCATTGGTTGGCGCGTTGTTCCACGCGCGCTTCAGCCGGTCGAGCGCGGCCTGCGCGCGCGGGTCGCCGTCACCGAACATCCGGAAGCTCAGCGCCTGCACGTCCTTCATCGGATCCCAGTCCTTCGGCGTCAGGTCCTCCCAGCTCGTCAGCCTGTAGCCGCCGGCCACCGCGGCACTCGCCGCCCGTGCCGCGACGGCAGGGGCCAGCTTGTCGCCGATGCGGTAGTCGGCCGCGTCGGTCTTCGGGCGGTCGTCGACCTTCGGGCCGTCGGCCGCATCGCTGCACGCCGCGCACACCGCCAGCACGGCGGCCAGCGTGCAACACCAGAGGGTTTTCATCTCGAATCCTTTCATCACAGCCGCGGCGTCAAGCCGTCGGACAACGACAGGCGGCAGGCCCGCCACGCCGGCAACAGTCCCGCCACCAGGCCCGCGGCAAGCACCAGGCCGATCAGCTTCCATTCGCCTACCCCCGACACGCCGGGCGGCGGCGCGCTGCCGAACTGCCCCTGCAGCCACGGCCCGGCGAGCAGCGACACCCCCGCCAGCAGCACCAGCGCCGCCGCGGTGCCGAGCACGGTGGCGCCGACGCTCTCGGCCACCAGCAAGGCCGCGATGTGGCGCGGCCCGGCGCCCACCGAGCGCAGGATGGCCAGCTCGCGCCGCCGCTCGTTCAGGCTTGCGAGCACCACCGCGACCAAGCCGGCCAGCCCGACCACGAGCACCAGCGCCGACACCGCGAGCAGCGTGCGCTCGACCACGCCGACCACCTGCCACAGCTGGTCGAGCGCGACGCCGGGCAGCACCGCGAGCAGCGGTTCGCCGTCGAACTCGTTGATCTCGCGCTGCGCCCGGAACACCGCGCCGCGCTGCTGCAGCCCGACCAGCACCGCGGTGATCGTCTTCGGCGCCAGGTCGAACTTGCGCACCAGCTCGGGCCCGATCGCCAGCCCGGGGATCGGCGCGCCGCCCTGCCAGTCGAGGTGGATCGCCTCGATCGCCTGCAGGCTGATGTGCACCGTGCGGTCCACCGGCGTGCCGGTCGGCGCGAGGATGCCGACGATGGTGAACGGCTTGTCGGCATGTTCGGCGAGGCCTTCCCCGCCGCTGCCGTGGCTCAGCGTGATGCGCTGGCCGATCGCGTAGTGCAGCGAGCGCGCGACCTCGGCGCCGATCACCGCTTCGAACACGCCGTCGACCGTGCCGCTGAAGGCGCGCCCGTCGGCCACGACCAGCGGCCGACGGTAGCCATAGCGGAAGTGCTCGAAGTAGCCGGGGGTGGTGCCCAGCACCGCGAAGCCCCGGTGCGAATCGCCGAGCGACAGCGGGATCGTCCACGCGACACCCGGCCGCTTCGCCAGCGCCTCGGCGCTGCTCCAGCGGATGTTGTTCGTCGCCTCGCCGAGCCGGAACACCGCGTACAGCATCAGCTGCACCGGGCTCGTGCGGGCACCGACGACCAGGTCGGTGCCGGACACCGATTGCGCGAAGGCTTCGCGCGCCGCGAGCCGGCTGCGCTCGACGCCGAGCAGCATGGTCACCGACAGCGCGATTGCGGCGATGGCCAGGCCGAGCGTCGCGCGGCGGTTCCACGCGCTCGCGAACGCGATCTGCAACAAGGGTTTCATGCGGCCTCCTGCTGCAGCACGGCGGCGCGGTTCAGGTCGCCCAACGCGACCTCGCGCGTGAAGTGCGTGGCCAGCCGGCGGTCGTGGCTGACGAACAGCAGCGTCGCCTGCGCGGCCGCGCACTCGCGCAGCAGCAGTTCGATGAAGCGCTGCTGCGTCGCCGCATCGAGCGCCGAGGTCGGCTCGTCGGCGATCACCAGTTCGGGCCGGCCGAGCAGCGCACGCGCTGCGGCCACCCGCTGCTGCTGGCCGACCGAGAGCTGCGTGGCCGGCCGCGCGAGCAGCGCGCGCGGCAGGTCCAGCGCCTCCAGCAGCCGGCGCGCCTCGTGCGCCAGGTCGCCGTCGGACGCGGCGCGCGCCCGCGCGGCGCGCAGCGCCGAGAAGCGGCACGGCAGCAGCACGTTGTCGAGCACGCTCAGGTAGGGCACCAGGTTGAACTGCTGGAACACGAAGCCGACATGGTCGACGCGGAAGTGGTCGCGCGCGGCACCGGGCAGCGCCGAGAGCGCCTGGCCGAGCGCGAGCACGCTGCCGCTGTCCGGTACCAGCACGCCGCCCAGCAGGCCGAGCAGCGTGCTCTTGCCGCTGCCGCTCGGGCCGTGCAGGAACAGGCGTTCGCCGGGCTTCACGCTGAAGTCGTCGATGTCGAGGCAGGGCGGCAGCGCAGGCTTCCAGCGAAAGCGCAGCTGCCGCACCTGCAGCACCGGTGCGGCGCTCACCATGCGACGCTCCGGCGGCCCGGCAGCAGCTCGACGGCGCGCTGGCCCGAGGGCGCGGCCACCTGCACCTTGAGCCTGCGCAGGCCGGGGAAGTGGCGCATCAGGTCGACGTCGACACCGGCCAGTGCCTGCGGGTGGTCGCAGGTCCAGCTGAAATCGGCGTCGAGGTCGGCATGGCCGTCGTCGTCGGCCGGTGTCGCGGCGATCGCTTCGCCGAGCGCGGCCGAGGAGGCCAGCTGCACGCCGCTCGCGTGGCACTGCGCGGCGGCGTTCGGCGTGAACACGCTGCCGGCATCGCGCAGCGTGCGTGCCATCTGGCGCACGGCGGTGCGTTCGACGTCGGTGCGCGGCGCGTGCTCGAAGCCGAGCAGGTTGTCGAGCGGGCTCTCGAGGCTGATCTGCAGTTGCGGGCCGTCGACGACGACGCGCAGTTCGGCGACGCCGTGCACGTGGGCACCGGGCCCGTGGGCCGCGGCTGTGCCGGCAGCCAGCGCGAGGCACGCCGGCAGGAGGGAAGGGATCTTCATGACGTGATGTCCGGTGGGCCCGCGGCAGCGTGCGCGGGCGGCAGCAACAGAAGGGCGCGCGGCCAGCCGGCCGCAGCGCACGCTCAGGACAGCGTCAAGAACGGAGGAGCGCGGCTCAGGTAGGCCGGCTCGAACCGCGCATCGCCCGCGGTGACCGCTGCGGCCGCGGCCAGCTCGAAGCGGGCCGACGAGCCGGCGGGCTGCGCCACCTGCGGCGTGGCCGGGTGGTCGAGCTGCGCGAAGGCCAGGCACTGCGCGCACAGCGCGTCGATGTCGGCGGCCTGCGCGACCGGCGCGCCATCTGCGTGTGCCGATGCGGCGGCCAGCGATTGCCGCTGGTGGTCCAGCGCATGTCCCAGCACGTGCAGCACCGCCTGCTGCTGGCTGAACACCAGCAGCAGCGCGAGCAGGGCGCGCCAGGCGACACGGGAAGCGGACATGGCCGACAGTATGACGGCGCCGCGAATGTCAGGCCGTGTCGCTCGGTGTCCCCAGGATCTGCGCGGTGCTGCGCACATGGCCGAGGCGCGGCATCACGTACTGCATCGAGGCCCGGTGCGGCTCGGCCAGCGGCGCGCTGCAGGCGTCCTCGGCGATCACCAGCTGGTAGCCGAGTTCCCAGGCCGCGCGCGCGGTGCCTTCGACGCCGATGTGCGTGACGATGCCGCCCAGCACCAGCGTCTTGATGCCGCGCCGGCGCAATTGCAGGTCGAGCTCGGTGCCGTGGAAGGCATTCCACTGGCGCTTGACGATCTGCAGGTCGCCGCTCGCGCCGGCCAGCGCTTCGGGGTCGTCCCACCAATGCGCCGGCAGCCCGCCCGGCGGCAGCGGCGCGGGCTGGTCGGTGGTCTGCGCCAGCAGGTCGGGGAAGCCGGCATGCCAGCCGACCTTCACGCGCACCACCAGCGCGTTCAGCGCATGGAAGCGCTCGGCCAGCGCGGCCGCGTTGGCGAGCACCGTCGCGCTGTCGTGCGGCGCCCGGCCGAAGCCGACGATGCCTTGCTGCAGGTCGACCAGCACCAGCGCGGTGCGCGCGGGATCGAGAGGGCGGGAGTCAACGGATAGCATGCGTCTTCCTGTGTCTGAACTCTGGGGATGCTTATTTGTGAGGGTTTCCTCGCAAAACTAATTTTATGAGGAAGTCTTCACAAAAGTCCAGCGCCGCCGCTGTGGGCGAGGCCGTGCCCGTCGAACGCACCCGCCGCCAGCGCGGGCACCAGCGCGTCGAGGTGCTGCTCGGCGCCGCCGCCCAGGTGTTCGCCGAGAAGGGCTACGACGCGGCGACGATGACCGAGATCGCGGCGCGCGGCGAGTCGTCGATCGGCTCGCTCTACCAGTTCTTCCCGACCAAGCCCGACGTGGCGCAGGGCGTGATCGCGCTGCAGGCCGACGCGTTGCGGCAGCGGCTCGCGGCGATGGTCGATGCGAGCGCCGGTTGGCATGTCGATGAACTGAGTGCGCGGCTGGTGGTCGCGCTGATCGAGTTCCGCGCGGCCCACCCGTCGTTCGCGCGGCTGGTCGATTCGCCCGGCGCGCCGGCCGAGCAGGTGCAGGCGGTGCGGCAGGCGATGCGGGTGCAGCTGGCCGAGATCCTCGCGCCGCATGCGCCCGGGCTCACGAAGGCGCGGCTCGCGGCGGTCGCGGTGGCGGTGCAGCAGGTGATGAAGGCGGCGGTCACGCTGAACACCGAGGGCACGCCGGGCACGCGCGCGGCGCTGTCGGAGCTGAAGGAGATGCTGCGCGTCTACCTGCGCGCGGCGCTGCAGGCTTGACTCAGGCCTGAATCAGGCAGCCAGGTCCAGCCACAGGTCGACCTTCGGCGCGTTCAGGTCGCGCGGCTGGCGCCGGCGATTCTTCATGACCTTGCCGAAGCCGTCGGCCGACGCGGCCACCGGCCGCGCGATGCGGCGCAGGTCGTCGAGCACCGCATCGGTCGGCGGCGCCTGGCGGATGGAGCCCGCTGGTGTCGCTGCCGATGCCGTGAAAAGTTCGCGCGGCAGGAACAGGGAGTCGCTCATGGAAGGCCTCGCTCGGTCGACGTGACGAAGCACAGTGTGCGACGCGCGCGTTTCAACCGCGCTTCGCTCCGGGTTTCAATTGTTGCGTCATGCCCTGCTTCCAGGCATAACGGTCAGGTCAGTCACGACGCTCGCACGAGCGCACACACGCACAGGCCGGCTTGCCGGCCATCAAGGAGGGGGCGTGGGGAACAGCCATGGCGCCGCCGTGCCGGTCATCGGGCACGATCCAGCGGCAGCAACCGACGATGACGGTCCGGCCTTCCTGCCGGACCAGGCCGCGAGCCCGGCGCAACGCCGGCGCGCCACCACCATCATCGTGATGTCGGTGTTGCTGTTCGTGGCTTTGGCACCGTTTGCAAAGGTCAAGCTGGCGCCGTTCCCCGCCTTCATCGCCCTCTACGAAACCGCGGTCGTCGTCAACGACCTGATCACCGCGGTGCTGCTGTTCGGCCAGTCGCGCGTGCTGCGCACGCGCCGGCTGTCGGTGCTGGCCAGCGGCTACCTGTTCGCCGCGCTGCTGGTGGTCGGCCATGCGCTGAGCTTCCCGGGGCTGTTCGCGCCGGAGGGGCTGCTGGGTGCCGGGCCGCACAGCACCGCGTGGATCTACACGTTCTGGCACCTCGGCTTCCCGCTGTTCGTGCTGGCCTATGCCTGGCCGGCGCGAGCGGTGGCCACGCCGCGCGTCGAACGGCAGTCGGCCTTCGTGGTGCCGCTGGCCACCGTCGCGCTGGCCTTGGGGCTGATCGCGCTGGCCACCGTCGGTGCGCCGCTGCTGCCGGCGGTGATGCAGGGTTCGCAATCGACGCCGCTGCTGCGCGGCATGGTCGGCGGCATCGGCGTCGTCACGCTGCTGACGCTTGCGCTGCTGTGGAAGCAGCGGCGCCCATCGGTGCTCGACCGCTGGCTGATGGTGGCGCTGTGCGCCTGGCTGTTCGACACCGCGTTGTCGGCGATGCTGAACGCCGGCCGCTACGACCTCGGCTTCTACGCCGGCCGGCTGTACGGGCTGCTGACCTGCAGCGTGGTGCTGTACGAACTGCTGCTGGAGAACGGGCTGATGTACGTGCGGCTCGCGCAGGCGCATGCGGACGAGCGCCGGCGCAGCCGCGAGCTGGCGGCCGCGCGCGACCAGGCGCAGGCGGCCGATGCGGCGAAGAGCCTGTTCCTCGCCAGCATGAGCCACGAGATCCGCACGCCGATGAACGCCATCATCGGGTTGACCCAGCTGGTGCTCGACAGCAAGCTCGACGCGCAGCAGCGCAGCCACCTCGGCAAGGTGCAGACCTCGTCGAAGGCCTTGCTCTCGCTGCTGAACGACATCCTCGACTACTCGAAGGCCGAGGCCGGCCGGGTCGTGCTGGAGAGCGAGGAATTCAGCGCCGAGGAGACGATCGAGAACGTCGGCAACCTGTTCGCTGTGCGCATCGAGGAGGCCGGGCTCGAGCTGGTGTTCGAGATCGACGAGGCCATCCCGCAGCGCCTGCTCGGCGATGCGCTGCGGCTGACGCAGGTGCTGAACAACCTGGTCGGCAACGCGATCAAGTTCACGCCGCGCGGCGAGATCGTCGTCAGCGCCGCGCTGGTGTCGCGCGACGAGCTCGGCGTCGAGCTGCGCTTCGGCGTGCGCGACACCGGCATCGGGCTGACGCCCGAGCAGGCGGGGCAGCTGTTCCAGGTGTTCGGCCAGGCCGAGCGCAGCACCGCGCGCCGCTACGGCGGCAGCGGGCTGGGTCTCGCGATCTGCAAGCGCCTGGTCGAGCTGATGGGCGGCACGATCGAAGTCCGCAGCACGCCGGGCGAGGGCAGCCTGTTCACCTTCAATGCCCGCTTCGGGCTGGCACGCGAAGGTGCCGAGCGCATCGATTTGCACGCGATCCGCGGCATGCGCACGCTGGTGCTGGACAACCAGCCGACCGCACGCGTGGTGCTGCAGCAGGTGCTGCAGAGCTGGCGCTTCCAGGTCGGCAGCGCGGCGTTTGCGGCCGATGCGATGCACAAGCTCAAGCGTGCCGATGCGCAGTCGCCGTACGAGTTGCTGCTGCTGGACTGGCGATCGGCGGACCTCGATTTCGTGCTGGAGGCGCGTCGCGTCGCGGCGGAGCGGGGGGCGCGCGAGCTGGCGATCGTCGCGATGGCGACGCCGCACACGCTGGAGCGTGTCAGCGAGGCGCTGGACGGGCTGCCGTTGACGGGCGTGCTGAGCAAGCCGATCACGCCGTCGCGGCTGTTCGACACGGTGGTGCGGCTGCAGCGCGGCGAGCAGGCGCAGAGCGCGCCGGTGGTGTCGCGCACGGCCGGCCATGCCGAGCAGCTGAAGCCGCTGCGCGGCGCGCGCGTGCTGCTGGTCGAGGACAACCTGGTGAACCAGCAGGTGGCGCTGGCATTCCTGGCGCTCGGCGAGCTGGAGGTGACGGTCGCGAACAACGGGCTCGAGGCGGTCGAGTGGGTACGCAAGGCACCCTTCGACCTGGTGTTGATGGACATGCAGATGCCGGAGATGGACGGGCCGCAGGCGACGCGCGTGATCCGGCAATTGCCGAACGGCGAGCACCTGCCGGTGATCGCGATGACGGCGGCGGCGATGGACGAAGACCGGCAGGAATGCTTCGCGGCCGGGATGAATGCGCATGTGAGCAAGCCGATCGATCCGCAGGAGCTGGTGCGTTCGCTGCTGGCGTGGATGCCGGATTCTGCGGGACGTGGTTTGGCGCGTCGCGGGGGGTGAGGGGATGGGCTGGGGGCTCATGCCTCGGCGGTCGGCCCTGGCGGGCCGACTCCACGAAGAAGCTCGGCTTCGGGGATGCGCCGGCAAACTCCCTCCGCTCGCTTCGCTCGCTGTGGTCAAACAGTGCCGGCGAGTCAGTCCACGAAGCGCGCTGGCGCGCGCCATCCCCGAAGCCGAGCTTCTCCGTCGCCTCAGAAATCGCCCCCAGCCCATCCCCTCACCCCCCGCTCAACACCAGCCGCTCTTGTTGGGGGGAAAAGACTGAAGTGACCGACGAGCGCGCCGACGCTCGTCGGTCACTTCAGTCTTTTCCCCCAAACACAGCGCGGCGGTTCGCAAAGGCGCGGGTGGGGAGGGTGTGGAGCGCCAATAAAGAGGGTGCGCCGGAGCTGGCTGGCTTCATGGCCCGCGTGCGCAGCACGCTTCGTGAACTGACTGTCGCCGACTGTTTGACCACAGCGAACGAAGTGAGCGGCGGGAGTTTCGGCGACGGGCCTTGAAGCCAGTCAGCGGAGGGCAGTCCTTGCCCCGCCAGGGGCGAGGACCGCTCCCGACGGCGCGCCACAGCCTCTCCACCCGCGCCTTTGCCGCTCTCAATCAACCTCCGAGCAGAACTCCCCGTCCGCCACCAGACACTGCCCCTCCTCAGAATCCGCCGCCACCCCCACCCCACGCGTCACGATCCGGCTGCTCGACAGCCGTTTCGCCTCGGCCGTCGGCAGCAGCACCCACATCTGGCCGCGGTGCTTCGTGCTGCGCGCGTTCTGCCCGGCCTCGGAACCGAAGCCCCAGAAGTAGTCCGCTCGCACCGCACCGCGGATCGCGCCGCCGGTGTCCTGCGCGAACACCAGCCGCTGCACCTGGATCGCCGAGCCCGACGGTGCCGGTGCGCTCAGGAACACCGGGTAGCCGAGCGGCGTCACGCGCGGATCGACCGCCACCGAGCGCCCCGCCGTCAACGGCACGCCCAAGGCACCCTGCGGCCCCTCGCTGGCCGGCCGGTCGGCCACCGGCTTGAAGAACACATAGCTGGGATCGGCCACCAGCCGGCCCTGCGTGACCCGCGCCGGTGGCTTGGCCGCTGGGGCTGCAGCGGCCGCAGCCCCCCGGGCCGGCTTCGCGCCGCCCAGCAGCTGGTCGACCAGGCTGTCCGATGCACCTCCGCGCGGCGCGGCGGCCGGCACCGCCTTGCCGCGCGTGACGACCGGCGAATCGTCGTCGGCCGCCACCTCGTCCTCCAGCACGAACTCCTGCGGCTGCTCGGCCGCCGCGCCGGTCCCGCGGGTCACGACCTTCGTGCCCTGGACGGCCGCAACCCGCAACGGCTTGAACGGGTGCCCGTTCTGCTCGGCGTACTGCACCCGCAGGATGCTGCCGTCCGGCAGCCGGATGCGGCCCGAGCCCTGCACCTGCATCGCATACAGAGCGAGGCCGTCGTTGACCCACGCGATCACCGGCGCGCCGATGTCCTGCGGCAGGTTCAGCGCCTCCAGCTCGGCACGGGTGTAGTAAGGCTCGGCACGGGCGCTCGCCCCGCTGCCGGTCAGCCGCACGCGCAGCCGGCGGTCGCGGTCGTCGAGCTCGAAGCGGCGCAGGTCCATCGCGTAGCTGCCGGCCTGCGGTGCCGGCAGCGCCACCAGCTGGTGCCCCTCCGGCCGCACCGCGACCACGCCGCGGCGCTGCGCCTTCGGCACCTGCGACCAGTCGAGCGTGTACAGGTCGCGCGGCACGCCCAGCACCGGCACGTTGTAGACGGCGCTGCGCTGGCGCTGGCCTTCGAGCAGCGGCTCGAAGTAGCCGGTGATGTCGCCCTCGCGGCTCGCGTCGGTGTTCAGGATGCGCAGCAGCGAGAAACGGCTCTCGAAGAATCCGCGCATCGCGGTCGTGTCGGCGGCCGGCACGCGCCGCGACGCATCGCAGATGTCGCGCCATTCGTCGCGCTTCTGCAGCACCTCGCACGAATGGCGGAACGCGCCCCAGCCGGCACGCAGGTCGTCCTGCTGCCAGCCGGGCAGTTCGTCGAAGTTCGCGAGCTTGAAGACGGCGTTGCGGGTGCGCACTTCGCTCGGTGCCGCCACCCGGGCGACGCCCGACTTCGGGGTGGCGACGCCCGGCGTGCCGCCTGCGTTCGCCAGCGGCGCGGCCGATGCCGATCCACCCGGTGCCGTCGTGGCCGACGACGTGGCGCCCGACGGTGCGGGAGCCTGCGTCGCACAGGCCACCAGGGCCAGCACGGCCAGTGCGGCCGACAGGCGCAGGCCGGCGTGCCGGCGCGGACGAAGAGCAGCGGGCCAAGGGTCGAAACGTTGCATGGCGGGAGCCTAGGCGTCGGCCGGTCGCCGTCCAACTGACCTTCGTCAACCGGCCTGCCGCGCCCGTCGTCCGGCCTGGCCCCGCGCTCATTACCTAAGTCACGACTGACTGGCGAGAGCGACCGCTATCCTGCGGACGCCAGACCGTGAACGGGGCCGGATGCCGCGTCGCGGCCAGACTTCCCACCCCTCACCCCACCCGCCGTCCCATGCGCCATCTGTTCATCACCGCCGCGCTGGCCGCCTTCGGCCTCGTCGCAGGTTGCACCACCGTCGAGAAGTACAACCCGTTCGCCGGCCCCGCCACGCTGAAGGGCGAGATCACCACCGGCGCCCAGACCAACCCCGACGCCCGCAAGCGCGCCTCGCCGGTCGTCGTGCGCGTGTTCGAGCTGAAGGCCAACGCGCAGTTCGAGTCGGCCGACTTCGTCTCGCTGTTCGAACGCGAGCAGCAGGTGCTCGGTCCCGACCTGGTGTCGCGCGAAGAATTCGTGCTGCGCCCCGGCGAGAAGCGCCCGCTCGAGAAGAAGCTGTCGCCCGAGACGAAGTTCATCGGCGTGATGGTGGCCTTCCGCGAACTCGAACGCGCCCGCTGGCGCGCGGTGGTCCCGGTGGCCGTGAACCGCACCAACGTGGTCGCCGTCAGCCTCGACGACATCGCGGTGCAGGCCACCCGCACCCAGCCCTGAGCGCACGGATCCCTCCATGAGCTGGCGCGCCAAGGTCGTCTGGTCCTCGGGGATGTTCCTGCAGCCCCACCATTTCCAGCAGGAAACCCGCTACATCGAGCGCCTGGTCGACGCACGCACGCGTTGCGTGACGCCATTCGCCTGGGGCTTCTCCGAACTGGAGATCGACGAGGGCCTGCTCTCGCTCGGCAAGCTCGGCCTGACGCGCGCCGCCGGCCTGCTGCCCGACGGCACGCCGTTCTCGATGCCGCTGCTCGACCCGCTGCCGCCGCCGATCGAGGTGCCGGCCGACGTGAAGGGCGAGCTGATCTACCTCGCGCTGCCGCTGCAGCGCCAGGGCCTGAACGAGGTCGACTTCAGCGGCACCGACGAGCTGTGCCGCTTCGAGGCCGCCGAAGAGAACGTGCGCGACAACACCGACGCGAGCGACGAACCGGCCACCATCCAGACCGGCAAGCTGCGCATGCGCTTCGTGCGCGCGAAAGAGGCCACCGAAGCCTATGCGCTGCTCGGCATCGCGCTGGTGGCCGAGCGCCGCAGCGACGGCCAGGTCACGCTGGAGCGCAGCTACATCCCGCCGCAGGTGTCGATCGAATCGACGGGCCAGCTGTCGGCCAGCGCGTCGCTGCTGCACGGGCTGATCCTGCAGCGCGCGCAGGCGCTTGCCGCCCGCATGGGCCAGCTGAGCCACGGCGTGTCGGAGCTGGCCGATTTCCTGATGCTGCAGACGCTGAACCGCAACGAGCCGATCTTCAGCCAGCACACCGCGGTGCCGAACGCGCACCCGAAAGAGCTGCACCGCGACTGCCTGCGCCTGGCCGGCGACCTGGCCACGCTGGTCAGCAGCACGCGGCGCCCGCCCGAATTCCCGCCGTACCGGCACGACGACCTGAACGCCTGCTTCGCGCCGGTGTTCGCCGAGCTGCGCCGCCTGCTGACCGCGGTGCTCGAGCAGAACGCGTTGCAGATCGAGCTGGTCGGCCGCTCGCACGGCGTGCGCACCGCGGTCGTCAACGACCTCGAACTGGTGCGCACCGGCAGCTTCGTGCTGGCGGTCAATGCGCAGGTGCCGGGCGAGCAGTTGCGCCAGCGCTTCCCGGCCCAGACCAAGATCGGTCCGGTCGACAAGATCCGCGACCTGGTCAACCTGCAGCTGCCGGGCATCGGGCTGCGCGCGCTGCCGGTCACGCCGCGCCAGCTGCCGTTCCATGCCGGCTTCTCCTATTTCGAGCTCGACCGCAGCGGCGAGCTGTGGAAGGCGATCACGGTCAACGGCCATGTCGCGATGCACATCGCCGGCGACTTCCCCGGGCTCGAGCTGGAACTGTGGGCGATTCGAAGCTCAACGGCCTGAGATGGCCTGAGACGGCAGTCCTGACTCCCTGAAAGAACGTGGTAAGCCAGATGAGTCCCTCTTCCCCCGACGATCCGTTTGCCGAAGTCGACACCGGCCGCACGTTCATCATGCCGACGCCCGGCGGGCGCACCACCGCGATGCCGTCGCGCCCGCAGCACGCGCCGCAGCAGGCGGCCGGCGCCGACGTGGCGGCCGACATCGGCCCGAGCGACAGCGGGCTGAACCCGCTGGTCGCGCTGGCCAACCCGCTGCTCGCGCTGGTGCCGCAGATCCGCGCGTCGACGCAGCTCGCCGACCCGGCCGCGCTGCGCGAATCGATCGCCCAGGGGCTGCGCGAATTCGAGGCGCAGGCGCGCGCCCGCGGCATCGCGCCCGAGCGCGTGCTCGCCGCGCGCTACATCCTGTGCACGCTGCTCGACGAGGTGGCCGCGACGATGCCGTGGGGCGCGTCCGGCCAGTGGGGCCGCCACAGCCTGCTCGCGATGTTCCACAACGAAACCGGCGGCGGCGAGAAGGTGTTCCAGCTGATGGCCAAGCTGGCCGAGAACCCGGCCGGCAACCGCGACCTGCTGGAGCTGATCTACGCCGCGCTGAGCCTCGGCTTCGAAGGCCGCTACCGCGTCGTCGACGGCGGCCGCGCGCAGCTCGAAGCGGTGCGCGAGCGGCTCGCGCAGATCATCAGGAAGGAGCGCGGCGACTACCCGCAGCCGCTCGCGCAGAACTGGCGCGGCGAGGCCGCGACCCGCCGCTCGATGCTGACCTGGCTGCCGCTGTGGGTGGCCAGCGCGGTCGTGGTGCTGCTGGTGGTCGCGGTCTACCTCGGGCTGTCGTTGCGGCTCAGCGGCGACTCCGACCCGGTCTACGGCCGCATCCAGGAGCTGCGGCTGATCCCGCCGACGCCGCCGGTCAAGCTGCCGGCGCCGAAGCCGCGGCTCGCGCAGTTCCTCGTCAACGACATCAAGGCCGAGCTGGTCACGGTGCGCGACGAGGTCGACCGCAGCGTCGTGATCATCCGCGGCGACGGGCTGTTCCCGCCGGCCAGCGCGGCGCTCACGAAAGACCGCGAGGCGCTGATGAAGCGCATCGCCGAGGCGCTGGCCCAGGTGGCGGGCACGGTGCTGGTGACCGGCCACACCGACAACGTGCGCATCCGCACCGCGCAGTTCCCGTCGAACTGGCACCTCTCGGAAGAGCGCGCGAAGACCGTGCGCGACATCCTGGTCGGCTACGGCGTCACCGGCGACCGCGTGAAGGCCGAAGGCCGTGCCGACGGCGAGCCGGTGGCCGCCAACGACACGCCGGCCAACCGCGCGCTGAACCGGCGCGTCGAAATCACCTTGTTCATCACGCGCGGCGCAACGCCCGCGGCCTCGGCGCCCGGAACCGGATCATGAAGAAGCTGCTCGGACTCCTGCTCAACCCGTGGTTCCTGTTGATCCTCGGGCTGATCGCGCTGTCGCTGATCGTCTGGATCGTCGGCCCGCTGATCGCGATCGGCGCCTGGAGGCCGCTCGAAAGCACGACCGCGCGGTTCGTGTTCATCGGCGTCATCATCGGCCTGGTCGTGCTGCGCAAGCTGTGGCAGTACTTCCGCGCGCGCAAGACCAACGCCCGCGTCGTCGACCAGCTGCTGACCCCGGTGCCCGGCGCGCACGCCGACGACCCGGCCAATGCCGAGGTGAAGACGCTCAACGAGCGCTTCGAGAAGGCGCTGCAGACGCTGCGCAACGCGAAGTTCGACACCGGCAAGACCGGGGTGGCCGGCGCGTTCAGCGGGCTCACGTCGCGGCTCGGCAAGCGCTATCTCTACGAGCTGCCCTGGTACGTGATCATCGGCGCGCCCGGCTCCGGCAAGACCACCGCGCTGGTCAACTCGGGCCTGAACTTCCCGCTCGCCGCCGCGATGGGCGAGCATTCGGTGAAGGGCGTCGGCGGCACCCGCAACTGCGACTGGTGGTTCACCGACCAGGCGGTGCTGATCGACACCGCCGGCCGCTACACCACGCAAGACAGCCACAAGAGCACCGACAGCAAGGCCTGGGAGAGCTTCCTCGGCCTGCTCAAGCGCAGCCGGCCGCGCCAGCCGCTGAACGGCGTGCTGATCACGGTGTCGGTCAGCGACCTGCTGACGGCCAACGCGAACGAGCGCGCGCAGCATGCCGCCACCGTGCGCCTGCGCCTGCAGGAGCTGCACCAGCACCTGGGCATGCGCTTCCCGATCTACCTGCTGGTCACCAAGTGCGACCTGCTGTCGGGCTTCATGGAGACGCTGGGCGAGGTCGACAAGGACACCCGCGCGACGCCGTGGGGCATGACCTTCAAGCTCGACAAGCAGCAGCACACCGACCTGTCGGTGTTCCCGGCCGAGTTCGACGCGCTCGAGAAGCGCCTGACCGACGGCCTGATCGACCGCTTGCAGCTCGAGCGTGATCCGCAGCGCCGCGCCCGCATCTACGGCTTCCCGCAGCAGTTCGAAGCGCTGCGCGGGCTGCTGAAGGACTGGATCGACCAGGTCTTCTCGCCGTCGCAGTTCGAGGCCCACCCGCTGCTGCGCGGCGTGTACTTCATCAGCGGCACGCAAGAAGGCACGCCGATCGACCGCATGCTGGGCCGCATCGCGCGCACCTACCGGCTCGAACGCACGGTGCTGCCGCCGCTGCAGTCCAGCGGCAAGAGCTTCTTCCTGTCGCGGCTGCTGAAGGAAGTGGTGTTCGGCGAATCGGCGCTGGCCGGAACCGACCTGAAATGGGAACGCCGCCGCGCGTGGATGATCACCGCCGCCTATGCGGCGCTCGGCATCGTGTCGGTCTGCGTGCTGCTCGCCTGGGGCGTCAGCTACGTCAACAACCAGCGCTACATCGCGAAGGTCGACGCCACGGTCGAGGAGGTGCGCAAGCTGGTGCAGGCTACCCCCAACCGTGCGTCGCCCGACATCCTGGTGCTGCTGCCGGCGCTGCAGGCCACGCGCGACCTGGCACGCGCCGGCATCGGCGATTCGGTGCCGTTCAGCCACGGCTTCGGGCTGTACCAGGGCCGCAAGCTCGATGGCGCGTCGCAGCAGGCCTACCGCCGCATGCTGACCGACGCGGTGCTGCCGCGCATCGCGCTCGGCATCGAAGACCGGCTGAAGACCGGCCTCGACAACCCGGAGCTGCAGTACGAGGCGCTGAAGGCCTATGTGATGCTGTACGACCCGGAGCGCTTCGATCCGGCGGCCTTGAAGCTGTACGTGATGGCCGACTGGGACAACAGCCTGCCGCGCTCGGTGACCACCGAGCAGCGGGCCGACCTGGAGGCGCATCTCGATGCGCTGCTGGCCGAAGGCCAGGCGGTGTCGCCGCTGCCGGAGGACAAGGCGCTGGTGGCACAGACGCGCCAGCAGTTGACGGCCACGCCGCTGACCCAGCGCGTCTACCGCCGGCTCAAGCGCCAGGGCGTCGGCGCCGAGATCCCGGAGTTCACGGTCGCGAAGGCGGCCGGGGCGGCGGCCGGGCTGGTGTTCACCCGCGCCAGCGGGCAGCCGCTGACCCGCGGCGTGCCGGGGCTCTTCACCTACGACGGCTACCACAAGGGCTTCCAGCGCGAGGTCGGGCGGGTGGCGCGCCAGCTGGCCGACGAGGAGAGCTGGGTGCTGGGCGTCAACGACAGCGGCCGGCAGAACGCGCTGCGCTCGGTCGAGGTGCAGGACCAGCTGGCCGACGAGGTGCGCCGCGTCTACCTGACCGACTACGTGAAGGTGTGGGAGGACTTCATCAAGGACGTGAAGGTGCTGGAGGCCAGGGACCTGTCGCAGGCGGTGCAGCTGGCGCGCGTGCTGTCGGCACCGGACAACCCGCTGGTGCCGCTGCTGAAGGCGATGTCGCGCGAGACGACGCTCGGCGACAAGAAGGACGTGGTGTCGCGGATCGAGAACAAGGCGCAGGAGGCGATCAGCAAGTCGCGCGCGGAGTTCGGCAAGCTCTTCGGAACGCCGGACGGGCCGAAGCCGCTGGAGCCCGGGCAGCGCATCGAGAGCATCGTCGACGACCGCTTCGTCGCGCTGCGCCAGCAGGTGCAGGCGGCCGACGGCAAGGCGCCGCCGATCGAATCGACGATCGCGCTGATCAACGAGGTCTATGCGATGCTGACGGCGGCCGATACCGCGGTGAAGGGCGGCAACGTCGCGCCGCCGTCGGACGTGCCGAACAAGGTCAAGGCCGAGGCGGCGCGGCTGCCCGAACCGGTCCGCTCGCTGTTGAACAACCTGTCGGAGAGCGGCATCGGCGCGTCGACGGCCAGCGCCCGCAAGAACCTGCGGGAACTGATCTACGCCGAGGTCGGGATGTTCTGCCAGCAGGCGATCAGCGGACGCTACCCGTTCGCGCGCGGCAGCAGCACCGACGTGCAGCAGGAAGACTTCACGCGGGTGTTCGGGCCGGGCGGCTCGTTCGACACGGTGTTCCAGAAGAACCTGGCCAACCTGGTCGACATCTCGGCGCGGCCCTGGCGGTTCAAGACGGTCGACGGCGTGTCGACGGGCGGCGGCGACAGCTCGATGCTGCTGCCCTTCCAGCGCGCGGCGGTGATCCGCGACACCTTCTTCCGCGGCGGCGGCACCGGGCCGGGCCTGCGGCTCGATTTCAAGCCGATGGAGATGGACCCGTCGATCACGCAGTTCACGCTCGACGTCGACGGCCAGCTGGTCAAGTACGCGCACGGCCCGCAGATCCCGGCATCGATCCAGTGGCCGGGGCCGCGCGGCAGCACGCAGGTGCGGGTCGCGCTGACGCCGGTGTCGCCCAGCGGCCTGTCGGGCGACACCAAGGAAGGCCCGTGGGCGCTGTTCCGCTTGTTCGACAAGCAGCAGATCGAGGCGGCCGGCGCGCCGGAGCGCTTCAAGGCGACCTTCAACATCGACACCCGCAAGGCGGTGTTCCTGGTCACCGCGAGCAGCGTGCGCAACCCGTTCCGCCTGCCCGAGCTGCAAGAGTTCTCATGCCCGGGCAAGCCGTGAGCCACGATTTCAGCATCGACCAGTTCATCAGCGGCGTCGGCACGCAGGCGCCGGGCTGGTTCGGCAAGCTGGCGATGCTGGGCGATTTCGCGAGCCGCCGGCTGCCGCAACCCTTCGTCGATGCCTGCGACGCCTGGCTGTCCAAGGGCATGGAGGCGAGCCGGACGCGGCTCGGCGCGCAGTTCCTCGACGTGTACCTGACCGGCCCGATCTGGCGCTTCGCCTGGGCGCCCGGCCTGATCGACAGCGAATGGTGGGCCGGCGTGCTGATGCCGAGCGTCGACAAGGTCGGCCGCTACTTCCCGCTGGTGGTCGCGCAGACGGCGCACGACCTGCCGGAGACGCTGGAGGGCATCCAGGCGCTCGACGGCTGGTACCGGCACCTGAGCGCCGCGGCACTCGGCACGCTGACGCCCGGCACGACCGTCGAAGACTTCGAATCGGCGCTCGCGCGCGCGCCGTCGTGGCAGGCCGAGCGGCACTGCGTCGAACCGGCCGCCACCGCGATGCCGGGGCGGCTGCGCTACACCTATGCCGGCGCGGCCAGCCTGCCGCAATGGGTCGACGGGCTGGTGGTCGCCGAGGCGATGCGCCGCTACACCGGCCACAGCCTGTGGTGGCCCGACCATGCGTCGGCACCCGACGACAGCCTGTCGGTGGCGCCCGGGCTGCCGCCGCCGGAGTATTTCTCGGAGCTGTTGGAGGGCCGCTGGTGATCGAATCGACCTCCGGGCCGGATGACGACCGCACGGTCGTGAAGACCGATGCGCCGCCCGACGGCGGCAACTCGCTGCCGAACGGCTTCCGGCTGCAGGAGTACGTGGTCGAGGGCCTGGTCGGCGAGGGCGGCTTCGGCATCGTCTACCTGGCGCGCGATACCCAGCTGGGCCGCGTGGTCGCGCTGAAGGAGTACATGCCGGCGACGCTCGCGACGCGCGGCCCGCAGTGCGAGGTGTCGGTGCGCTCGTCGCGCCACCGCGAGACCTTCGAGCTCGGCCTGCGCAGCTTCGTCAACGAGGCGCAGCTGCTGGCGGCCTTCGACCACCCGTCGCTCGTCAAGGTGTACCGCTTCTGGGAGCAGCAGGGCACGGCCTACATGGCGATGCCGTACTACCAGGGGCCGACGCTGAAGCAGTGGCTGATCGAGCATGGCCGGCCCGACGAGGCGCTGCTGCTGGGCGTGGCGCACCCGCTGATCGACGCGCTGGAGCTGATGCACCACCAGCGCTGCTACCACCGCGACATCGCGCCCGACAACATCCTGCTGCTGACCCAGCAGAGCACGCAGTTCGGCGGCGCTGCGAGCATGCGGCCGGTGCTGCTGGACTTCGGCGCGGCCCGGCGCGTGATCGGCGACGCGACGCAGGCGCTGACCGTGATCCTGAAGGCCGGCTACGCGCCGGTCGAGCAGTACGCCGAATCGAGGGCGATGCGCCAGGGCCCGTGGACCGACGTGTACGCGCTGTGCGCGGTGCTGTATGCCTCGATCACCGGGCGCGCGCCGCTGGCGTCGGTCAGCCGGCTCGTCACCGACGACCTGCAGCCGGCGGTGCAGGCCGGCGCCGGCCGGTATTCGCCGCAGTTCCTCGCGGCCATCGATGCGGGGCTGTCGGTGAAGCCGGACGACCGGCCGCAGGACATGGCGGCGCTGCGCGCCTTGCTGCCGGGCGGGCATGCGTTGGGCCACGGGACGTCGCAGTTGGGCAGCACGACGCGCGGCGGGTTGCCGGTGCCGCCTGACCTTGGCGCGTCGACGGTGGTTGCGGGCGGCCGCTCGACGCGGCCGGCCGAACTGATGACGGATCCGCACGCGAAGCCGTCATCGCGCGCCGGGGTGTACGCGCTGGCCGGGCTGGCGGTGGCTGCGGCGGCCGGTGCGGGCTGGTGGTTCGCCGGGCGGGCGCCGGCGCCTGCGCCGGTGGTGGCGGCAACGCCGGCATCGGCGGCGGTCGCATCGCCTGCGCCGGCACCCGTCTCTGCACCCGCGCCGCCGCCGGCCGTGCCGTTCGGGCTGGTCACCGCGCTGCAGGACATCGTGCGCCATGCCGATCCGGTGCTCGGCGTCAACGCGCTGGCCGACAAGTCGCAGCTGCGCATCGGCAGCGACCGGCTGCAGTTCCGCGTCAAGTCGTCGGAGGCCGGCTACCTGTATGTGTTCCTGGCCGGCACCGACAAGGCCCACTTCTACCTGCTGTTCCCGAACGAGCTCGACAAGAACAACCGCATCGAGCTGAACCGCGAGGTCGTGCTGCCGCGCGCCGGCTGGCACATCACCGCCGGCGGCCCGCCGGGCACCGACCACATCGTCGCGATGGTGTCGCGCCGGCCGCGCGACATGACCGGCATCGGCGTCAAGAAGGCCGGCGACCAGATCCCCGAGATCGACCTGCAGCTCGCCGAGCAGCGGTGGGCGGCCCGCAGCGCGGCCGAGAGCCCGTTCGCCGGCCAGCCGGTGTGCGAGGCCGGCGAGTCGCCGTGCGACGGCAGCTATGGGGCGACGCTGCTGGTGATCGACGAGGTCGGCGTCAGGAAATAGCCACCGACGCCGGGATGCGGGCGCTGCGAGCGATGGAACCGCTTGCCGCGAACTGCCACTCAAGAGATCAAATCATGAGGCGCAGCATAGGGAGCGGTGATGGTGGGTGATCGTCCGGGTGGGCTCAAGCGCACGCGCTCGGGAAGTCCCCAGCCGCCGAGCCGGAACGAGGTCGAGCACCAGGGCGAGAGGCCGGATCCGCTCGGCTTCGGGCCCGACATGCTGCGGGATTGCAGGCTGGCTGCGGCGTGCCAGCTCGTGAGCGTCATGCGCACCGACCGGGCGATGTTGAATCGCCTGTCGACGGGGGGACGGACGCTCGCGGCGCAGCGGCCGCCCCGGCGCGAAATCAGGACGTGGGTGCCGCTGGGCGACGGCGAGGTGTGCATCAACCTGAAGTCCGGTGGCTTGCGCGAAAGTGATGGGCAACCGATGCGCTGCACCAGCGATGAGTCCACGCTCCTGAAGTGTTTTGTCGATGCACGTGGCAGCGCCGTGCCGTGCGAGCGCATCAAGGCGTCCGTCGGGCCTCAGTGGGGTAGTGCCATCGCTGGCGTGCGCAAGCTGCTGCCACCTAGCGCCGTGGTGAAAATGGGCGATGCCTACCAGCTGCGCTTGCCGTCGTCGGCGCTGGGCGAGCCGTCGCGCACCGCTGCGCCGTTCACGTTGTGGCACGAGCAATGTGCGGTTCAGCGTGGTGGCGATCAACGGCCCGTCCTGTTGGATCGCGCCGAGTACACCGTGTTCGCGACCATGTTGGACCGTCGAGGGGAGACGATTCGTGCCGGAGACCTGGATGATGCGATCCGGCACCTGACACCCTTTCCGAGGGCTGCGATCGACGCGATGTGCGACAAGATCGGCAGGACGTATTTCAAGAACGCTTCAGGCCGCCGCTGCCTCCTCTGATCGATCGAGGCTTGCAGCGCGCGTGCCGCCGCGGTCCAATGCGCATCCACAAGCACAACGCGATGACGCGGGAGGTTCCATGGCAGCACGCCCACCGACGACGCCGACGGTACGGAAGACCCGGCCGAAGGCCACGCCACGGCCGAAGCGCCCCACCGCCGACCCGCTGCCGAAGAACGCACGCTTCATGCGCGTCGCGCGCCCCGACGAGATCGACGTGCGCGACCGGCCGTACCGCCCGGCCATCGGCAGCGCCCCGCCGCCGACGCTGTTCCCGAAGCACGGCCTGCCGGTCAAGTACCAGGGCGACACGATGGCCTGCACCGGCTTCGCGCTGTCGCTGGTGGTCGAGCACCTGCTGCTGGCCTCGGGCCGCGAGCGCAAGCCGGCGATCTCGCCGTACATGCTGTACTCGATGGCGCGCCGCTACGACGAGTACCCGGGCTCGTCGGAAGACAAGGGCTCCAGCCTGCGCGGCGCGATGAAGGGCTGGTTCAAGCACGGCGCCTGCCGTGAGCCGCTGTTCCCGGGGCTGGAGATGCCGGCGGCGAGCAAGAGCCTGGCCGACGACTGGTGGTTCGATGCCGTCAAGCGCCCGCTCGGCGCCTACTACCGCATCGACCACAAGGCGATCACCGACATGCATGCCGCGCTGAACGAGGTCGGCATCCTGTACGCGAGCGCCGGCTGCCACTCCGGCTGGGACGACGGCATCGAGCTCACCGCGCTGAAGAAGCGACCGACCTCGTTCACCGAGCCGCGCCAGGGAATCTGGGAGATCCCGGTCAAGGGCGGCCATGCGCGGCACTCGGGCCACGCCTTCGCGATCGTCGGCTACAACGAGCGCGGCTTCCTGATCCAGAACTCCTGGGGCACCGACTGGGGCTCGTACGGCTACGCGATCCTCAGCTACGACGACTGGATCGCCAACGCGATGGACTGCTGGGTCGCGCAGCTGGGCGTCGTGACGCAGGACCACACCGCGATCTCGAAGTCGATCAGCCTGCGCACCGATGCGGCCGGCCGCGTCGCGCTCGCCGCGAGCGAGGTGCTGCGCAACCGCGAGCTGTCGCCGTTCATCGTCAACATGGGCAGCAACGGCGCGCTGAGCAACAGCGGCGTATTCCGCACCCGGCCCGACGACGTGCGCGCGATCGTCGACGTGCAGCTCGCGCAGGCCCGCAAGCAATGGGGGCTGCAGGACGACGTGGTCGACGTCTGCATCTTCGCGCACGGCGGGCTGGTCGGCGAAGCCGCCGCGGCCGACATCGCGGCCCAGTGGATCCCGATGCTGTACGAGCAGCGGATCTTCCCGATCTTCCTGATGTGGGAGACCGACTTCTTCACCAGCGCGCTGAACTGCATCGACGACGCGATCCGCGACGTGCCGCGCAGCACCGCCGCCGGTTCGTCGATGAGCGCCTGGTGGAACGAGCGGCTGGAGCGCGTGCTGTCGCGCCCCGGCACGCGCATCTGGGGCGAGATGAAGCAGAACGCCGATGCGATGAGCCTGTACCGGCCCGGCGTGCCGGACGACGAGCAGGCGGGCGCGGTGCTGCTGTACGGGCATTTCAAGCATGGCGTGGCCGACAAGCGCATCCGCATGCACTTCGTCGGGCATTCGGCCGGCAGCATCGTCGCGAGCCTGATGATCGACCGGCTGGCGCAGGAGGGCCTTCGCTTCGAATCGGTCAGCTTCCTGGCGCCGGCGGTGCGCGTCGACACCTTCGAGCGCTGCGTGCGGCCGCACCTCGACTCGGGCGTGGTGCGGCGCTACCAGCAGTTCCACCTGAGCGAGCGCGCCGAGCAGCAGGACCACACCTGCGGGCCGTACCGGCGCTCGCTGCTGTACCTCGTCAGCGAATCCTTCGAAGGCGGCAGCACCACGCCGATCCTCGGGATGCAGCGCTTCTTCGAGGCGATGCCGACGCTGCCGAACACCACCGCATGGGTGTCGCCGGGGCCGGTGAGCGCCAGCACGACGCACGGCGGCTTCGACGACGACCCCGGTACGCGGGCGCAAGTGGTGAAGTTCATCCGCGGGTGAAGGCGGCACCGCCGCATGGAACCCGGTGCAGCGATTTGCCACTCAGCGGGCAACTTCACGCGAGACAGGATGGGCTCCCCCCGGGGAGGCCGGACCACGATGAACAGAGACATCAGCAGCCTGAAACGGTGGCGTCCCTGGGAACTGGATCTCGCGGTCGAGACGCGCAAACGGCCGGACCACGGGCTTGGCACCGAGGTCGCCGAGCCGCCGGTCCGTCCGCCCGATCGACCGCGTGCACGCGATGCCGGGGCCGCGCTGCCGTTCTCCGGGCTGCACGCCACCGCAGGCGATGCGGATCGGCTGCGCAACGAGCACATCGCCCGCGTGGGCGAGGCGCCCGGCGGGCCGGCGACGCCACGATGCTGGGAGTTCCACTTCGTCGGCGGACCGCAGGAGATTGCCGCGCCGGCGCGTTCATCCGACGAGGTGGTCCGCGCGGGGCACTTCCGCATCGATTGCGCGCGCCGCAGCGTCGACCACGAAGACGGTTGCCCGACCGGACTGGACGGCGTTCTCAGGAACCTCCTGGTCGCCCTGGCCGCCGGTCCGGCGGGCGGAGCTGCCCGCGAAACATTGTCGACCGCGACTCGCGGGCACTATCGCGTCGATCAATGGAACGCCGACCTGCGGGCGCTGCGCCGCAGATTCGGCGCGGACGCGATCGTGCGAAAGGGGCAGGGGCTCTATGGTCTCGGCACCTTGGTCGGCCACCCGGTCGACCAGCCGGCGATCGGCGTCGGGCCCGACTGGACCCTGTGTCCGACACACGCGTTCCTGAAGCAGCCGGGCCGCGCGCCGATTCCGTTGGGTCCCCGGGAAGTCGCCGTGTTGCGCCTGCTGGTGCGACACGCGGGCCAGGTCGTCACGTACGGGCAGGTGGGCGATTCGCTGTCCGCGACCGAGAAGGGCCCGGTGTCGTATGCCGTCGTGACCACGGTCTGCGCGAAGCTGCGGCGGGTCATCCCTCGGCCCTTGTCCATCAAGACGATCAGGAACGTGGGCTACCGCCTGGACCTCGACGCGACGGCCTCGCAGTGAGCCTGGTCGCCGCATCCCGTCGCCCGCGCCCCGCCAACCGCCGTCCGTCGCATGCCGGCTCGCGCCGCTTGCCGCCGCGCCGCGTTGCGCCGTATCGTGGCACCCCATGAAACCCGTCCAGCCTGCCACCGCTGCCCCGTCGGCACCGCCTGCCCGGTCCTTCGCCCGACTCTGGGCCTCGCTGACGCCGCGGCGCATCGCCATCAACCTGGTGGTGGCGACCATTGCCGCGATCGCGCTGAACCCGATCTTCGAAACGCCCTTCCTCAGCGTGTGGGGGCGCAGCATCTTCGTCGGGCTGATGCTGCTGGTGGCCTTCGACATCGCGGGGCACTGGCCGTCGCGCTGGCTGCCGCGCTGGGTGGTGCAGGTGGCGGCGGTGGTCGTCACCGCGCCGGTCGCGACGCTGATCGCCTACCTGGTGATGGTGCAGGGCGACGTGAGCAGCTTCCAGCGCAACGAAGGCCTGCTGTGGGGCTTCTTCTCGATCGCGACCACCGGCCTGGCGGTCGGCCTGACGCTCGCGCTCGGCGCGCTGTACCGCGAGCGCGATGCGCAGGCCCGTTCCCAGGCGCTGGCCTTCGCGCTGGAGCGCAGCACGCTCGAGAAGCAGGCGCTCGACGCGCGGCTGCGCCTGCTGCATGCGCAGGTCGAGCCGCATTTCCTGTTCAACACGCTGGCCAACGTGCAGCAACTGGTGGAGTCGGGCTCCGAGCGGGCCGGCCCGGTGCTGAAGAGCCTGATCGCCTACCTGCGCGCCGCGATGCCCAGCCTCGCGCAGGGCAGCAGCACGCTGGGTCACGAGATCGGCCTGGTGCGCGCCTACCTCGACCTGATGCGCATGCGCATGCCCGACCGGCTGGCGTTCGAGGTGTCGATGCCGCCGGCACTGGCCGAGCTGCCGTTTCCGCCGATGGCCTTGCTGACGCTGGTCGAGAACGCGGTGCGGCATGGCATCGACCCGAGCGAGACCGGCGGGCGCATCGAGGTCGGTGCGCGGGCCGATGCGCAGCAGGCCCGCGTCGAGATCTGGGTGCGCGACACCGGCGCCGGGCTGGACGACAAGGCGGTGCCCGGCACCGGGCTGGCCAACCTGCGCGAGCGGCTGAAGGCCACGTACGGCGATGCGGCGCAGCTGCAGCTCGCCGACGAGTCGCCGCACGGCCTGCGCGCGACGCTGCTGCTGCCCGATCCGCGTCCGGATTTCGACGGTGCCGCGGCTGCCGCAGGCGCAGCGGCGGGAGCGACCCGATGACCCCGCCCACCGCACTGATCGCCGACGACGAACCGCTGCTGCGCGAGCGGCTGCGCGGGCTGCTGCAACGGCTGTGGCCGGCGCTCGAGATCGTCGCCGAAGCGCGCAACGGGCGCGAGGCGGTCGAGCTGTTCGACCAGCATGCGCCGCAGGTGGTGTTCCTCGACGTGCACATGCCGGGCTTGAACGGTGTCGACGCGGCGCGCTCGATCGCGCGGCGCGCGCTGGTGGTGTTCGTCACCGCCTACGAGCAGTACGCGGTGACGGCGTTCGAGCAGGGCGCGCTCGACTACGTGGTGAAGCCGTTCGACGAGGAGCGCCTGGCCGACACCGTGCAGCGGCTGCGCGAGCGGCTGGCCGGCCCGCCGGCGGCCGCCGACGGCGACCGGCTGCAGGCGGCGATCGAGAAGATGTCGGCCGAACTGCGCCGCCAGGCCCCGGCGCAGCGGCCGTCGGGCTGGCTGCAGTGGATCAAGGCATCGGTCGGCAACAGCGTGCGGCTGATCCCGGTCGAGCAGGTGGCCTACCTGCGCTCGGACGAGAAATACACGCTGGTGGTGTGGGAGGGCGGCGAGGCGCTGATCCGGCGCACCATCCGCGAGCTGGCCGACGAGCTCGACCCGGAATGCTTCGTGCAGGTGCACCGCTCGGTGATCGTGAACCTGCGGCAGGTGGCGCAGGTGGTGCGTGGGCCGAACGAGACGGCCGACGTGCACATCAAGGGCCGCAACGAGCTGCTGCCGGTGAGCCGCAGCTTCGTGCACGTGTTCCGGCACATGTGACGGCCGGGCCGGGCGCGAGCCCGGTCATTCCATCGTCGTGCGCAGGGCCTGGGTGGCTTCGGCGACGCTCTGTGCGCGCTTGCCGGTGATCGTGACGGCCGGCATCGTGATGATGTCGGCGCTGGCCTGCTGCGTCGTGCTGCCGCGGCCTTCTTCGAGCATCGCGGTCGCGATGGCCAGCGTGGCGGCGATCAGCATCGCGAAGGTCAGCAGCGGGGCGAAGGTGCGGTCGAACATGTCGGTCTCCAGCGGGGTGTGTGTTGCGTTGGAGTGAACTGTAGGAGCCTGATCGCAGCGCTGAAAGCAGCTCAGGACGAAGTGCCGGTTTGCCCAGACGAACTGCCGTCCGGCGCGATGGATGGTGCGGGTTCCAATCCCTGCAGGGCCTCGATCAGCTTCGCACAGGCCTGGAACACCTTCGATTCCGGCGCGAACCTGCCCTGGAGCATCGGAAGGTGTTCGCGCAAATCCTGGAAGGCGGGGCTTCGAACCGCCTCTTCCGTCACCACATGGCCCTTGTACAAGGTGGAAAGGATCCAGTTCACCCGACCGAGCTCCGACGGGAACGGTGCCTTGCCGGCCAGCTGCAAGGCCGCGAGCAGATAGATGGCCGAGCTCGCCACTCCGGCACTGTCGACGATCAAGTGGGCAAGCATCTGGCATAGATGGCGGAGCTCGACCGCCGACGGAGGGTTGGCTTCGTCGGTGGCGAGTGCGAGCAGGTGACGTGTGAGGTGCTCGGCGGTCGTCGGGCTTGCCAGGGACCGCGCGTACACCCGATGCAGAAACGAGGCCTTGCCGACAAGGTCCAGCTGCCGGCTGCCAATCAAATGGGTGGCGATGCGAGCTTCGGCAACACCCAGCTGCGGTTTGAGAATCGCCCGCTCGTAGGCTGGCGGCAGGTCGGGCTGAGCGAGCGGTGACCTGGACAGCCCGTCGAACGCGAGCTGTCCCGGGTCGAGCAGTGTGCAGGCCTGCGTGTTCCGGATCTCTGCGTGCCACGCCTGCGGTGCGACGCAGATGACGTTTTCCAGGCCGTCGAGATCGTACTGGCAGCGTCGGCCCGGCGGCCCCTTGATCCGGGTCAGGTCGAGGTGGCGCGGTGCGTTCGCACCGCCGGCGATTCCCTCAGGGCGCACGAAGGTCAACCGCTCGATCGGCCGCCGCAACAGGTCCGGGGGCAGGCGCGACATGTCGCCGCTGACGCGGACCTGCAAACCTGATGCTTCCTCGACGGGAAAGGCCGTATAGAAACTCGACGGCATGGCAGCGAGTTCTTTCGCGGTCCATTTGCTCAGGTCGAGCACCTGATGCTCGTCGAAGGTGTCCAACGTGGCTCGCAGCGGCGTCGTTTCGGAAAGCAGTTTGCCGGACCGCGGGTCGCGGTGGCCTTCATGGATCAGCGCGCGGCTGGCTGTCAGAGCCGTCTCATCCGGCCGAGGGCGCTTCAGTCCGGCGGAGGATGCGGTCGCGGACCGGGGGGAGAGAGTCGGTTTCATGTCGATCAACAGCCTGTGAAAGCCTGTTGAGTGACGCACGGCAAGCTCGCGTTCCGGGCAAGAACCACCCCTCATCGTCCATCGCGCCTGGGTTCAAAGCGCGATCCGTCCTCAAGAGCCTGCGCGCCTCAGATCGGCTCGGTGCGCTCGACCAGCCAGGCCAGCGCCGCGCCGCTCACCAGCGGCGACAGCCGCTCGCGCACCACGCGGTGGTAGTCGTTCAGCCAGGCCGCCTCGTCGGCGCGCAGCAGGCCGCGGTCGATGCAGCGGGTGTCGATCGGGCACAGCGTCAGCGTCTCGAAGCCGAGGAATTCGCCGAACGCGCCGGCCTCGGGCGTGTCGACCGGCACGTTCAGCACCAGGTTCTCGATGCGCACGCCCCACTGACCGCCACGGTACAGCCCCGGCTCGATGCTGGTGATCATGCCGGGCTCCATCGCCATGTGCGGCTCGGGGATGGCCTTGCTGATGCTCTGCGGGCCTTCGTGCACGTTCAGGAAGTAGCCGACGCCGTGGCCGGTGCCGTGGCCGTAGTCGAGGCCATGCTCCCACAGCGGCGCGCGGGCGATCGCGTCGAGCATCGGCGACAGCGTGCCGCGCGGGAAGCGGGTGCGGCTCAGCGCGAGCGTGCCCTTCAGCACCAGCGTGTAGTCGCGGCGCTGCGCCGCCGAGACGGTGCCGATCGGCCAGACGCGCGTGATGTCGGTCGTGCCGCCCAGGTACTGGCCGCCGGAATCGATCAGCAGCAGCCCGTCGCCCTCGATCACCGCATGCGATTCGGGCGTCGCGCGGTAGTGCGGCATCGCGCCGTTGGCGTTGAAGCCGGCGATGGTATTGAAGCTCAGGCCGACGAAGCCGGGCCGGCGTGCGCGCGCGGCGCTCAGCTTCTCGTCGATCGTCAGCTCGGTGATGCGCTCCTGGCCGAGGGCCTGCTCGAACCAGGCATAGAACTCGCACATCGCGGCGCCGTCCTGCGCCATCGCGTCGCGCACGAAGGCGGCCTCGGCGCTGCTCTTGCGGCTCTTCAGCAAGGTGCTCGGGTTGATGGCTTCGACCACCTTGACCGCGGCCGGCACGTTCTCGCGCAGGCCCAGCGTGATGCGGCGCGGGTCGACCAGCAGCGTCGTGTCGGCGCCGAGGCGGGCCAGCGCGGCGGCTGCGTCGGCGTAGGGCGCGAGCTGCACGCCGTCGGCGGCCAGCACCGCCTGCAGCGCCGGCGGCACCTTGCCGGCGCCGACGAACAAGGTGGCGTCATGCAGGCCGACCAGCGCATGCGCCAGGAACACCGGGTTGTAGCTGACGTCGGCACCGCGCAGGTTGAACAGCCAGGCGATGTCGTCGACGGTCGACACGAAATGCTGGTTCGCACCGTGGCGCGCCATCGCTTCGCGCACCTGGGCCAGCTTGGCGCTGCGGGCCAGCGGCGCGTGCGGCGCCGCATGTTCGTGGACCGGTGCCTCCGGCAGGCCGGGGCGCTCGGGCCAGGCGTCGTCGAGCAGGTCGAGGTCGGTGCGCAGCGGCACGCCGGCGCGGGTCAGCGCGGTGCGCAGCTGCTGCGCGGCGGCCAGGCCCAGCACGGCGCCGTCGACCGACACCACCTGCCCGGCCGGCACCTGGCTGGCGAGCCAGTCGATGTGGTGGGTGGCCGCGCCGCTCGGGATCTTCACGAGGTCGATGCCGGTGCCGGCCAGTTCGGCCTCGGCCTGCACCCAGTAGCGGCTGTCGGCGAACAGCGCGGCCCGCTCGGTGGTGACGACCAGCGTGGCCATCGAACCGGTGAAGCCCGACAGCCATTCGCGGCCCTGCCAGCGCCCCGGCAGGTACTCGGACAGGTGCGGATCGCTCGACGGCACGAGCAGCGCGGCCATCTGGTGCTGCTTCAGGGCGTCGCGCACGCGCTCCAGGCGCAGGCGGATCGGGGAGGTGCGGGTGTCCATGGGGTTCGGCTCCGGTCGGGACCCGCACGCGTCCCGGGTCGGGAAGCCAGCGGGGGGAGCGCCGATTCTAGGCCCGGGCAGGGTTTACACCGGGCAAAGCAGGCGTGCCGCCGAGGGGCATCTGCAACTTCTCTTCGCAGTTGCCGCGCAATCTCGGCGATGCCCCCTGGAGATGCCATGCCGTTCGACCCCCGGATCGAGAAAGAAGCCTTCCTGCACGCCGACCGTGCGCTGCTGCGGCAGCTCCTCGACATCGAATTCAAGACCTACCGCCCGATGGGCTACCTGGCCTCGACCGTGCTGCACAAGCTGGTGTACTGCTGGCTGGTCGGCCTGCACGACGAGATCGCGCCGGTGCTGCCGCGCGTGATCGGATGGCTCGACCATGCGACCGGCGCGGCGAGCGTCGAGCCGGCGGGCGACGAGGCGCGCGGCCCGCGCATCAACCTGCACGCGACGCGGGCGATGGCCCGCTGGCTGTACCGCGGCGATGCGGCCTGCGACGACTGGCGCGCCGCGCGTTGCTCGCAGACCGGCTGGCAAGCGGGCCTGGCCTGCGGCGAGCGCCGCCAGACGCCCGGCCGGATCGCGCTCGACGACTACCTCGCCTGGTGCCTGCAGTCCGGCGATCACGCCACCGGCGTCGAGTTGATCGAGAGCCAGCTGGCGCTGCGCGCCTCGGCACCGGCGCATGCGGTGCTGGCGCGCCTGCCGCGCCCGCGCGAGTTCGCCTACGCGATCTGCCTGCACCATGTGCGCGGCCGCTTCGAGCCGGCCGAGCTGTTCGAGGCCGGCAAGCGCATGCTCGGCGGCTGGCTGGACGAAGCCTGGCTCGCCACCGGCGAATCGCTGCGGGCGGCGATGTGGCTGAAGATCGTCTACGCGGATCTGGCCGCGCCGCTCGGCCTGGCTGCCGCCAGCCCGCTCGACGCGGTGCGGCGCGCGCACGACCACCTGGCGGCGTCGGCGCTCACAACGCGCACGACTGCGACACCGCGAAGTCGTCTTCTCGCCAGCACTCGCCGTGTGTCGGGATCACGCTGATGACCTCGAAGTACGGCAGCCCGAAGTACTCGCAGCGGTGCAGCGCATCGACCGCGGCGTGGTACTCGTCGAGGTCGGGCGTCTCCCAGACCGCGACCTCGGCGCACTGGGTCTCCCAGCGCGATTCGCAGGTCGCGAACTGGCGCAGCCGCAGTGTCGGGAAGCCCTGGAACACCAGCACCAGCACGCGTTCGCGGAACGCCGCGCGCTGCTCGGCGTCGAGCGAACGCCAGTGGTGGGTGGCTTGCAACAGCATGAAGAAAGTGTGGACTCTTGACATGGCGAGCGTGGGGATGGAGTTGACGCAGCGAAGCGCCTTGCCGACACTATGCGAGTTTTTATTCGTATTTGAAACTCGCATTTCAGCCGCCGATGTCGATTCCGCAAAATGCCACGCTGATTCCCCGCAAGGCGCCACGCCAGGCCCGCTCGCGGGCCACCGTCGATGCGATCCTCGATGCCGCGGCTCGCGTTCTGGTGCAGCGCGGCTATGCCGCGACCACGACCAACGCGGTGGCCGAGGTGGCCGGCGTCAGCGTCGGCTCGCTGTACCAATACTTCCCGAACAAGGATTCGCTGATCGCCGCGCTGCATGACCGGCATGGCCGGCAGATGAGCGCGCTGCTCGACGCCGCGCTGCTGCAGCACCGCGGCTCGACGCTGCCCGAGGCGCTGGCCGGCGTGATCGAGTCGGCCGTCAAGGCCCACCAGCTCGATGCCGACCTGCACCGCGTGCTCGAGAAGCAGGTGCTGGGCCTCGACCCGTTCCCCGGCGAGGACGATTCCTTCGACGAGATCGAACGTCGCCTGCGCGGGCTGCTCGAAGCGCACCGCGCCGAGATCGTCGTCGAGGACCTGCGGCTGGCCACCTACATGCTGATGCACGCGGTGCACGCGCTGATCCATGCGGTGGTGCTGGAGCGGCCGAGCGGTGTGTCGGTGAAGGCGGCCACGCGCGAGACGGTGCGCATGGCGCTGGCGTACCTCACGGCTCGCCTCTGAACCCTCGCGCGCGTGCTCCGGACGGCGTGGTGCCGGCGGTGGAACCGACGCGCCGTGGCTGCCACTCAGTCGGCATCGGAGCAGCGCGAGGAGATCGGCAATGAGTGGAGCACAGCGGCTGACGCGAGCCGCACTGCGTTGGGCTCAGGGCGTCGAAGGGCCGACGGAGCACGAAAGAAGGCCACCGAGGTTCATCGACAGGGTCACGACGGCGATGGACGGCGCCAGCGAGCTGATGGAACGCCTGTTTCCGACCGAGCCGAGTCGCATCGTGGCCAGCGGGATGGTGGCGGTGGGCTCGCTGGCGCTGACCGGCGTGCTGTTCCACGCCGTGCTCGAAGGCGATCCGGCGCCCACCGATGGACAAGTCGGCGTCGACCTGACACCGCTGCGCGACGCGCTCTCCACCGTCGGCGGGCTCATCACGCTGCTGGTGGGGTCGGCAAGCGGCTACGCCTGCTTGCACGCCACGGTAAGGCACTGCGTGAACTCGTCCCCGCCTGGGGCGCGCGACAATGCGACCGAGGCGGAGTCGTCCGAGTCAGCGTGACGGCGCCGCCCGCCCATACAACAGCAGCATCGCGACGATCACGCCGCCGTAGATCAGGTGCCGGCCCCATTCCTCGATCTGCATCACCGACAGGATCGACTGCAGCAGCGTGATCAGGACCACGCCGGCGACGGTGCCGAGGTAATGTCCGCGCCCGCCGAGGATCGAGGTGCCGCCCAGCACCACCGCGGCGATGGCCGGCAGCAGGTAGGGGTCGCCCATCGCCTGCGCCGCCTTGCTCGCGTAGCCGGCCAGCAGCACGCCGCCGAAGGCCGACAGCCCGCCGGCCACCGCAAAGGCCGCCATCACGACCAGCCGGGTGCGGGCGCCCGACAGGTAGGCGGCGCGCTCGCGGTTGCCGATCGCGTAGACGCAGCGGCCGAAGCCGGTGCGCGTCAGCACGAACACCGCCGCCGCGCCGACGGCCGCCCACACCAGCAGCGCGTTCGGAATGCCGAGCAGGCCGTGGCCGGTCGCGATGAAGCGCATCGCCGGCGACGACGCGTCCTGCGGCGAGAAGCCGCCGGTGTGCACCACCATCAGTCCCTGCGCGACGGCATTGACCGCCAGCGTGACGATCATCGACGGGATGCGCAGGAACGCGACGCCGAAGCCGTTCAGCAGCCCGAGCGCGACGCCGCAGGCGATGCCGAACGGGATCGCGAACGCGCTGCCCCACGGCCCCCAGCCGGTCGCGGCGGTGGCCATCATCCCGCCGACCGCCACCACCCACGGCACCGACAGGTCGATCTGCCCGAGCAGGATCACCAGCATCGCGCCGGTCGCGATCACGCCGAGGAACGACGCCACCTTCAGCTGCTGCAGCAGGTACTCGGGCGACAGGAAGCTGCTGCTGTAGAGGCTGCCCAGCAGCAGCAGCGCGATGATGCAGCCGAAGGCCGACGCGATCGGTCCCCGAAAGGATCTAGCCATACAGATCCAGTCGGTTGCGCAGCTTGAGCAGCCGCAGCGCGCCGAGGCAGATCGCCGCGAACAGCACCACGCCCTGGAACAGCGGCTGCCACAGCGGCTCGAGGTTGAACACGAACAGCAGGTCGCCGATGGTGCGGAACATCAGCGCGCCGAACACCGCGCCGACCGCGCTGCCGGTGCCGCCGAACAGCGACACGCCGCCCAGCACCACCGCGGCGATCGAGTACAGCGTGTAGGTGCTGCCGTTGGCCGACGAGGCCTCGCCGGAGTAGGTGATGCAGGTGACGAACAACCCGGCCACCGATGCCAGCAGCCCGGACAGCAGGTAGGCGGTGAACTTGGCGCGCCGCACCGGCACGCCCGACATGAAGGCCGCCAGCTCCGACGAGCCGACCGCTGCCGCCGCGCGCCCGATCACCGAGCGGCGGTACGGCAGCCACACCGCCAGCACCAGCGCGAGCAGCAGCGCGAGCGCGGCCGGGATGCCGCCCGGCAGCTGGCCGGTCAGCGCGTCGGCCAGGTCGCCGTTCACGTCGCCGCCCGGCACGCGGCGCAACGCGAGCGCGATGCCGAAGAAGGCCGAACCGGTCGCGATCGTCGCGACGATGGGCTGCAGCCGGCCGACGATCACGATCAGCCCGTTCAGCGCACCGCAGGCGCAGCCCGCCACCAGCACGCCGGCCACGCCGAGCGCGGTCTGCAGCGGCGTGCCGACGACGAGGTGCGACGCCAGGCAGTTGGCCAGCACCAGCACCATGCCGACCGACAGGTCGATGCCCGAGGTCAGCACGACCAGCGTCTGCGCCATCGCGACGATCGCCAGCAGCACGCCCTTGTTGGCCGCGGTGGTGGCGACGTTCGCGTTCAGGCCGGCCGGGTGGTTGGCGGCATACACCGCGAACATCGCGATGAAGCCTGCGAACGCGAGCAGCGTGCCCTGGTGCTCGCGCAACACGTGCGGCCAGTCGTTGCGCGTCATGCCGCCGCCACGTCGAGCGCCGCGCCGACCAGCGCGTGCTCGGTGATCTGCGCCCCCACGAGCTCGCGGCGGACGCGGCCTTCCACCATCACCAGCACGCGGTCGCAGCAGCCGACCAGCTCGTCATGGTCGGTCGAGTAGAAGAGGATGGCCGCGCCGTCGTCGGCGAGGCGGCGCAGCAGCTGGTAGATCTCCTGCTTGGTGCCGACGTCGATGCCGCGCGTCGGGTCGTTCAGCAGGATGATGCGCGGCGCCATCATCAGCCACTTGCCGATCACCAGCTTCTGCTGGTTGCCGCCCGACAGCGATCCGGCCGCGACGTCCATGCCGTCGCAGCGCACCGCGAGCAGGGCCATCATCCGCTCGACGGCCGCGCGTTCGGCGCCGCGGTCGATCACGCCGCCGCGCGACAGCGCGCCGAGCGCGGCGAACGACAGGTTCTCGCGCACCGACATCGGCAGCATCAGGCCTTCGGTCTTGCGGTCTTCGGGGATCAGCGCCATGCCGATGCGCGCTTGCTTCGCGGCGTGCGGGCCGGCGATCGGCGCGGGCCGGCCGTCGACCAGCAGCTCGCCGCGGCAGCCGCGCAGCACGCCGAACAGCGCCAGCAGCAGCTCGCGCTGGCCCTGGCCGTCGAGTCCGCCGAGCCCGACGATCTCGCCGGCGCGCAGCTGCAGCGAGATGTCGGCGAGGCGGTGCGTCCAGTGCAGGCCGCGCAGGTCGAGGCGCGGCGGCGGGCTGCCCCCCACGGCGTCGGGCGGGCGCAGCGGCTTGTCCGGGAACACGCCGCTGTAGGCGCGGCCGATCATCAGCTCGACGATCTCGGTGTCGGTCTTCGTGCCGGCGGCGAAGTGCGCGACGCTGCGGCCGTCGCAGAACACCGTGCACTCGTCGGCCAGCTCGGCGATCTCGTGCATGCGGTGCGAGATGTAGAGCAGCGCGAGGCCGTCGGCGCGCAGCCGCTTCAGCACCGCATAGACCTGCGCGACGTCGGCCGCGGTCAGCGCCGACGTCGCCTCGTCGAGGATCAGCAGCCGCGGGCGGCGCGCCAGCGCCTTCGCGATCTCGACCATCTGCCGGCGCGACAGCGACAGGTCCTTGACCCGGGCGAGCGGATGGATGTCGGCGGCGCCGGCGCGCGCCAGCGCTTCTTCGGCCTGGCGGCGCTGCGCGCGGCGGTCGATCAGGCCGAAGCGTGTCGGTGGCGCACTGAGGAAGAGGTTGTCGGCCACCGACAGGTCGGGGATCAGCGACAGCTCCTGGAACACGCAGACGATGCCGGCGGCGTTGGCGGCCGCCGGCGACGCGAAGGCCACCGGCTGGCCGTCGAGCAGCATGCGGCCTTCGTCCGGCGCGACGACGCCGGCGATCAGCTTGATCAGCGTCGACTTGCCGGCGCCGTTCTCGCCAAGGATCGCGTGGATGCGGCCCGGCTCGACGCGCAGGTCGGCGGCCTGCAGCGCGTGGACGCCACCGTAGCGTTTGCTGAGCGCCTGGATCTCGAGCAGCGGCATGCCCCGGAACGCTACTTGTTGCCTTCAGATTGCCCCATGATTTCCTGGGCGGTGAAGTTGATCCCGCAGCTCGGGAACGCATTGCCGACGAAGAAGTTGTCGGACTGCGTCGCGTAGAAGTTGGCGCCGTCCTTGAAGCCCGGCTCTTCCACCGTCGACAGCGGCAGCTTGATCGACTGCGGCAGCACCTTGCCTTCGAGCGCTGCGATCGCCACCTTGATCGCCACCGCCACCTGGGCCGGCCCGGTGCCGCCCGACGCGCACTTCAGCCCCTGCCCGGCGTACTTCGCGCAGAACTTGCGGAAGCCGTTCTCGGTCTCGCCGGCGAACGGCACCATCGGGTGCTTCGCATCGAGCATCGCCTGCACGACGCCGGTGTCGCCGCCCTGCGCGGTGATGGCGTCGAACTTCTTGTGCACCGCGATCGCGTCGGCCGTCACCTTCTGCGAGGTCGGGTCGTCCCACTTGCCGATCACCTCGATGGTTTCCCATTTCTTGCCCGAGGCCTTCAGCGCCTGCTGGATGCCGTCGTGCCGGTCGCGGTCGACCGAGGTGCCCGACACGCCGCGCACCTCCAGCACCTTGCCGCCGTTCGGCACGTTCTTGATCAGCCACTGGCCCCAGTAGGTGCCGAGGCCCTTCTGGTCGACGTTGACGTTGATCGCCTCTTCGGTGTCGAGGATGTTGTCGAACGCGACCAGCACGACGCCGGCATCGTTCGCGCGCTTGATCACCGGCTTGAAGGCGGCGGGGTTCTGCGCGTTGACGACGATCGCGTCGAAGCCGGAATCGATGAAGTTGTTGATCGCGGCGATCTGCGCGGCGACGTCTTCGCCAGTCGAGACGACCTTGTACTCCTTCAGCTTCGCGGCCACGTCGGGCTGCGCCGCATAGGCCTTGGCCGTCTTGATCATCTGGATGCGCCAGGTGTTCGCGATGTAGCCGTTGGCGAGCGCGACGCGGTACGGGCCCTTCTTCGCCGGGTACTGGAACAGCTTGGTGGTGCTGCTCCACGGCGCGAAGCATTGCGGGTCGGCGTTGGCGGTGGTGACCACCTTGGGCGGGGCGGCGAGGGCCGTGCCACCGAGGCCGAGCAGCAACGCGAGCTGCAATGAACGGGTGAGGATGAACGCCATGGCCGGGTCTCCTTCATGCGGGTCCCGAGTCGAGACCGGGAAGGCAATGTAGCCACTTCGCCGCGGTGCGAAAACTCGGGTGAAACCCGCTCGGCCGGGACAAGGCTTGTCCCGCGCGGCGCGCACTGCCGGTGCTCAGTGCACCGCGCCGGTGTCGTTCTCGACCGTGATGGCGCGCGTGTAGTCGCCGCTGCTGACGGTGAGGGTCAGCGCGCTGCCGGTGGACGTCAGCGCCTGGCCGGTGTTGCCGGCGTTGAAGGTGATGCTGCGCGTGCCGGACTCGGCGATGCAGCTGGGGATGGCCGACGGACAGGCCAGCGTGCCGAGACTGGTGCCGCTGACGTACGCGAAGCTCGCGCCGGTGGGGGCGATCGTCGCGATCACCGGCCGGCGTTGCGAGAGGGCGAGGCGCTGCATCGATTGCAGTTGCCCCTGCAGCTGGTCGCCGTAGGCCCGCAGTCGCCACATCGTGGTGTCGACCATGCGGGGGAGGGCGACGACAGCCAGCGTGCCGGTGAGCAGGATCACCATGATCAGCTCGATCAGGGTGAACCCCCTCGCTCGGCCCGGCGCCCGCATGGGTCAGTTGATCCCGATCGCGGTGACCGTCGTGGTGCTGCTGGTGGCGGTCTGCGTCAGCGTGCAGGAGATGGTGCTGCCTGCGGCGACGGCGGATGCGGCCACGGAGTAGCCGGTCGGCACGCCCCCCTGGAGCACGCTGTCGGAATCGCTGCAGTTGGCCACGGCGACGCCCTTGCTCGCGTTGACCGAGCGGGCTGCGTAGTTGATGGCGAATGCGGAATTCAAGCTGCCTGCGACGCCTTGAAGCGCCGCTGCCTGTGCGTCGGACTTCATGTCGATGAACTTCGGCAGCGCCGTGACGGCCAGCACGCCCAGGATGACGATGACCATCACGAGCTCGATGAGGGTGAAACCAGTTTGCTTCTTCATGGGTACTTCCTTTGAAAGGCGGTTACTGCCAACTGCTTGCTCTTGCGCCGCCCGGTGGAATCACCTCGAACGACCGGTCGCTGCGGACAGGCACGATTGCCTGGGTTCGCTTGGCTGGCAGGTGAATGCTGACGAGCGACTTTGGAGAGAGCATGCAGATTCGCGAGCCGATCTCGACCGGATTGCAAACCATTGCAAACCGTCGGAACCGGCTCAGCGCACGGCCGGCGTCTTCGCCGACCCGTCGAGCGTGATCACGCGGCGCTGGCCTTCGATCTCGTCGAGCGACGCCCGGCTCTGCTCGGTCAGCCGCTGCCAGTCGTCGGGGCCGCGGATGATGGTCGGCTTGATCAGCACCACCAGCTCGCGCTTGCGGCCGGCGTTGACCCGGTTGCTGAACAGCGTGCCGGTCAGCGCGTTGCTGCTCGCGCCCGGCAGGCCCGAACTCTGGCGCGACGACTCCACCTGCATCAGCCCGCCGATCGCGACGATCGCGCCATCGGGAATGCGCACCACCGTGTCGGTCTCGTTGACGCTGCTGGATGCCAGCGGCAGCCGGTAGTTGCCGATGGTGCCGAGGTCGATCTGCTTGGTCTTCTCGACCACCGAGGTCACCGACGGGTGCACGTGCAGCGTGACCATGCCGGCCTCGTCGATCTGCGGCGTCACGTCGAGCGCGATGCCGGAGAAGAACGCGGTCAGCGTCAGCGTCGGCAGCGTCGTCGTGCCGGTGCTCGTGCTGGTGCCGGTGGTGATGCTGCCACCCGACACGTTGGTGACGAAGTAGTCATCGGTGCCGACCTTCAGCACCGCCTTCTGGTTGTTCAGCGTCGCGACGCGCGGGCTCGACAGGATCTGCACATCGCCGTGCGTCTCGAGGAAGCCGAGGATGGCCTGGAAGCCGCCGCTCGCGATCGCGAGGCCGGTCGCGCCGCTGCCGGAGACCGGCAGGCCGACGGCATCGGCCAGCGCCGACGTGCCGCTGGACAGCGTGGGCAGCCCGTTGGCATTGCCGACCAGCGCGTTGCCGGCGCTCCCGCTGCTCTGGCCGATCGCGAAGCGGCTGCGCAGCACCGACCAGTCGACGCCGTTCTGGAAGCCGTCGCGCAGCTCGACCTCGATGATCTTCGCTTCGAGCATCACCTGCCGCTCGACCGACGCCCGCGTGCTGCGCAGGAAGGCGTCGACCTGGCGCAGCTCGTCGGGCATCGCGCGCACCGCGATCGTGCCGGACTGCGGGCTCGCGATCACGTTGCGGCCGGCGGCCGTGCCGACCATCGCGCGCAGCGCCTCGGTGGTCTCGGCCCAGAAGTCGCTCTTCGAGCTGGTCGACACCTGGCTGCCTTCGGTGTCGCTGCCGCGCGAGCGGCCGCCGGTCGATGCGGTGCCGCCGCTGGCGCCCGTGCTGCCGTTGCTGCCGGTGTCGCCGCCGGACGACGCGCCGGAGCTGATGCGCGTGTCGCTGCGCCCGCTGCGCTGGGTGTGCAGGTAGTTCACCATGAAGATGCGCGTCTGCAGTGTCGGCGGGAACACCGTGACGCGGCGGCCGTCGATCTTGTAGTCGTAGCCGTAGACCTCGCGCAGCGATTCGAGCGCCTCGCGCATCGTCACGCCCTTCAGCGTCACCGAGATCGTGCCGCCGACGTCGGGGTGCATCAGCATGCTGTAGCGCGAATCGGTGACCAGCGACAGGAACACGTCGCGCACCTGCGCGCCGTTGACGATCAGGTCGAAGCGCGCTTCGGACGGCGGCATGGGCATGGCCGGCTTCGGCGCCGGCGCCGGCGGCGGGGTGTCGGGGGTCGACACCGGCACCGAGGGCGGGCGCTGCGCGAGCGCGGCGGCGAGTTCGGCCTGCAGGTGGGCGTTGGGGCTGGCGGTGCGCAGCGGCTGGTCGGCGCAACCGGACGACCCGAGGGCCAGCCCACAGGTCAGCAGCGGCGCTGTGAACAGGCTGGACATCCAGCGGAGGCCCGGGCGGCCGGGCCGCCTGACTGCTTGGATCGGGTTCATCGCGGGACATCCTTTGTCGTCTGACGGGTGGAGGGAACGGGCTCAGGGGCGGCACGGCGCGTCACGCCCGGGTACAGCGGCACGCGCTGCGTGCCCTGCGCATCGCGCAGCCACACGGCGTCGTCGTCGATGCGCTCGATGCGGCGGTCGCCGAGCAGGTCGCCGACCGACAGCCGGCGGCCCTGGTCGACCAGGTGGCGGGTCTTGCCGATGGCGACGATGTGGCGCGGCGCCGCGTCGCCGCGCTCGCCCGGTGCGCTGGCGGCCGAGGCCGGCTGCGCGGACGCGGGCGGCTGCATCGGGTCGCGCAGCGGCTCGGCGGCGGCGGACATGGCTGTCGAAACCAGGGCGGCGAGGGCGATCGGGCAGACCCGCAGCAGGAACTTCATGGCGCAGCCTCCACCAGGGACAGGCGCAGCGCGAGCGACGACGGCGCCGCTGCGCTGCCGCTGAGCTTCAGCGCGTCCCAGCGCAGGCCGGGCAGGGCCTGTTCCAGGTCGGCGAGGTAGTCGACCAGGTCGGCATAGCGGCCGCTGACGCCGAGCTCGACGCCCTGCCAGCGGATGCCGTCCGGGCCATTCGGCGCAGCGGAGGCCGGCGCGGAGGCCGAGGCCGGCGCGGCAGCGACGGTGGCGATCTTCACCAGCGTCAGCCGCTCGTGCCGGGCCAGCGTGCGTTCGAGCAGTTGCGGCAGCGTGGGCCGCTCGCCGCTCGCGGCGCCCAGGCGCGCGATGTCGGCATCGACCGCCTGCTGCCGCGCCTGCCATTGCGCGATCTCGCGGCGCAGGCGGGCCAGCGGCGAATCGCTGCCGCCATGGCTGGCCGCGTCGAGCTGCACGCGCAGCGCCGAGAGCTCGGTGCGTTCGTGCTTCAGGCGTTCGGCCAGCCGCTTCTGTTCGGCGATGGCGGGCGACAGCAGCGCGCTGTCGGCCGCGGCCACCACCAGCGTGGCGGCCGAGATGAACAGCATGCAGCGCTCGCGCAGCCCGAGCGCATCGATGCGGCGCGCACAGCGCTTCCAGGCGTCGACGGTCTTCATGGCCGCGCCCCGGATCTCACCAGCACGAAACGCCAGTGCTCGCCCGCCTGTTCGACCTTCAACGTGGTGAGCGCCTGCCCGGCCAGCAGCGGTTCGTCGGACAGGCCGGCGATCCACGGCTTCAGCGCCGACGGGTCGAGCGTGCGGCCGGACAGCGACAGCGTCTCGTCGTGCAGCGCGATCTCGTCGAGCCAGGCCGAGGCGGGTACCGTGCGGGCGACCAGGCGCAGCCGCGCCGAATGGCTGCGGCCGTCGACGATGCGGCCGCGCATCAGTTCGGCCAGCAGGCGCTCGCGTTCGCCGACCTGCCGTTTCAGCGCCTGCAGGCTCTGCTCGAGGCTGGTGGTCTGCAGCGCGGCCGCGGGGTTGGCGGCGATCGCCTTCTGCAGCGATTGCCGCTGGGCCTCATGCTGCCGCGAGGTGGCCTGCATCTCGCGGTCCAGCGCGGCGCGCTGGAACGACACCCAGGCGCAGGCGGCGAGCGTGCCGGCCACCACCAGCGCGAGCGACTGCGCGATGGTGCGGGCGGAGAAATGCCGATGCGTGGCCAGCAGGACCGGGCGGTAGAGGTTGATCTGTTGGGGCATCGTCGACCTCGGCTTCAGAGCGGGGCGCCGTCGCGCAGCAGCGCGCCGAGCAGCGGCAGGCAGTGGCGCGCCAGCGCGGCGTTGCCGCGGCAGGCCTGCTGCAGGCCGTCGAAGGCCGGGCGCGGGTCGAAAGGCGTGACCGTCACGCCCAGCTGCTGGGCCAGCAGCCCGACCAGCGCGGTCGTGTGCTCGCCGACGTCGACGCTGAGCGCGGCCAGCGGCAGGTCGGGCCACGAGCGCTTCCACAGGTCGAGCGAGCGCTGCAGGTCGAGCACGATGCGCGGCATGTCGGCGGCAGCGGCGTCGAAGGTCGACTCGGCGCCGTAGTCGATGAAGTCGGGCAGGTCGTTGTCACTGCCCGGGCCGTCGTCCAGCGGGATCGGCTGCGACGGCCGCTGGACCAGGCCCGGCAGGGCCGTTGCCATCGCCCCGTTCCAGTCGAAGCGGCGTGCGGCGAACAGCTCGCCTTCGGCGCTGATGGTCAGCAGGCACTGGTCGCCGTGCCTCATCAGCAGCGCCTGGGCGCGATCGCTGCGGCCGGCGGCCCGGGCGATCGCATGCTGCAGGTTGCGCTGCGCCGTTTCGCGGATGTCGATCGCGCCGAGTTGCAGCCCGGCCGATTCGCAGACGGTCGCGATGCGTTCGATGACGCGGGTCGGCGCGGCGGCGACGAAGGCCTGCTTCTGCGCGCGCGGCCGCCCGTCGCCGACCAGCATCACGTCCAGCGTCAGGTCGTCGACGTGGCCGTCGACCAGGTCCTTGATGCGCCAGCGCGCGGCCGATTTCAGTTCCTCGGGCGGCACCGCGGGGGCCTCGATCTGCAGCAGCGGGCACTGGTCGAGCGGCAGCAGCGCGACGATCGAACGCATCGGCAGCCCGAGCGCGCGCAGCTGCCGGCCCAGGTCCTGCGGACGCTGGGCGTCGAACGGCAGCGTGCCGCAACGCAGCACCTTTCGCGGCGACGTGGCGGTGTCGCCCTCGGCCACGTGGGCGAACACGAGCTGCGAGCTTTCGAAGGCGAGCGCCATCGAATCGGTGGAAGCGGGCTTGCGCCAGGTCCAGAGCATGTCAGTAGTTCTCGCGTTGGTCGACCAACCGGTCGATGCCGTGGAACACGCCGAAGGCGGCGCGCGCGGCGGGATCCTTGTCGTAGCCGCTGCCGCACCAGCCGCCGCGCAGAAAGGCGAGGCCGGCGCTTGTCGTCGCCGCCCGGCCGGGTGTCCACGGCTGCAGGCAGGAGTTGTCGGTGACGGTGTCGAGGCTGAGCGCAACGTCGACCGTGCCGCTGTGGTTGCCGGACGGCGCGGACAGCAACAGGCTGGTGACGCCGTTGGCGACCAGGATGCTGCCGTTGGTCACCGTCGTGTCGGCCGCGGTCAGCGTCTTGCGGTGGTTGCCGAAGTTCACGCTCGCCGGCGGCACCGAGGTGCAGTGGTCCGACGTGTTGGTCTGGAAGCTGCCGTCCGTCCAGTACTGCGCCGTCAGCGGCATGTTCAGCACGCGGCCCTGCGAACCGACGGCGTTGGACAGCTTCAGCCTGCCATACCGCAAGGGCACGGTGGTCAGCAGCGTGCGGTCGTAGCCGTTGACGGTGTCGGTGTCGAGGTTGTAGCTGCTCATCGTCACCCCGTCGCTGTCGACTGGCGCGATGCCGAAGCTCGCGGTGAACGGCCCGTCAGGGGTGTCTCCGCGCAACGCTGCCGCCGTCAGGGTCACATTCGAGGTGTTGCCGCCCGAGGATCCGGTGCCCCAGCTGCCGCCGGCGAGACCGAGCACCAGGCGAGGTGAGCTGCCGGAGGTCAGGAAGCGGGTGCTGCCGTCGACGCCGCCGAGTTGCCATGCGGTGGCCGACGCCACGTCCAGCTTGGCAAAGTTGCCGGTGTAATTCTTGGTCCTTACCCCTATGCCGTTGACGGCGGTCAGCGTGAACTTCAGCTGGAAGTTCTGGCCGAGGTAGGTGAAGTTCTTGCTGGAGGCGCAGGTGATGTCGGACCGGTTCGTCAGCGAAACCGTGCCGACGGTGAAACCGGCCGGCGTGAAACGTCCGGCGCGCGCTGACTGGGCGCCGGATGCGTTGAAGGCGGTCAGGCCCAGCGACAGCCCGCTGCCGATGAAGTTGCTCACCACGCTGGTCGTCGTGAACAGGAAGCTGCCGACTTCGGAGTACTTCATCGTCGCCGTCACGCTGCCGCCACTGAAACCGGTGATGCTGCCGCCGGTCAAGGTGCCCAGTGTTCCGCCCGACGGCGTCTGGCTGCCGCTCACGGTCGACAGCGTGACCGTGCTGGAGAACGAGGGCGCGAGATTGCCGGCGGTGGTGTTCGCGAGCGTGGCGCTGCTGTCCGGCAGGCCGTCGTCGTTGGCGTCGGTGCCGTTGCTCTTCATCGCGGCGGTCCATCGGTAGGCCCCCACCGTGGCCTGGAAGTCGACGCCGGCCTTGGCGAACATGCCGTCGGTGGAGGCCGAACCACCGGGGTTGCCGTTGTTGCCCTGCGTCAATCCGCTCAGGACGATCGCGAACGGCCGCACCGTCAGGGTGTTGCTGCTGCCAGTGACGGTCACGCTCGTCTGGCTCGGGGTGTCGTCCTGCAGGTTCAGGCCGTAGCGGCCGATGTCGGTGGTGTCGAGATTGAAGCTCGCCACGCCGGACGTGAAGTTCAGCGTCAGGTTGTTCGATGCGGGTTGCGATGACGGGATGCTCGTCGCAGACACGGTCGGGGCCGTCCAGCTGCCGTTGCTGTCGGTGCGCCACATCTTCAGCGCGCGGCTGCCGGTGTAGTCGGTCGCGACACCGCAACTGCCGGTGCTCGGGTCCTTGCGGATCAGCGAGGCGGTGTAGTCGTGCGGACGGCCCGCGACCGCGACATCGCTGCCGCTGATCTTGCTGGAGGCGTCTTCGGCGAAGGTGAAGGCGTTGTCGCGAAAGGCCAGCGTGTTCGAAGCCGACGTGCCGGAGACCAGGGGATCGGTCACGGTGACGACGACGTCCTGGGCCAGCGTCTCGGCGAGCTTGAGCTTGACGACGCCGGCGTCGCTGGTGTTGAAGGCGTAGCTCGCCGCGCCGTCGTTCGCGCTGCCGTTGTCGAGCGTGCCGACGGGCGCCGGCGAGCTGCCGGCGCTCCAGTCGCCGCGGCCGGTCGAGGTGCCGAGCGTGATGCTGCCGGCGTAGTCGACGTAAGTGTTGCCGGTGCTGTCGATCGCGGTGATCGACACGCTGGCCGGCGCGCAGGTGGAGGGGCTGCTGCTGGCGCTGATGTTGAAGTGATTGAGCGAAAGGGCTTCGTTCTGGCAGTGGAACAGGTTGCTGGCGGGGATCGTGACGTAGCTGGACGATCCGGGAGGCTTCCAGCGCAGCTTGCTGACGGCGATGCCGCTCTCCTCGTAGAACTCCAGTGTCAACGGGATGTAGTTGCCTGCCGTCAAGCCGGCGACGGTGGCGTAGTAGGTGTTGCTGACCGTCAACCAGCGGGAAATGACCTCGGTGTCGTTCACATACAGCCGCACGCCGTTGTCGGCGACGAGCTCGAAATCGTAGGTGCCGGAGGTGGGCACCAGGATCAGGCCGGTCCAGCGGACCGAGAACTGATCGGCCTGGATGCTGCTGTCTGGAGAGCCGGTGGACCAGTCGAAATCGATCGTGCTGTCGAGGCGGACGAGCGTCTTGCCGGTGAAGTAGGCCGCGGCCGTGCCGTTCTGGTCGTAGTAGGTTCCGACGAGTCCGGCGAGTGGGGCCGCCCGGAAAGGCACGCTCACCTGCGCGTTGGCCGCAATGGTGTTGCCAGCCAGGTCGGCCACGTTGTTGACGGTCAGCGTCTGGCTGCCGACGGGTGGGGACGACAATGTCAGGTGCACCGTGCGCTTGTCGGCCAGCAGCGTTGCCGACTGGATGGTCGCGCCGCCGCTCAACGCGTAGTTGGCTGCCGCCTGTGCGCTGGCGTCGGTGACCTGTTCGGAAAACAGCACGTCGGCTTCGACGCTGCCGCAGCGGGTGGTGGATGCCGACGTGATCCAGGGCCTGGTGGTGTCGGTGGCATGCGAAGGCCATGCCGTGCTGGCCACCGCCAGAAGGAGCAACAAGCGCAGCAGCGGCTTCATCGCACGAGCGTCCAGGTGAGTTGGCGCTCGACATAGGTGTCGCTGACGGCGCCGGCGGCCGGGCAGTTGCCGTTGGTCGGCGCGTTGCAGGCGTTGGCGACCACGGTCCAGAAGGTCAGCGCGGTGGCGCCGTCGCTGGCCGTGTCCGGGGCCGTGCCCGGCGTGCGCGAACAGGTCAGCGTCACGGTGAAGCCCGCCAGGTTGCCGCCGGGCACGATGCTGTTGGTGGCCATGCAGGCGCCGGTCGCACCGCCGACCTTGCGCTGCCAGTACGCCCACCACTCCAGCCCTGCCCGGGCCGCCTGGAAGGCGCGCGCCGACTGCAGCTCGGCCGCGCCGGCCAGGTGTTGCTGCCGGCTCGCCGAGGCCAGTGCCGCACCGAGCGCGGCCAGCACGACCAGGATGAACACGACCGACACCATCGAGAATCCGGTGTGCGTTGCGCGGCGGCCCGCGCCGCGTTCAGGGCACGTTGGCGACATGGGCTTCATGGTGCAGCGTGATGCTTTCGGTGCCGGAGGTGGTGGTGGTGGTGAGCGTGAGCTGCAGGCTCACGAGCCCGGCGCTCATCGCGACGACCGCGCTGTCGTAGGCAAAGCGGCAGGCCGTGACGCCGGAAGCCAGCACGCTCGAAGTGCCGCCGGAGGGCGGGTCCGGCTGGCTGGCCTGGAAGCCGTAGCCGCTGTAGCGCGTCACGGTTCCGGCACCCAGGTCGCAGCGGTAGGTCACCGGGGTGTCGACCGCGAACACGCGGTACGGCGACGCGAAGTCCATCAGCGGCAGGCCCGCCAGCGAACTCATCGTGATCGCAGTGGCCGGCCCGGCGGCATTGGTCGCGGTGCGGCGGTTCGAGTCCGCCTGCTCGGTGGCCGTGCCGTTCGGTGCGTAGGCGTCCGAACCGGTGATGCCGTTGCCGAGGTTGAAGAAGACCAGCTGCTGCGCGCTCTTCAGCGTCAGCGCCGGCCCGATCAGGTCGAACGAGGTGTCGATGCTGCCGAACACGAGGGGGTCGCTGCCTTCGGTGCGGTAGCGCGCGGTGCCGGTGCTCGGGATCAGCTCGACCGCCAGCCCCGAGGCGTTGACGCGCACGCTGTTGGGCAGCGCGGCGCGCAGGTCGCGCGTGATGCGGCGCAGCGCGGTGTCGGCCACCTCCACCAGGCTGGCGCGCGCGACGGTCGACAGGTAGAGTTGCACCGGCTGCACGATGAAGTTCGCGACGATGCCGGCCAGCAGGCCGGTGATCGCGATCACGATCACCGCCTCGAACAGCGTGAAGCCGCGGCTGCGGGCCGCTGCGTCAGAGGGCCGGTGACGACGCATGGAAGCTCCTGTAGCCGTCGAGGGCGAGGCTGTTGCCGTCGGGGCTGGTGACGGTGACGGTGATCTTCAACACCACGTTGTTGGACACCGTCAGCTGATAGAAGCTGTTGCCGAGCGCCGCCGCGGCGACCGTCACCGCGGCCGAGTAGCCCGACAGCGCGGCGATCGGCGTGTTCGTGATGTCGACGATGCCGTTCATCGCGTAGCCGTTGTAGTCGTTGACGTTGTCGAACTGCGGCGATGCGAAGCGGGTCTCGCCCGCCTCCGGCCCCATCGCTTCGGGGAGGGTCGCGCAACCGGCCGTGCTGATCACGGTCGCCGCTGCGTTGGCATCGTCCGGATCGCAGTACGTGTACGGCATCAGCTCGATCTCCTCGAGCAGCGATTCGGCGATCGCCAGCGCCTGGCGCCGCTGCAGCGGGTCGGCGCTGTGCGCACCGGCCTGGATGAACACCCGCAGCACGCCGGCCAGCGCGGCACTCAGCACCACCATGAACACGACCAGCTCGATCAGCGACAGGCCGGTCTCGCGGGTGGGATGGAAGGGCAGGGTGCGCATGCCGGACTTATCGGAGAGGGGTGGTGCTGCTGGAGGGGTACAGATCAACCGGGCTTGCCGAGGGCGGCCTGGCCGAGGTTCCACAGCGGCAGGAAGACGCCGAGCGCCAGCACCAGCACCAGGCCGGCGATCACCAGCAGCAGAAGCGGCTCGATCGCGCTGGCCAGGTTCTTGATGCCGTAGGCGGTCTCGCGCTCGTACATGCCGGCCACCTCGACCAGCAGCGTGTCGAGCTCGCCGGTTTCTTCGCCGACCGCGATCACCTGCAACACCACCGGCGTGAAGATGCCGCTGGCCGCCGCGCAGCGCGACAGCGTGCCGCCACGCTCGACGCCGTCGCGCATCTGCTCGATGCGGCTGGCGATCCAGGCGTTGTCCACCGTCTGCGCGACCACCGTCATCGCCTGGCTCAACGGAATGCCGCTGCGCGACGCGAGCGCGAAGCTGCGCGCGAAACGGGCCAGCGTGGCCTTCAGCACGATGGTCCCGACGATCGGCAGGCGCAGCTTCAGGCGATCCCAGCGATAGCGGCCGTCCGGCGTGGCCAGCCAGCTGCGCAGCGCGACGAAACCGCCCGAGCCCGCGACCAGCAGTGCCGGCCACCACGCGAGCGTGAACGCCGAGAAGCCGAGCAGCACGCGCGTCATCAGCGGCAGCTGTGCCTTGAAACCGGCGAACACCGACGCGAAGGTCGGCAGCACGAAGAGGTTGATGACGACCAGCGCGATGCCCATCGCCGCCATCACCATCGCCGGGTAGCGCAGCGCCTGCCCGATGCGGGCGCGGATGTCCGTCTCGAATTCGATGTGCTCGGCCAGGCGCTGGAACACCTCCGGCAGCCGGCCGGTCATTTCGCCGACCCGCGTCATCGCGACGAAGAAGCCGGAGAACGCCCGTGGGTGGCGTGCCATCGCGGCCGACAGCTCGCGGCCCTGGTCGAGCGAGGCGCGCACGTCGGCCAGCATCAGCGACAGCGCCGGCTTGATCGACGAGGCCTGCAGGCCGGCCAGCGCTCGCAGCAGCGGTACGCCGGCGCGCAGCAGCGAATGCAGCTGGCGCGCCAGCACCAGCGTGTCTTCGGGCGTGATCGGCCGGCCGCGCAGCGCCTGCCACCACGACGGCCGCGCGAGTGCCACGAGGTCGGCATCCGGCGCGATGACCACCGGCGTCACGCCGCCGGCCAGCAGCTGGTCGGCGACCGCCGCTTCGCTGCCGGCGTTCAACGTGCCGGTGATCAACTCGCCGCGCACGTTGCGTCCCTTCCAGTTGAAGCGATCCATCTCAGGACTCCGTGTCGAACTCGCTGGTCAGCCGCATCGCCTCGGCGACCGAGGTCTGGCCGGCGCGGACCAGGTCGGCGGCCCGGTGCGCGAGCGTGCGGCCGTGCATGCGCGCGCGCGCCGCGGCCAGGAAGGTGGCCGGGTCGCCGTGGGTGGCGGTCTGCGCCAGCGCGGCGTCCATCTCGAGCATCTCGTAGACGCCGAGCCGGCCGGCGTAGCCGGTGCCGTTGCAGGCCAGGCAGCCGCGGCCGCGCCGGGTCGCGAGCGCGCTGTCGCCGGTCATCAGGCCGAGCCAGGCGGCCTCTTGCGGCGACGCGTCGTGCGGGCGCGCGCACTGGCTGCAGTTGCGGCGCACCAGGCGCTGCGCGACCACCGCCTGCAGCGCGGTCGCGACCATGAAGGCCGGCACGCCCATGTCGAGCAGCCGGTACGGCGTGCTGGCGGCATCGCGGGTGTGCAGCGTCGACAGCACCAGGTGGCCGGTGATCGCCGCGCGCAGGCCGATCTCGGCGGTCTCGGTGTCGCGCATCTCGCCGACCAGGATCACGTCGGGGTCCTGGCGCAGCGTCGCGCGCAGCACGCGGGCGAAGCTGAGGTCGATCTTGTCGTTGACCTGCACCTGCGTCAGCCCGGGCAGCCGGTACTCCACCGGGTCTTCGACGGTGATGATCTTCTGGCTGCTCGCGTCGAGTTCGGCGAGCGCGGCGTACAGCGTGGTCGTCTTGCCCGAGCCGGTCGGGCCGGTGACGAGCACGGTGCCGGTGCTGCGGCCGAGCAGTGCGCGAAAGCGCGCCAGCATGTCGGCCGGCATGCCGATCTCGTCGAGCCGCCGCGCCTCGCTGCCCTGGCCGAGCAGCCGCATCACGACCGATTCGCCGTACTGGCTGGGCAGCGTCGACAGCCGCACGTCGACGGTGCGGCCGCGCAGCCGCAGCGTGAAGCGCCCGTCCTGCGGCAGGCGCTTCTCGGAGATGTCGAGGTTGGCCATCAGCTTCAGGCGCTGCGTCAGCGCGCCGGCGATGCGCTTGTCGGCCTGCGTCTGCGTCTGCAGCACGCCGTCGATGCGGCTGCGGATCAGCAGCTCGTTCTCCTGCGGTTCGAGGTGCACGTCGGACGCGCCGATCATCATCGCGTCCTCGAACACCGACTGCAGCAGCCGCACGACCGGCGCGCCTTCCTGGCCGACGGACTCCTGCAGCGCACCGAAGTCGACCGCATCGCCGATGTCCTTCTCGAGCGCCTTCGCCAGGCCGGAGATTTCATCGGTGCGGCGGTAGTGGCGGTCGAATGCCGGCGTCAGCTGGCTTTCGGACACCACGGCCACCTGGATGCTGCGCTTCAGCAGCCGGGCCACGTCGTCGTGGGCCGTCAGGTCGAGCGGATCGGAGAACGCCACCAGCAGGTGGTCGCCGCGGTCGTCGAGCACGATCGCGCGGTGGCGCCGCGCCGCGGCCTCGCCGAGCTGGCGCACCAGCTCTCCCTTCAACGGGTAGCTGTTCAGGTTGACCACCGGCGCGCGCAACTGGCGGGCCAGCGCATGGGCCAATGCTTCTTCGGTCAGTGCGCCGCGCTCGACCAGCACGCGGCCGAGCTTGCGGCCGCTGGTGTTCTGCAGGTCGAGCGCCTGCGCGAGCTGCTCTTCGGAGATCAGGCGCTGCGCGAGCAGCACGTCGCCCAGGCGCAGCTTGTCGCGGCGCGTGGCGGCCGTGGCTGCGGCGGCAGCGGTGCCGGATCCGGCCGACGCAGCGATCAGCTTCATGGCCGCGCGCTCCCGCCGCGGCCCGGGTGCGGTCCGGTCAGGCGTTGCTGGTCGCGCGCACCTCGGCCAGGCTGGTCACGCCCTGCAGCACCTTCTCGATGCCGTCCTGGCGCAGCGTGCGCATGCCCTCGAGCAGCGCGCACTGCAGCAGCTGCTCGGCACGCGCGCTGGTCTGGATCAGCCGGCGCAGCTCGCGCGACACGATCATCAGTTCGTGCAGGCCCGCACGCCCCCGCTGCCCGGTACCGCCGCATTTGTCGCAGCCGGGACTGTGGTGGTGCATCAACTGGCCGTTCTGGCCGAAGCGTTCTGTCCATTCTTTGAGGATCACGTCTGGTTGGAACCCAGGGTGATCTTGCGGACAGATATGCAAGTAATCGTGCAGAAGCTCGTCGATTTTTTCGGTAGATGCCAACCCTGACACACGGCAGTGGGGGCACAAACGTCTCACCAACCGTTGTGCCAGCACACCCAGCAGGGAGTCTGCAAAGTTGAACGGGTCCAGGCCCATGTCGATCAGCCGCGTGACGGTCTCCGGCGCGCTGTTGGTGTGCAAGGTGGACAGGACCAGGTGTCCCGTCAGCGAGGCTTCGACGCCCATCTGGGCGGTTTCGCCGTCGCGCATCTCACCGACCATGATCACGTCGGGGTCGGCGCGCAGGAAGGCCCGCAGCGCCTTCGCGAAGGTCCAGTCGATCTTCGGGTTCACCTGCACCTGGCGCAGGCCGGGCTGGGTGATTTCGACCGGGTCCTCGGCGGTCCAGATCTTTCGTTCGGGCACGTTGATGTGGCTGAGCGCCGAATGCAGCGTGGTCGTCTTGCCCGAGCCGGTCGGGCCGACGCACAGCACCAGGCCGTACGGGCGCTCCATCGCTTCCTTCAGGTGCTTCAGGTTCCACGGGCTCAGGCCCAGGCTGTCCAGCGGGATCGGCTTGGCCGACGCGAGGATCCGCATCACCACGTCCTCGAGCCCGCTGTTGGTCGGGATGGTGGCCACGCGCAGCTCGATCTTGTGCTGGGCCGAGAACTTCGAGAAGTTGATCTTGCCGTCCTGCGGCTTGCGGCGCTCGGAGATGTCGAGGTCGCACATGATCTTGATGCGGGCGATCAGCGCATTGCGGTAGTTCGGCGGCAGCTCCAGGTGGGTGCGCAGCGTGCCGTCCTTGCGGAAGCGGATCTTGATCTTGTCGCGGCCCGGGTAGCTCTCGATGTGGATGTCGGAGACGCCTTCCTTGTGCGCCTCGATGATCATGTTGTTGATCAGCCGCACCAGCGAGTTGTCGGATTGCTCGATCTGCCGTTCGTCCTCGAAGCCGGGCAGGTCGGAGTGCTCCTTCTCGAGCGTCTCCATCAGCTTGCCGGTGTCGGCGGCGACGAACTCGATCGGCTTGTCGGGCGACTCGCCGCCGGCCGCCTGGTGGTTGGCGGCGCCGATCTTCTCGTAGGCGTCGAAGATGGTGTCGCCCACCGAGCGGCCGAGCGCGAGCACCGGCACGACCTTCATCTGCGCGATGAACTCGACCTCGTCGACCGCGCTGCGCCGGCGTGCCGGGTCGTCGATCGCGATCACCAGCCGGCCTTCGCGGATCAAGAGCGGCAGCACCTGCAGCCGCGCGGCCGCGGCATACGGCAGCTTGCGCAGCGCATCGGCCTCGACCGGGAACGCGTTGACGTTGACGACCGGATAGCCCATCTTGCGGGCGAGCGCCGTCTGCAGGTCCTCGCGCGAGACGGTGCCCATGCGAACCAGCAGCTCGCCCAGCGGCACGCTGCGGTCGTTCTTCTGCTGCGAGAGTGCGTCCTGCAGCTGTTCTTCGCTGACCAGGCCGAGCGAGGTCAGCGCTTCGCCGATGCGCACCATCGGCATCTTGGCCTGCTGCTCGATCGCGCTGAGCAGCTGGTTCGGCGTGACGATCTGGCGCGAGACCAGGATGTCGCCGAGCTTCTGGTTGCGCAGTTGCTGCTGCATGTCGGCGGCTTCGGCCACCTGCTGCGGCGTGACCATCTTCTGCGCCACCAGCAGGTCGCCGATGCGCTCGCCGATCTCGAAGCTGGCGTAGGCGTCGCGCGGCACGAACAGGCGCTGTACGCTGCCGGCGGCGTCGATCGGCGGGAACAGGAACAGGCCGTGCGGCGTTTCCACATGGCCGATGGTGTCGCCGTCGAGCAGCGCGCCGGACTTGAGCGTCACCTTGTAGCGGCTGGACGGGCGGTGCTCCAGCATGCCGGCATGCGGGTCGCGGCTGCCGTCGCTGGCCGGCTTCAGCGGCTCGACGACGCGCAGGCTGCGGAACTGCGAGAAGCGCAGCGCCATCGTCGTGCGCGCCGGCGGCACCTGCACATGGGCGACGGTCTCTTCCGGCACGAAGAAGATCAGCCGGCCGTTCATCTCGCGGTCGTTCAGGCCGACGATCCGGCACGCCTGCGGCTGGTTCTGCTCCAGCGCGTCGGGGTAGGCGGCGAACGGCGGCGTCGGCCAGCGAAAGCCTTCGTGGCGGGCCTTCTCGGACGGTGCCGGCGCAGGCGCGGGCGAGGGGGGCGGCAGGTCCAGCGCCCAGTTCGGCGGAGTCGTCAGATCGGACACGGGTCCATCCTTTGAAGGACGGGCGCGTGCGGACGGGCCGGCGCGCCAGGGCGCGGAACAGTTTTCCGCCCTGGCATCGTAGAAGTACCAGCCCCTGTACAAAGCGACGAATTGACGGCCTTTGGGCCGCCAGATCCGTCGCTGGAGCGGGCACTAGCTCTTCATTTGGTTTGGAAGGAACGTGATGATCTGCGGGAACAGGTACAGCAGCACCACCATCAGCACCATCAGCAGGAAGAACGGGAACGCGGTCTTCGCGATGTAGCCGATCTCGCGCCGCGTCATGCCCTGCAGCACGAACAGGTTGAAGCCGACCGGCGGCGTCACCTGGGCCATCTCGACGACGATCACGATGAAGATGCCGAACCACAGCGGGTCGATGCCGGCCTTCTGCACCGTCGGCATGATCACGCCCATCGTCAGCACCACCATCGAGATGCCGTCGAGGAAGCAGCCGAGCACCACGTAGAACGCGGTCAGCATCAGGATCAGCCCGAACTGGCTCAACCCGAGCGATGCGATCCATTCGGCCAGGTGGCGCGGCAGGCCGATGTAGCCCATCGCGAGCGTCAGGAACGCGGCCCCGGCCAGGATCAGCGCGATCATGCAGTACAGCCGCGTGCCGCCCATCAGCGACTGCCGGAAGGTGTGCCAGGTCAGCGAGCCCTGCAGCGCCGACAGGATGAGCGCGCCCAGCACGCCGAGCCCGGCCGCTTCGGTCGCGGTGGCGATGCCGGCGTAGATGGAGCCCAGCACCGCGGCGATCAGCAGCACCACCGGGATCAGGCTGCGCGAGGCGTGGAGCTTCTCGCGCAGGCTGGTCGGCGCATCGGCCGGCGGGATCCGGTCCGGGTGGCGCAGCGACCAGACCGCGATGTAGCCCGAGAAGATCAGCGCCAGCAGCAGGCCCGGCAGCACGCCGCCGATGAACAGCTGCGAGATCGAGACGTCGGCGGTGACGCCGTAGACGATCATGATGATCGACGGCGGGATCAGCAGCCCCAGCGTGCCGGCGCCGGCCAGCGAGCCGATCGCCATCGCGTCGGGGTAGCCGCGGCGCTTCAGCTCGGGCAGGCTCATCTTGCCGATGGTGGCGCAGGTGGCCGCGCTCGAGCCCGACACCGCCGCGAAGATCGCGCAGCCCACCACGTTGGTGTGCAGCAGGCGGCCCGGCAGGTGCTGCATCCACGGCGCGAGGCCCTTGAACATGTCCTGGCTGAGCCGGGTGCGGAACAGGATCTCGCCCATCCAGATGAACAGCGGCAGCGCGGTCAGCGTCCAGCTCGAGGCCGAACCCCAGATCGTCACCGCCATCGCGTCGCCGGCCGGCCGCGAGCTGAACAGCTGCATGCCGATCCACGCGACGCCAGACAGCGTCAGGCCGATCCACACGCCGCTGCCGAGGATCAGGAACAGCGACGCAATGAGCAGCGTCGTCACCAGCAGGTCATTCATTGCGGCTCGCCTCTTCGGAGACCGGCACCACGCGCCGGCCGAGGATCTCCAGCACCAGCTCGTCGACGAACGCGATCGCCAGCACCGTGCTGCCGACCGCCATGCTCAGCTGCGGGATCCACAGCGGCGTCGCGTCGTTGCCGGTCGAGATGTCGTGGAACACATGCGACTGCCAGGCCAGCCGGCAGGCGTAGAACGCCGCCAGCAGCGCCAGCGCGCTCGCGACGGCCAGTGCCCAGATCTCGAGCCGGCGCCGCGCGTTGCCGTGCAGCGCGTTGATCAGCAGCGTGACCCGGATGTGCTCGCCCTGCTTCAGCGTGTGGGCCAGCGCGAGGAAGCCGGTGGCCGCCATCAGGTAGCCGGCGTGGCTGTCGATGCCCGGCAGGTTGAAGTGCAGTTGCCGGCTGACGATGGACAGCAGCACGGCCACCAGCAGCCCGACCATGAAAACCGCGGCAAGCGCGGCGCTGGCGTCGTACAGCGCGTCCAGCCCGCGGCGCAGCGCCGCGCTCACGGCTTGCGGTAGGCGTCGACGATGGCCTGGCCTTCGGGGCCGGCCTTCTGCAGCCATTCCTGCAGCATCGTGTCGCCGACCTTCTTCAGGTCGGCCTTCAGCTGCGGGGATGGCGGCAGCACGTTCATGCCGTTCTTCTTCAGCAGTTCCAGGTATTCGGTGTTCTTGGTCTTCGACAGCGCCCAGCCGCGCGCCTCGGCCTCGGCGCCGGCCTTCAGCAGCGCGGCCTGGCTGGGCTTGTCGAGCGCGTCGAAGGCCGCCTTGTTGACCAGCACCGCGTTCTTCGGCAGCCAGGCCTGGGTGTCGTAGAAGTACTTGATGTGCTCGTAGGTCTTGGTGTCGTAGCCGGTGGAGCCGGACGACATGTACGACTCGATCACGCCGGTGGCCATGGCCTGCGACAGCTCGGCCGCCTGCACCGTGACCGGCTGCGCGTTGACGAGTTCGGCGATGCGCGAGGTGGCCGGGCTGTAGGCGCGCCACTTGACGCCCTTCAGGTCGGCCGCCGAGTTGATCGGCTTCTTCACGTAGATGCCCTGCGGCGGCCACGCCACCGCGTACAGCAGCATCATTCCCTGCTCGGCGAGCTTCTTCTCGAGCACCGGCTTCTGCGCCTTGTAGAGCTTCGCCGATTCGTCGTAGCTGTCGGCCAGGAAGGGCAGGCCGTCGGCACCGAAGATCTGCCACTCGTTCTGGTAGTTCACCAGCAGGATCTCGCCGATCTGCGCCTGGCCGCCCTGCACCGCGCGCTTGATCTCGGGCGCCTTGAACAGCGAGGCGTTGGCATGCACGGTGATCTTCAGCTTGCCGGCGGTGGCCTTGTCGACATCGGCGGCGAACTGGGTCAGGTTCTCGGTGTGGAAGTTGCCGGCCGGGTAGGCCGCCGGCAGGTCCCACTTGGTCTGGGCCCAGGCCGGGGCGGCGAGGGCGGCCGAGAACAAGCAGGCCAGGAGCGGAAGACGCACGCGCATGAGAGGGACTCCAGGGATTGATGCGGCCAGGGTACGAAACCAGCGGCCGGACGACCATACGGACTTCTACGCTTTAGCAAGGTCTGTTCCATCGGCGGACTGTGTAGAAAGTGAGGAGCCGAAGGGGCTTTCGTTTTCCTGGGATCGTCCGACGCGCCCGAGTTGTCGGGGCTATTCAATCGACCATTCAATCGACCCCGAGAACGCACGACATGACAGGCAAGTCTCGTTCCGGCAGCGCGCCCGCCATGGAACAGGTTCCACCGTCATTCGTTGAGGCACCTGCAGGCTATGCCGCCTGGTTCGTCGAATTGAAGGCGCGCATACAGACGGCGCAACAGCGGATCGCGGTGGCGGCAAATCAGGAACTCGTGCTGCTGTACTGGCAGATCGGGCGCGACATTCTTGCTCGCCAGGCCCACCAGGGATGGGGGGCCAAGGTCATCGAGCGGCTCGCCCACGACCTGCACAACACTTTTCCCCGGATGAAGGGCTTCTCCCGCGCCAACCTGATGTACATGCGAGCATTCGCCGACGCCTGGCGTGACGGCGAAATTGTCCAACAACTTGTTGGACGATTGCCGTGGGGCCACAACCTCGTGCTGCTGAGCAAGCTGAAGGACGGACCCAGCCGCATGCGCTACGCGGAGCGCGCTATCGCACAAGGATGGTCGCGCAACGTCCTGGCCATGCAGATCGACGGCAATGCGTTGGCGCGCGAAGGTCAAGCCGTCACCAACTTTGGATCCGCATTGCCGGCCCCTCAGTCCGACCTCGCGCGCCACGCACTGAAAGACCCCTACCTTTTCGATTTTCTGGAGGTCGGCAAGGAGGCCGATGAGCGCTCGATCGAGCGGGCCCTGGTTCAGCACATCTCACGCTTCCTGCTGGAGCTTGGAGCGGGCTTTGCCTTTGTCGGGCGTCAACTGCATCTTGAAGTCGGCGGGGAAGACTTCTACGTTGACCTGTTGTTCTACCACCTCAAACTGCACAGCTATGTGGTGGTGGAACTCAAGGCCGGCGCCTTCAAGCCGGTACACGCCGGACAGCTGGGTTTCTATCTTTCTGCGGTCGATGCACAGCTCAAGTCGGAACACGACGGACCGACCATCGGCCTGCTGCTGTGCCGCACCAAGAATCGAGTGGTCGCCGAGTACGCTCTGCGCGACTCGAACAGACCGATCGGCGTGGCGGAATATCAACTGGTCGAAGCGCTGCCCATCGAATTGCAGACCAGCCTGCCCAGTGTGGAGCAGATCGAGCGTGAACTGGGTGCAGCCGGCGATGGAGGAAGTGATGCCCCGTCTTGGCAATCATCGTGCTGAGCTCCGCGCTGACCACCTGTGTTCCAGGATCGCGGCCCGCCGCACCGCGCGGGCCGCGTCGACGCGCGTTCACTTGCGGATGAACTCCAGCAGGTCCTGGTTCAACCGCTCCTTGTGCGTGTCGGTCAGCCCGTGCGGCGCGCCCGCGTAGACGATCAGCTGCGCGCCCTTGACCAGCTTCGCCGAGGCGCGGCCCGAGATGTCGATTGGCACGATCTGGTCGTCGTCGCCGTGGATCACCAGCGTCGGCACGTCGAACTTCTTCAGGTCCTCGGTGAAGTCGGTCTCCGAGAAGGCCTTGATCGAGTCCAGCGTGTTCTTGTGGCCGCCCATCATCCCTTGCAGCCACCAGTTGTCGATCAGGCCCTGCGAGACCTTGGCACCGGGGCGGTTGAAACCGTAGAACGGGCCGCTCGCGATGTCCTTGTAGAGCTGCGAGCGGTTCTCGATCTGCGCCTTGCGCAGGCCGTCGAACACCTCGATCGGCACGCCGTTCGGGTTGGCCGGGCCCTTCACCATCTGCGGCGGCACGGCCGACACCAGCACCGCCTTCGCGACCTTGGCCGTGCCATGTCGGCCGATGTAGCGCGCCACCTCGCCGCCGCCGGTCGAGAAGCCGACCAGCACCGCCTTCTTCCCCTTCAGGTTCACCGCCTCGATCACCGCGGCCAGGTCGTCGGCGTAGTGGTCCATGTCGTTGCCGTCCCAGGGCTGGCTGGAGCGACCGTGGCCGCGGCGGTCATGCGCGATCACGCGGTAGCCGTGGTCGGCCAGGAACAGCATCTGCGATTCCCAGCTGTCCGAATCGAGCGGCCAGCCGTGGCTGAAGATCACCGGCTGGCCGTCGCGCGGGCCCCAGTCCTTGTAGTAGAGCTGCACGCCGTCCTTCGTGGTGACGTAGCTGCCTGTCGGCTGCGCGGCGACCGCCGAGGGTTTGGCGACGGCCGGCGCCTTCTGCGCAGCGCCCGCGGCGCCAGCGAAGGCGGCAACGGCCGAGAGGGCGATCAGTGATTTGGCGAATGCATTCATGGAAGGGCTCCTGGTGAGTGACGGAACGTGAAGGTCCAAGGTAGACGATTTGATGAGCTTGCTAAAAGATCGTGTGCGAAGCAAATATCAGGTCTTGGTGTCGTGGGTCATGGCATCAGCGCTTTTGGGGAGAAGAAGAGGCCGCGTGTCAGGCGGCTGCGTGGTCGAACATGCGCCCGCGCAGCGCCAGCAGGCGGTCGCGCAGGTCGAGGATCTCGGTCACCGGCATGTCGGCGGCTGTGGCGATGCATTGCGGCAGGTGCGATGCGCGGCTGCGCAGTGCACGACCGGCATCGGTCAGCGTGACCAGCACCTGGCGCTCGTCGACGGCCGAACGCGTGCGGTCGATCAAGCCGGACGATTGCAGGCGCTTCAGCAGCGGCGTCAGCGTGGGCGAGTCGAGGAACACCCGCTCGCTGATCTCGCCGACAGTCAGGTCGTCGCGCTCCCACAGCACCATCATCACCAGGTACTGCGGGTAGGTCAGCCCCAGGTCCTTCAGCAGGTCGCGGTAGACCTTGTTGAAGCCCAGCATCGTCGAATAGAGCGCGAAGCACAGCTGCTGGTCGAGCTGCTGGGAGAACGATGCTGCACTGGCCGGCTTGCCGGCTGCGGAGCGGGAGGTGTTGCGTGGCATGGGGCGAATAATACATCGTGTGCAATCTATTTGCAAACAACTGATGAGCGATCCAGCGGAGGGCGGTGCCGCCGAGTGCCGACAATGCGCCGCATGAACCACCGATTCGTCGAAGCCTTCTACTGGGTCGTCACGCTGAAGAGCGTCTCGCGCGCCGCCGAGAAGCTGTTCATCACGCAGTCGGCGATGTCCAGCCGCATCGCGGCGCTCGAAGAAGAACTGGGCGTGCTGCTGCTCGACCGGCGCGACAAGCAGTTCCGCCTGACGGTCGGAGGCTTGCGCTTCTTCACGCATGCGCAGCGGCTGCTGGCGCTGCACCGCGAGATCAAGGCCGAAATGGGTGCCGCGGCCGGCGGTGCGCAGCGCGCGGTGTCGCTGCGCATCGGCGTGATCGAGTCGGTGCTGCATTCGTGGCTGATCGACTGGGTGCAGCACATGCGCCGCACCCACCCCGATTTCGCGCTCGAGCTGACGGTCGAAACCACGCCGGTGCTGGTCGACCAGGTGCAGCGCGGCGCGCTCGACCTGGCCTTCGCGGCGCTCCCCACCTCGGGCGAGAACCTGCGCAGCCGGGCGCTGCCGCCGATGGAGATGGTGTTCGTCGGCCACAAGGACCTGCACCGCAAGCGCCGCTACACGCTGGCCGACCTGGCACCGCTGGAACTGCTGACCTTCCAGCGCGGCTCGCAGCCGCATGTGGCGCTGCTCGACCTGTTCCGCGCGGCCGGGCTGGAGCCGCGGCGGGTGCATGCGATCTCGTCGATCTCGGCGATGGTGCAGCTGGTGGAAGGCGGCATCGGCGTCGCGACGCTGCCGCTGGCCGCGGTGTTGCGGCTCGGCGAGCGCCTGCCGCTCAAGCCGCTGGCCTGCGACGTGCCGCTGCTCCCCTTGCCGGTGCATGCGAGCTGGCGCGACGACCCGACCTCGTCGGTGGCGATCGACGTGCTGGACGCGGTGTTCGACTACATCGGCGTGCCCAAGGGCACCGGAAAAGCACCCCGCAAGCGCACCAAAAATGGGTGAAAACCCCAAGTTGGACCATCAGAATAATCGATGACCTGAGCGAAAAATTTCTTGTTTGCGGCAGTCGGCTCCGGACCAACACAATCCGCTCCATTCGCAAACCCACCAGCCGCCAGGGTCTTGTCATGAAGCCTGAACAGACGTCCTCCAGCGCATCGCGAGCCCGCGCCGAGATCCGTGCCGGTCGCCACGCCACCCACACCAGCGGCCTTGCCGACGACCATGTGCAGGGCAACCTGGTGATCCTGCCGCAGGCGCTCGCGAACGACTTCCTGCGCTACTGCCAGCGCAACCCGAAGCCGTGCCCGGTGCTCGCCGTGTCGGAGCCCGGCGACCCGATGCTGCCGACGCTCGGCCACGACATCGACATCCGCAGCGACGTGCCGCGCTACCGCGTGTGGCGCCACGGCGAGCTGGTCGACGAGGTCACCGACATCACCCCGCTGTGGCGCGGCGACCTGGTCAGCTTCGTGATCGGCTGCTCGTTCTCGTTCGAGCAGGCGCTGCTGGATGCCGGCGTGCCGCTGCGTCACGTGGCGCAGAACCGCAACGTCGCGATGTACCGCACCAACATCGCGACCGTGCCGGCCGGCCCGTTCCACGGCCCGATGGTGGTCTCGATGCGCCCGATGACGGCGGCCGACGCGATCCGCGCGGTGCAGGTCACCTCGCGCTTCCCGTCGGTGCACGGCGCGCCGGTGCACCTGGGCGACCCGGCGCAGATCGGCATCGCCGACCTGATGCGGCCCGACTACGGCGATGCGGTCGACGTGCTGCCCGGCGAGCTGCCGGTGTTCTGGGCCTGCGGCGTGACGCCGCAATCCGCGATCACGCAGGCACGCCCCGAGTTCTGCATCACGCACGCGCCCGGCGCGATGCTGATCACCGACCTGCTGAACACCCACATCGCGAGTCTCTGAGTTCTTCATCCCACACTTCCAGGAGCAGTCCCCATGCCACATCCGCAACCGCGTCGCAGTGTTCTCCAGGCGCTGGGCGCCACCTTGTTCGGCCTGGGTTTCGGCGGCGCCGCGCGTGCGCAGTCGGCCGAGGTGAAGATCGGCGTGATCTACCCGCTGACCGGTCCGGCCGCGTCCACCGGCGCCGAGCTGAAGAACGCGCTCGAACTGGCAGCCGACATCATCAACAACGGTGCGAAGGCCATCGCCGACCTGCCATTCGCCGCCGGCGGCGGGCTGCCGAAGCTGAAGGGCGCGAAGATCAGGCTGGTGTTCGCCGACCACCAGGGCAACCCGCAGACCGGCGCGACCGAGGCCGAGCGGCTGATCACGCAGGAGAAGGTGGCGGCACTCGTCGGCGCCTACAACAGCAACGTGACCGCCACCGCGAGCCAGGTGGCCGAGCGCTACGGCGTGCCCTTCCTGAACCCGGAGTCGTCGTCGGCCTCGCTGACGGCGCGCGGCTTCAAGTGGTTCTTCCGCACCACGCCGCACGATGACCTGTTCGTGCACAACTTCTTCGATTTCCTGAAGGAGCTGGAGGCGAAGAAGAATTTCAAGGTCGGCGCGATCGCGACCTTCAACGAGAACACGCTGTGGGGCAACGAGACCACCAAGCTGCAGGCGAAGCTCGCGCCCGAGAAGGGCTACCAGCTGGTCAAGCAGGTGACCTACCCGGCCAAGAGCACGCAGCTCACGTCCGAAGTGCAGACGCTGAAGGCGGCCAACCCGTCGCTGGTGATGCAGTCGTCGTACCTGGGTGATGCGCTGCTGTCGATGAAGACGTACAAGGAACTCGGCTTCTCGCCGGACATGATCCTCGCGAACAACGCCGGCTTCACCGACACCGAGTTCATCCGCACGCTGGGCAAGGACGCCGAGTTCGTGATCACCCGCGAGGTGTGGGCGCTGGATCTTGCGACGCGCAACCCGCTGATCAAGCAGGTCAACGACCTGTTCTTCGCACGCCACAAGGCCAACTTCACCGGCAACTCGTCGCGCACCTTCACCGGGCTGATGGTGCTGGCCGATGCGATCAACCGCGCGGCGTCGACCGAGCCGGAGGCGATCCGCAAGGCGCTGGCCGAGACCGACCTGCGCGCCGAGAACCTGATCATGCCGTGGAAGGGCGTCAAGTTCGACGCCACCGGCCAGAACACGCTGGGCCGCGGCATCCTGGTGCAGATCGTCGACGGCAAGTACAACACGGTGTACCCGTTCAACCTCGCGACGCGCGAGGTGACCTGGCCGATGCCGAAGTGGGACCAGCGCAAGTAAGCCGGCTGCCAGGACGTTCGCCATGACCGCAGAGATCCTTCTCCAAACCCTGGCCTCCGGCGTGCTGATCGGCCTGATCTACGCGCTGGTCGCGATCGGGCTCACGATGATCTTCGGGGTGATGGACATCGTGAACTTCGCGCATGGCGAATTCCTGATGCTCGGCATGTACGCGAGCTTCTGGCTGTTCGCGCTCTTTGCGCTCGACCCGCTGCTGACGCTGCCGCTCACGGTGCTGATGCTGTTCGCGTTCGGCATGCTGCTGTACAAGCTGGTGATCCGCCGCATCATCGACGCGCCGATGCTGAGCCAGATCTTCACCACCTTCGGGCTGATGATCCTGCTGCGCGGCGTCGCGCAGTTCCTGTGGAAGCCCGACTTCCGCTCGATCGAGGGCTCGTGGGTCAGCGGCAGCGTCAAGCTGGCCGGCATCCAGCTCGGGCGGCCGCAACTCGTGGCGGGGCTCGGCGCGATCGCGGTCACCGCGCTGGTGCACTTCTTCCTGACGCGCACCCGGCTCGGCGCGGCGCTCGAAGCCACCGCGGCCGACAAGGAGGCCGCGCAGCTGATGGGCATCGATTCACACCGCATGTTCGCTCTCGCCTGGGGCATCGGCGCGGCCTGTGCCGGCGCGGCCGGCGTTCTGCTCGCGACCTTCTTCCCGATCTTCCCGGAGGTCGGCGCCAACTTCATCCTGCTCGCCTTCGTGGTCGTCAACCTCGGCGGCTTCGGCAGCGTGACCGGTGCGTTCTGGGCCGGCATCCTGGTCGGCGTGATCGAGGTGATGGGCGGGCTGCTGCTCGGTCCGCAGTACAAGACCGCGGTCGTGCTGGTGCTGTTCCTCGCGGTGTTGATGTTCCGGCCGCAGGGCCTGATGGGGAAAGCATGAAGCCGTCGAAGAAGTCCCTGGCGCTCGGCGCGGTGGCGCTGGCCGCCGTGCTGCTGCCGTTCATCACGCACAGCCCGTCGCACCTGAACCTCGCGATCCTGGTGCTGATGGCCGCGCAGCTCGGCGTCGCATGGAACCTGCTCGGCGGCTATGCCGGCCAGGTCTCGCTCGGCCACGCGGCGTTCTACGGGCTCGGCGCCTACACCTCGACGATGCTGCTGCTGAACTTCGGGCTGAACCCGTGGCTCGGCATGCTGCTCGGCGGCGCGGTCGCGGCGCTGTCGAGCCTGGCGTTCGGCTGGTCGTGCTTCCGGCTGAAAGGGCACTACTTCGCGATGGCGACCATCGCGGTCGCCGAGATCGTGCAGATCGTCTTCACCAACTGGGAGGATGCCGGCAGCGCGGTCGGCCTGACGATCCCGATGGACCAGCGGGGCTGGGGCGCGATGGTGTTCGCCGACAAGGCGCCGTACTACTGGCTCGCGCTCGGGCTGCTGGTGCTGACGCTGCTGGCCACCTGGGCGGTCGAGCGCAGCCACATCGGCTACTACCTGCGGGCGATCAAGGACGAGCCCGATGCCGCGCGCAGCATCGGCATCAACATCGCGCGCTACAAGCAGGTCGCGTTGTCGCTCAGCGCGTTCTTCACCGCGCTCGGCGGCAGCCTGTACGCGCAGAAGGAGCTGTACATCGACCCCGGCTCGGTGCTCTCGACCGCGCTGTCGATCAAGATGGCGCTGGTGTCCATCCTCGGTGGCGTCGGCACGCTGTTCGGGCCGGTGGTCGGCGCGGTGGTGCTGACGACGATCGAGGAGCTGACGCGCGCCAGCTTCGGCGGTACCGGCCGCGGCACCGACACCATCATCTACGCGGCGCTGATCGTCGGCATCGCGGTGTTCTACCCGAGCGGGCTGATCGGCTGGTTCCGCGAGTGGCAGCGGCGCAGGGCAGCGCAGCGGGCCGAGCGCCGGGCCGCTCCCAAGCCGGCCCGCATCCCCTCGGGGGATCAGCCGGCGTACTCGACGGATGAGGGGCAGTCATGAGTCTCCTGGAGTTGCACGGCGTCTCGAAGCGCTTCGGCGGCCTGATGGCCAACCAGGACGTGTCGTTCAGCGTCGACGCCGGCCAGATCGTCGGGCTGATCGGCCCGAACGGCGCCGGCAAGACGACGGCGTTCAACTGCGTCGCCGGCTTCTACACGCCCAGCGCCGGCGAGATCAGGCTCGCCGGCCAGGTCATCTCCGGTCTGCCGCCCGAGGCCTGCGCCCGCGCCGGCATCGGCCGCACTTTCCAGGTCGCGCGCACCTTCACCAGCATGACGGCCTGCGAGAACGTGATGGCTGGCGCGCTGTTGCGCACGCGCCGCGTGTCGGCAGCGCGCGACGAGGCGATGCAGTGGCTGGCCTTCGTCAAGCTCGACGCCTTCGCCGACAAGCCGGCCGGCAGCATGACGATCAGCGAGCAGCGCCGCCTCGCGGTGGCGCGTGCGCTGGCGATCGCGCCGAAGCTGCTGCTGATGGACGAGGTGATGGCCGGGCTGAACCCGTCCGAGGTGCGGGAGATGGTGGCGGTGGTGCTGAACATCCGCGAGCGCGGCATCGCCTGCCTGATCGTCGAGCATGTGCTCGAAGGCATCATGCCGATCGCCGACAAGATCGTCGTGCTCGATCGCGGCGTGAAGATCGCCGACGGCACGCCGGCCGAGGTGTCGCGCGACCCGCAGGTCATCCACGCCTACCTGGGAGACGAGTGATGTTGCAGGTCTCGAATCTCCGTGTCAGCTACAGCGGCGTGCTGGCCTTGTCCGATGTCAGCCTCGACGTGCCGCGGGGCAAGATCGTCGCGCTGGTCGGCGGCAACGGCAACGGCAAGTCGACCACGCTGCGCGCGATCGCCGGGCTCAGCAAGGTCGATGCCGGCAGCGTGCGCTTCGACGGCCGCCCGGTGCACGAGCTGGCGGCGCACCAGCGCGTTCCGCTCGGGCTGTCGCTGGTGCCTGAAGGCCGCCGTCTGTTCCCGCGGCTGACGGTGCGGCGCAACCTGGAGCTCGGCGCCTTCACCCGCTCCGATGCGCACGAGGTGGCAGCCGGCATCGACGAGATGTTCGCGCTGTTCCCGATCCTGAAAGAGCGCGAGACGCAGCTCGCCGGCACGATGAGCGGCGGCGAGCAGCAGATGCTCGCGATCGCGCGCGGCCTGATGGCCAGGCCGAAGCTGCTGATGCTGGACGAGCCGTCGTGGGGCATCGCGCCGAAGTTCGTCGCGAAGGTGCTGGAGGTGATCCAGCGCGTCAACGACACCGGCGTGACGATCCTGCTGGTCGAGCAGAACCTGCACAAGGCCTTGTCGATCGCGCACCATGGCTACGTGATCCAGACCGGGCGCATCGTGATGCAGGGCAGCGGCAGCGAACTCGCGGCCAACGACGACGTCAAGAAGGCTTATCTCGGGTTGTGAGACGGCCCCGGCCGACCGACCATCCGCACCAGGCTCCCGGCAGCGGGGCACAGGAAGGAATCCATGCAAGCTCAAGTTCAAGGCACCGACCGCTGGCAGTTCTGGATCGACCGCGGCGGCACGTTCACCGACGTGGTCGCGAAGCGGCCCGACGGCGTGCTGGTCACCCACAAGCTGCTCAGCGAGAACCCCGAGCAGTACCGCGATGCCGCGGTCGCCGGCATCCGCCACCTGCTCGGGCTGGAGCCGGGCGAGCCGTTCCCGGCCGAGCGCGTCGAGTGCGTGAAGATGGGCACCACGGTCGCCACCAACGCGCTGCTCGAACGCAAGGGCGAGCCGACGCTGCTGGTCACGACGCGCGGCTTCCGCGATGCGCTGCGCATCGCGTATCAGGACCGGCCACGCATCTTCGACTGCCACATCCAGCTGCCCGAGCTGCTGTACAGCCGCGTGATCGAGGCGCGCGAGCGCGTCGGCGCGAAGGGCGACCTGATCGAGGCGCTCGACGAAGCGCAGCTGCAGGTCGACCTGCAGGCGGCCCACGACGCCGGGCTGCGCAGCGTCGCGATCGTCTTCATGCACGGCTACCGCTTCACCGCGCACGAGCTCGCGGCGAAGGCGATCGCGCAGCGCATCGGCTTCCCGCAGATCAGCGTGTCGCACGAGGTCAGCCCGCTGATGAAGCTGGTCGGCCGCGGCGACACCACGGTGGTCGACGCCTACCTGTCGCCGATCCTGCGCCGCTACGTCGAACAGGTCGCCGGCGAGATGCCGGGCGTCAAGCTGTTCTTCATGCAATCGTCCGGCGGGCTGACCGATGCGCATGCCTTCCAGGGCAAGGACGCGATCCTGTCCGGCCCGGCCGGCGGCATCGTCGGCATGGTGCGCACCGCGCAGCTCGGGCTGTCGCCGCTGGGCCTGCAGGCCGACGACCTGCCGGCCGGCGCGAACGGCAATGCGGTGGCCGACGTCAAGGTGATCGGCTTCGACATGGGCGGCACGTCGACCGACGTCAGCCACTTCGCCGGCGAGTTCGAGCGGGCGTTCGAGACGCAGGTGGCCGGCGTGCGCATGCGCGCGCCGATGATGAGCATCCACACCGTGGCGGCCGGCGGCGGCTCGATCCTCAGCTTCGACGGCGCGCGCTTTCGCGCCGGGCCGGAGAGTGCCGGCGCGAATCCCGGCCCGGCTTGCTACCGCCGCGGCGGCCCGCTCGCGGTGACCGATGCGAACGTGATGCTCGGCAAGATCCAGCCGGCGTATTTCCCGAAGGTGTTCGGGCCGAACGCCGACCAGTCGCTCGACCGCGACGTGGTGCTGCGCAAGTTCGGCGAGATGGCGGCCGAGATCGAGCGCGCGACCGGCGTCAAGCGCTCGCCGGAGGAGGTGGCCGAAGGCTTCATCGACATCGCGGTCGGCGCGATGGGCAATGCGATCAAGAAGATCTCGGTGGCCCGCGGCTACGACGTGACGCGCTACGCGCTGCAGTGCTTCGGCGGCGCCGGCGGCCAGCATGCCTGCCGCGTCGCCGATGCGCTCGGCATGAACCGGGTGTTCGCGCACCCGCTGGCCGGCGTGCTGTCGGCCTACGGCATGGGGCTGGCCGACCAGGCGGTGCTGCGCGAGCGCGCGGTCGAGCTGCCGCTGGCCGGCGCGATCCCGGCGGTGACCGAACTGCTCGACGCGCTGGCCGCCGAAACCGAAGGCGAGCTGAAGCGCCAGGGCGCGAGCAGCGCCGCGGTGACGGTGCTGCGCCGCGTGCATGTGCGCTACGAGGGCACCGATTCGGCGCTGGTGGTGCCGTTCGGCACGCCGGACGCGATCCAGGCCGCGTTCGAGGCGGCGTACCGCCAGCGCTTCGCGTTCCTGATGAGCGAGCGCCGGCTGGTGATCGAGGCAGTGTCGGTCGAGGCGGTGGGCGCCGGCGATGCGCCGGTCGAGCCGCGCCATGCGCTGGCCGCGAGCGGCGCGGCGCCGGTGCGCGAGACGGTGCGGCTGTTCAGCGGCGGCCGCTGGTGGGATGCGGCGCTGGTGGTGCGCGAGGACGCGCTGCCGGGCCACACCATCGACGGCCCGGCCATCATTGCCGAGAAGACCGCGACCACCGTGGTCGAGCCCGGCTGGCGTGCCCGCGTCACCGCGTACGACCACCTGCTGCTCGACCGCGTGCAGCCGCGCGAGGCGCGCCGCGCGATCGGCACCACGGTCGACCCGGTGATGCTGGAGGTGTTCAACAACCTGTTCATGAACATCGCCGAGCAGATGGGGCTGCAGCTGCAGAACACCGCGTACTCGGTGAACATCAAGGAGCGGCTCGACTTCAGCTGCGCGCTGTTCGATGCCGACGGCAACCTGATCGCCAACGCGCCGCACATGCCGGTGCACCTGGGCTCGATGAGCGAGTCGATCAAGACGGTGATCCAGGGCAACGCCGGGCGCATGCAGCCGGGCGATGTCTACGTGCTGAACGACCCGTACCACGGCGGCACGCACCTGCCCGACGTGACGGTGGTGACACCGGTCTACCCGACCGAGGCGGCGGACGGCAAGCCGCTGTTCTATGTCGGCTCGCGCGGCCACCATGCCGACATCGGCGGCATCACGCCCGGCTCGATGCCGCCGTTCTCGACGCGCATCGAAGAAGAGGGCGTGCAGATCGACAACGTCAAGCTGGTCGAGGCCGGCGTGCTGCGCGAGGCCGAGATGCTCGCGCTGCTGAAGAGCGGCGCGCACCCGTCGCGCAACCCGCAGCAGAACATCGCCGACCTGAAGGCGCAGATCGCCGCCAACGAGAAGGGCGTGCAGGAGCTGCGCAAGATGGTGCTGCAGTTCGGGCTCGACGTGGTGCAGGCCTACATGCGCCATGTGCAGGACAACGCCGAGGAATCGGTGCGCCGCGTGATCACCCGGCTGAAGGACGGCGCGTTCGTGCTGCCGCTGGACAACGGCGCGCGCATCAGCGTGGCCATTCGCGTGAACGAGCAGGCGCGCAGCGCGGTGATCGATTTCACCGGCACCTCGGCCCAGCTGACGAACAACTTCAACGCGCCGCGCGCGGTCTGCATGGCGGCGGTGCTGTATGTGTTCCGCACGCTGGTCAACGACGACATCCCGCTGAACGCCGGCTGCCTGAAGCCGCTGCAGGTGATCATCCCCGAGGGCTCGATGCTGAACCCGAACCCGCCGGCGTCGGTGGTGGCGGGCAACGTCGAGACCTCGACCTGCATCACCAACGCGCTGTACGGCGCGCTCGGCGTGATGGCGGCCGGCCAGTGCACGATGAACAACTTCACCTTCGGCAACGCGACCTACCAGTACTACGAGACGATCTCCGGCGGCTCGGGTGCCGGGCCGGATTTCGACGGCACCTCGGTCGTGCAGACGCACATGACGAACTCGCGCCTCACCGACCCGGAGGTGCTCGAGTTCCGTTTCCCGGTGCGGCTGGAGAGCTACCAGATCCGACCCGGCTCGGGCGGCAGTGGGCGGCACCGCGGCGGCGACGGCGGCGTGCGGCGCGTGCGCTTCCTCGAGCCGATGACCGCGTCGATCCTGTCGAACGGGCGGCATGCCGGCGCGTTCGGCATGGCCGGTGGATCGCCCGGCCAGCCGGGCATCAACCGGGTCGAGCGGGCCGGTGGCCAGGTCGAGACGCTGGACCACATCGGCTCGGTGGCGATGGGTCCCGGCGACGTGTTCGTGGTCGAGACGCCGGGCGGCGGCGGCTACGGGGCGCCCTGAGGCCAGGAAAGCGCAAGAGGCAAACGATGTCAGTACAGATGGACCGGGGTGAGTGGGTGGGCCGGCGCGTGAACGCTCCCTACACTTCGCTCCGCTCGGCCAATACCTCCCTCCGGTCGAGCAGTCCGGCCTTCTCCTCCCTCCGGCCGGACCTTCGGGCCCGCTGCCGCAGTTCTCCAGTTCCTGCCGGCGGGCCCATTCTTTTTGGTGTGCCTCCCCGACGGTCCCCCCGATGTTCCTGCTGAAGCTCGCGCTGGTCTGCGCGGTCGTGCTCGCGGCCAGCGTGGCTGCGAAGCGCTTCGGCCATGGCGTCGCCGGCACCTTGTCGGGCCTGCCGATGATTGCCGGTCCGATCATGGGTTTCGTGCTGCTGCAGGCGCCGCTGTCGCAAGCGCATGCGATCGCGGTCGCGACCCTCGTCGCGTACCCGGCGATGGTGTCGCACATGGTGGCCTTTGCGCATGCGGTGCGGCGCGGGCCGTGGTGGGTGGCGCTGCTGGTCGCGAACGCGGTGTTCCTTGCGGTCGGCGGGCTGCTGGTGGGGATCGCGCTGCCGCTGCCGGCGGCCTGCGTGCTGGCGGCGTTGGCGCCATGGGCCGGGCTGCGGCTGATGCCGGCGCACCGGCGCGAGCGCACGGTGCTGCACATCCCGCCGATCGAGCTGGTGCTGCGCGTGGCCGCCGCCGCGGCGCTGGCGGCCGCGATCATGGGCGGCGCGTCGGTGTTCCCGGCGGCGGTCAGCGGGCTGCTGCTCGCGCTGCCGATCACCGGCAACGTGCTGCCGTGCTTCACGCGCGCGCGGCATGGCGCCGACGCGACCATCGAACTGCTGGCCGGCTTCGTGCGCGGCATGGTCGGCTTCGGCGCGTTCTTTCTCGTGCTGGTCTGGAGCCTGGTTGTCGCGGGAGCGGCACACTCATACGCCTTGGCGTGGGTGATCGCGTTTGCAGTCGCCTATGTCGCTTACCGCTTGCGCGGCGGTCGTGTGACTTCGGTGTCGCCGCCCGAGTGAGGGGGCGCTGGAGGCCTGGGAGCTCCAGCGTCAGGAGGCCGGTTCGGTTCATACCTGAACCGGACGCCATGGATATCTGGAGATGGAACGCATCAGGTTGTCGGGTGACAGATGCGGCGGAACGAGGCAGATCCTGCGCTCGGACAAACCTCGCTGGAATCCCCATGAGAAGCACCTCCTCTTCACCCAGAATGCATTTCCAATCGTCCCGGAGCGGCCACGAGCGGTACGACGCGGGCAAGGCTGCGCGCCAGGTGTTGAGGTTGATCGAGCGAGTGCAGCGAGATACGCCGGAGCAGGTCGAGGGGTTGCGCCGAGCGCTCAAGGCCATCTTCGAGCCTTCGTCCGAGTCACGCACTCGCGTCGAGCTGGACATGACGACCGTCGAGCCAACTGCGTGCCACCTCCTCGACGCGGCAGTCGTGTCGGCGATCGTCCCCCGCTATGAAGGAAAGGACGTCCTCCTCCGGCTTCCGAGCCACCTGGATCAGGTCCCGTGCTGGTTGTGGTGCGTGCCTGACCTGATCGAACTGTCGGCTCCTGCGTACCAATCCCCTGTTGCCGTGCTTCAAGGGTTGAACCGCCTCTCGAGCGTGGTGCTGAATCAGCGTCGCCATGACCGGATCACGATCTATCACAGCGGCAGCTGGGGCATGCGCGTGTCGGCAGACGGAACAGAGCTCGATGGCGTGGACTGGCAGGTGAAGGAGGACCCGGATGAAGGATTGGACGACGATTCTTGCGAAGAGGCTCCGACTGCGGACGATGCTCTGTTTGCGGCTTGCGTCGACAGCGATTCCGATGCCGAAGATTCGGGTCCGGATGGCCAAGTGCCCGACTGCGCAGACGTACCCGCTTCATGCAAATTGCTCGCTGAGCGGGCTGCGAGCGCGCGCGTCGATTGGCGGGTCCGCGAACTGGCGCTCCATGCATCCATGGCAGAGCGCCGAGAACCACTTCGAACAGACCCTTTCGTCACGATTCGCATGGGGCAAGGAATCGTTGCGACGAACAGCTTGGTCGTCACCACCACGGCGCTGAGCAGCTGCTGCTTCATGTCGGGCGTCAACCGGGTGACTGGCAAGGCGGGGGCTTATCACTATCCCGCCTCGATGCTTCATGACCAGTGGGTGCTGGACACGATGGGCTCCTGGATCGAGGCCTTGGCTCCGGATCACATGGTGCTGATGTTCATGCTCCCCACCACGTTTTCTGAAGGGGACACCTATGCGGCCAGGGACGATGAGGCGTTGCGCCAGTGGGTTGAACAGAAGAGTGGCGTCGCAGTGGAGTGGGGTCGCTGTGCCGTTCCGGCCATGGCATTTCGCGATGGCCGCTTCGAAGTTGGTACTCTCTCGGCGTTGGTCAAAGGTGGGTTGAACTTCGTTGACGGCGTAGACATGCACGGCATTCCCTCCGGGGCACACGCTGGCGATCGGACCTCCGAACCAATCCTTCTGTTCGGCACGAGCATGGAATCCTCATAGGCCTTTCATGGATTGCAGCGCAGCGAAGTCACCGCGCTTGCCTGCGTTACACCATGTCGGGCCGACCCGCGTTGACACCGGCGCGCCGGCGCTGTAAAAAGAGCGAATGTTCTATGTTTCATATAAATAGAACATGCGTTCAAACACAAGGTGCAGCGCGAGCCCTGAAGCCACCGCATGTGCCGGCAGGAGACAAGCATGACCCGTTCATTCCGAGCCGGGGCGCCGCGGTGCGCTTCGCTGATTGGTGCGCTGCTGCTGGCAGCCTGCGGTGGCGGCGGCAACGAGCCCGCGCCGACTCCCACCGCTGCCGAGGCGGGCGCGCCGCCCACCGAGCGCGCGGCTGCGGTGGCCGCGCCCGGGGCCGGCCAATGGACGCCGCTGATCCCGCTGTCGATGGTGACGCCGTCGGCCGCGCTGCTGCCGAACGGCAAGGTGATGCTGTGGGCCTCGTCCGACCGCTTCACCGACGGCGCGCCGAGCGGCCAGACCTGGACGACGCTGTTCGACCCGGCCACGCAGACCGCCGGCGAGACGCTGGTGACGCAGACCGGCCACGACATGTTCTGCACCGGCACCACCAACCTGCCGGACGGCCGCATCCTCGTCAACGGCGGCAAGGACAGCGGCAAGACCACGATCTACGACCCGGTGGCCAATGCCTGGAGCACCGGCGCGACGATGCAGATCCCGCGCGGCTACAACGCCAACACGATCCTCGCCGACGGCTCGGTCTTCACGCTCGGCGGCTCGTGGAGCGGCGGGCGCGGCAACAAGCACGGCGAGCGCTGGACGGCCGCCGGCGGCTGGGCGCGGCTCACCGGCGTGCCGGTCGATGCGGCGCTCGGCAACGACCCCGACTTCGCGTTCCGCGCCGACAACCACATGTGGCTGTTCCCGGCCCCGAACGGCAAGGTGCTGCACGCCGGCCCGGCCGCCAACATGAACTGGATCGACACGCAAGGCAGCGGCAGCATCACCCCCGCCGGCACGCGCGGCGACGACGCGTACAGCCAGAGCGGCAACGCAGTGATGTACGACATCGGCAAGATCCTGAAGGTCGGCGGCGCGCCGGCCTATGAAGGGCAGAACGCCAACAACCGCGCCTATGTGATCGACATCAATGCCGGCGTCTCGGTGCGCAAGGTCGCGCCGATGGCCTACTCGCGCATCTTCAGCAACGGCGTCGTGCTGCCGAACGGGCAGGTGCTGGTGATCGGCGGCCACAGCTTCGGCCACCCGTGGTCCGACGACAACTCGGCGCTGGTGCCCGAGCTGTGGAACCCGGCCACCGAGACCTTCGTGCCGCTGCCGCCGATCGGCGTGCCGCGCAACTACCACAGCATCGCGCTGCTGCTGCCCGACGCCCGCGTGCTGACGGCCGGCAGCGGCCTGTGCGGCAGCTGCTCGACCAACCATGCGAACGCGCAGATCCTGACGCCGCACTACCTGCTGAACGACGACGGCACGCTCGCGACGCGGCCGACGATCAGCACCGCGCCGGCCACCGCGACGCAGGGCACCGACATCGCGGTGACGACGAACGCCGCGGTCGCGCAGTTCTCGCTGGTGCGCGTGGGCTCGACGACGCACACCGTCAACAACGACCAGCGCCGCATCCCGCTGCAGTTCACCACCACCGGCACCAATGCGTATTCGCTCGCGCTGCCGTCGAACCCCGGCGTGCTGCTGCCCGGCTACTACATGCTGTTCGCGATGAACGCGGCCGGCACGCCGTCGGTCGCCAAGATGGTCCGCATCAGTGGCGATGCCGCGCCGAAGCTGGTCAACCCCGGCACGCAGAGCAGCATCAGCGGCAATGCGGTGAGCCTGGCGCTGGCCGCCACCACGCCGACCGGCACGCTGACCTGGTCGGCCACCGGGCTGCCGCCGGGCCTGTCGCTAAACACCAGCACCGGCGCAATCACCGGCACGCCGACCACGGTGGGCCAGTACGTCGTCACCGTCAGCACGCGCAACGACGTCGCCACCAGCAGCACGATGCTGGCGTGGAACGTCACGCCGGTGCTCGGCGCGGCGGTGCAGTACGTGATGCTGGAAGCGGTGTCGGAGCAGGGCGGCAACGCCTGGACCTCGATGGCCGAGTTCAATCTGCTCGACCGGGCCGGCGCGGTGATCCCGCGCACCGGCTGGGCGGTGCAGGTCGACAGCCAGGAAGCGGCGAGCGGGCAGAACTCGGGTGCCGCGGCGATCGACGGCGATGCCGCGACCTTCTGGCACACCAAGTACACCGGCGGCAATGCACCGCTGCCGCACCGCTTCATCGTCAACCTCGGCACCGCGCGCGGCATCGGCGGCTTCAAGTACCTGCCGCGGCCGGCTGCTACCGGGCTGAACGGCACCATCGCCGCGTACAACTTCTACATCGGCAACGACGGCGTCAACTGGTCGCTGGTGAAGAGCGGCAACTTCAACGACTTCCCGGACCGCAGTTCGGAGAAGACGGTGACGGTCGACCGCGCGCCGTCCATCGCGCCGATCGCCAACCGCAACAACCTGGTCGACCAGGCGGTGTCGTTCGGCATCAGCGCCGGCGATCCGGACGGCGATGCGCTCACGTACTCGGCCACGGGGCTGCCGAACGGGCTGTCGATCAACGCGACGAGCGGGCTGATCAGCGGCACGGTGACCGCGGTCGGCAACTTCGCGGTGACGGTCGGCGTCAACGACGGCCACGGCGGCACCGCGAGCGCGGCGTTCGGCTGGAACGTCAGCGCGGCCGCCTTCGTGATCGACCCGGTCGCGGCCGCGCCGGTCGCCTCGGGCGGCAGCGTCAGTTTCAATGCCGCGTCGAACGGCGGCACCGGCACGCGCTACCGCTGGACCTTCGGCGACGGAACGGCGCAGACGGCGTATTCCACCGCGACGTCGATCGCCCACACCTATGCGGCCCCGGGCCTCTACAACGTGACGGTCGAGGCGATCGACGCGAACAACGTCGTGTCCTCGCGCACCTTCAGGCAGGCGGTCTACGCGGCGGCGACCGCGGCACGCCCGACCGCGTCGTCGACGATCGCGCTGGAGCCCGCCACGACGCCGCGCGTCTGGCTGGTCAACCAGGACAACGACAGCGTCAGCGTCTTCAATGGCAGCACGCAGGCGCGGGTCGCCGAGATCGCGGTCGGCACGCGGCCGCGCAGCGTGGCGCGCGCGCCGGACGGCCGGATGTGGGTCGTCAACAAGGGCGACGCGACGATCAGCATCGTCAACGCCGGCACGCTGGCGGTCGCGCAGACGGTGGCCTTGCCGCGCGCGTCGCAGCCGTTCGGACTGGCCTTCGCGCCCGATGGCAGCGCGGCCTACGTCGCGCTCGAAGGCACCGGCCAGCTGCTGAAGCTGAACGCCTCGACCGGCGCGACGCTCGGCAGCGTCGCGGTCGGTGCGAATCCGCGCCACGTGTCGGTGACGGCGGCGAGCGACCGCGTGCTGGTGTCGCGCTTCATCTCGCCGGCGCTGCCGGGCGAGGGCACGGCCAGCGTGCAGACCGCGGTGGGCGGCGTCAAGAAGGGCGGCGAGGTGGTCGTCGTGACCGCGGCGATGGCGGTCGAGCGCACCGTCGTGCTGCAGCACAGCGACAAGCCGGACAGCCTGCTGCAGGGCCGCGGCATCCCGAACTACCTGGCACCGGCGGTGATCTCGCCGGACGGCCAGAGCGCCTGGGTGCCGGCCAAGCAGGACAACCTGTTGCGCGGCACGCTGCGCGACGGCAACAACCTCGACTTCCAGAACACCGTGCGGGCGATCAGTTCGCGCATCGACCTGGCCGGCTGGGCCGAGGACTACCCGGCGCGCATCGACCACGACAACTCCGGCGTCGGCAGCGGCGCGGCCTTCCACCCGACCGGTGCCTACCTGTTCGTCGCGCTCGAGACCAGCCGCGAGGTGGCGGTGGTCGACCCTGTCGGCAAGGCCGAGATCTACCGCTTCCCGGTCGGGCGCGCGCCGCAGGGCATCGCGGTGTCGGCCGACGGGCTGAAGCTGTACGTCAACAACTTCATGGACCGCACGCTGGGGGTGTACGACCTGGCGCGGCTGGTCAACTTCGGCGAGCTGAACCTGCCGCTGCTGGCGAATGCCGGCGCGGTCGGCACAGAGAAGCTCGCGGCCAACGTGCTGGTCGGCAAGAAGCTGTTCTACGACGCGGCCGACACGCGGCTGGCGCGCGATGCCTACATGAGCTGCGCGTCGTGCCACAACGACGGCGGCCACGACGGCCGCACCTGGGACTTCACCGGCCTCGGCGAAGGCCTGCGCAACACGATCCCGCTGCGCGGGCGTGCCGGGGCGCACGGCAACCAGCACTGGACCGGCAATTTCGACGAGATCCAGGACTTCGAAGGGCAGATCCGCAACTTCGCGCTCGGCACCGGGCTGATGAGCGATGCGCAGTTCAACACCGGCACGCGTTCGCAGCCTTTGGGCGATCGCAAGGCCGGCGTCAGCGCCGACCTGGATGCGCTGGCGGCGTACGTGGCCTCGTTGAAGGCGAGCGATGCCAGTCCGTACCGCAGCGCGAATGGCACGCTGACGGCCGATGCGCTGGCTGGGCAGGCGCTGTTCCGCGGTGCGGGCGGCTGCCTGGCCTGCCACGGCGGGGTCGACGTGACCGACAGTGCCGGCGGCGTGCTGCGCAATGTCGGCACGATCAAGGCGTCGTCGGGCAAGCGGCTCGGGCAGACGCTGACCGGGCTGGACACGCCGACGCTGAAGGGCGTGTGGGCGAGCGGGCCCTACCTGCACGATGGCTCGGCCGCGACATTGCTGGACGTGCTGACCACCGCCAACGCGGCCAACCAGCACGGCGCGGCCGGCAGCCTGACGGCGGCGCAGCGCACGCAGCTGGTGGCCTACCTGCAGCAGATCGACGACAGCAACGATGCGGTCAGCGCGGCGACGATCGGGGGCTTGTCGGTGCTGGACACCGCGAATGCGGCGGACTGGTCGGTGCAGGCCAACCTGCAGTCGGGCGGTCTGCAGTTCGGCGACCGCACGTTCACGATCACCGGGCTGCCGGCAGTGTTGTCGGGTTCCCCCTGGTTGCGCACCGCGAACGATTCGAAGACCTTCACCGGCAACCCGACGGCGAGCTTCACGCTGAACCAGCCGGCGGATGTGTACCTGACGGTCGACGACCGCTTCGCCGGCGCGTTCGCGTGGATGGCGGGCTGGTCGAACACCGGGCTCAAGATGACGACCGACGAAGGCGGCACGGCGCGCAGCTTCACGGTGTGGACGAAGAGCTTCCCGGCCGGCACGGTGAGCCTGGGGCCGGTGGCGTCAGGGGGGAACAGCATGTACAGCGTGGTGGTGCGGTAGAGGAGCGCGGCAGGGTTGGCACACAAACCGTTCGGACTGAGCCTGTCGAAGGCCTGGTGGCAGGGCAGCTTGCTGGCCCTGTACACGGTGATCGCGTCCGCCGACCCCGGCCTGGCCGTCGGCCGCCAGCTGTACCGCGGCGAGCTCGCGCTGCCCGGCACGATCAGCGGCCACGCCCAGCCGCTGCCGCCGATGGCGACGCGCTGCACCAACTGCCACACGCGCGACAGCGCGGCGCAGGCCGCATCGGGCGCCGCCTCGTTCGCCCCGCTGTTGACGCGCGAGCGCCTGCTGGGCCCGATCGCGCGGCGCGGCGGGCCGCCGTCGCGCTACGACGAAGCGTCGTTCTGCCGGCTGCTGCGCAGCGGCATCGACCCGGCCATCATGCTGATCCCGCGGCAGATGCCGCGCTATGCGATCGATGACGCGCAGTGCAAGGCCTTGTGGACGTACCTGATCGATGCAGGAGAAACGCGATGACGACGCGGCGTGAATGGCTGGTGGGTGCCGCTGCGTGCGGGTTGCTGATTCACCAGGCGCGGGCGCACGGCGCCTTCGGTCCGGTGCAGCCGGCGTTGCCTGCGCCTGCGCTGTCGCTGCAGGACATGGCCGGCAGATCGGTGCCGTTGCCCACGCTGCTGACCGGCCAGGTCACCGCGGTGCAGCTGATGTTCACCGGCTGCAGCGCGACCTGCCCGATCCAGGGCGCGGTGTTCGCCGACGCGCAGGCCCGGCTCGCGAAAGAGAACGCCGGGCTGCGGCTGCTGTCGCTGTCGATCGACCCGCTGGGCGATGACCTGCCGGCGATGCGGGCGTGGCTCGCGAAGTTCGGTGCGCAATCGCCGCGCTGGGCGGCCGCGCTGCCGAAGCTGAAGGACGTCGACCCACTGCTCGATTTCCTGCGCGGCCGTGCGCCGGGCACCGACCGCCACACCGCGCAGGCCTTCGTGTTCGACCGGCACGCGAAGCTGGTCTACCGCACCGAGGACATGCCGCAACCGGAGGAGTTGGTGAAGCTGATGCAGAGGGTGGCCGCCAGAGCGTGACCCGGATAAATTGGAGGACTCGCTGCCTTCCGTGGCGTGCCTTGCGCTACAAACTCGTTGCATGAAAGCTGTGCTGGGAATCTTGGCGCTCGTCGGCGCCTACCTGCTTTGGCAATGGCTGACTCACCTGTGGGATGAATGGAGCGGTGCGCTCGGCCGCTGGTGTCGCGGTGAACCGCTGCGGGCCAGCGAGCTTCAGGCACGCAGATGGAAGGCCGAGCGTGAGCGCCGAGAGCAACGCAAGGCGGAGATGCGCAGGCAGCACGACCGTGACCCTCATCTGATCCTTGTCACGCGTTTCGCCGGGAGTTCGAAGATCTGGGCTTAGGGAGAGACATCTATGCCGACGTCATTGCTGCCTCCGGTCGCCAGTGTGCTGGCTGCGATCGGAAGTTCGCACTCAAGCTTCGCAAGCCGCTGCTTGCCGTCGACCACATTCGGCCCCGCAAGCACTACCCCCACCTCCTCTACGTTCGCAGCAACCTCCAGGTGCTCTGCCGCCCCTGCAACTCGCACAAGAGCGCATACGACGGATCAGATTGGCAGGAGGTGGTTGCTGCTCGCCGACGCGCTACGAACAAGAAGCGTCGAACTACTCGCGCCCCAAGAGACCCCGACCTATAGGGGCCGGGCCAACCAGGATGGAGGCGATCCACGCTCGTGGACGCAGCTGTTCCACGCCTCCGGGACCGCCTCTTCTGGCGGCCTCACTTCAACTGCGCCAAGTCGGTCTAGCCAAGCTTCCGGCTGGACCTTCATCAGTGCTTTTCCAAGCATCAGCGCACTTAGCTCAAGGCTATGCTGGCCTCATGAAATCCGGGATTCAACCTTCTGTTGTGCGCTTGTTAAGGACGAAGGATCGGGGCGGTGGCAGAAGGCGCGTGCGGGGAGGCTGTGGCGCGCCAATAAAGAGGGGGCGCCGGAGCTGGCTGGCTTCATGGCCCGCGTGCGCAGCACGCTTCGTGAACTGACTGTCGCCGACTGTCTGACCACAACGAACGAAGTGAGTGGAGGGAGTTTCGGCGACGGGCCATGAAGCCAGTCAGCGCAGGGAAGTCGTCGGCCCCGCCAGGGGTCGAGGACCGCCCCCGACGGCGCGCCACAGCCTCCCCGCGCGCGCCTTCCGCACCGACGCCACAAATGCCTGTCAGACCTCCACCGGCGCCAGCTTCCCCAGATACCCCCGCACGCTCGCATGCGTGCACAGCTCCCCCATCGTCGACGCATGCATCAGCCGGCTGACCCGGCTCTCGTCCTTGTGCACGAAGATGTAGCGCTCGCAGATGTCGGCCAGGATTTCCATGTGCACCGGCTCGTTCGGGTGCAGGCACAAGAACACCAGCTTGCCCTGGCTGCGCAGCTTGCGGAAGAACTCCAGCATGAAGCCGATGTAGCCGTCCTGCGTGTTGAACTGCGGCTCGTCGAACAGGTGCACCACCGCGCGGTCCGCGCCGGCGTGCTCCAGCATGAAGTTCGGCCGGTCGCGCTTGAACGAGCGTACCTGGTAGGACTGGTGGTAGTGCAGCGCCAGCCGGTCGCGCTCGCGGTAGCGCACCTGGTGGATGTCCTGCCCGGCCACCATCACCCGCCCGCCGCTCGGCGCATTGCCGCCGGTGATCAACTCGAACATCGTCGTCTTGCCGGCGCCGTTGGCGCCCATCACGCCGATGATGCCGGGGCCGTCGACCTGGAAGTCGGCCTCCAGCGAGAACGTCGTCTGCCGGTTCGGCCAGCCGCGCCGGTACTGCTTGCGCAGGCCGTCGACATGAAGAATCGGTGCAGCCATCTCGTCAGACTCCCAGCAGTTGGCGTTGCAGTGCCGCGTCGCCGCGCAGCGCCGCGGCGCTGCCCTCGTGCACGATGCGGCCCTGGTGCATCACGTACGCGCGGTCGGACACCGCCAGCGCACTCTCGACGTTCTGCTCCACCAGCAGCACCGCCACCCCCTCGCGCTTCAGCCGCGTGACGGTCGCCATCACGTCCTGCACCACCTTCGGCGCCAGGCCCTGGCTCGGCTCGTCGAACAGCACCAGCCCCGGCGAGCCGATCAGCGCCCGCGAGATCGCCACCATCTGCATCTCGCCGCCCGACAGGTTCTCGCACTCGCGGCCCATCAGGTACTCCATCGCCGAGAAGATCTCGAAGCATTCCTTCTCGTTCCACGCGCGAAAGCGGGTCTTCTTGCGGGCGATCGCGAGGTTGCGCGCCACCGTCAGCGTCGGGAAGATGCGCCGGTCGTCCGGCACCCAGCCGATGCCCATGCCGGCGATGCGGTGCGTCGGCAGCTGCGTGATGTCGACCCCATCGAAGCGCACGCTGCCGCGCTTCGGCGGCGTGAGCCCGAGGATCGAGCGCAGCGTCGTCGTCTTGCCGGCACCGTTCGGCCCGAGCAGCGACACCACCTCGCCCGGCGCGATGCTGAGCGACACGCCGAACAGCGCCTGCGTCTCGGCGTAGAAGGTCTCGATGCCGTTGATCTCGAGGATCGCCGGCTGCGGTTTCAACACGGCGCTCATGCCAGCATCCCCAGATTGGAGCGTTGCACCCACGGGTTGTCGCGCAGCTGCGCGGGCGTGCCTTCGGCGATCACCTGGCCCCAGTGGATCACGTTGATCTTGTCGGCCAGGCCGAACAGGAAGCGCATGTCGTGCTCGATGATCACGATCGTCAGCTCGCGCTTCAGCTGCGCGATCAGCTCGGCCACGCGGGCCGTGCCTTCGGCGCCCAGGCCGGCGGTCGGCTCGTCGAGGAACAGCAGCCGCGGGTCGGTCGCGAGCGCGACGCCGATCTCCAGCGCGCGCCGCTCGCCGTACGACAGCGCACCGGCCATCGCCCCCGCCTTGGCCGCGAGCCCAACCCGGTCGAGCACCGTCATGGCCAGCTCGCGCCCGCGGCTGAAGCGGCCGAGGTCGCGCCACATCGACATCCCCTGCTCGCGCACCGCCGGCAGCGCGATCAGCACGTTGTCGAGCGTGGTCTCGTCGTCGAACAGGTTCATGATCTGGAACGACCGCGACAGCCCGCGCCGCGCGATCTGCCGCGGTGACAGGCCGGTGATGTCCTCGCCGGCGAAGCGCACGCTGCCGCGGTCGGGCGTGTAGCGGCCGGTCAGCACGTTGAAGCAGGTCGTCTTGCCGGCACCGTTGGGACCCATGATCCCGGTGAGCTGCTTTTCCTCGAACGACAGCGTGATGCTTTCCAGCACCACCTGGTCGCCGAAGCGCTTGTGCAGTTGATGGGCTTCGAACAGGGCCACGGGTCAGGTCTCCTTCGGGGTGGCGAGCGTTGCGTTGGGTTGGGGCGGCGTGGGCTTGCGGGCCGCGCAGCGTGCGCGCCACGATTGCCAGGCGCCGGCCACGCCGTCGGGCTGGAACAGCACGACCAGGATGAACAGCAGCCCGTACCACAGCAGCCAGGTCTCGGTGTAGGCGCCCAGCAAGTCTCTGGTCAGGATGAACACCAGCGCGCCGATCACCGGCCCCCAGAAGCTCACCAGGCCGCCGCCGATCAGCACCATCATCACGACGAAGCCGGAGTTGTGCAGGCTCATCACGTTCGGGTAGGCCGACTGCTGCGCCATCGCGAACAACGCGCCCGCCAGCCCCGCGACCGAGGTCGACAGCATGAAGGCCAGCCACTTGTAGAGCCACACCGGATGGCCGACGAAGGCGGCGCGCATCTCGTTCTGCTTGATCGCCCGCAGGATGCGGCCGAACGGCGAATGCACCAGCCGCCACAAGGCCATCAGCACCAGCGCGAACACCACCAGCGCGAAGTAGAAGAAGGCCTCGTTGCTCTTCAGCGAGATGTCGACGACGCCGAGCGACAGGTCGGGCCGCTTGATGTTCAGCAGCCCGTCCTCGCCGCCGGTCACGGTGTGCCACTTGCCGGCGACGAACCACGCGAGCTGGCCGAACGCGATCGTCAGCAGCGCGTAGTAGATGCCGCGCCGGTGCGAGATGAAGAGCCCGACCAGCGCGCCGGCCACCGCTGCCGCGAGCACCGCGCCGAGCAGGCCGGTCAGCAGCCCGGCCCCGCCGCGCAGCTGCAGCAGCCCGAACGCGTACGCGCCGATGCCGAAGTACGCGCCATGCCCGAACGACGGCAACCCGCCGTAGCCCAGCAGCAGGTTGTGGCCGAGCGCGAACAGCATCCAGATCATGATTTCCAGCGCCAGGTACTGGTAGAGCCCGACCTGGCTCAACCACAGCGGCGTGCTGGCGAGCGCCGCCACCGTGAGCAGGAGCGGAAGCGGGGCGATCGGTGCGTGTCGTGTGGTGCTGAGCATGTTGAACGCTGGACATGAACGATGGACTTGTTGGAATATATGTTCTACAGTTTCTGAGCGCAAGAATGTTTGTTCCTATTGCTTGTCAGTGCTTCCCCCTAGACAGTTCACCTCCATGAGCCAGATCTCCAGCTACGACGAATTGAAGGATGCGATCTCGCGCGCCTACCCGGACCTGCCGGCGCAGCTGCAGCGCATCGCGCGCTTCGCGCTGGAGCGGCCGAACGAGCTCGCGCTCGGCACGGTGGCGGTGATCGCCGAGGCCGCGCAGGTGCAGCCGTCGTCGCTGATCCGCTTCTCGAATGCGCTCGGCTTCAACGGCTTCTCGCAGATGCAGCAGGTGTTCCGCGGCCACCTGGTCGAACGCTCCGGCAGCTACCGCGAGCGCATCAACCAGCAGCGCCGCAGCGGCGACGGCGCGGCCAGCGGCGGCTTCCTGAACCAGTACGTCGCCGAGGCGATCGCCGAACTCGGCCACCTCGAAGACAGCGTGCGCGCGGCCGACGTGAAGGCCGCCGTGCAACTGCTGTGCGCGGCGCGCCGCGTGCACGTGCTGGCGCAGCGCCGCGCGTTCCCGGTGGCCAGCTACCTGGCCTATGCGCTGAGCCAGCTCGAACTGAAGGCCTACCTGCTCGAAGGGCTGGGCGGCATGCTGCGCGAATCGCTGCGCAACATCGCGAGCGACGAGGTGCTGGTCGTCACCAGCTTCCACAGCTACTCGCGCGAAGTGATCGATGCCGCCGAGGCGGCCCGGCAGGCCGGCGTGCCGGTGATCGCGATCACCGACAGCGCGCTGTCGCCGCTGAAGCGCTCGGCCAGCGTCTGCTTCGAGCTCGGCCTGGCGTCCGACCAGGTGTTCCGCTCGCTGGTGGCGCCGCTGTGCCTGGCGCAGGCGATCGTCGTCACCACCGGCCATCGGCTGGCCGAGATCGCCAACGAGAAAGCCACCGGCCGCCCGTCGCCGAAGCGCCGCACCGCGGCCCGCGGCACGGCGGCCCGACCCCGTCATTTGAATGGAGATGCTGCATGAGTGTCAGAGATTCCGTCCCGCCGGCGGCCCGCGCGCTGGACCTGGTCTGCGTCGGGCGGGCTGCCGTCGACCTGTATGGCGAGCAGCTTGGCGCGCGCCTTGAAGACGTCCAGACCTTCGCGAAATACCTCGGCGGCTCGCCGGCCAACACCGCGGTCGGGTCGTCGCGGCTCGGCCTGCGCTGCGCGATGCTGAGCCGCGTCGGCGACGAGCACAACGGCCGCTTCGTGCGCGAGACGCTGGCCGCCGAAGGCGTCGACGTGTCGCAGCTGAAGACCGACCCGGCGCGGCTGACCGCGCTGGTCTTCCTCGGGCTGCGTGACCGCGACACCTTCCCGCTGGTGTTCTACCGCGACAACTGCGCCGACATGGCGCTGTGCGAAGACGACGTCGACCCGGCGGTGATCGGCAGCGCCCGCGCGCTGCTGATCTCGGGCACGCACCTGTCGCGCCCCGGCACGCGGGCCGCCTGCCTCGCTGCGATGCGCGCGGCGCGCGCGGCCGGCACGCGCGTGGTGCTCGACATCGACTACCGCCCGGTGCTGTGGGGGCTGACCGCGCCGGGGCTCGGCGAGCAGCGCTACATCGCGTCGGCCGCGGTCAGCGCACAGCTGCAGGAGATCCTGCCGCTGTGCGACCTGGTCGTCGGCACCGAGGAAGAGGTGCACATCGCCGGCGGCAGCGACGACACCGCGACCGCGCTGCGCCGCATCCGCGACCTGTCGACCGCGCTGATCGTGATGAAGCGCGGGCCGATGGGCTGCGTCGCGTATGAAGGCGCGATTCCCGCGCGGCTCGACGACGGCGTCGCCGGCCCCGGCTTCCCGGTCGAGGTGTTCAACGTGCTCGGCGCCGGCGACGCCTTCATGGCCGGGCTGCTGCGCGGCTGGGTGCGCGACGAGCCGCTGCCGCAGGCGCTGCGCTATGCGAATGCGTGCGGCGCGATCGTCGTGTCTCGGCATGGCTGCGCGCCGGCCATGCCCAGCTGGGTCGAGCTGAACCACTTCCTCGCGCACGGCTCGCGCCACCACCGGCTGCGCGAAGACGCGAAGCTGGAGCACCTGCACCGTGCGTCGACCCGCCACCGCCCGTGGCCCGGCCTCGCGGTGCTGGCCTTCGACCACCGCGCGCAGTTCGAGGAGATCGCCGCGAAGCACGGCACGCCGCGCGAGCGCATCCCGCAGTTCAAGGCGCTGGTCGCGCGCGCCGCGGCACAGGGCCATGCGACCGCGCGGGCGGCCCACCCGCTGCGCCACCCGGGCCAGCCGTTCCCGGAGGCCGGCGTGATCCTCGACGGCCGCTTCGGCGAGCAGATCCTGCCGCCCCTCACTGGCGTCGGCCTGTGGGTCGCGCGGCCGGTCGAGCTGCCCGGCTCGCGGCCGCTGGATTTCGAGGACGGCTGCAACGTCGGCCTCGCGCTGCGCACCTGGCCGCAGGAGCATGTGGTGAAGTGCCTCGTGTACCACCACCCCGACGACGAAGCGGGCCTCGCGGCGCAGCAGGTCGCGAGCGTCGGCCTGCTGGCCCAGGCCTGCCACGCCACCGGCCACGAACTGCTGCTGGAGGTCATCCCGCCGCGCGGCATGGCGGCCGACGACGAGACGCTGGCGCGCGCGATGCGGCAGTTCTACGCGGCCGGCATCCACCCCGACTGGTGGAAGCTGCCGCCGCCGTCCAGCGAGGCGGCCTGGCGCCACATCGAGGCGGTGATCGCATCGAACGACCCGCTGTGCCGCGGCGTGCTGCTGCTCGGCATGGAAGCCAGCGAGCAGGCGCTGCGCGAAGGCTTCCGCATCGCGGCCGCGCAACCACTGTGCAAGGGCTTCGCGATCGGCCGCTCGCTGTTCGCCGAGGCCGCGCACGGCTGGTTCGCCGGCACGCTGGACGACGACGCCGTCGTCGCGCAGGTCGCCGCGAGCTACCAGCGCCTGATCGAATTCTGGACCGAGGCCCGCGCCGAATGCGCGAGCGGCTCGCTCGTCAACTGATTCAAGACATCGACACCACGGAAGGAAAGAACATGACTGCAAGCAAGAACCCCCGCGTCGGCTTCATTGGCCTCGGCATGATGGGCCACGGCATGGCGAAGAACCTGCTGGCCAAGGGCTTCCCGGTCAGCTTCGTCGCGCACCGCAACCGCTCGAACCTGCAGGACCTGCTCGACGCCGGTGCGAGCGAGCAGCCGACGCGCGCCGCGGTGGCCGTCGCGAGCGACGTGGTGATCATCTGCGTCACCGGTTCGCCGCAGGTCGAGGAGATCGTCTACGGCACCGAAGGCCTGCTGACCGCCGCCGCGAAGGGGCTGACGGTGATCGACACCTCGACCGCCGAGCCGGCCTCGACCGCGCGCATCCGCGCCGACTTCGCCGCACGCGGCGTGGCCTTCATCGACGCGCCGCTGGCCCGCACGCCGAAGGAGGCCGAGGAGGGCCGGCTGAACACGATGGTCGGTGCCGAGCAGGCCGACTTCGACCGCGTGCGGCCGGTGCTCGCCGCCTTCTGCGAGAACATCTTCCACGTCGGCCCGCCGGGGCACGGCCATGTGCTGAAGCTGATCAACAACATGCTCGCGATGACGACCGCGGCGGCCATCGCCGAGGCCACGGCCACCGCGGCGAAGAGCGGGCTGTCGCTGCAGAAGCTGTTCGAGGTGATCTCGGCCGGCGGCGTCAACTCCGGCATCTTCCAGATGATGCTCGGCAAGACGCTGCAGGGCGACCTGGCCGGCCTGAAGTTCGCGATCGGCAACGCGCAGAAGGACCTGCGCTACTACACCCACCTGACCGAGATGCTGCCGACGACCAGCTTCCTCGCCGAGGCGGCGCACCAGAGTTTCGTGCAGGCCGGCAACCTGGGCCTCGGCGACAAGTTCATCGCGTCGCTGCTGGAAGCGCAGGAGAAGCTGAACAACGTGCAGATCATTCCGCGCTGATTTCTCAAACGCACCACAACGACAACCCTGGAGACAAGCATGGACAAGTCGACGAAAGAAGTTCAAGCGATCGATGCCGGCGCACCGGATACCGGAAGACGCACGCTGCTGAAGGCGGGGGCCGTCGCGGCGGCCGCGCCGGCCACCTTCTTCGGTCCGTGGGCGCACAACCGCGTCTGGGCCCAGGCGGCCACCGCGAAGCCGCTGGTCATCGGGCTGACGATGGATGCGTCGGGCCAGTACGGCGCGAGCGGCGGCGAAGAGCGGCTGGGCGCGATGATGGCCATCAAGGAGTTCAACGACAAGGGCGGCGTGCTGGGCCGGCGCATCGAGGCGCTGCACATGGACACCGAGACCACGCCGGCTTCGGGTTCGCGCATCGCCGAACGCATGATCACCCGCAACGAGGTCGCGTTCCTGGTCGGCGCGCTGCACTCCGGCGTGGCCAACGCGATCTCGCAGGTGGCGCAGAAGTACGGCACGATCTTCCTGAACACCAACTCCAGCTCGCCGACCGAGGCCGGCAAGGACTGCCACCGCGTCAAGTTCGTCTGGGACGGCAACGGCACGAACTTCGCGCATGCGATCGTCAAGAACGCGATCAAGGTGAACGGCAAGAACTGGGTGCTGCTGACCAACGACTACGTGTGGGGCCGCACCACGTCGGCCGCGACGCGCGCGATCGTCGAGGCCAACGGCGGCAAGATCGTCGAGGAGCTGCTGGTGCCGCAGAACACCCGCGACTTCTCGTCGTACCTGCTGAAGCTGCAGCAGCTCAAGCCCAACGCGGTGGCCACCGCGATCGGCGGCGACGACATCAAGGCGCTGCGCCAGCAGGTCATCCAGCTGAACCTGCAGAAGAGCATGGCCTGGATCAACAACCAGCAGGACTGGCCCGACGTGTACGGCCTCGGCCCGGAATCGATCTTCGGCGTGTTCGGCACCACCTGGTACTACCGCCTCGACCTGCCGGGCGTGAAGGAGTTCGTCGCGGCCTACCAGAAGCAGTTCCCGGGCATGGCGATCAAGGTGCCGGGCAACGTCTACCACAACAGCTACATGGCGACGCGCGAACTGCTGCGCTGCGTCGAGGAGGCCGGCAGCACCAACAACATCGCGGTGATCAAGAAGCTCGAAGGCCGCAAGATGCCGGCGCGCGACCGGCTGCAGCACTTCGATGCGTGGATGGACCCGGTGACGCACCAGGTGCAGCAGACCATCTACATGGCGAGCTACAACGAGACGCCGGCCGAGAAGGACGACATCTTCAAGATCCTGTCGAACGTGGATCCGAAGGAGGTCGTCGATGCGGATGCGCAGAAGACCTGCAAGCTCGAGAGCTACGACGCCACGCCTTCGTACCAGCAGTGAGCGGACGGTGATGCACGCGCCATCCCCTCGTCGCCGGCGCCTGGTGCTCGCACCGGGTGCGGCTGCCGTGGCGGGCTTCGCCGGACCCTGGGCCACGCAGCGCGCGTGGGCCCAGGCGAAGGCGAAGAAGCCGCTGCTGATCGGCCTGGCCACCGACGACAGCGGGCAGTACGCCGCGAGCGGGCAGGACGAGCAGCTCGGCATGCGCATGGCGATCGCCGAGTTCAACGAGCGCGGCGGCGTGCTGGGCCGGCGCATCGAGACGGTGCACGAGAACACCGCGGGCGACCCGGTGGTCGCGGTCGGCGTGGCCGAGAAGATGATCCGCCAGCAGGAGGTGGCGTTCCTGGTCGGCGGCGTGCATTCGGGCGTTGCCAGCGCGATGTCGCGCGTGGCGCAGAAGTACGGCTGCATCTACTTCAACAGCAACTCCAGCTCGCCCAGCGAGGCCGGTGCCGAATGCCACCGCGTCAAGTTCGTCTGGGACGCCAACGGCACCAACTTCTCGACCTCGGTGGTGAAGGGCGCGATGACCGGCTTCGGCCGCCAGTGGGCGCTGGTCACCAGCGACTACCTGTGGGGCCACAACACCGCCAAGGGCATCCGGCGGATCGTCGAGGGCAACGGCGGGCAGATCGTCGAGGAACTGCTGGTGCCGCAGGGCACGCGCGATTTCGCGCCGGTGCTTGCAAAGCTGCGCCGGCTGAACCCCGGCGTGGTGGCCACCGCGGTGGGGGGCGACGACCAGAAGACGCTGCGCCAGCAGGTGCAGGACGCCGGCATGGACCGCAGCGTCGGCTGGATCAACAACCAGCAGGACTGGCCGGACGTCTACGGCCTCGGCCGGCAGGCGCTGTTCGGCATCTTCGGCACCACCTGGTACTGGCGGCTCGGGCTGGCCGGCGTGCCGGAGTTCGTCGCGCGCTACCGGCAGGCCCATCCGGCGTACCGGCTGAAGGTGCCCGGCAACGTGTTCTTCAACGGCTACATGGCCACGCGCGAGCTGCTGCGCGCGATCCAGCGCACAGGCACCACCAACAACCTGAAGCTGATCGCCGAGCTGGAGACGCTGCGCGTGCCGGCCACCGAGCGCATGCAGCACTTCGACGCGTGGATGAACCCGCACACCCACCAGCTGCAGCAGACGGTGTACGTCGCGGCCTACAACTCGATGCCCACCCAGGCCGACGACCTGTTCCGCATCCTCGCGCGCATCCGGCCCGAAGAGGTGCAGGACGCCGAGAGCGCGCCCGCCTGCAAGCTCGAACCGCTGGCGGCGACGCCTTCGTACGAACCCTGAACCGCGAGACACCATGGACACGCTGCTATCGCTCATTCCCCACCTGGCCAACGGCATCACGCTGGGCCTGTTGTTCGCGCTGATCGCGCTCGGCTTCATGCTGATCGTCGGCGTGATGGAAACCATCAACCTGGCGCACGGCTCGCTGTTCGCGCTCGGCATGTACGTCGCGCTGTTCCTGCTGGCGCCCAGGCTCGGCTGGTTCCCCGAAGCGCAGGCGGCCTACATGGCGCTGCCGCTGGGCACGCGCTACGGCGTTGCGCTGTTCGCCGCGCCGCTGGTGGTCGGGCTGGTCGGGCTGGTGCTCGAAGCCTGCCTGCGCCGCACCTACGGCCGCGACCCGCTGTACGGGCTGCTGCTGACCTTCGGCGCCGCATTGCTGATCGAGGAGCTGATCCGCCTGGTGTGGGGCAGCAACGAGCAGCAGATGCCGCTGCCGCAGGCGATCTCCGGGGCGTTCCTGATGGGCGACCTGATCTATTCGCGCTACCGTGTGTTCGCCAGCGGCTTCGCGATCCTCGCGATCGCGGCGCTGTGGCTGTTCCTCGAACGCACGCCGTACGGCGCGATCATCAAGGCCGGCGCGCACGACAGCGAGATGGTGCGCGCGCTCGGCATCAACCTGTCGCGGCTGCGCTCGGCGGTGTTCGCGCTCGGCGTCGCGCTGGCGGCGCTGGCCGGCGTCGTGATGGCGCCGATCTGGGGCATCCGGCCGCAGGTCGGGGTCGACGCGGTGGTGCCGGCCTTCCTGATCATCGTGCTCGGCGGCGTGGGCTCGCTGTGGGGCGCGGTGATCGCCGGGCTGCTGGTCGGCCTGGTCACCGGTCTCACGGGGGCGTATGCCTCCGAATGGTCGCTGATGTCGATGTACCTGCTGTTCATCGGCGTCGTCACGTTCCGCTCGCGCGGGCTGTTTGGAAAGAAGAGCGTTCTCGACACATGAGCGGACACATGAAGAATTCAACCCCCCTCGAAGGCCGGGTCGCCCTGGTCACCGGTGCCGGCGGCACGATGGGCCGCGCGGTGGTCGACGCGCTGCGTGCCGACGGCTGCCGCGTCGCGATGATCGACCTGTCGCTCGCGTCGATGGAATCGCTTGCGGCGCGCCACGGCGGCGCGGTGCTGGCGGTGGCCTGCGACATCTCGCAGCCGGGCTCGGTGCAGGCGGCGCATGCGCAGGTGCGCGAGCGCTTCGGCGAGGTCGACATCCTGGTCAACAACGCCGGCGTGCTGTCGAACAACAAGATCGAGGCGACCTCGATCGACGAATGGCACCGCGTGCTCGGCGCCAACCTGGACGGCGCGATGCTGTGGTCCCAGGCGGTGGTGCCGGCGATGAAGGCGCGGCGCTGGGGCCGCATCATCAACACCAGCTCGCTGGCCGCGAAGACCGGCGGGCTGACTGCGGGCACCGCGTATTCGGTGTCGAAGGGCGCGATGAGCGCGCTGACCTTCTCGCTGGCGCGCGAGCTGGCCGCGCACGGCGTCACCGCGAACGCGATCGCGCCGGCCTATGTGCGCACGCCGATGGTGACCGAGCAGCTGAACGAGGCGCAGCGGCAGGCGCTGCTGCAGCAGATCCCGGTCGGCCGCTTCTGCGAGCCGGAAGAGTTCGCGCATGCGGTCAGCTTTCTCGCGTCGCCGCTGTCGGGCTTCATCACCGGCGAGGTGCTCGATCAAAACGGCGGACTGTTGATGGACTGACGATGAGCGATGCACCGATGAATCTGGGACTGGCCGACCTGTTCGGCCTGAAGGACCGCGTGGCCTACGTGCCGGGCGGCTATGGCGGCATCGGCGAGGCGATCGCGCGGGCGCTGGTGGGGGCCGGCGCCCGCGTCGCGGTGTCGGGGCGCAACGCCGACAAGGCGGCCACGCTGGCGGCGTCGCTCGGCGGCGATGCGCTCGGGCTTGCGATGGACGCGCATTCGGTCGGCAGCGTGCGCGCATCGGTCGATGCGGTGGCGCGGCATTTCGGCGCGCTCGACCTGCTGGTCAACTGCATCGGCATCCAGCGTGAGGAGCGGCTCGCCGAGGTCAGCGAAGACGCGTTCGACGAGGTCGTGCAGGTCAACCTGAAGGCGGCGATGTTCCTGGCCCAGGCCGCGGCGCGGCACCAGGTCGACGCGGTCGCGGCCGGCCGGGCGCCAGGGCGGCAGCTGCACCTGCTGTCGGTGCGCGCGCAGCTGGGCATGCGCGACCGCGGCTACTCGGCGTATTGCGCAACCAAGGGCGCGCTGGTGATGCTGATCAAGCAGCATGCGGTCGAGCTGTCGGCGCATGGCATCACCGTCAACGGCATCGCGCCGACCGTGGTGCGCGGCGAGATGGGCGCGCACTGGCTGGCCAACCCGGTGACGCGCAACCACATCCTGCAGCGCATTCCGCTCGGGCGTGTGGCCGAACCGCAGGACGTGGCCGGCGCGGCGGTGTTCTTCTGCGGGCCGGGCGCGGGCTTCGTGACGGGGCAGGTTCTGTACCTGGATGGCGGGCTGACGGCCACGCAGTAGCCCCTCACAGATCGGCCGAACCGTCGAACGATTGTGGTTGCGCCGGGTCAGAAAGAACGTTTGTTCATGATAAGTTTCATGGATGACCCGGGCGACGAACTACGAGCAACTGAAGGCCGCGATCGAGCAGGCCTACCCTGAACTTCCGCAGCAGCTGCAGCGCATCGCGCGCTATGCGTTGGACCAACCGAACGAGCTCGCGCTGGGCACCGTGGCGGCGGTCGCCGAGGCGGCGAAGGTGCAGCCCTCGTCGCTGATCCGCTTCGCGAACGCGCTGGAGTTCAAGGGCTTCTCCGAGATGCAGCAGGTGTTCCGTGGGCACCTGGTCGAGCGGTCGAGCAGCTACCGCGAGCGCATCGACCGCCAGCGCCGCCAGGGGCAGCCGGCCACCAGGGGCGCGGGGCTGCTGAGCCAGTTCGTCGGCGACGCGGTGTCGGAGCTCGGCCAGCTCGAGGAGAGCGTGCGCGCGGCCGACCTCACCGCCGCGATCAAGCTGGTGTGTGCCGCGCCGCGCGTGCACGTGCTGGCGCAGCGGCGCGCCTTTCCGGTCGCCTGCTACCTGGCCTATGCGCTGAGCCAGCTCGACCTGCGGGTGCACCTGCTGGACGGCGTCGGCGGCATGCTGCAGGAGTCGCTGCGCAACCTGGAGCGCGGCGAGCTGCTGATCGCGACCAGCTTCCACAGCTATTCGCAGGAGGTTGTCGACGCGGCCGCATCGGTGCACGCACGCGGCGTGCGCGTGATCGCGATCACCGACAGCGCGCTGTCGCCGCTGAAGCCGTCGGCCACCGTCTGCTTCGAACTGGGCCTCGCGTCCGACCGCCCGTTCCGCTCGCTGGTGGCGCCGCTGTGCCTGTCGCAGGCGCTGGTGGTGGGGGCGGGGCATCAGCTGGCGGAGGCGGGGAAGCGGACGGGGGCGAAGGCGGTGCGTCGCAACTCCTGAGCTTTGTACCGGCTCCAACAACCCGTGTTTGGGTGATTCTCGGCACCGTGATTCACACGGAAAGCCAAGCATGAAATACCACTCGCGTCATTCCGCAACGGGACCGACCGACGACCATCCTGAAGCCGACATTCAGCACATCGTTGGCGGTGTCGTTCGGAGCAGTCTGCGGCCTCGTTCCTCTGTTTTGCGGGGCGAGGACGGCATCCGGACGAGCAGCGGGGCCATGTCTCCAGGTGATAAAATTCAGGCGTTGACAAGGGCTATCCACATGGCAACAACCAGCAAGGCAGACCGTCGGCGAGCTGTCACACGGACGCTTGCGAGTTGGCGCATCGAGGGCTTCGAGCCGGATGCGAAATACATGGCTTTGCTGGAGCGGTTTGTCGAAGGTGAAATCACGCTCGCACAGGTTCGTGCCGAGACGCGACGTACCGTGAACCTGCGGACCAAAGCGGTCGCGTGAGCGGCCCTGATCCGTACGCCTACCCCGGCTCCATCGTCCTGCGCAACAAGGCTGATCTGCGCGACGCAGCGCAGCTTCAAGCCTTCGAGTACCGCGCTAGCGCAGAGCGCGCCATCGAGTTGGATCTGGAGCCTTGGCCTGGAGCCTTCGATCTTCGACACCTGTGTGCGATCCATGGGTACCTCTTCCAGGACGTCTACGCTTGGGCGGGTGAACTTCGCACGGTGAGCATCGCGAAGGACACTTCCGTGTTTGCCTTGCCGGGGCGAATCGAAGGCGCCGCAGTGCGGGTGTTCCGAGACTTGGCCCAGGATGGTCATCTGGTGGGGTATCCCAAGGGTCACTTCGTCGGACGCATGGCCCATCACTTCGCCGAGATCAACGCCCTGCACCCGTTTCGGGAAGGAAACGGGCGCAGCGCACGCGTCTTCCTGCAGCAACTCGCTCGCGGTGCAGGCTATGAGCTGGAGTACGAGAAGACGGACGCAGTTCAGTGGAACGAGGCCGCCAGGAATGGCTTCCATGGGGAGTTGCGGCCGCTCGAGAAACTCTTCGACACCCTCTCGACGCCGCTGCCTGGCTCCCCACCCATCCCCTCCCCGATTGACACCTCTCCTCGTGGCTGATATAAGAACAAATGTTCTTTGATATTGTTGTGTGGAACGTTCATTCCACAAACGTTCCGCGCAGCATCCGCAGCACCGGACCACCGGCGCGCGGCCACCGATGGAGACAAACGATGTTCAAGCACCTTCGGCGCGCGCGTTGGGCTGCGCGCATTCTTCGTGTCGTCCGGACGCTGCCGATCGCCGCCGCGCTGTGCGCGGCCGGCACCGCGGGCGCCGCCGGGCCGGGCCTGCCCAACCTCACCTACAGCGCCTCCGAGGTCTTCCAGCCGCTGTCCGTCATCCACAGCGCGGTGGGCGGCAGCGCCCGCGGCGAGGGCACGGTGCAGATGGTCGAGGGCTACCTGTTCGTGCCGTTCGGCAAGGACTCCGGCGTGTCCGGCGGCGGCTTCTCGTTCTACGACATCTCGAACCCGCGCTCGCCGGTCAAGGTGTCGCAGACCGACGTGACCGCGCTGCGCGAGCCGCACGGCTTCGGCTTCGCCAACGGCGGCAAGCATGCGGTGATGCAGACAATCAACGGCATCATGTTCTGGGACTTCACCAACCCGCTCGCGCCGGTGCAGCTCAGCCAGCTGGTGCTGCCGGGCATCCAGGAGTCCGACTACGCGCTCGGCGCCTGGTGGGCGTTCTGGCAGGCGCCCTACGTGTACGTCGGCGGCTCGGGCAACGGGCTGCTGATCGTCAATGCCGCCGACCCGCGCAACCCGGTCTACGTGAAGACCATCCCGACCAGCACCTGGGGCGGCTTCCGCGTCGGTCCGACCTTCGCGGTCGGCAACCTGCTGGCGATGACCAGCACCGACGGCAGCGGCCTGGTGACGCTCGACATCAGCGACCCGGTCAACCCGCGCCTGATCGGCGCCACCTCGACCACGGCCGGCCAGTACAGCGGCATCGTCAACGGCGAGCGCATCGTCACCGCCGGCACCGACAACAAGCTGCATGTGTTCGACATCAGCAACCCGGCCGTCTTCACGCAGACCGCGGTGTCGGCCGACCAGGGCGGCAAGGGCGGCTACGTCTCGGTGCAGGGCGGCTACGCGCACTCGGGCTTCTCGGTGAAGTACGCGAAGGTCGACCTCGCGAGCGGCGCCACCGCCGGCACCGGCACCTCCAACATCTCGGGCCGCGACGAAGACTTCGGCACGGTGTTCGGCAACCTGGTGCTGATCGGCAACGACCACGGCTCCGGCAGCGCGATCGTGCCGCACCAGGCCGCGCCGTGGACGCAGACGCCGAGCGTCAACATGGTCTCGCCGAAGAACAACGCGGCCAGCATGCCGGTGACGAGCCGCGTCGGCCTCACCACCACTGCGCACATCGACCTGCGCACGGTGTCGACCAGCAGCTTCATCGTGCGCCCGGTCGGCGGCTCGGCGCTGCCGGGCCGCTACAGCGGGCAGTCCGGCGTGCTGAACTTCGCGCCCGATGCGCCGTTCTTCCCCGGCACCACCTACGAGGTGGTGGTGCCCGCCGGCGGCATGAAGGACGACAACGGCAACGCGATTGCCGCGTTCACCTCGCGCTTCACGACCGCCGGCAGCGCGGCGCTGGCCTGCACGCTCGCGCCGCGCAGCGCCGCGCTGGTCGGAAGCAGCCAGTCGTTCGCGCCGGCCTCGACCAGCGGCAGCAACCTGCAGTACTCGTGGAGCTTCGGCGACGGCAGCAGCACCGCGTTCTCGACCACGCCGTCGGCCACGCACAGCTACACCGCGCCGCGCCATTACCCGGTGATCCTGTCGGTGCGCAGCGGCACGCAGACCAGCACCTGCTCGGCCAACCAGACCATCCACACCGCGCCGACCGCCAACGCGCCGCGCACGACCGGCACCATCGCCTACGACGCCGGCCGCAGCCGCGTCTGGGTCGTCAACTCCGACAGCAACACCGTCAGCGCGATCAACACCGCGAACAACACGCGGGCGCTGGAGGTCGGCGTCGGCACCAACCCGCAGACGCTGGCCTTCGCCCCCGACGGCCGGCTGTGGGTCGCCAACTTCGGCTCGGGCGACATCAGCATCCTCGACCCGGCCAGCGGCGGCATCGTGCAGTCGATCGCGCTCGGCAACGGCTCGCGGCCGTTCGGCATCGTCTTCAACCCGGCCGGCACCGCCGCTTACGTGTCGCTGTCGGGCTCGCAGGGCGTCGTCAAGCTGCACCCGACCACCGGCGCGGTGCAGGCCACGCTGTCGCTCGGCGCGGTGCCGCGCGGCATCGCGGTGAGCGGCGATTCTTCGCGCGTGCTGGTCACCCGCTACATCTCGCCCGCCACCCGCGGCGAGGTGATCGAGGTCAACGCCGCGCTGACGGCCGTCACCCGCACCTTCGCGCTCGCGACCGACCCGGGCCCGGACACCGAAGCCAGCGGCCGCGGCGTGCCGAACTTCATCACGTCGATCGCGATCCAGCCCGACGGCCAGCGCGCGTGGATCCCGTCGAAGAAGGACAACACGCTGCGCGGCAGCTTTCGCGACGGCCAGGCGCTGACTTTCGAGAGCACGGTGCGCACCATCGTCTCGCAGATCGCGCTCGACACCAACGCCGAGGTGCTGGCCGACCGCATCGACCTGAACGACCGCGAGCTCGCGAACGCGGTGGTGTTCAGCCCGCTCGGCGACTACGCGTTCGTCTCGACGCAGGGCACCAACCAGATCGAGGTGGTCGACGCCTACACGCGCCAGATCAGCACCGGCATCGTCAACGTCGGCCGCGCGCCGCGCGGGATGCTGCTGACGCCGAACGGCCGGCTGTACGTGCAGAACTTCATGTCGCGCAACGTCGGCGTGTACGACGTGAGCGGCATCCTGAACGCGACCAGCAACGTCGCGAGCAAGATCGTCGACGTGGCCGCGGTCTCGTCGGAGCCGCTGTCGGCGCAGGTGTTCACCGGCAAGCAGATCTTCTACAACGCCGATGACCGGCGCATGAACCGCGACAAGTACATCTCGTGCGCCAGCTGCCACCAGGACGGCGGGCACGACGGCCGCGTGATGGACTTCACCGACCGCGGCGAGGGCCTGCGCAACACCACGGTGCTGAACGGCCGGCGCGGCACCGGCCAGGGCCGCGTGCACTGGAGCGCGAACTTCGACGAGATCCAGGACTTCGAGCACGACATGCGCAACGCGTTCGGCGGCACCGGCTTCATGACCGATGCGCAGTTCAACACCGGCACGCGCAACCAGCCGCTGGGCAACCCGAAGGCAGGCGTCAGCGCCGAGCTGGATGCGCTGGCCGCCTACGTCAGCTCGCTGGCGACGGTGGGTCCGAGCCCGTACCGCAATGCCGACGGCACGCTGACCGCCGACGGCGTCGCCGGCCAGGCGATCTTCAAGGGCGCGGGGCAGTGCAGCAGTTGCCATTCGGGCGCCGATTTCACCGACAGCGCGACCGGCGTGCTGCACGACGTGGGCACGATCAAGGCCTCGTCGGGCCAGCGCCTGGGCGGGCCGCTGACCGGCATCGACACGCCGACGCTGCGCGGCGTGTGGGACAGCGCGCCGTACCTGCACGACGGCTCGGCCGCGACGCTGATGGACGTGCTGACCACCGCCAACCCGGCCGGCCTGCACGGCGCCGCCAGCAGCCTGACGGCGGCGCAGCGCACGCAGCTGGTGAGCTACCTGCTGCAGATCGACGACAGCACCGACGGCGCGGCCGGCGTGGTGTTGAGCAACCTGTCGGTGAAGGACACCGCGAATGCCGGTGGCTGGGCGCTGGTGTCGAACCTGCAGGCCGGCAACCTGCAGTACGGCGACCGCACCTACACCGTCACCAGCGTGCCGGCGGCCCTGGCCGGATCGGCCTGGCTGCGCACCGCGAACCTGTCGCGCGCCTACACCGGAGCGACGCTGGCCACCTTCACGATCAGCCAGGCGGCCGACGTGTACGTGGGCATCGACAACCGCACGACGGCGCCCTCGTGGATGAGCGGCTGGACCAATTCGGGGCTGCAGCTCGTCAACAGCGAATCGCCGGGGCGGACCTTCGTGCTGTACCGCAAGAACTTCGCGGCCGGGACGGTGACGCTCGGGCCGTTGAACAACACCGGCGTGAGCATGTATTCGGTCATCGTCAAGTGAAGGGAGACACCATGAAGCTTCTGCAACGATGCATGGCCTTCGCGATGCTGCTGGTCGCCGGCCCCGTGCTGGCGGCCAGCGTGCCGACCGGTTTCGTCGACGCCCAGGTCGCGACCGGCCTGACCAGCCCGACCTCGATGGCGGTGATGCCCGACGGCCGCGTGCTGGTCGTGCAGCAGAACGGCGTCGTGCGCGTCATCAAGAACGACGCGATGCTCGCCACCAACTTCCACGCCTTCGCGAACGTCGACTCGACCAACGAGCGCGGCTGCCTCGGCGTCGTGCCGGATCCGGCCTTCGCGACCAACCACTACGTCTACTTCTACTGCTCGACGGTGGTCGGCAGCGTGTCGCGCAACCGCGTGATCCGCGTCACCGAAGCGGCCGACACCGCGGTGGCCGGCAGCGAGCGGGTGATCTTCGAGCTGCCCGACATCCCGAGCGCGACCAAGTGGCACATGGGCGGCGCGATGCGCTTCGGCACCGACGGCAAGCTGTACGTCGCGGTCGGCAACCATGAAGACAACCCGCAGCCGGTGGCCACATCGAACTCGCAGAACCTCGCGAGCGCCTTCGGCAAGGTGCTGCGCATCAACGCCGACGGCACCGTCCCGTCGGACAACCCGTTCTTCAGCAACGCGAGCGCGTACAAGGCCAACTACATGCTCGGCTTCCGCAACCCGTTCGTGCTGGACATCCAGCCGACCACCGGCGCGATCGCGATCGGCGACGTCGGGCAGGGCAGCTGGGAGGAGATCAACCGCGGCCAGGCCGGCGGCAACTACGGCTGGCCGGCGGTCGAGGGCGTCGGCACCAACGCGTCGTACCTCAACCCGATCTACGCCTACTCGCATTCGGTCGGCTGCTCGATCACCGGCACGCAGTTCTACAACCCGGCGACCGCGCGTTTCCCGGCGAGCTACGTCGGCCAGCTGTTCTTCGCCGACTTCTGCAACGGCACGATCAAGTACTTGAGCCTCGCGTCGCCGACCGTCATCAACAACTTCGCGAGCGGCATCGGCAACCCGACCAACATCGGCGTGTCGCCGAGCGGCGCGCTGTACTACCTGGCGCGCAACCAGGGCACCGGCACGCCGGCGCCGGGCGCGGGCACGGTCAGCAAGATCAGCTACACCGGCAGCCAGGCGCCGGCGATCACCGCGCAACCGCAGAGCATCACGGTGTACGTCGGCACCGCGGCGAGCTTCAGCGTCGGCGCCGATGGCGCGACCGGCTACCAGTGGCAGCGCAACGGCACCAACATCTCGGGCGCGACCGCCAGCAGCTACACGCTGGCGACGACCACCGTCAACGACACCGGCGCGACGTTCCGCGCGGTCGTCACCAACGCGTCGGGCAGCGTCACGTCGAACGAGGCGACGCTGACGGTGACCACCAACCGCGCGCCGACCGCGACCATCGTCGCGCCGGCCGCCGGCGCCGGTTTCTCGACCGGCGACGTGATCTCGTACTCCGGCAGCGGCAGCGACCCGGAAGACGGCAACCTGCCGCCGAGCGCGTTCACCTGGAAGGTCGACTTCCAGCATGACTCGCATGCGCATTCGTTCGTGACGCCGGTCAGCGGCGCGACCAACGGCACGTTCACGGTGCCGGACTTCGAGGCGACCGAGGCCAACATGTGGCTGCGCATCACGCTGACGGTGCGCGATTCGTCCGGCGCCACCGCGAGCGCGACGCGCGACATCGTTCCGCGCACGCCCGTCAGCCAGCTGCCGGTGGTCGGCACGCCGGCCAACGGCTGGGGGCCGTACGAGGTGGACCGCAGCAACGGCGAGCAGGGCGCGGCCGACGGCAAGCCGATGCTGCTGGCCGGCGTGCCGTACCCGCGCGGGCTGGGCGTGCATGCGCCGTCGGACATCACGTTCGCGCTGAACGGCAACTGCACCGGGCGCTTCCTGTCGGACCTGGCGGTCGACGGCGAGGTCGGCAACAACGGCTCGGTGGTGTTCCAGGTCTGGCTGGACGGCGCGCTCGCGTATGACAGCGGCGTGACCCGGGCCGGCGACCTGCGCAAGAAGGCCGATGTCAGCGTGGCCGGCAAGAACCAGTTGCGGCTGGTGGTGACCGACGGCGGCGACGGCAAAGGCAGCGACCATGCCGACTGGGGCGGGGCACGTGTCACCGGCTGCGGCACGACGCCGCCGGTCGCGGTGGTCGGCAACCTGCTGGTGTCCGACGGCGCGAATTCGGCGGCCTGGTCGATCCAGGGCAACCTGCAGGTCGGCAACACCGTCTACGGTGACCGCGCGTTCACGATTGCCGGGCTGCCGGCCGCGGTGGTGGGCGGCAGCTGGATCCGCGCCGCGAACGCATCGAAGTCGTACACGGGCACGCCGCTCGCGACCTTCTCGCTGAGCGCAGCGGCAGACGTTTACCTGGCGTTCGACAACCGCGGCGCACTGCCGTCGTGGGTCGACAGCAGCTGGGTCGACACCGGGACTGACCTGACGACTTCGGAGGGCGGCACGACGCGGGCGTTCAGCCTCTTCAAGAAGCGCTTCAATGCCGGCACGGTGACGCTGGGGCCGCTGAACAATGCGGGGATCAGCATGTACCTGGTGATCGTGAAGTAGGAATGCGTACGTGCCTGCTGAATCCGAGGCGCTGCTTGCAGCGCTTCAGTCTCGTCACGCTCCGGTAGCGATGTCGTTCACGATGCGAAGATCTACAGAGGCGAGAGGAGTTCTCCAGCTGACGTAGCACTCATCACAATCGACAACATGTCTTCGTGAGGCATGCCGGAGCTATACACCTCCGGATGCGTATTGAGGAAGTCGGCCACGTATTTCTTCGCGGCTTCAAGGCTCAACTGCCGGTCAAGCTGCAAGACTGTTTCGACCCGCAGATATCGCCCTTTGAAGCCTGGACGCCACCCGAAGATCGCAGCCAACCCCTGTTCGCGAATCTCAACCACTTTGAAGAGATTGAGATTCGCATCGAGAATCCACTCTCGTTACGGGTTGCTGCGTCTCAAATACTTCTCTGTGGCAATTCGAAGTGGTCGGTCGTCTACAAGCTTCCACGACCATCTATCGTCATGCATCCATGCCGGAAATCGCACCTCTGGACTACTGACACTCACAATCGCCCCCTGGGTTACCGGAGCCAACAAGTGCCGCTTCGGCCCCCAATTCGATGCCCTTAGCCCAGCCGGGGGTGCCTTGCCACCAGCGCATCAGTGCTCCGTACTGCACTCCTCGAGGGGCATTCCCATGAATCAATTGATGCACTTCCTGTGACACAGGGTTCAGGTTCCAAGGTTGATTCTTGATTGCGCCGGGCACCATCTTCCCGATGGCACTGTTCTGCTCGATGGCCCAATGATGGTATTGCTGCCCCGTCTTGGCTGCGTAAGGCCCACCGGGTTCATTCCCACGTTGAAGCCATTTTCTTGTCGCGTCCCAAGTATTGGCCCCTTTCTTGATCTTGCCTATGCCGTTCAACAGCCCTCCCGTCAGTGCTCCGCCTACCGCAGCAAGACCTACATCTTTCCAGTTCACGCATTGAAGTCGCCCGCCGTTCATCAGGAGCTGGAATCCCAGGTCTATCCCTGCACCCCAAAGGGCGCCCGTGATTCCGAACTCCCCATTTGGATCGACCATGTCGAGCGGGCTTGCATCGACATAGGCATACGTCGATAGACTTCCTCCGGCCAAACCTATCGGGTCGCTTTGCCGATACGCGCCGACATCGGCTGCGTAGAAGCGGAAGTAGTTGTACCAAAGCCCGCTCTCCGCATCCGCATACTGCCCCGGGAAGCGCAGGTTCTGCGTGAAGACCCCAAGCCCTTCCGGATTCGTCTCTGGCGCTGTCGTGCCGAACGGCTCGGCGATCCAGCGCCAGCGCTTCGCGCCGCTCTGGTCGACAACAACGCGCGGCGCGTTCAGATGATCCGCATGGATGTAGTAGATGAGCGGCGGTCCGCTCGCGTTGGCCGGGTCCGGCATGAACATCGCCACCGGGATGTTGTCCCGCCACACGTATTCGCGGATCGCCTGGCCGGTCTGGTCGTATTCGCCGAGCAGTTGGCCTTCGAGGTCGTACACGAAGATCACGACCTCGCCGGTGCTCGTCACCTTGCGGATGCGCCTTCTCTCGGCGTCGTAGCCGTAGTTCTGATGGGTACGTGATGCTGCTCAAGCGACCCGGCGTATAGCCGTACTTCGCCGTCAAATAGTTTTACCAAAGCCCACTCTTTGCATCCGCATATTTCAACGCCCAGCTCTTCTTCGAAGTACAACTTGAATCAGATCCTTGATAAACAATGGATCTAGTGCTTGAGCGCGGCGAATGCCCATGATCTCCAAAATTCTCCTGACTAGCGCCACAGGTGATACCCCCGCCTCAGGACCGAAGTAACGAGCATCTGGAAGCGATGCAATGTCTACTCCGAATTTTATCGCGAACGCATCCAAGAGTTCCGCCCCATCGCCGCCATCCACCCCCAAATCGAAATTTACTCTGGTTTCCGGCGTCAAGACAGTCGACGTTGACAATCCCAAATAGTCTCGTAGCCAGTCGACTACGCCGTCGGTTACATCATGTTGGTTTACATTTGTCATCTTCGCACTTGACCTTGCATTGATAAACTTGATAGCCATCGATCGTCAATAGTACCCAGCCAACCCCAGGCACCCACCTTCCAACCAAGCGAGCCGCGGAGGCCGTTCGAGCAGCAGGATTTACAAAGGTAGGCGCCCAAACCCGTGTAGGCAGACGCGTATTCCCAAAAGCCTTGGTCGCTCCCTGCGAGATTATGGATGTACCGGGTGACGATCCAGGTGTGGTGAATCTCTTTTCGATCAGCGGCAATCCACCGGCCACAATGCCGGCCCCAGCAGCAGTCTCCAAGCCAAGATATTCTTCAAAACACTTACATATGCAGTCGCCATCTTTGCAACGCTGTTTCGCTTTCATCCACATATTGGCCGCAGCACCATTCGCCAGCCCCTCAAGATCGAAGCCACTCAAGGGATTTGCATCGACGTATATATATGTATTGATGCCGGCCATCAAACCGATTGGATCACTCTGCCGATATGCTCCTCCATCAGGTGCGTAGTACCGAAAGTGGTTGTACCAAAGTCCGCTCTCCGCGTCCGCGTATTGGCCAGGGAATCGCAGGTTTTGCGTGAAGACGCTGAGCCCATCGGGATTCGTCTCCGGCGCCGTCGTGCCGAACGGCTCGGCGATCCAGCGCCAGCGCTTCGCGCCGCTCTGGTCGACGACGACCCGCGGCGCGTTCAGATGATCCGCATGGATGTAGTAGACGAGCGGCGGGCCGCTCGCGTTGGCGGGGTCCGGCATGAACATCGCCACCGGGATGTTGTCCAGCCACACGTATTCGCGGATCGCCTGGCCGGTCTGGTCGTACTCGCCCAGCAGTTGGCCTTCGAGGTCGTACACGAAGATGATCACTTCGCCGGTGCTCGTCACCTTGCGGATCCGTCTTCTCTCGGCGTCGTAGTCGTAGCTGCCGGTCACGCCCGCCTTCGTGAT